>Ga0307423_1001745_pt1 | contig 12823 bp, 12 predicted proteins | sample SalMarWE160310MG_FD_202154 | JGI IMG/M metagenome (GOLD analysis project Ga0307423, IMG submission 202154) | Salt marsh sediment microbial communities from the Plum Island Ecosystem LTER, Massachusetts, United States - WE1603-10 | ecosystem: Environmental > Aquatic > Marine > Intertidal zone >...
CCGCTGACGCCTTGGTCTATCCCGCTTCCCGCGAGCGCTCTTTAGCCATCATGAAAGACACTCGCATTGGAGCCTTTGGCGTCACCGCCCTGGCCGGGGTGCTAATCACCAAATTTGGCCTGTTAGCCTCCCTGCCCCTGGAACGTCTATGGCCCGCCGTCATTGCCGCGCCGGCATTGGCGCGTGCCTTGGCCGCTTCTCTTTCGGTGCTGTTGCCGCCGGCAACCCCGGGCAAGGGCCTGGGCGCAGCCACGGCTCATGGTCAAGCGGGCATGGCGGGCATGCTCATTTCCGTGGGCAGCGCCCTTGTGGTGGCGGGCCTGACTTGCGGCCTGAGGGGCCTAGTGGCCGCTATGCTGGTGTTGGTCCTGGGCCTGGTGCTGGGGCGCTGGTTCATGCGCCGTCTGGGTGGCGTGACTGGTGATTGCCTGGGTGCATCTATCGAACTTGCCGAGTGTCTTGTCTTAGCCTCAGTGACATCGTTTTAAGAAATCCATAAAAAGTTGCGTCCTTTCGCAGGTGGTGGTACATAAGTATCTTGAATCACGATCATTACTTGTGCCATCCTGAAAAAGGCAGGGCAAAATTGCACAATTCCCCTTGCGCTAAAGCCCTGTGAAGGACAATTTATAAGGAGCAAGCCATGAGCCTTCCTCAGCCTGTTGACAGGGACGAAATGCCGGAGGATATAACTCCGCAAATTCTGGAAAAGGTTGACGAAATATGCTCAGCCCATAGGGGCAAGGCAGGGGCCCTGATACCGGTATTGCAGCAGGTGCAAGGGCTGGTGGGATACCTTCCGCCGGCCATTCAAAACCGCATAGCAGAGGGCCTGGGCGTGCCTGGGCACGAGGTCTACGGGGTCACCACCTTTTACTCCTTTTTCACCATGAAACCCAAGGGCCGCCATGTGATCAGGGTGTGCATGGGCACGGCTTGTTATGTGCGCGGCGGCAAAGAGGCGCTGGAGCGCTTGGAGCGCCATCTGGGTGTGGCGGTGGACAGCATGACCGAGGACCGCCGTTTCAGCCTGGAGCAGGTGCGCTGCCTGGGTGCTTGCGGTGTGGCTCCGGTGGTGGTGGTGGATCAGGATACCCATCGCAAGGTCATGGCGGACCAGGTTGTTGATGTCGTTGAACAATACAAATAAGCCTTCTACTCCGGCCGCTAGCATGGCCAGCATCGCCTCTTGGCTGGAAGCTGAGCCGCTGACCGGCGCGCAGTGGATGGACCGCTTGATAGAAGTGGTGATCAGCTGCGATTTGATGAGTGACGTCCTGGCTTTTTCCAAGCACCAAGGATTGTTGCTCACCGGTTTGACCAATCAACAGGTCATACGTACCGCTGAGGTGGCAGGAATGCTGGGTATAGTTTTTGTGCGCGGTAAGCGCCCCTCTCAGCCCGTGCTGGACTTGGCCGAAGAATATTCCCTTCCCGTATTGTTCACCAACTTGTCGATGTTCGAAGCCAGCGGTCGCTTGTACAGCCGTGGCTTGCGCGGTTACTGCTCCTTCCAAGGAGGTGAGGATAGTTGACCAGCAAGGAGACCCCAGACGAGTTTGTCCGCCAGTTCGAGATAGTTGGCGATGACTTTTCCTCGGCCGGCGCGGTCTCCATTGCAGTCAAAAGACTGGTCAAGGAAGTAGGTTTTTCGCCCGAGTTGGTGCGAAGGGTGGCCATTGCCGCCTTTGAGGCCGAGATGAACGTGGTCATGTATGGAGGCGGCGGTTTTTTGGAGCTGCATATCACGGCCGATCGGGTGCGACTGGTGATAAAGGACCAAGGACCAGGCATATCCGATCTTGATCTGGCCATGCAAGAGGGATGGTCAACGGCTACCACTGAAATGCGCGAGATGGGTTTCGGAGCAGGTATGGGTTTGCCCAACATGAAAAAGAACTCGGACCGCATGCAGGTTCTTACCGACCAAGGTCGCGGCACCACCGTTCTGTTGGAGATGGACGCCTGCTAGGGTAGGGAGCGCTAACATGGTAATCTGGCTTAAGGGGATGTTCGCCGATCAGAAGCATGATTAATTGCAACCTAGACACATCATCCCCTTGCGCTGAAATTGAGGCCGCCGCCGCGGTAATTACTCAAAGGGACGGCGGGCCAAGGCACCTCTATATGGGGCTGGGCGGACCGGGAGGTGGGGGCATGGTGCAAAAAGCCGAATCCTATCCCTACGAAATAATGCCTGAACGATGCAACGGCTGTGTGCTTTGCATGAAGGCCTGTCCGGTGAAGGCCATCCGTCTGCGCGAACACAAGGCCGTGATCATGCACCACCTGTGCGTGGACTGCGGCATATGCCACCAGTTGTGCCCTCAAAATGCAGTCTACCATGTCTCCCAACCTTTTGACGCCATCAAGGCTTTCCCCAAGCCGGTGGCCATCCCTAGCGTCACCTTGTTCAGTCAATTCGGCTATGAGGTGACTCCCAATCAGGTGCTGTTGGCGTTGCGGCATATCGGTTTCGCAGAGGTCCTGGACTTGAGCTGGCTCTGCGAGTGGACCAATGAGGCGGTGGAAAACTATCTTTTGGCCCATCCTGAGCTGCGGCCGGGAATCAGCGCCAACTGTCCGGTGGTGGTTCAGCTTATCGAGAAATATTACCCTAGCCTAATTCCCAACTTAATCCCCTTTTTGCCTCCCAGATTGGCTGCAGCCAGGTGGTGCAAGACCAGTCTGGCCCAACGCAAAGGGTGGCGTCCCGAAGAAGTGGGAGTCTTTTACATTTCTCCTTGCGGCGCGCGCAATGTTTCCATGGATTCTCCCCGCTATGTGGAACACAACTATGTTGACGGCATGTTGTGCTTTCACGATGTGTTCGGTCCCATAATCCGGGCCTTGGATGAGATTGAGGAAACCGAAATAATCCAGAAGTGCTCCGGCGTGGGCTTGGCTTGGGCTTTGAGCGGAGGGCACGCAGCAGAGGTTAACGTAAAGCACACCCTGGCAGTGGCCGGCTTTGAGGAGGTGCTGAAGATATTGGAGATGCTGGACGCCGGACGTCTCCAGGATTTGCGTTTCCTGGAACCTTTGGTGTGTCCGGACGGCTGCTTGGGAGGCACCTTGGCGGTGGAAAACCGCTTCCGGGCCAAAAGCATTACCCGCTGGATGGTGCGTCGGCACGGCTCTAAAAGCAAAGTGGACCCCCGGCGCATTGCAAGGATCATAGGAGAAGGCTACTTCGATTGGGAGGTGACGCCCACCCCCCATCCTTTGCCGCCTTTGGACTCCCAGCCGGAAAAGGCCATTGCCAAGCTTAAACGGGTGGACGAAATTGTTGCCAAGCTCTCCGGCGGCCAGTGCGGCGCCTGCGGCGCGCCGGATTGCCAAACCTTTGCCGAGGATGTGGTGCGGGGCATGGCCAGCCTGTCCGACTGCCCCATACCCAAGAAAAGTGGGCATGGTTGCGGGGGAGCGGAGAAAGATACAATGAAGATCAAGGAAGTTGTCGAACTACTGAATCTGGAAGTGGCAGCGGGGATGGATGGTTTGGATCGCGAGGTCACCGGCGGTTACATGGGCGACATGCTTTCCTATGTAATGGCCCAGGCCCCTGCAGGCGCCATCTGGCTCACCGTACAAAACCATCCCAACCTGGTGGCGGTGGCGGTGCTCAGAGATCTGGCTGCGGTCTGTCTGGTGGGGGGGCGCACTCCCTTGGAAGAGACCAAGGTCAAGGCGGAAGAGGAAGGCATCCCCCTATTGTTGAGTAGCGAGGATGCGTTTTCCTTGGCGGGCCGGCTGCATGCGTTGAACTTGGGCCGGGTGGGATGAACCGCTGTGCGCGTCTTTAGGGCGGATTTGCACCTTCACACCTGCCTGAGCCCTTGCGCGGGCTATGACGTTTCTCCTTGGGCGGTGGTGAAAAGGGCTGCCGAGCTGGGGATGGACCTCATCGCCATATGCGACCACAATAGCGCCGAGAATGCGGCGGCTGCCTTGGAAGCCGCCCGCCGCTTGGGTTCCGGCGCCCCTTGTGTGCTACCGGGCTTGGAGGTGACCAGTGCCGAGGAGGTGCACCTGCTCACACTTTTTAAAGGATTGTCCAGCGCCTTGACCATGCAGGCCATGGTGTATGACCACCTGCAGGGAGGCGAGAACGATCCAGATCTGTTTGGGGATCAGATAGTGGCCAACGTGGATGATGAGGTTGAGTATTTCAGCCCGCGGCTCTTGATCGGCGCCACCGACCTTACGGTGGAATCGGTGGTAGAGCGGGCGCACGCCCTGGGCGGCCAGGTGATTGCGGCCCACGTGGACCGACAGGCCTTCAGCTTGGTGGGCCAATTGGGCATGATACCTCCAGGCCTGGAGCTGGACGCGGTGGAGGTCTCCAAGCGGGCCGGGCCCAGCCAGGCCAGGCGTTGGATGGAAGAAACAGGTCTGGCCGTGCTGGTTTCCTCGGACGCCCACCAGCTTGATCAGGTAGGTTCGGTCTGGAGCGAAATCTTGGGCGAGCGGCCCTCATGGGATGATTTTTGCCTGGCCTTGCACGGTAAAAATGGCCGTCGCGTGGCCGGATGGGGCCGCTCCCAGGTGGAAAGCGATAATTAGATGCGTCTGTACAGCGGCAGTAACCATGAGGAAATGGTTTGGGTCTGCGAGGGAACTGGAATTGAGGCGAGGACCATCGTGGCTGCATCGAGGGGCGCTTCTGATAAACCGCGCGGGGAGAAACCTGGAGCGGGGTTTTGAGATGGAGGAGCTGTCTCTTCATCTTTTGGACCTGGTTGAGAACGCCTTAAGAGCGGAGGCTGGTCTGATAAAGATCGGAATATATGAGGAGCCGGAACAGGACCTCTTGTCTTTGCTGGTGGAGGATGATGGCAGGGGCATGGAGCCAGGCATGGCCGCCGCGGCCAGCAATCCCTTCTTCACCACCCGCACCACGCGCAGGGTGGGGTTGGGCTTGAGTCTCTTGCAAGCCAACGCTCAGGCCTGTGAGGGCGACCTGACTTTGGAGAGCCGTCTCGGGGAAGGCACCCGGGTGAAAGCTTGGTTCACCTTGAGTCACATCGATCGCCAACCTTTGGGGGGCTGGCCGGCCACTATCACCGGGTTGATCCTCACCCAGCAGGGGGTAGAATTTTTTTATTCCCACAGGGTTGGTGATGATGAATTCGAGTTGGACACCAGAGAATTACGACGGGAGTTGGGCCGCGACGCCTTGGCCGATCCCGCGGTGACGGCCATGTTGCGTGAGCAGGTGCAAGAGGCCCTAGCCAAGATGGGGTCCCGGGCCTGATGAAGGTGGGTTTTTTCTGCCGAGAGACGGCGGAAGTTGACTCGCCTGACTAACGACTTTAGATATGGGTGGGATTTATGCGCCACCTGGAGAGAAACGGATGGCCAAGTTAAAGATAAGCGATCTGGCAAAGATCAAGGAACAAGTATCCCGCAGGACCAGCCTCCGCAATGGCGGGGCCAAGGTTAAGATCACCGTGCACATGGGCACCTGCGGCATCGCCAGTGGAGCCCGCACTGTGCTTAACGCCGCTATCGAGGAGCTGGAGCGCTCCGGTAGAAAGGATATCATCATAACCACTAGCGGCTGCGCTGGGCTGTGCAGCCATGAGCCGCTGGTTACGGTGGAGACCCAGGGCGAAGAACCGATTAAATATGTCTACGTGAACGATCCCAAGATGCGGCAAATATTTAACCGCCATGCCCTGGAGGGCGAGGTGCAGACGCAGTTTGCCTTGGCAAGGGGAAGCGAACAACAATAAGGATACTTAATAAAATGAGACCTTTTCGCATGCATATGCTGTTGTGCGGCGGCACCGGTTGCCACGCATCCGGCAGCCAGGAATTTAAAACCGCGCTCGAGAAGGAGCTTGAGCGGCGGGATATGGCAGATGAAGTGACGGTGGTAGAAACCGGCTGTAATGGTTTTTGCGCCTTGGGTCCGGTCATGGTGGTTTATCCCGAGGGCATCTTCTACGTTGAGCTGAAGGCAGAAGATGTGCAGGAGCTGGTGGAGGAGCATGTAGTCAAAGGGCGGCCGGTGAAAAGGCTGTTCTACAAAGAGCCCAAAGGCAAGGAGTCCCTGCCCCACATGCAGGACATTCCCTTCTTTGCCCATCAGCAACTAATCGCCTTGCGCAATCGGGGGCTCATAGATGCCGAAAGCATAGATGAGTACATAGCGCGCGACGGTTATCAAGCCCTGGCTAAGGCGCTCACCCAGATGAGCCCGGAACAGATTATCGAGGAGATAAAAACCAGCGGCTTGCGGGGGCGCGGCGGGGCCGGTTTCCCCACCGGCCTCAAGTGGGAATTCTGCGCCAAGGTGTCTGGCGATACTAAGTATGTACTGTGCAACGCCGACGAAGGGGATCCTGGCGCTTTCATGGATCGCTCCATCTTGGAGGCCGACCCCCATGTGGTTGTGGAGGGCATGACCATTGCGGCCAAAGCCATCGGATCCAACCGGGGCTATATCTACTGCCGGGCCGAGTATCCCTTGGCCGTGGAACGGTTGCAGTTAGCTATAAACCAGGCCACCGAGTACGGACTTTTGGGTGAAAATATCCTGGACACCGGTTTCAACTTCGAGCTTTCCATATATCAAGGGGCAGGCGCATTTGTCTGCGGCGAGGAAACCGCGCTCATGCGCAGCATCGAGGGCAAGCGCGGCATGCCGCGTCCCCGTCCGCCGTTTCCAGCCCATGCCGGTCTATGGAATAAGCCCACCGTCTTAAACAATGTGGAGACCTGGGCTAATGTGCCCCAGATCATCCTCAAGGGCGGCGATTGGTACTCCTCCATCGGCACCGAGACCAGCAAGGGCACCAAGGTTTTCGCGCTGACCGGCCATGTCAACAACATAGGCCTAGTGGAGGTGCCCATGGGCACCCCTCTGCGCACCATCATATACGACATTGGTGGCGGACTTCCCAAGAAGCACCGCAAGTTCAAGGCCGTGCAGTTGGGCGGCCCCTCGGGCGGCTGCATACCGGAAGAATATTTGGATTTGCCCTGCGACTACGAGGCCATCACCAAGGCCGGCGCCATCATGGGATCGGGCGGCATGATCGTAATGGACGACTCTACCTGCATGGTGGACATGGCCCGCTACTTCCTGGATTTCATCCAAGACGAATCTTGCGGTAAATGTACGCCCTGCCGCGAAGGCACCCGCCGCATGCTGCAAATCGTGGAGAAGATCACCGAGGGCCGCGGCGAGGCGGGCGACATCGAAACCCTGGAAGAGTTGGCCGCCATGATCAAGGAGTCCTCCCTCTGCGGCCTGGGCCAGACCGCGCCCAACCCGGTGCTGAGCACCTTGCGCTATTTCCGCGACGAGTACGAGGAGCATATTTACGACAAGAAGTGCCGCGCGCTCACTTGTGTGGCCATGATCGAGTTCAAGGTTGATGAGAAAAAGTGCAAGAAGTGCGGCCTGTGCTTCAAGAACTGCCCGGTGGAAGCCATCAGCTGGGAAAAAAAGAAGCCCGCGGTCATCGATCTTGAAAAATGCATTAAGTGCAAGACCTGCATCGAGAATTGCAAATTCGACGCAATCTATTAACCGGAAAATATAAGCCCCCTCTCCCGCTGAACGGGGAGGGGGCATTTTTTTGCCCTGCGCCGCCTAAGGAAGCAGGGTGCGCAGCACGTCCTCCTTGCCTACCACGCCTACCAGCTTGCCCTCTTTCACCACTGGCAGGGTGTGAAACTTCTTCTCCACCATGAGGTTGGCTACGGTTTGCACTGAGTCATCCGGGGACACAAAGACCGGATTGGCGGTCATGGCCTCTTGCACCGTAACCGCGGCTATTTTTTTAATCTCCGCTTCCATGGCGTCCCGTGATTTGAGCGGGATGATTCCGTCCAAAAGCGTGAAAAACGAGGGCAGGGGAAGGCTCTTTTGCTGCATGATCAGGTCGCTTTGACAAAGTATGCCTTTGAGTCTGCCTTTTTTGTCCACCACCGGGATTCCGTTGATACGCCGCTCCACCAGTAGCTTGGCTGCCTGAGTAACCCCGGTGTCCGTGGTTACCGTTAACGGGTCAGTGCTCATAATATCTTTTACTTTTAGCATGTTGGCTCCAGGATCAATGTTTGGTGTGCCTGGCGGGCGTCAAAAGCGCGCCTTTTGATTCAGTATGTACTTGCAGGCCGAGGAGGGTCAAGTTTGGCATTACTGAGAACCTATGCCCTATCTAAGACTTTTGCCTAGGACAAAAAACGAAAAAGACTCTAACACGAATAGTCATCTGAACCGATTCCAACCCCGCTGCCGATTGTTTAGCCTGATTTATATAAGGTGTCAGATGGTTAGGAATGATTGTCCACATATGAACATGTAAGGGTATGAGCCGGCTTGCGGAGCTTAGCCCTGGAAGCGTAATAGCGCGACCGGCGCCGTGAGGGTTCAATGCAGGAAACTAAATTCGATCAGTTTTCAATACGTCAACATGGGCCGTTAACGGTTCACATGGGGCGCGAAAAGCAAAACGACAATTCATCAGGCCAAATTTATCTGGAATTGCCATACAAGGGGTTGGTTATTGCGCCGCGTGGCCAGTTGGAGGTGGAACTGCTCTTCAGAGGTCTGCCCTTGGCGCTTGCGGTGGCCCGTGAGTGTCACCAGCTCACAGTGGACCTATCCCAGACTCTAGGCTTGGATGATTTGGCTGTTAGCGCCTTGGTGGTTCTTCTACGCAACTATGCCAGGGGCTTTGGCCGCATAGTTTTGCAGGGGCTGCCGATGTGGGCCGTTGAGCGCTTATGCGATGTTGGCGTGGATAAACTCTTGGGCCACGGTTGGGTGTGCGCCTGGGAGGTTGGTAAAGTGAGGTATTGGCTATGCAGAGCTTAACCACTGGTGGTGGGGCCGGCACTCCCGATCACCCCGAAGGCGCTCTATATGCTGAAATGATCGCCCGCGCTGTGCGCGACATCCTGCGCGGAGCGCGGCTTCCGGTTCTGGACCAGGTTAAACGCAGGGTACCCGGAGCCCGCCGCCGCTTGACCGGGGCTGAAAAAGCCTTGGGCTGGATTTTCGCCGAATTGAATGCAGAGCGCTTGCAGCGCCATTGCGGCGATGAGCCCTGTCAACCAGAACCAAATTCATCGGAAGGCCCTTGCCGTTGCTGGCGGCCCAACTATCAAACCTGCCTGCGCGTAACCTTCAGCGAGGCCTGCTACGGACTGGAGCCTCCATTGGATCCTACCGCCCTGCGTGAACGGATCCGGGATTATTTACGCCAAAACGGCTTGGATTTGGGTTAGTTCAGGTCTTAGCGAGCGCTAAAGGCCTAGCCCACCCTTAGCGCCTCCAGGCAGACATGCCGCTTCCCATGCGAGCTCCCGCGGCAAGCTATTGATTTGCCGTCACGCAGCGCTCTGTTAAGCTATTATTAACAATAGTGTCTGCAAGCTAAAACCTCCGCGCTCCATGGGAAGAGGCATGTCTGCAATAAATAAGACCCAGGCCGAGCAAGGCCCTGTTATCGGCGAACACGACCTGTACCTCTTTAACGAGGGTACCCACTCCCGCCTGTGGGAGAAGATGGGCTGCCATTTGACCCAGGAGGGCGGCAAGGCGGGAGCCAGGTTCGCGGTGTGGGCTCCGGACGCAGAGTCTGTCGCGGTCATGGGCGATTTCAACGGTTGGGACAAGAACTCCATCCATCTGCAACCCATCGGCTCCAGCGGCATTTGGCAGGCGTTCGTGCCCGGGGTGAAAAAAGGCGATGCCTATAAATACCACGTGCGCTCGCGCTACCTGGGCTACCGGGTGGACAAGGGCGATCCTTTTGCCATTCACACCGAAACCCCGCCCCGAACCGCCTCCAAGGCCTGGGACCTGAGCTATGAGTGGGGCGACGGCCAGTGGATGAATGATCGCCGGAGCCGCAACTCCCTAAGCGCGCCTTGGTCTATCTACGAGATGCACCTGGGCTCATGGATGCGCGGGGAAGGCAACCGCTTTTTGACCTACGGCGAGTTGGCCGACCGGCTATCGGCCTATGTTAAAGACATGGGCTTTAGCCACGTGGAATTCCTGCCGGTGATGGAGCACCCCTTCTACGGATCCTGGGGTTATCAAACCACCGGTTACTTCGCTCCCACCAGCCGCTTCGGCGCACCTCAAGATTTCATGTATCTTATCGACCGCCTGCACCAGGAAGGCATCGGCGTCATCCTGGATTGGGTGCCTTCCCATTTTCCCACTGACGAGTTCGGCCTGGCCTATTTCGACGGCACCCACCTTTTCGAGCATGCGGATTCGCGCAAGGGCTTTCAGCCGGATTGGAAGTCTTACATATTTAATCACGGCCGCAACGAAGTAAAAAGTTTCCTGATCTCCAGCGCGTTGTTCTGGCTGGAGGTCTATCACGCCGACGGGCTCCGGGTGGATGCAGTGGCCTCCATGCTGTATCTGGACTACTCCCGGAAGGATAGCCAATGGATACCCAATAAATATGGGGGCAACGAGAACCTGGAGGCGATCGACTTCATCCGCCAGATGAACCAGGACATATACCGTGTCAAGCCCGATGTCCAGACCATGGCCGAGGAGTCCACCTCCTGGCCCATGGTTTCACGGCCCAATTACGTGGGCGGCCTGGGTTTCGGAATGAAGTGGGACATGGGTTGGATGCACGACACCCTTGATTACATGTCCCACGATCCCATTCACCGGTCCTATCACCAGAACCAGCTTACCTTCCGCATGATGTATGCGTTTCACGAAAACTTCGTGCTGCCGCTAAGCCACGACGAGGTAGTGCACGGTAAGCGTTCGTTGTTGGACAAGATGCCCGGCGACGGCTGGCAGAAATTCGCCAACCTGCGCCTGCTTTTGGGCTATATGTACTGCCAACCTGGCAAGAAGCTCTTGTTCATGGGGGGCGAGTTCGGCCAGGGGCGGGAATGGAATCACGATCAGAGTCTGGATTGGCAATTGTTGGAGCACCCCTGGCATCAGGGCGTGCAGCGCTGGGTGCGGGACCTTAATCATCTTATGAAAAACGAACCGGCCCTGCATCAGCTGGACTTCAGTCCGGAGGGATTCCAATGGGTGGACTGCAACGACGCTTTAGGCAGTTCCTTGAGTCTTTTGCGTCTGGGCTCCTCCGCGGCCGAATGCATCCTGGTGGTAGCCAACTTCACACCGGTGGTGCGGGAGAGATACCTGGTGGGGGTGCCCCATGGCGGTTTTTGGCGTGAGCTAATAAACAGCGATGCGCCGGATTACGGAGGCAGCGGGGTGGGTAATCTGGGCGGAGTGGAAGCCGGCGCCTATCCGGCCCATGGCCGGCCGGCCTCATTATCAATCACCTTGCCGCCGCTTGGCATCGTGTTCTTCAAGCCGACCAAGAGTTAGCATCCAAGGCATCAATTCGGGGGGTAAAGCCCCCATATGATCTTTGGCGGAGCAAATACGAGATGATAAGAAGAGGCAGCGGAATCCTCATGCACCCCACCTCCTTGCCTTCACGCTTTGGAGTGGGCGATCTGGGACCCCGGGCGTATTGGTTCGCCGAGTTCCTGGAGCGTAGCAGACAGAGCTATTGGCAGATGCTCCCGCTTAGCCCCACCGAACCGGGGCGGGGCAATTCGCCCTACAACAGTTCCTCTGCCTTTGCCGGCGATCCGCTCTTGATCAGCCTGGAGTGGCTGCTGAGGGAAGGCCATCTGTACGAAGAAGATCTTGCCGCGGTTCCCGACTTCCCGGCAGACATAATTGATTATCCAGCGGTTCAGGCCTTCAAGCGGGGCCTGCTGCGCCGGGCCTATCAAAACTGGCGCAGCCGCGGCAGCGACCCGGAGTTCGCGCGCTTTCAAAAAGAGCAGGAATATTGGCTGCCGGATTTCTGCCTGTTCCAAGCCCTGGCTGAGCACCACCGCTTCCAAATGTGGAATCAGTGGCCGGTGGAACTGCGCGACCGCTACCCCGTTGCCCTGGAGCAGGCCAGGGCGGAACTGGCAGGGCGGGTGGAGGAAGAAGCTTACTTGCAATATGTTTTCCAACGCCAAATCGTGGAATTGAGAGCCTATTGCAACCAGCGGGGCATAAGCCTATTTGGCGATCTACCCATCTACGTGGATTATCACAGCGCCGACGTTTGGGCGCACCAGGACTTGTTCAAGCTAAACGAGGCGAAAAGGCCGAGCGTGGTTTCGGGTGTGCCTCCGGATTATTTCAGCGCCACAGGCCAGTTTTGGGGCAACCCTGTTTTTAATTGGGATGCCATGCGGGCCAAGAAATATGATTGGTGGATCAAGCGGCTGGAGCGCAACTTCGGCTTATATGATTTAGTGCGCATAGATCATTTCAGGGGCCTGGTGGCTTATTGGGAAATTCCGGCTGATGAAACCACGGCCATCAACGGCTATTGGCAGGAAGCCCCGGTTATGGATTTCTTCCGCGCCCTGCAGCGCCGGTTTCAGTCAATGCCCATCGTGGCCGAGGATTTAGGCTATATCACGCCCGACGTGCGCGAGACCTTGGCACTGTTGGGCCTGCCGGGCATGAAGCTTTTCGTCTTCGCCTTCGGTGAGGAAGGCCCGGACAACCCTTACCTGCCTCATAATTATCCCCGCAACTGCGTGGCTTACACCGGCACCCACGACAACAACACTATGCGCGGCTGGTTTCAGGCCGAGGCCGACGATGCCACCCGCGATAGGCTAAGCCGCTATTTGGGGCGCGAACTGACCCCCGATAGTGTGGCCTGGGAATCCCTGCGCGCGGTGATGGCCTCGGTGGCTGATACGGCGCTGGCGCCCATGCAAGACGTGCTTGGCCTGGGCGCGGAAGCGCGCATGAATAAGCCCTCCCGATCGGATGGCAATT
>Ga0307423_1001746_pt1 | contig 12823 bp, 12 predicted proteins | sample SalMarWE160310MG_FD_202154 | JGI IMG/M metagenome (GOLD analysis project Ga0307423, IMG submission 202154) | Salt marsh sediment microbial communities from the Plum Island Ecosystem LTER, Massachusetts, United States - WE1603-10 | ecosystem: Environmental > Aquatic > Marine > Intertidal zone >...
AGATTTTATTCAGAATTCTTGTCGATAGGTCAATCGACTGAGAGTGCCCCGAAGGATCGTCCGAGGACCTCGTGGCGGTAGGCAAAGATGCGGTCCACGTCCCGGGCCACGGCCAGGCGTTGCGCGATCGCACCGCCGAACGGTGCATACTCGACGCGGTCGATGACCGACGTTCCGTCGCTTCGATCAGCGAAGAGGTGCTCGTGGCGCCAGAGCCGGTAGGGGCCGCGAATCTGGCGATCGACGAAGCGGTGGGGCGGCTCCCAGACCTCGATTTCAGTGCGCCAGCTCAAGGGGATTCCGTGCCAGCGGATTCGATAGTCGATGACGGCGCCCGGCGCCATGGTGATCGGCCCCTCGGTCAGGATCTCGAAGCGGAGCCAGGGCGGCGTCAGTTTCTCGAGGTTTCTGGCCTCGGAGAAAAACGAAAATACTCCATCGAGTGGCGCCGGCACCACGAGCTCGTCGGAAAAATGATATGTCCTCATCGTGAAGACCCTTCCTCGGCTCGCGAGGCGATCGCGCGTACGAGCCCCGAGAAAATGATCTTGTGCACCGGGTAGAGCAGGTTCCAGTAGAGTTGGCCGGCGAGTCCGATCGGTTCGAAGATGGCGGTCTGGACGACCTGGGTCCCTTCACCGGCGGGCAATGCCTCCCACTGCAGCCAGGCGCGTCCAGGGACCTTCATCTCCGCGCGCAGCCGCAGAAGAGTGGGTGGCTCCACACGCTCGACCCTCCAAAAATCGACTGCGTCGCCAGGTTCGAGCTCCGTCGGGTGCCGCCGGCCGCGCCTCAGCCCCGGTCCTCCGGCGAGCCGGTCGAGCATTCCTCGGACTGACCAGCTCCAGTTCCAGAACAACCATCCGGTATCGCCGCCGAGGGACGAGAAGGCCCGGAAGGCTGCCGCCGGATCGGCGCTCGTCTGGCAACTCCGTGTTTCTCGAATCATGCCTTCGCTCTGACTGAGCTCGAACGCGGGCGCCGAACCGAGGGCGCTGCTCCACCGGGTCGCAACCGCGTTTTCGGTCGTCTGCTGGAGTGCGCGAGCGACCGCCTCGCGGTAGGCGATGGGCTCGATCTCGGGGAAGTCGGCTCTGGCGCGTGAGGTGTCTGCGACCACGGGGTGGACGACGCCCTCGACGAGGGGCACGGCCAGCCGGTTCGGAATCGGGGTCACCAATCCGACCCAGAGCGCCGCGAGCCGCGGGGCGAGGACCGGCACCGGCACGATCAGCCGGCGGAGACCGCGGACATGGGCGAATACCTGCATCATGCCCTTGAAGGTGAGAGGGGAGGCGCCGATGTTGTAGATGCCGGCGGCCTCGCGCGCGAGGGCGAGTGCGAGATACGAGAGGATGTCGCGGATCGCAATCGGCTGCACCTCGTTGAGGATCCACCGTGGAGCGATCATTGCCGGCAGCCGTTCGGTCAGATAGCGGACCATCTCGAATGAAGCCGACCCCGAACCGACCACCGGCCCGGCACGAAACTCGGTAGTGGGAAGACCGGCGCGTAGGATCGCCCCGACTTCGGCGCGGCTCGCGAGGTGCTTCGAGACGTTCTCGGCCTCTGGGAGCAGACCACCGAGATAGATCACGTGTCGAAGGTGCTGACCCGCGGCAACGAAGTTCGTCGCGGCCTGTCGGTCGCGTTGCGCGAAGTCGCCTCCGGCCCCCATCAGGTGAATCAGGTAGTAGGCCGTGTCGATACCCTCTAGTGCGGTGTGGAGCGACTGCAGATCCTCGACGTCTCCACGCGCGATCTCCACCGCGGATGCCCAGGGTCGTCCGGCGACGCGCGCCGGGTCGCGCACCATGACCCGGACCTCGTGGCCGAGGTCGAGCAAACGTGGCACGAGGCGACCGCCGATGTAGCCGGTGGCGCCGGTGACGAGGACCCTCATGGCGTGCTCCCGCCGTAGCGTTCGAGGTAGGCTCGCAGCGGGAACTTGCGGGCCGTGTTGGCGGACGACATGTAGCGGACGGTGCCGAAGATCGGGCGTTCGGGTCCCCACGGCCGATCGTGGCGGCCGAGGACCCAGAAGATGCCGCTGTATGAGTTGGGATCGCGTCCGTCGAGGGCGTAGCGGTTGTTGAGCTCGATCATCACATCGAGGGCCTCTCGCGGTTCAGCGGTCCACTCGAGAATCTTCTTGCCCCACAACATGCGCAGATAGTTGTGCATCGTGCCCTCGCGAACGAGCTGCGTCTGGGCCGCATTCCACAACGGGTCGTGGGTCGCGGCGTCTGCGAACTCTGCGGTCGTGTAGATGTGATCGCGCCGGTCGCGGGCATGTCGGGAGAGCGTTCCCGCGGCCCATTCCGGCAGAGACTCCCAGCGGTCGTAATTTGGGCGATTGCGGCAAACGTTGAATCCGAGCTCGCGCCAGGTGATCAGCTGATCGAGGAAGGCTTCCGCATCCTCTCCCACACCCCACCACCCGGCGCGCCGGCCGTTGGCCGGTGGAACGACGTCCTCCGGCGTCCAGCGCTCGCGCCGCATGGTCTCGAAGAAGATCTCGTGCGCCGAGATGTGGCCGAAATGGAGGTAGGGCGACAGGCCGCTGGTTGCCTCGGCCTCCGGTCGGTTGCGCTCTGCGCGATACAGATCGAGGCGATGGTCGAGGAAATCGTGCATGCGTCGTTCGGCCGCCGACGATCCACCTCTCACGGGCGCAATCTCGACCGAGTGGTCAATGGGCAGGCCGGCCAGAGCGTCGCGATGGCCCGCCAACAATTCGGCGGTCGCCGCCGGCCACTTGCGAGCGGTACCTGCCGGGACAGGTGACGGGAGTGGCAGCGCCTCTGCCAGCGGATCTTCGAGAGGCATGTCGGCCAGGTGGACGATGAGTTCTTTCTGCAGAAATCTGCGAAATGAATAGGCGGTCACGAAATCACGGTCGGCGGTCGCCGTCGGCAGCAGACCGTTGCTGTCGACGGACTCGAGGCGAACAGGGATCTTGTCGCCCGCGGCCGACACCATCGCCGGCAGAAAAAATGCTGGAAAGTCGTCGGTCACCACCACCGCCGCATCGGCGGCGAGGGCCGCGAGGAGACCTCGTCCGGCTCCTTCTTCACGCTCCACATACGGGAGGTATGTGACGTTTCGCCGTTCGAGAGCCGCTGCGGTGTCAGCCATGCCGTCGACGATGAAACGGTGGAGGCGATCGCTTGCCCACGGGTAGTCGCTGCGGAGCGCTTCGAGGATCAGAAGCGGTCGACCGAGGTGACGGGCCCACTCAGCCGCCCGTTGCAGGGCGAAGTTGAACCGCACCCGCCGGCTGGCGATCATCCAGTAAATCACCCTCTCACCGTCGGGCCGCAGCGATTGCGTATTGGCGGCTCGGATCCGCTGCGCCGGAACACTGGATTGCATGTTCGTCGTCACTGACTCTCCGTGAATGATGTCGTCTCTTTCGAGTCGGTCAAGCGACAGATATGGCGGGAAATTCCATATTCTAGAAATATCTCGGTGAATTGCTAGAAATAATATTGATAAAATCAAAGTTGCTCTGCATGCGATGAACGGGTAACTCCGCAGACTCGTGCGGAAAATAAGAGATACGACAACTGGTCGTAGATCGGAGGTCGCTCATGAACACAACGTTCACATGCGCTGCAGACGAAAACAGGTCGGCCCTCGTGATTCTTTTTCCACCCGGAGTCGGGGGTCTTTTCAACTCCGACATCCATGATCTGGTGCGTGAAGTCCAGGAACAGTTGGATGGCGTCTACGTCACCTACGCCCTCTCGTCCGGGAGCTCTCCCGATCTCAGGGCTGCGATTGCCGGTGCCCGCTTCGTGGGCTGTGAATCGGCTGTCGTCGTTCCTGCGGTGACCGACGATGTGGCCCGGTTTGTCGACCGCGGAGCCACCGGCGATTGGCTTCTGAAGATCACACCGGTCGCCTCCGACCTCGACGCGCCGGCAGTGGTGGACGCCTATCTGACTGCGGTTGCCGAAGCCGGAAAGGCCGCCTGACAATGCGATTGATTGGTAGGAAATGACGACGCATTTGGTAATCTGCCGCCAGGCTCAAGCGGGAGAGTGAAGATGACGTCGCCCGACGCTGTTGAAACGAACGAGCAGCTGTGGCCGATGGGAGCGGTGACCCGGCGCACCGGAATCGGTGAGCACACCCTTCGAGCCTGGGAACGCCGATTCGGTTTTCCGATGCCGGTACGGCTCGCCTCAGGCCACCGCCGATACTCCGGCGATCAGGTGCGGCACCTGCTTCTGATCGCGAAAGCGCTCGAGGCGGGCTATCGAGCCGGCGACATCGTGCCGATGTCACGGACCGACGTAGAGGAGCTGCTCCACAGCGCAGGCGTTTCAGGAAGCGGCCTTGCTGTCAGGGACACCGAGACCGTCGTCGAGCTCGCATTCGACGCCTGCAAACGGTTCGATCGCGAGGCGCTCGCAGCCCTCCTTCATGGCGAGGCCGCGACCCTTGGCGTGCCGCGGTTTCTTCGCGAACGCGTAACCCCGCTCCTCGCCGAGGTTGGAGACGCATGGGGCCGCGGTGATCTCGAAATCCGCCACGAGCACTTCTTCTCGGAGGTTCTCGAGGACGAGCTGAGGAGGCTTCGAGCACCGCTGCAATCTGCAGCAACGGTCAGGCCGGTGGTCGTGGCCACCCTGCCGAACGAACTCCACGGCCTCGGTTTGCAGATCGCCGCATTGGCGATCGTCGTGGCTGGGCGCTCGGTGCGACTGCTCGGCCCCAACCTTCCGGTCGAGGAAATCGTTCTCGCAGCAAAGGCTCTCAACGCTGTCGCCGTTGGCCTGTCGGTCAGCATCTTTGCCGATCCCGAGGAAACGGCGCGGGAAATCAACGCGGTACGGGAGGGCCTGCCGGATGCCATCGCGCTGTGGATTGGCGGCGCGGGTTCGACGACTCTCGGGAATCTGCCGGCCGGCACCGAGATCACCAACAAGCTGGACGATCTCGATCGCGTCCTGGCTCGGCTGCCCGACTGACATCGGTGGGGTTTGACATTTCCGTAACCAACCACAATTGACCTCGACGTATTGTCCGTCCATAGTGGAGATGCCGTCTCGGGATGGAAGTCCTCTCCTCAAGACTCTCCGGGCGGTCGAGATCGGAGGACCCGAAGTGAAGATTGGATTGTGGATGACGATGGGGTGCGTCCTTTTGACTGTGGCCGCGGTGGCGTGTGCCCAGGCGCCGGCGAACGCCGGTGACCAGGTGGTGGCGAAATTCGACGATGAGGTGATCACGGCGTCTGAGCTCGAGACTCTCGCGGGTTCATCCCTGGTGGCCCTCCGGCAGCAGATCTACGACACTCAGGTCAGCAAGCTCGAGGCGGAGATCTATCAGCGTCTCGTACAAAAGGCGGCCGCCGCTGAAGGAATGACCGAGGGAGAGTACCTCCGAAGTCGAATCGACGAGATGGTGGGCGAGCCCGACGAGGGCGAGATCGTCAAACTGATGAGCCAGTATCGATCGCAGCTTGCCGACGACGACGTGCAGGCACGTGCTCAAGTTGTCCAGGTTCTCTTGCAGCGCGAAAAACAGCAGCGGTCCCAGGAGCTGCGGCAGGTGCTCTTCGCCGAGGCAGGTGTCGAAATCCTGCTCGAGCCGCCTCGAGTCGAGGTCGCCATCGCCGAAGGCACTCCATTCAGGGGGCCCGTCGATGCCCCGATCGTGTTGATCGAGTACACCGACTTCCAGTGCCCCTTCTGCACCCGGGTGCAGCCGACCCTGAACGAGCTCATGAAGCGGTATGACGGACAGATCAGGCACGTCTTCAAAAACCTTCCGTTACCGATGCACAAGGAAGCACAGCTGGCGGGAGCGGCGTCACTCTGCGCACGGGATCAGGGCAAGTTCTGGGAGTACCACGACTGGCTCTTCGCCAACCAGAAGCAATTGAGCCGCGATTCCATGATCGCAGAAGCCGGCGAACTCGGAATGGATACCGAGGTCTTCACCGCGTGCATCGATCAGGGGACCTATCTCCCGGTGGTGCGCGCCGACATGGCCGAGGCGCAGAGCTTCGGCATCACCGGCACCCCGGGCTTCCTCATCAACGGCCGCGTGGTCACCGGCGCCGTGCCGATCGAAAATTTCGAGGCGATCATCGATAACGAGCTCGAACGGCAGGGCATCGAGAAGGCCTCGGAGCAAGCGGCCGGGGAGGCCACAGATTAGGAATTAGGAATGAGGAATGAGGAATGCCGCCCACCCAACCCGGTGCGGCATCCCTGAAACCTGGGAGGACGGGTGGGAATTCCTCATTCCTCATTCCTCATTCCGAATTCAGTCGAGGTCGATATCCTTGATCGGCTTCTTCCCGTCGTCTTTCTTTTTCGTTTCGTCGAAGAGCTTGCGGAAACGATCATCCATGAGGCGGCTTTTGTCCTTTTCCCTGCGCATGGCTTCCTCCATCCGATCGGCCGCGCGCGCTCGGTCTCTGCCCAGCTGTTGGAGCCGCTCGTCGAAGTCCGCCTTTTCGTGATGGTGGACTGGCGGTTCATGAGAGACAACCACCCGGGCTTTGGTGTCCACGTGGATCGTCGAACCGCAGTGGGGGCACTCGATCTTGAGTTTGTCAGTCATGGTTCCCCGACTTTCTTGATCAGCTGATTCGCCGCCACCAGCACCGGGTCCCAGACCGGTGCGAAGGGTGGCGCGTAGACCAGATCGAGGCTCTGCAGGTCAGCCACCGTCATATGTCCGGCGAGAACGGTCGCGAGAATGTTGCTGCGAAGCGCAGCGCCCTCCCGACCCACGAATTCACCCCCGAGGACGAGGCCTGTCTCGCGATCAGCGACCAGCCTGACCTGGATCGGCACTCCACCGGGGTATGCGTGGGCGCGAGAGCGTTGACGAATCGTCACCGCCACCGGATCGAAGCCCTCCATCTTGGCCTGGTCCTCGCTGAGGCCTGAGCGCGCGACCTCGAGGTCGAAGACCACGAAACCGGCGGTGCCGACGATTCCCGGAAATCGTTGACCCAGCCCGAGGACGTTGGCGCCGGCGATACGACCCTGTTTGTTGGCCGTGGTTCCGAGCGGGATCCAGGCGTTGCGGCGCAGCACGCGGTGATAGGCCTCGGCGCAGTCACCGGCCGACCACACCGCTTCGTGGGAGGTCTGTTGTTGCTGGTTGACCCAGATCGCCCCGGTGTCACCGATCCGGAGCCCGGCCGTCCCCGCGAGCTCGACATTGGGCCGGATACCGGCGGCCACCAGAACCAGATCGGCATCGAAGCGGCCATCTTCGGTGAGCACCGCCGCGACACGACCGTCAGGGCCTGCTTCGGCAGCGGTGACGGTGGTGCCGGTGTGAAACGCGACGCCGTGACTGCTCAACGTTTCCGCGACCACGGCCACGGTCTCCTCGTGCCAGCCCGGCAGTAACTGGGACAGCTTTTCGATGACCGTGACCGTCAGCCCGCGCTCGGTGAGCACGTGCGCCATCTCCATGCCGATATACCCTGCGCCGACGATGACAGCGCTCTTCGGCCCATCCTTCAAAGCGTTCTTGATCGCCTCGCCGTCGGCGAGATTGCGAAGCACCTCGACACCGGGCAGGTCGAAGCCATCGAGCGGCAGGCGTATAGCCCGCGCACCGGTGGCGATGACCAGCGCATCAAACGGTTCGTCGGTCTCGGCGCCGCTTTCGAGATCGACGACCGAGACAGTGCCGCGATCGAGGTTGAGTTCCTTCGCCTCGTGGCGGAGCCTGAGGTCGATGCCGCGTTTCTTCCGCGCATGCTCGGCGGTCAGGACCACCAGGTCCTCGATGTCCCGCTCCGGATCCTCGATGTTGTAGGGCAGGCCGCAGGCGCCGTACGAGATGTGGTGGCCGCGCTCGAGAACGGTCACTCGCGTTTCGGGACGCCGGCGACGGATCTGACTGGCCGCGCTCATTCCGGCGGCGACGCCGCCCACCACCAGAACTCGGTCGGGGACCTTCACGGCAGCCTCCGTATCTACGACCTGACGCGGCCGAATTCTCCGGTGCCGCGTCGCGATCTCCAAGTCTATACCCGCAATTGCCGGACGGCCAGCGGTGCTATTCTGCGCTGTGGAAGAACTCCAAGGGAGGTCAAGATGTTTAACGCCCGGAGCCTGAAGGTATTGGCTGTTCTGCTGGCGATGCTGTTCGCCGCGGCATGCGAGAACACCGAGCCCTCCCCTGAGGTGCGCCTGGAGGTCGAGACAGCGGTCAGGGGTTACCTCGATGCCCTGGCCGAGGCCTACTCGACCCTCGATATCAACATCCTCGAGGGCCACGCCAGCCCCAATGAGATCGCCCACGTCCAAAAACTGCTCACCGAGCTGCTACAGAAGACGGGAGACCGGCTCGATGCGGAGATGGTCGGCTTCGAAATCGAGTCGATGAGCGTTTTTCGGTCGATCAACGCGACGGTCCGCCTGTGGGAGGTCTGGGACGTCACCCGTATCGGCGCCGCCAACGGCATCGAGAAGGGACACACCACATCGATCCAGCACACCCTCCTCCAGATGCGTCTGGTCAAAGGCACGTGGATCTGCGTCGGTCGATCGATCATGAGCCAGGAGACTCCGATCCCTGAAGAGAGCCCGTCTCCGACAGAGGACCCGGCTTGAGCCGCCTGCCGGTCGTCGTCGTGGTGGGCAGGCCCAACGTCGGCAAGTCCACCCTCTTCAACCGGCTGACGCGCAGCCGTCGAGCGCTGGTTCACGATCTCCCCGGGGTGACGAGGGACCGGATCTTCGGCGAAGCCGAACGCCTCGGTGGCGGGTCAGTGAGCCTGGTCGATACCGGCGGCCTGCTGATGGAGGATGAGGACACCTTCGTGCCGCTGATCAGGGGACAGGCCGAAGCCGCGATCCGCGACAGCGATGTCGTCATCTTCCTCCTCGATGGCGAGTCCGGCCCCATACCGGAGGACCGCGAGATCTCGGATTACCTGCGCGGTCTCGGTGTGCCGGTCGTTCCGGTCGTCAACAGGGGCGACCGCAAGGGGGTCGACCTGCAGGCGCACGAGTTTTTCAGTCTCGGTCTCGGCGAGCCGGTCGTGATTTCCGCCGAGCACGGCACCGGCATCGACCTTCTGTGGGAAGCGCTCGACCGGCATTTGCCGCCCGCTGAAACGACGGACGACGAGAGGGAGGGATCCGGTGACGAGATCCCGGTGGCGGTGATCGGCCGACCCAACGTCGGCAAGTCCTCCCTGATCAACTGCCTGCTCGGTGACGAGCGTTTGCTGGTCAGCGAGGTTTCGGGGACGACCCGGGATGCAGTCGACACGATCCTCGAAAAGGACGGTGTCCGGTATCAGTTTGTCGACACCGCCGGCATCCGCCGCAAAGGCAAGACCGATCGCGGTCCCGAGGTGCTGTCGGTGGTCATGGCGCGCCGCTACCTCGAGCGCGCCGACCTCTGCCTGGTCGTGGTCGATGCCGATGAGGGGATCACCAATCAGGATGCCCACGTTGCCGGCTATGCCTGGGAGGCGGGGCGAGCCGTGATTCTGGTGATCAACAAGTGGGACCTGATCGCTGACCGTGCGCTGGGACGCGAAACGCTCGAGGACCAGGCGGGCCAGCATCTCAAGTTCATGCGTGACGCGCCCCGGGTTTACCTTTCCGCGCTCAACGGCAAGGGCGTTTATCGGTTGTTCCCGGCGATGCAGAAGCTCCACCGAGCCTACCGCCGCCGGACCTCGACAAACGATCTCAACCGGATCGTGCGCGAGGCCTGGGAATCGCGCCCGCCGGCGATGGCTGGAAAGAACGCGCCAAAGCTCTATTATTGTTCCCAGGTGCGACATTCGCCACCCAACTTCGTTCTTTTCACGAACCTCCCCAAGAGCCCGCATTTCTCGTATATGCGGTACCTCGAAAACGTCCTGCGAAAGGCTCTCGGTTTGGACGGAGTCCCATTCCGGGTTATCATCAGGGGACGAGAGAGATAGCGTCTGGCTGAAGGAATTCAATGGTTTTCTTCAATTACGCTCTGCGTAAGCTCAATGCGAAGATCGTGTATTACGGACCGGGATTGTGTGGCAAGACCACCAACCTGGTGTGGATCCACGACCACTTCGAGGGCGGTGATCGCGGCAAGATGATCTCGCTTGCCACCGAGGGCGACCGGACAATCTTCTTCGACCTCCTGCCCCTCGAGATCGGCGCCATCCGTGGGATGGACGTGACCCTGCAGCTCTACACCGTTCCCGGCCAGGTTCACTACAACTCGACCCGTCAGCTCGTCCTGCGCGGCGCCGACGGCGTGGTCTTCGTCGCCGACTCACAGCGCGCCATGCAAGCGTCGAACTCAGATAGCTTCAAGAACCTTCAGGAGAACCTGCTTTTGCAGGGCATTTCCCTTGACGGTTTTCCCCATGTTCTGCAGTTCAACAAGCGGGACCTTCGCGATGTCGTTCCGGTCGAGGAACTCAACGATCAGCTCAACCACTACTCGGTTCCCATCTTCGAGGCCACGGCGGTCGAAGGAGTCGGCGTCCAGGAGACCCTCGAGGGCATCGTCAAGCTGGTGATGCGAAACCTCCGTCAGCGCTATGAGGGCGCGACCACGGGCGCCAGGACTCCCGGGGTAGAGGATTCGCAGGTCAAAATCCCAGAGGCGCCGCCGACACCGCCTCCGGGCCCGGTTGAGGTGCCGCCATCCGAGGCGCCGGTCGAGCCGATCTCGGTTTCCGAGGCACCGCCGGCCGAGCCGACAGCGCCACCCGAGCCGAAGCCTGCAATCGGACCAAAGCCGCCGCCCGTGAAACCGGTCGTGCCGCCCGAGCCGAGGGCGCCGATCAAGCCGCCGGCATCCGTCCCACCGACGGCCTTTGTCGAGGGCGATCCGGCAGAGACGGTGGATTTCTCGAAGGCGATGGGCTCCGATCCATTCGGTGGCCTCGGAGGCGGTTTCGAGGACGAGGTCAGCACCGCGGTTTACGACACGAACGACGACTCCGCCATCGACTTCGAGGAGCTCAAGAGGCTCGATGCGCAGAAATCGCCGCCGATGCCCCCACCAAAGCCCGAACCGCCGCCGGCGGAGCCCTCAGATTTCAATATCGTGAGTCCGGGTTTTGAAGGTGTGCAGTCGGCGGCACCGGAGGGAGCGCCGCCATCGTTTGACCTGGATTCGACCGACGCCGGGTTGAAAACTCAAGACGCGAGGGCCGCCGAAACCCACGACAGCATGGCGGCATTCGATTTCCACGCGGCGCCTCCCGACATGGACTCGATCCCGGACTTCGAGCTCGATATTCCGGAATCAGAACCCGCGCCCGAGCGCAAACCACCAGAGATCGAGGTCGAGGCGCCTCCTCGACCGGCGGAGGTCGAGCCTCCTCCAGCGCCCGAACCCCCGGCTGCGGTAGATCTTCCACCAGTCGTGGCAGACTTTCCGCCGGCCGCAGCGAAAGCCCCGCAGCCGTCCACTCCACCACGCGCTCCGGCTGAGGGAATGTATATCGACCGGATCGAGGCGCCGAGTCCATTTGCCCCCAAGCCGGAGGCTCAGGGTGGTCCCGACAGGGGACTCGAAGCCCTCGGCGCCATCGCCGATCAACCGCCGGCGATCGTGCCCGAGGAGATCGAGATCCCAATCGCCGAACCTGTGGACGAGATCGTCGAACCTCCACCGGTCGTCGACGTCGAAGAGGACTTCGAGGCTCCGCCTATTATCGACGCCGACGCCGATTTCGAGGCTCCGCCTGTTGTGATCGACGACGAAGGCTTCGACTACGCCCCCGATGATGCCGATGAAGAGATCATCGACGTCTCCGCGAAGGCGGCAATCGACGAAAAACTCTTCGAAGCAACCCCGATTCAGCCGGTGGTCGTCGGCAGCGAAGAGCCGTGGACCGAGGAAGAGCTTTCCGGTGTCTACGATCTGGCTGAAGTCGAGAAGGCGGAGCGGGCGGCGGCCATCGAGGCCTCTTCGCCTCGTGCAGTCGATGTCCGCGCCGAAGATAACCAGCTCCATCTGCGGCTTCAGGGTACCGGCGCGATCATCGAAAGCGGGCAGGTACGAGCCCTCGACATCGAGGTTCCGGTGCCTGGCTCGTGGGTCGGAAACCGGCGCGTGACCCTCCAGCTGCGACTTACCCTGACACCGGACACGGAGTACGAAGATGACGGACCAAACGGTACTTCCTGACGATCAGGAGCAATTCAAGCTCAACGAAGTCTGCAAATTCGCCAACGTCCAGCCGTACATGCTCCGCTTCTGGGGCACCGAGTTCCCGCAGCTCGAGGCTGCGAAGAGCGGGACCGGTCAGCGGATCTACTCGAAGGACCAGGTCGAGCTGATTCTCGAGATCCGTCGCCTGCTCTTCGACGAGGGGCTCACCATCGCCGGCGCCCGGAAAAAAATCTCCGCGGCGGAAGATGGGGGAAAGAAGCGCGCGGCCGAGGCCGAGCAAGGCGCCGAGGAAGAGGCCGAGGAGAAGGCCGAGGAGAGGGTGGCGGCAGAGCCCGAGGAAAAGCCCAGAGCACCGAAGACGAGCAGCGCCCGCCGTAAGACTCCGAAAAAGAAGGCCGCCGCCTCTAAGGTTGACAAAGAGACCCCACCCGACGTACAACCACTGCTCGCGACGCTCAAAAACGTACGCGACGAGGTCGAGAAGATCGTTGCGGAGCTCAAGGGCGAGTAGTTCTTTCGAATTCTGAATTTTGAATTTTCAATTCTCAGTTGCCCCCGCCCGCCCCGGTTTCAGGCGGGGGAGGGTGGGAATTCAAAATTGAGAATTGAGAACTGAGAATTGCCGAGAGTCGGGACGTAGCGCAGCCTGGTAGCGCACCTGAATGGGGTTCAGGGGGTCCGGAGTTCAAATCTCCGCGTCCCG
>Ga0307423_1001747_pt1 | contig 12822 bp, 10 predicted proteins | sample SalMarWE160310MG_FD_202154 | JGI IMG/M metagenome (GOLD analysis project Ga0307423, IMG submission 202154) | Salt marsh sediment microbial communities from the Plum Island Ecosystem LTER, Massachusetts, United States - WE1603-10 | ecosystem: Environmental > Aquatic > Marine > Intertidal zone >...
AAGTTGCTGCCATATTGGTTGTCCGTATCTATTATCATTTGCATAGGCTGATTCCAATTTTCCTGCATACTGCGGAAAATGGCGATTAATTACCCTCATGAAATATTCTTTTTGCCTCCCTGGTTTGAGGGTCATTCCTCCAAAAAGAATGAACTCTGCATTAGCTCTCTTTGCCTCTTTTGCCAACCCTTCAATATTCTCGGTATCTGTCCCTATCCAAGGAACAATGGGTGTGGCCATAACGCCTCCTGGAATTCCTGCATTTCGCAATTCCTTCAATGCTGCAAATCTTGCAGGAGTTGATGAGGCTCGTGGTTCGATTATCTTCCTTTTCTCATCATCGTGCAACGTAATCGTAAAGACTGCATTTACAAATGATACTTCGTTGAGCTCTTTGAGAATCTCGATATCTCTGAGTACAAGATCTGATTTAGTAAGAATCATAGCTGGAAGTCGAAAGTCAACTAAGGTCTTTAGAATCTGCTGCGTAATCTTATGCTCTTTCTCTGCAGGCTGGAATCCATCAGAAACTCCTCCACAGACACCAATGACAATTCGACGGGGGGTTTTCATAGCAAGTCGTTTGGCATCATCATCTGATAGGAACGACCACAGTGTTTCCGTTTCAAGCTCTCTCTGTGATGTGAATCCTAATCTCTTCAATTCTTTCTCGAGTATCTCTGGAGCATTTTCTTTGATTCGAATGTGACTCATAAAATTATCAACATGATAATATTCATTCATACCATCGCAGTAGATACATCCATGCTCGCATCCTCTGTAGGCATTAAGAGATCTATTGATGTGAAACCATGAGTCTGCTGTCATCTCTTTTTTTGATAATAGTGACTTTGCTTTCACACATTCATATCTCACATCAGATATACTCCTCTGAATTGAGTAGATGGGCGTATTCTTGGGTTTTGTGGTAAAGATTGATCTGCCTTTTTTATCTCTCACTCGGAGAAATCGAGTATGTTAGGAAAGCCTTTTGTTTGTAGTCTACTTTACCCAGTGAAGTGATTAGAGATGTTTCTCGAACGGTCCGATGATTATCCCTTAGCCGAAATGATTGATGTTGCTTCAGGCAGAACACGTGCGGACTTGGTGTTGAAAAATGCAAATGTTGTCGATGTGTTTAATGGCGACATTATCTCCGGAGACATAGCTATTCACGGAGAATATATTGCTGGCATTGGTGATTACGCTGGTAAGAAAATTACTGACCTGAAAGGAAAGTATGTAGCTCCCTCCTTCATCGATGGGCACGTTCACGTTGAATCCAGTATGGTTATGCCAATTCAATATGCTCGAGCTGTGGTTCCCCATGGAACTGGTGCTGTTGTTGCTGACCCTCATGAGATTGCAAATGTGCTTGGCATGGAAGGAATTCTGTATATGAGCAAGAGCATGCGCGGCGGTCCGCTTGAGTTCTATATGATGATACCTTCGTGTGTACCATCAACGGACTTGGAGACCAACGCTGTCGCCCTAGATTTTCTTGATATCAAACCTTTACTCACAGAGCATTACGTGCTAGGCCTCGCAGAGGTCATGAATTATCCCGGAGTCATATATAGAGACCCAGCCGTCTTAGAAAAAATCGCTGTAGCTCTTAGAATGGATAAACGAATCGATGGTCATGCGCCTGATCTCGATGGATTGGACCTGAATGCATATGCCGCTGCTCGCATTACCTCAGAACATGAATGTACCACTCTAGAAGAGGCTAAGCGAAAATTAGCGCGGGGGATGCACATACATATTCGAGAGGGGTCAACAGCTAAGAATCTTGAGGCTCTGGCACCTATGATTAATGAGTTGACATCGATGTCATGCAGTTTTGTGACTGATGATAGAAACACACTTGATCTTATCACAAAAGGCCACATCGATAGCATGATTCGTGATGCCATCGCAATGGGTGTTGATCCTGTAATCGCTATCAAAGTAGCAACACATTCTACGGCTAGGCATTATGGGCTCAGATATATTGGCGCAGTTGCACCTGGCTATAACGCGGATTTAGTAGTTCTGGACAATTTGAAGGACATAAATGTGGAGCGTGTCTATAAGCAGGGAACACTCGTTGCAAAAGATGGCAGGATGGTTCAGGAATTTGGAATTCAAGAACAACCACGATTACGTCGCTCAGTTAATATCCAGTATCTCGAACCAGAGGACTTCCAGGTCAAAGTCCGAGGTTCGCACATGAATGTCATTGGAATGATAAAGCACCAAATTGTAACAGATCGCCTCATTGAAGAGCCAAAGGTTGTCGATGGGTTAGTCGTTCCAGATATTGATAATGATATAGTAAAGATAGCCATTATCGAACGACATAATGCGTCAGACCCCCACTCAGTAGGATTTGTCAAAGGAATGGGGATCAAAGAAGGCGCATTGGTATCATCAATAGCACATGATAGCCATAACCTTGTGACTGTTTCAACAAACGATACAGACTTGATTGCTGGAGCAGTTCAAATTGTGCGAATGCACGGAGGTATTGCAATTGTGAAGAATGGTGAGGTTTTGGAATCATTACCGTTACCAATTGCAGGTCTTATGAGTGACCAACCAATTGAACATGTTAGCGAAAAGTTGAAAGACCTGAATGAAGCCGCTCATAAACTTGGTACAACACTTGATGAACCTTTTATGGCAATGGCTTTCCTATCACTCCCAGTCATTCCGAAACTTAAAATTACAGACCTCGGATTGGTCGACGTCGACCGTTTCAGGTTGATTGACCTTTTTGAAGTACCTGAATGAGATTCGAAAATTCCATCCCTGGTCGCATACTCTCTAATTATTACATGCGAATATACCAAATTTCGTCTTAGGAATTAAAACCTCTGTGCCGGTAAATATTGTCAGACTACCAATCCGTCTAACTTATAACTAATCCCGAGGAAAGACCGATTATCCTTACACGGAGTAACGGCCTCTGTGACCGAATCAGACGAAGATAACTTACCATATCCCGCCCAAGATGGCGGGCGTATCGCACGAGTAATGCGTGCACTTGAACTCACCCACGGTGTAGAGATTGCACGCCGATACTTGGCAATGAACGCATTTGACGGTGCATTGACGATGCTTGGACTCATTCTAGGTGGCCTATTCACGATTGACCCACTAAATTATTCACCAGGATTCAATGCAATCTTATTAGCAGGAGCAGGCACAAGTATTGCTATGGCAATATCAGGCTTTAGCGGGTCCTATTTAGCAGAAAGTGCAGAGCGAGCCCGTGAAGTCGACGATCTAGGAAGAGCTATGCTTACCGACATGAGTGAGTCTATGTATGCAAAGGCAAGTAGAACTACCTCTATCGTCGTTGCAATAGTTGATGGAGCCTCACCCGCAATAGCAGGATTCATCGTTGTTATTCCCCTTTTCTTTGTACCACTTGGTATTCTTGAATATCACACTGCATTCTATATTGGCATCATTATCTGTATGGTCTTGCTCTTCGTACTAGGTCTCTTTCTAGGTGCAGTATCGAAGAATAATATGTGGTCCTATGGTGCCAAAACGTTATTCGCTGGAATCTTAACTGCGTTCTTGATGTTGCTTGTATCATGGCTAACTGGAGTATCTGGTTGAGATGTTTGCTAAACTACCCCGTGAAGATTTGGCGTTCCTCCCAACTCCACTTCATAGGTTGCCTCACTTGGGGGATTCCATTGGGCTTGATGAACTCTGGATAAAGCGAGATGACCTAACAGGATACTCTTTTGGAGGAAATAAAACCCGAAAGATGGAGTTTGTCTTGGGTGATGCCCGAGCAAACAAAGCTGACACAATTGTGACTGTTGGTGGTCTTCAGAGTAATCATTGCCGTCAAACAGCTGTGGTCTGTGCAAAAGCTGGACTGAGATGCATTCTATTACTAGCTGGAGAAGAACCTGAAATCTACACTGGTAATCTCCTACTTGAGAGCATGCTAGGCGCAGAAATCAAATTCTATCCCGATGACCACCTACTAACTATGCATTCTCGATTGGATGAGGTTATTGAGACTCTGAAGGACTTTGGACTGAATCCTTACGCAGTACCTGCAGGAGCGACCATGCCAGTGGGTGTGATTTCATACGCTGCTGCAATGGAAGAGCTTCAAGAGCAAACTCGGAAAGAAGGATTCACTCCCGATAAAATTCTGGTAGCAGTTGGAACTGGTGGGACGCTAGCAGGTCTAATCATTGGAGCGCACATGCTTGGCATGGAAGTTGACATCATAGGCGTGAGTGTTCTCAGTGAGGTTGATGTAGTAAGAGACCGAGTGAGTGATCAGATTGACCGTGTGATTGACAGGTATCCTGAAGTTGAACACTTTGAACCAAGAATCCACATTGATGATAGCTTTCTCGAACCAGGATATGGGATTCTCACTGATGGTGTGAGAACTGCAATCGACACATTTGCAAAGATGGATGGCATCTTTCTCGATCCCGTGTACACTGGAAAGGCTGGGCTTGCCCTGATGCGGATGGCAATGAATGGTGATATCAAGGCAAACGAACACACAGTATTCTGGCACACTGGTGGTTCACCAGCACTGTTTGCATATCCTGAACTCGGGAGGATCTGAGACATTCAACGAAAAGCAATCCTTATGTAACTACTCGACATTTTTGAGGGAAGATTATATACCCTCGAAAGGTACTCCAAAGTACTAACAATGGGGGCGTTGTTATGCAGAAAGAAATGGTAGAGTTCAAAAAGAATTTCGAGGAACGCTTAGCTGCAGCCAGTAAAGAAAAAGTGAAGATTGTCCTTAAGGAACAATATTCCGATGCTTTTGATGTGTTACACGATTGCGAGAATGCAAATCTCATACCTGGCATAATTGGACCACCTGGAACCGGCAAGACACTACTTCTCCGTGCTTATGCTGAAAAGACGGGAAGAGACCTCTACTGGGTCACTGGAGATGAAGGTGTGAGACCTTCTCATCTTACTGGAGCATTCAATCCAAGCATTGTGCTGAACAAGGGTTTTGGTCTTGAAGCATTTGAGCCGGGTCCACTTCTCAAATCGATGGTCAATGGCGGTGTCTTTGGTCTCAACGAGGGCAACCGCCTTAGTGAGTATGTGCAGAATTCGTTACTCGATCCATTTGAGGAAGGTTCGATTAGTGTTCAGAGACTTGGAAGAATTAAGGCTGCTGAGGGTTTCTTCCCGGTTTTAACAATGAATCCTGAAGAGATGTCTGGAGCTCACAGATTGAGTGAAGCGCTTCGAGACCGTATTCGTGTCTGGATAAAATTAGGATACCCTCGAAAGCAAACCGAGCTCGAAATAATCAAGATGAACAGTCCTGAGTACACAATTTCTGATGCAACACTTGAGAGGATATATGGCCTCGTGTCTGCAACTCGTGTCAGTACTGACATTGAGATTCCAGCATCAATTCGTGCTGGGATATCCATTGCTAGACTATCAGCAGAGATGACAAAGCGGAAGAAAGAGAAGAGTGTGAGTTACGCTACTCTGTCAGAAGCTTCAACATATGTACTCGTTGGAGCACTTAGATTCAGACCGGGAATAGATACAGAGCCTGCGGTCAATGCACTCGTTAGGAGGAGCTTGGGGAGCTAAACAATATGGCATCTCAGCCCAAGATTGCCCCACTTCCGAGTAACGCCCCTCCATTCGCACATGAATTCACAAAGAGAATGCGTAATAGAAAAGACGTCACTAAGAAACCCAGTGTGCGGCAAACTCAATCCATTCCAATGTTATTATCCGCAAGATTCTTTCGAAATGGTAAGTTGACACTGGAAGATTTTCTCGATGTCGCCGTGTATACAACATATCCACCTGATCAGAAAATCGCAAGGGAGATTGCAGAAGATATCTTACTTGGGCGAGAAAAGGAAATAAAGAATCCTGATGAACAAGCTGTTGTTGCTAAATCTACAGTTGTGAAGACTGATGCTCTTGCAAAAGTTATGGACCAGATAAAGCGTGAACAGGAACTTGCTAAAGTCATCAAGAAAGACAAAGTGGAAGCAGGTTATGAGTACTTATTAGAACTCAGAAAACAAAAGGACAAATCCCTCTACAATGCATCCAAGGATTATTTGACAGATGGAGAAATAGTTCTACGTGGGATTACTAGTAATGAAGAGCTCAAGGACACAGCTAGTGCTGAACTAATGGATAAGTTTGGAGACCTATCTTCACAAGATATTCAGAATTCTCAGATTCTTGATTGTCTCAACGAAGTATGCGATTCACCTAATGCCGCAGAGCAAATTGCAGCTAGCTCTCTTATGGGTGATAAGGATGTGCAGCAGAAATTCTCTGACTTGTCCCGAATAGATACCTCAACAGCAGCACGTGCATTGCGTCATATGGAAGAGATGGGTACTCTGACCACTGAACAACAGAAAGCAATGGACCAGATATTACAGGATGAGCTTGATGACCTAAGCGAAGTTGCAGACTATGCCAAAGAATTGGGAAGAGTCCCTGATAATATTGACAAGCACATCAAGGATGCACCGCAGAAATTCTCCTTGAGCGATGCTGCAGAATTTGCAAAGAATATCAAGGAATCCACTGGTACTGATATAATGGATGACTTACTTAAGCAATATGATGAGCAATATGATTCAGGAGCTGATAAGAATGTAGACATGCGTCAGCTCGCGGAAAATGCCCGCCAGAGTGAAAGCTGGAAGAGTCTTGTTGAGAAAGAGGCTCAGTGTGTACTTGATAGTGCGGATTCGAGATCCTCTCCATCAGATTTCTTGAGGTCCGTTCTTGCACAGAACCAACCGCTCGAGAAGAATCTTCCAAGTCAAGATGCTCAGAAACAGTGGGACAAAGCAATGCAGAAATTTGCTGATGGTGCCGTTGAAAAATCTCCTACTAAATCACATCTCAGACAGACTGTCAAGCATGCATCACGATTGGGCCAAGTACCCTCTGAGAAAGCAATCCGGAATGCTGGTGAACGTCTCAACATGACCGAAGAGGAGATTCTTGAACTCATCAATCCCTCATTTGAGGTCATTAAAAAACTGATTCAAGCTGGAGTAAATGACTTTGATAGACTTCATAATCTTATGTCAGCAGCTGGCCTTTCTCCTCAGCAACTACGACAGCTTGGTGACATGGCTGCTCAACTAGGAAATCAGGGTGCTCTTGGCGCTGTGGCTCATGAAGACCTACACGCGGCTCTTGGTACAGGAGGTTCTGGAATGCGACCAAGTTATGGACGTGCCAGTTATGGTGCTCAAGGAAGACCCGGAGCCGATCAACCTACTGACCAAGAACGAATTGATTTAGCGTTTGGTGGATTACTTGGGGGCCCCGCAACGAACATCATCAAAATCTGGTACACATATAGAGATGAACTTCCACCTGAATTGAAACAAAGACTCTTTGAGATTGCTAAGCGATTGCTCATTGATCTTGGAATGCGTTATGCAAGAGCTACAATGGGCTCCAGCATGCTCGGAGGGATAATGGAATCTACAACCGTGCGACCTTTTAGAATTGGCGATGATATTGACCTTATTGACTTAGAAGAAACTATTGATTCGCTACTCGCACAAGGGAGTACAAGTTTCAAGGTCATTGAAACATCTGATTTTCTTGTGACGGAAACTTATCAAGGCCACAGAGCATTCTATTGGGCGCTAGACAAGAGTGGTTCGATGCATGCTCCAAAGAAGCTGGGGATGCTAGCAATATCTGTAATGGCAGGTCTCTACGGAATTAAGAAAGATGATTTTGGAGTTGTTCTCTTTGACCATGAAACGCATGTCGTTAAGGAGATTGCACAACGAACAATTGCAGTAGAGAAAGTGGCAGCCGATCTCTTAGAGGCTCGAGCTGGTGGCGGGACTGGTGGTCAAGAATCTATCAAACTAGCTATCCGAAATTTCGAGGATTCAAAAGCCAAGGAGAAAATCTTCATCTTTGCAACTGATATGTATTTGAGTGATCAAGCGATATGTGAGAATCTTGTTGAGCGGATGAAACCTCTAGGTATCAAATTGATAGTACTATGTCCAACAGGAGAATATAATCCTCAAGCAGCACATGCTCTAGCAAAGAAAGGGCATGGTGTCGTACTTGATATCGACTCAATAGATGAGTTACCTGCAAAGTTGTTACGTGTGACGAATTATTAATCTGGAACAAATCCGGGTTTTGAGGTGAGAGATTTGTCCTTAGCTTCACATACCCAGAATTTGTAGGCGCATACATAGTCAGATGAACGTCTATCAGTATCAATTAGGGTACTGCTAAAAAGTCGCCTCATGAGTCGCATGTATCTATAAAATGGAGTACCTGGTGGAATCACTTCTGCAATACAGTTGATTTGAAAACTTCGTGCAACCATTCTATCCTCTTGAGTCCAAAACATATTCAATGTAATCCGAGGATCTCTGAGAATATTCTGATATGTCTGATCTCCGTACATCTCAACTGCTCCAAGTCTAAACCTGTCAATCTTGCGGTCATCAAGCATCATTTTTTGATACATTTCAATTCTCTCATCAAGTGTATCAACAAATGGTCTACCTTGGAAAGCAAGCTCAGTTCCTTCGAATTCATCAATTGCGTTTTCAATAGCCTCATCAGTCATAGTCAGTCTGATTACCTTTCTTGCAGAATTAATCGGAAAGATACTTGATGCATTTAGAGTTGCTACTGATGGTTTTGTCAAGGTACCAATATGTAGCTCATTTATGGTTTCAGAAGAACTGGATGATCTGTTCACAGCATTTGCTATTGCCTCATAAACTGCATCAGGGATAGCATTGAGTGGGAATACAACAGCCAAGCCGCCAAGATTAATCTCAATCCTTCTTCTATCTTTATCAATAAACTTGATTTTTGAGATTCCTTCGTCAGACAATGGTGGCTTCTCCATAGGTAGGTCTGTGTAAGTTCCATTTCTTACCGTGTAAGATAACTTACTCGTTTTCTTTCAACGATTGATGTATTTAACGCTATTTTGGATAGTAAAGATACTCCCACCCAAACCTATTAAGCGAAAATTTTGAATCAAACGCAGGGACGAGTATCATGGTTGAAGCGTTTGAAATCATAGAAGCCAAGATGGTAGAATCTAAGACCGATATTGTCAAAGTTGATACAAACAAGGTTCTCGTCTTCATTGTTCATGGATCGAAAACAATCTATCTCTGGCGCGGTAAAAGTGCGGGAATTTCTGAGAAATTAATGGGTACTCGTGTTGCTGCAAAATTAAGTCATAAATATCCAAACTACAGAATTCGCCCGATTTCTGAAGGAAGTGAGCCCGCAGCATTCCTCCATCTTATTGGCAAGCCATTGAAGTAACCATAAGATACAAAGTCCTTTGTTGTCAAATCATAATGAGAGTAACTAATTGTCAATTCATAGACTTGCCTATCTATTACGTTTGAGAAATGTACACAGGGGACTTGTTACACGCTCTATGATAATTGATGCCTTGGATTTTGAGATGTGGAAGTCTACATCGAGTATCGCACGTGAGATACCAGTAACTCAAGCAACTGTTGCATATCATCTTCGGAATATGGAAAAAGAAGATATTGTTGTTCATGATTCAAAAAGAAAAGGATGGAAGTTCGCTCCTATTCATCAGACTCAACTGACTGAATACCTTAAGAAGCAAAAGTCCCAGCGTAAAAGATGAGGTCTCCTTTATGCCAAAACGAGCGATTGTTAGACCACCAGGAGCTAAATTCAATAGATGTCTGTCATCTCATCCTTTGCATCACACCCTCAATATTGAACTTGCGTTAGAACAACATAAAGTATACCGTCAGACTCTGGCTGATCTAGGATTAGATCTAATTGAACTTGAACCAGACAATCTGTACCCCGATGCGTGTTTCGTAGAGGATACGGTTGTTGTTCATGAAGACCGAGCAATCATCACTCGAATGGCAAAGGAAAGTCGTAGAGGCGAGAGTCAGAAAGTCGAGGAAGTTCTTTCTGAATTCAAACAGATTAAATCTGTAAATGAACCTGGTACATTGGAAGGTGGTGATGTGATTCATCTTCCTGACTCCTTAATCTGTGGAATCACTAAGAGAAGTAATTACGAAGGGGTAATACAGATGGAGAAGTGGTTGAAGATTCCGGTGCATCGTATAGAAGATCTGTCAATCATGCACATCAAGAGTCATCTAACATACCTTGGGAGGAACATTGTCTTAGTCAATCAGAGATATGCTGGAAACCAATATTTGATGCCCTATACAAAGATCATTCTTCCGAGTGATGAATCACATTCAGCAAATACAATCGCACTAGACGATGTCGTGATAATGTCAGTCCGTCATACGAAAACTGCTGAGCTTGTGAAAGAGGCTGGCTTTGAAGTAATCCATCTGGATATGAGTGAATTTGAAAAATGCGATGGTGCACTAACTTGCTTATCCATCCTTTTCTAAATCACATTGCACCCTTCTTTGATTTCAGTATGAGAACAACTACGATGACAATTACTGCTGCAGAACCAATTGATATCATGAGTGAAAGCTCCTGCATACCGATGGGAATTGTTGTATTGGTAGTGACTGATGTTGTTGTAGTTGTTGTGTTAGTAAGTGCAGTTGTAATAATGATGATAGGATCTGGGGGAATCACATCTACAATAACGGTATCTGATGCAGTTTCACTAAATTCATCCATTATTTTCACTGTGAAATTGTATTCACCAAGAGCCAAGCCGTCTATGTTGTATACTATTGCCGAACCACCCCAAGGTTGCTGTATCTGCAATACTCCATCCTTGAAAATAGAGTAAGTAGATGGATGCGTACAATTTGTTTCCCATGTTATGTAATGACCTGTTGTGCCAACAGTATAGGATATATCTGCAGTTTGAAAAACTTCTATTTTGTGAACTATAACCATTCCACCCGGATAGTGGTCAATGCCATTTCTAGAACCTGGAATATAATAGAATCCCGAATCTTCGTAATCCGACCATAAGTTACCAAACGGATATCCGCTATCCCAATATGTATCAGTTCCATCGTCATATGCATTTCCTCCTGTATTCAAGACAAATGCATTCTGATCGATAATAGTACCCTCACATCCCCATAAGATATAGAGACCAATATCATTATTGCGGAGAAATTCATTATATGCAATCCGAGAATCTGGACTTCCTCCAAGGTAAAGACCATATCCATTTTCTTCAACAAAACTATCACCGAGAAAGAAATATGGTGATTCAAAACATGTAATCCCCATATCTCCGCAGTTCAGGATTACAGAATTAATTATTGATGTATTTGAAGCCATTCCAATCTGAATTCCTACGTAACCGATATTCTGAATCGTACAATTGTATACTGTAGTCCAGAGCGTTTCGTTGATGTACATTCCAATTTCAGACGACCCAACAACATAACAATTTTCAATATCAATCCAATTTGTATGTTCTAGAAAAATTCCAAATCGTCCTCCCTGAATTTCGCAATCATATACATCACTAAAATTCGAGTGTCCAATTGATATTGCACTTCCTGTATTTTGGAAATTTCCGTTGTGGATCTCAACTTCATGACAATTCGCTACTATAACTTGACCGTAAACTGCGACATCAATGTCAAGTGTAGATACTCCTTGAAAGTATCCAATTGGCCTTTCATCAATCATATTTCCTGATATCTCATGAATCCAATTTGATGGATTATACCCTGAGATACTTACACCTCCACTCATGAATGTATTATCAACGATTGTGCAGTTCGTTGCTTCGTTAAGCCAGATACCGTCCATGAGATTGCCAAACGTGTTAGAATTCCATGTGCAATTTGAAATGAACCAATTAATACAACCTACCCATAGATTTGTGAACGTGCAATTCTTAATAATACCATTATTTACGTATTGAAGATCTAATCCGATTCCACTATCTGAATCTAATTTTACAAATGTACAATTTCTGATAATGAAATGAACTGTAGTCTCATGAATACTAATGCAATCGTAGGATGCCTCAATCCATAGTTTTTCAATAATATAGGGATTTGTGATACTCCCATTTCCAACCCATCCTTCAGATTGAGCAGTAGTGTTAAACTGAGTATTGCTACCTATTGAGAAAGGTGTATGAACTTCTATTTCACTTGATAAAACTGCTACCATCACAACATCAGTAATGTTATGGATATCGTCGCAAGCGTAAATTTTGAACTCGTAGTTACCAGCTACAAGACCATCAACATCGACAATGACAGTTTCATTAAGAGTTTCCCAAGGCATAGCATTGAGAATCTCTCCATTTCTAGTAGTGATCCAATATGATGGATTATTATCAGAGATTTCCCAAGTAATGCTATATCCTGTACTCCCTTCATAATAGACGATATCTATTGGGGAATTGACGATTGGTGCTTGATTTTCGTCCAGACTTTCAATACTAATGGATTGGCTACCTGCTACATTGGTTGTCTGGAAACTCATTACTAGTAATGCAATAATCACGAAACTAAGTATCAGATGGTTCTTCAAATAGATACCCTCCACCTTGCTAGAATCTATTATAATCTATGAATATAAAAGTAATTGGGAAAACGCTGAGTCTACATATATTCTGAGAAGAATCGATTTGCATTTTCCCAGTATATTTTTCTGAGAACTGATTTAGGAAGGTCGAGACCATTGATGAATGTTCCACCAGTTGCTACTGTATCTGCATCAATAAATGGTAATGGTTCTTGTTTGACATTTGTTTCAAATAATAATCTTAGTGCCAAATGTCTGCCATCGTAGTAGGACTTGTCATCAGTGAATGCTACACAATCTGTTCCAAAATGCAAT
>Ga0307423_1001748_pt1 | contig 12814 bp, 11 predicted proteins | sample SalMarWE160310MG_FD_202154 | JGI IMG/M metagenome (GOLD analysis project Ga0307423, IMG submission 202154) | Salt marsh sediment microbial communities from the Plum Island Ecosystem LTER, Massachusetts, United States - WE1603-10 | ecosystem: Environmental > Aquatic > Marine > Intertidal zone >...
AGCGTCGCTACGCTCCGCTGTTCTGCGCGGCTTCGCCGCTGGTCGAACTCAGCCAATCAGATACGTCGGGAGTTCGAACCTCTGGTAAACCGATAAACAAGAAGGCCCGCACGAGGCGGGCCTTCTTGTTTATATGGCGCGCCCGGAGAGATTACTCGCCCCCTTGGGGCTCGCCCTGCGGGCCGCCGCCGCTGCGCGGCGACGTTCTTCGCTCCCTGCGGTCGCTGGTCGAACTCAACCAATCAGATATGTCGGGAGTTCGAACCTCTGGTAAACCGATAAACAAGAAGGCCCGCACGAGGCGGGCCTTCTTGTTTATATGGCGCGCCCGGAGAGATTCGAACTCCCGACCGCCTGGTTCGTAGCCCCAACCAACGGGGTATATTTATATATATAACAGTCACTTGTGACGCCTGCCCATCCAATACCGCAGTTGACTTATCAATCAGTTACAGCTCACTGTGCTTTCGAGTTAGCACAAATCTGGCACACTCCACGTAGTGTAATTCCGGTTATTCTCTCCAGAAATTGTATAGACCATCGATATACAGTGATGTATATTGATTATCTATACAACAGGAGACTACCCCAATGGCTGAAACACAGAACCGCGCAGCACCGATTAATATCCGCGCCCGCCCAACTCAGCGTAACCTGATCGACAAGGCCGCTGCGATGCTCAACAAGAATCGCTCGGACTTCATGCTGGAAGCGGCATGCCGTGAGGCCGAGAACGTCTTGCTCGACCAGCGCCTTTTCCTGGTCGACGACAAGGCCTGGCAGGCATTCGAGACACTCATTGTTGCGCCGGTCAAAGACAACCCCGCGCTGCGCAAACTGTTACATGACAAGGCGCCATGGGAGAAGTAACGGCGCCGGAGCCAATTACCGAGACTCACCTCACTGAATCATTCTCGTGCGGCATCCCGGTGCTGGATGACTGGCTCAAACGCCGCGCACTCAAGAATGAAGTTTCCGGCGCATCCCGCACCTTCGTCATTTGCCAGGATTCGCAGGTCATCGGTTATTACACGCTGGCCACTGGCAGTATCGAACATCGCAATGCTCCAGGAAAAATACGCCGCAACATGCCGAATCCGATACCGGTGATGGTGATCGGAAGGCTCGCCGTCGATCAACGGTGGCAGCAGGCAGGACTGGGGCGGGGTCTGCTGAAAGATGCCCTGTTACGCACCCTGTCGGTGTCGAAACAGGCAGGCATTCGGGCGTTACTGGTGCATACGCTCTCGGAAGATGCAAAGCACTTCTACACCCGTAGCGGGTTTATCGAATCTCCGCTTGATCCCATGACCTTGATGATTGCACTGCAGGATGCAGCACACTGCCTGTAAGGCACGACTGGATAAAACGGTGGAAACCCATCAAACAAACTGGAACGCGGTGCTGCGACAGGCGGTAATGCAGGTACAGCCTGACTATTTCGCATTATCCGAAGCTGAACGTGAACATTGTATACATGGCGCACGACCAGAACGTGCGCAGGGAGTTCAGGATTGAGGAAAAGACCGCAGGCAGTACAGAAGTACCCAACGGAGTTGTCCGACCAACTGGTTTTTAACCAGGTAGTCTGGGTACTTCATAACCCGTTGTTTTAATGAGAGCAGGATTAAAGCTAAAAAGAACAGCAAGTTGAAAAGACCTGTGAAGTCTTCTCTAACCTGCTGTTTATATTTATATGGCGCGCCCGGAGAGATTACTCGCCCCTTTGGGGCTCGCCCTGCGGGCCGCCGCCGCTGCGCGGCGACGTTCTGCGCCGCCTTCGGCGGCTTGTCGAACTCAGCTGAATAGATACGTCGGGAGTTCGAATACCATTCTGTACTTCAAACACACAGAAGCCCGCGCAAGGCGGGCTTCTGTGTGTTTGGCGCGCCCGGAGAGATTCGAACTCCCGACCGCCTGGTTCGTAGCCAGGTACTCTATCCAGCTGAGCTACGGGCGCATGGATAACAGGCGAGGAATTATACAGAAAAATATCCGGCCGTCATTGCCGCAGTGACGGGATCTACGGATTATTTCCGGTGGTCCGGCGACATGGCAGGGGCTTTATTTTGGCCTGTGTCCGCTGAACACACCCGGGCCGCCCGTATGCAGGCCAGGGGGTTGTTGGGGATGCAGGCAGTCTGCCGCAAGCGCCGCTCCGGGCGCCTCTTTGTCAGGCGCAGGATCGCCGCGCGGACAGTTCGTTATCTAATAACGATTCTTCGCTATTATATGTATCCATTTGTATTCGCTGTTGATTACTCGACGATATCGGCAGGACAGGCACGTCGATGCCAGGTATCCCGGTGCATTGCCTACCCTCTAACCCGGTGAGCGTGCTACCAGCCCGAGGTGCCGGGCTCACCCTTGAACGGGCCGACGATCTCCGCGGTAATCCAGCCGCCGTAGAAGCCACCCGCCTGTGCACGCACCCGCTCGCCATCGACGTAGCATTCAAGCCGGTCCGGATAAAACGCCAGGTAATCCCTGATCGCGGTGAATCCGGCCAGGGGCTCGGGGTAGGTCCAGGCAGCCTGCTTAACACAGTGTTCTCCCACGCAGACACTGAAGTAACTTGCCCGCCCCTTCCATTCACAATAGCTGTGCGCCGTCTCGGGTCGCAGGCAGTCACGCTGTATGGAATCCGGTGGCAGGTAAAAGGTCGGCGGACTGGCGGTCTCCAGTATCCGCCGCGCCGCCCGGGTCTCGGCAATGAGCACATCATGCAGCCTGACCTGGACCATGCGCGTGTCCTCCACGATCACCGGCGGGCGCGGGTAATCCCACACCGACTCCTGGCCGGGGCGCGGCTCCACCGCGCCGGCGGGCCGTGCCTGGCCACGCAGCTGCCAGCGGTTGCGGGTGCGCTCGAGGTCGTCGTCAGTCATGGCGATTCAGATGATGGCAAAATGCAAAGGGATCCGGTGCACGGCCGTTGCCATCACCCGGCCTCTGGTCATCCGGGCCACTCCAGGCACGCGGCCTGCCGCGACACGCCGCCCTCCCTGTTCGACGCGCCTCCCGAAGGCGGCGGGTCGGATTTTTTCAGATGCAGAGTGATTGAGTTCCTGTGGCGTCTGTCAGGGTCCACTCTTACCCCCGCCCCGCAGGTACAGGATGCGGGCTGTAATGAAGGCCAGCAGCACGAACAGGCCGAAGGGATAGGGAATGATCCCCGCAAAGAAGGCCAGCAGGCTCACTGACAACAACGTCACCAGCACTGCAAGCAGAGGGTCCATGGGGCCTGGCATCCCGTCACTGGTTGCGCAGCAGCAGCATCGGGCTGCGCTCGATCACGGCGCGCGTACCCCAGTAGCCAGCCGCGCCGATGAGCAGCACGCCGGCCAGCGGCGTGATGATCCAGACCGGCCACTGGACACTGTACTCGAGATGCAGCACCTCCCGATACAATACCCACGCCAGGCATTCCGTACCCATCGCCGCCAGCAGGCCCGCCAGCCCGCCCAGTGCGGCAAACTCCGCCAGGTGCCCCGCCCGCAACTGGCGGCGGCTGCCACCGAGCGCCCGCAGGAGTGCACCTTCATAGAGCCGTTCATCCTGGCTGGCCTGCAGGGCGGCGAACAACACGGCAAAACCGGCCAGCAGGGTAAAGACCAGCACATACTCCACGACCAGGGAAACCTGCCGGAGGATACGGCCGACCTGTTCGATCACCTGGTCCATCTCCAGCACGGTCACCGACGGATAGCGGGCGACCAGCTCGCGGAGCAACGACTTCTCGTCTTTCTGCAGAAAGAAACTGGTCATGTAGGTCGCGGGGAAGCGCTCGATGACCTGCGGCGGAAACACCATGTAGAAATTGGGCCGGAAAGACTCCCACTGCACGCTGCGGATACTGGCCACCTCGGCAGTGAAGCGCTGCTCACCGACCGCAAAGCGCAGGGCGTCACCGCGCTTTATTCCCATGCGTTCGGCCAGCTTCGCCTCCACCGAGACCAGCGGTTTTCCCGCATCCTCCGGCCGCCACCAGCGACCCGACAGGATCTGATTGTCTGCCTGCAGCGTCGTGCTCCAGGTCAGGTTGAGTTCCCGGTTCAGGGCATTGTCATCGCGGGCCTCCTTGGTCACGGCCTCGCGCACCGCCGTACCGTTGATCGCCACCAGCCGGCCCCGCACCATGGGATAGAGCTGTGCGGTCTTGACGCCGGCCGCCGTCATGAACGCCTGAAAGTCCGCCACCTGCTCCGGCAGGATGTTGATGGCGAAGTGATCGGGCGCATCAACCGGCAGCTGACGCTGCCAGGTCGTCAACAGGTCCGTGCGCACCAGGGCAACCACCGCCATCGCCATCAGTGTCAGGCCGAAGGCCAGGATCTGGCTGACACTGCCGCCCCGGCGGCGCCAGAGATTGTTCAAGCCAAAACGCCACGCCACGCCGACGCGGGTATTCAGGCGCCGACTCAGCGCCAGCAGCAACAGGGCAAACAGACCGAGCATTGCGACCAGGGCGATGCCGCCGGCCAGTACCGACAGCGTCAACGGCCAACTGTCGGTGTAGCGCCACATCACCGCCACGATGGCACACAGGGCGGCGCCATAGACCAGCCAGGCCCGGCTCGGCATGGGTAACAGGTCACGTCGCAGCACCCGCAGGGGTGGCACATCTTTCAGGCGCAGCACGGGTGGCAGCGCGAAGCCGGCCAGCGTGATCAGGCCGGTGGCGAAACCCGCCAGTACCGGCCACGCGCGTGTGGCAGAGGGCGCGGCGGGCAATAAATCTGCCAGCAGGTACACCATGCCGTACTGGGCCACCCAGCCGAGGAAGCAACCGACGGCCGATGCGACCAGGCCGATCACCAGCAGTTGCGGCAGATACAGACCGAGGAGATCGCGCTGGGAGGCGCCCAGGCAGCGCAGGATCGCGCTCATGTCGAAATGCCGTTCGCTGTAGCGTCGCGCCGCCATGGCCACCGCGACACCTGCCAGTACGATCGCCGCCAGCACCGCAAGACCGAGGTAACGTTCCGCCCGTTCCAGGGCCGAACCCACGGCCCGGCGCCCCTCCTTCACGCCGACCAGCTCGTGACTGGGCCCCAGGCGCGGCTCAAGCCAGCTCCGGAATCCCGCCACGTCCGGGTCACGGCCCGCAAACAGGTACTGGTAGGACAGCCGGCTCCCCGGCTGGACCACGCCGGTTGCGGGGACATCCGCCATCCGGATCAGGAGGCGCGGCGAGATGCCGAACGGATTCCCGACCTGGCCGGGCTCGAAGGTGAGCACGCGGGTAAGCGTAAACCGGTGCGCACCCACCTCCACGGTGTCGCCCACCTGCAGGCCGAGGGTTGTGAGCAGGCGCGGCGCCGCCCAGGCCTCCCCGGGCCGGGGAAGCGCTGTCGTCTCGACATCGGCGGCGAACGGGGCCGGCGCGGTCCGCAACCGGCCACGCAGCGGGAATCCGTCCTGTACCGCCTTCACACTGGACAGCTGCAGGTCATCACCGCTCACCACCATGCTGGTGAACTCGAGGGTCTCGATCGCCCGCAGGCCGTCAGCCCGGGCCGCGCGCAGCCAGTCGGCGTCCACGGGCCGCGGGCTGGTCAGCATCAGGTCGGCACCGAGAAAGTCCGCCGACTGGTTCACCAGTCCCCGGCCCAGCCGGTCGGTGAAGAACCCGATGGCCGTGCTGGCCGCCACGGCAATCACCAGGGCGGCAGCCAGGATACGCTGCTCTCCGGACCGCCAGTTGCGGACCAGCAGCCGCATGGCCAGGCGCCAGCGGATCACGAGGGGCGCGCCTCGCGCTCGTCGGACACCACCCGGCCGGCCTCCAGGCGTATCAGCCGCTCACAACGTCCGGCCAGATGCTCGTCATGGGTCACGAGCACCAGGGTGGTGCCCTTGTCCGCGTTGAGGCGGAACAACACATCGATCACCCGTTCACCGGTCACGTTGTCGAGATTACCCGTCGGCTCGTCGGCAAACAGGATGGCGGGCTCGGTGGCAAAGGCGCGCGCAATCGCGACCCGCTGTTGCTCGCCGCCCGAGAGCTGTTTGGGATAATGCTGCAGGCGCCCTTCCAGTCCAACGCGACCCAGCAGTTCCGCGGCCTGCTCCTTCGGATTGCCCCGCCCCGCCAGCTCCAGCGGCAACATGACGTTTTCGAGCGCCGTCAGGCCGGGCAGCAGCTGGAAGGACTGGAACACGAAACCCACCAGCTCGCCGCGCACCCGGGCCCGGCCATCTTCGTCCAGGTCGTTGAGTCGATAGCGGGACAGAAACACCTCGCCGGCAGATGGAAGATCCAGCCCGGCGAGCAGTCCCAGCAGGGTCGACTTGCCGGATCCGGAAATACCGGCAATGGCCACGGTCTCCCCCAGCCCGATCTCGAGACCGATGTCGGTGAGGATATCCAGCGGACCGGCGGCAGTATCCACACGTTTACTCAAGTTTCGGGCGGCAATCATGGTGGTATGCTTCGTTCTCGCCATGTTGAATCGAATCCTGCTCCTGCTGTTGCTGATACTGCCGAATACGGCGCCCGCCTGCATCATACTGATTGTCGGCGACAGCCTCAGCGCCGCCTATGGCATCCCGGTGGAACAGGGCTGGGTCGCCCTGCTCGCCGAGCGCCTGGACACCAGCGGTAATACCTGCCGTATCGTCAACGCCAGCATCAGCGGTGACACCACCGCCAACGCCCGCGCCCGGCTCCCCCGGGCCCTCGCCAGTCATGAACCGGCCGTGGTGTTGCTGGCGCTCGGTGGCAACGATGGTCTGCGCGGGCTGTCCCTTGCCGCGATGAAGAGCAATCTGGCCGCCATGATTTCCAGCGCGCGGGAAGCGGGCGCGCGGGTATTGCTCATCGGTGTGCAGCTGCCTCCCAACTATGGTCCCCGTTACACGGAAAGGTTCCAGGCCGTTTACCACGAGCTTGCCCGGGAATACGGCCTGGCCCTGCTGCCCTCGCTCGTGGATGGCATCGGCACCGAGCAGAATCTGATGCAGCCGGACGGCATACACCCCAATGCCGCCGCCCAGCCCCTGATACGGGACCGTGTCTGGGAGGTGCTCGTGCCGCTGCTGGAGGAGGCCGATCGCAGTCGGCCGGCGCTGCCAGAAAAACGCTAACCCGGAGTCGGCGCGCAGTTTCCGCTGATACCGAAGCGATGCTTACAGGTCTGCGCTCACGCCGATGACCAGCCAGGACACCTCGCCGAGGCCATCCTTTTTGACATCTGCATGTGCCCAGCTATGAGCAACCGAACCGACAAGGCTGAGCGAATCCGTCAGTGCATAGGCGAAGTCGATACCGGCCTGGAAGTTGTTGGGGCCATCGTGTCGCCGGCTTGCATAGCCAAAGTCGAAACCTTCCATGATATAGGGCCCGAGTGACAGCCGGCCATTCAGCACGACGACCTCGGTATTGATCGAAAGCTCCAGGAACCCGCCATCTGCTTCGGTCGAGAATCTGTAATCCAGGGCAGGCACCAGATAGCCGGTGACCTTTGCCTCTATGCCGACACTGATCTCGTTGTCGCTTTCATCATCTTCCGGGAACTCCAGCCGGGTATAACCACCATGGACAAAAGCCGGACCGAGTTCCACCCCGTAACTGATGAAGCGATTCAGTTCCCCGTAAGACCCCTTGTCACCCGCCCCGAACCAGGCGCCGGCAACCAGCCCGCGCCATCCCATTGCACCTTAGAAGGAGAAAATCCCTGCACCATCGAGATGGTCCCGCCCTTCCGTGACGTATTTGTTCCCCCACAAGGCGGCAAGCTCGTATTCGGGCCTGCGGCCCTCACCCCTGCGGGGCCGCCGTCGCCAGGCGACGGCGTTCACTCGCGCCACAGCGCTCGTGTCGAACCCGGCCAATAGAATATCGAGGGTTCGACAAAATCGCCGGGAGCGATTTTGAACAGCGACGCAAGGCGGCGCTGACCCGAAGGGCGGAGTACATGGATGTACGGAGTAATTGAATTTAGGTAAACCACCGCCTCTGGCGGTGCGACCTGACAAGGCTCTGCCGTTCCGTCGTGCGGTGTAAGAAGATTGGCCTCCCATTGAACCGGCAAGTTCGAACAGGAGGCCAATATGAGAGAGTGGCAGAGCCAGGCTCACGTCAAACATTATTGCAGATATCACATTGTATTTGTGACGAAGTATCGCAAGCAGTCGATCTACGGGATATTACGCAAGGAAATTGGAGGGATTTTCCGAGAGTTATGTCGTCAGGGTGGTCTGGAGCTAGTCGAGGGTTATGCGATGCGGGATCACATCCATATGCTGTTGATGATTCCGCCGAAGTTCAGCGTGGCCCATACGGTAGGATTTTTGAAGGGGAAGTCGGCGATCCGGATTTTTCGGGAGTATCTGCAGGTGAAGCGGAATTTCACGGGTCGGCATTTCTGGGCCCGGGGCTATTGCGTCAGTACGGTAGGATTAGAGGAGCAGGTGATCCGGGAGTACATTCGGAACCAGGAGCGGGAAGAGAAGCGCCAGGAGCAGATGCGACTGGCAGGGCTTTAACCATAGCCCCCTCTGGGGGCTTTCATCACACCACCCGCTCTGCGGGTGGTATTTGATTCGGCCACAGAACCATAAAACACAAAAGGCCCCATGCAGGGGCCTTTTGTATTTGGCGGAGAGGGAGGGATTATTCGGGCCTGCGGCCCTCACCCCTGCGGGGCCGCCGTCGCCTGGCGACGGCGTTCACTCGCGCCAGGCGCTCGTGTCGAACCCGGCCAATAGAATATCGAGGGTTCGTATCCACCAGCAACCATTCATGGAAAAAGGGGCACAAGGCCCCTTTTTCCATGAATGGCGGAGAGGGAGGGATTCGAACCCTCGATGGGCTTTTGACCCATACTCCCTTAGCAGGGGAGCGCCTTCGGCCTCTCGGCCACCTCTCCAAAACTGTGTTGTTGTGAATTCCGGCCAATACCGGTTGGAATTATAACGATAAAAAAACCTTAATTGTTCAATCCATTCATGCCCGTCTGCCGGATCCATTGAAACCCGGTGCGTACGGTATTCACTGCAGGGTCAGACATGGGCGTCGGCCATACACTCCCGACCCGGTCCGGCTCAGTTGGTACCGTCCTTCTGTTTTTGCTCGTCCTTGATGCGTTCGTAGATCTCTTCCCTGTGAACCGCTACTTCCTTGGGTGCATTCACCCCGATCCTGACCTGGTTGCCTTTCACACCCAGCACGGTGATGGTGATTTCGTCACCGACCATCAGGGTCTCTCCAACTCTACGTGTAAGTATCAACATCTTGTCAACCTCTTGTTATCTTGTATCCCTTCAAGGTTTGTTTGATTGTTAGTTATTATTTATAGCTCACGGAATCGGTATAGCTCACGGAATCGGTTGGAAGGTCTGCACCTGCCTGCGTGTTGCAGGAGTATACAATAAAGCCAAGCCGGATTAAGAAAGCATCCTGAAAAGCATTTTAGCTTATATTCCCAACGTATTGAAGTCCAATAATTATTGGGCTGTTGCAGGTTGGTCAAGATGAAAGGCGTCGTGCAGCGCCCTGACGCCCAGTTCCAGGTATTTTTCATCCACCACCACGGATATCTTGATTTCAGAAGTCGAAATCATCCGGATGTTGATCCCTTCCCGGGCCAGCGTCTCGAACATGGTCGAGGCAATACCCGCATGGGAACGCATGCCGACACCGACCAGCGAGATCTTTACAATCCTGTCATCACCGGTGACCTCCCTGGCGCCCAGCTCCCGTGCGGTGTTTTCCAGGATCGTCATCGCGCGCTTGTAATCGTTGCGATGCACGGTAAAGGTGAAGTCGGTGGTCCCGCCATCCGGCGCGATGTTCTGCACGATCATGTCCACTTCGATATTGGCCTCCGCAATGGGGCCGAGCAGCTTGTATGCAACACCCGGGGTATCCGGTACGCCGAGCACCGTGAGCTTGGCCTCGTCGCGGTTGAATGCGATACCGGAAATCAGTGCGTCTTCCATCTCTTCATCCTCGTAGGTTATCAGCGTACCCTCGCCTTCCTCGAACGAGGACAGTACGCGTAACGGGACATTGTAGCGACCGGCAAAACTGACCGAACGGATCTGCAGCACCTTGGAGCCCAGGCTGGCCATCTCGAGCATTTCCTCGAAGGTGATCCGGTCGAGCCGGCGTGCATTCGGCACCACGCGCGGGTCGGTGGTATAGACGCCGTCCACGTCGGTGTAGATCTGGCATTCATCGGCCTTCAGCGCCGCGGCCAGGGCCACCGCGGTCGTGTCGGAACCGCCACGGCCCAGCGTGGTGATGTTGCCCTGCTCGTCCGCGCCCTGGAAACCGGCCACCACCACGACGCGCCCCTCGGCCAGGTCGCCGTGGATGCGCCGGTCATCGATTTCCCGGATACGCGCCTTGTTGTGTGCACTGTCGGTCAGGATGTGCACCTGCGAACCGGTGTAGGAACGCGCCGCACAGCCGCGTTGTGCAAGCGCCATGCTGAGCAGTGCAATCGTCACCTGCTCACCGGTCGAGAGCAACACGTCGAGTTCGCGCGGCACGGGCGAATCACTGACCTGGCTGGCCAGCTCGATGAGGCGGTTGGTTTCGCCGCTCATGGCAGACACGACCACCACCACGTCGTTACCACGGTTGCGCCAGGCAATGACCTTGTCGGCCACGTGTCCGATGCGTTCGGGGGAACCGACCGAGGTGCCGCCGTATTTCTGAACGATCAGTGCCATAACATTCGAATATCGGGTTTGCGGTAGATAGAAAATTGCAGACAGTGGTCGGTCGGGAACCCGCTACTGGCCGCCTGCGGCCTGCATTTTTTCCCTGACCCATTTCTCCACGCTGGCCAGCGCGCTGTCCAGCGAGGATGGATCATTACCACCGGCCTGCGCCATGTCCGGACGTCCGCCACCCTTGCCGCCAACCTGAGTCGCCACCATGTTGACCAGCTCGCCGGCCTTGATCTGACCGGTCCGGTCCTTTGTTACCCCGGCCACGAGGGTGATCTTGTCACCGTCCACGGCCGCCAGCACCACCGCGGCCGAGCCGAGCCTGTTCTTCAGCTGGTCGAGTGTCTCGCGCAGCACCCTGGTGTCGGCGCCGTCCATGCGTGCCGCCAGCACCTTCAACCCGTCGATCACGACAGATTGCGCAGCGAGGTCGCTGCCCTGGCTGCTGGCCAGCTTGCCCTTGAGCTGCTGCAGCTCCTTCTCCAGCTGGCGGCTCTTCTCGAGCAGCTGGCCGACACGCTCGTCCACATCTTCACGGCTGCCCTTCACCAGTTCGGCGATGCGTGCGAGCCGCTGCTCGCTGTCGTGCACCAACCGCAATGCACGCGCACCGGTCACGGCCTCGATACGTCGCACGCCGGAGGCAATACCGGTCTCCGCGGTGATCCTGAACAGGCCGATGTCACCGGCGTGACCGACATGGGTGCCGCCGCATAATTCAACCGAGAAATCGCCGATCGACAATACGCGCACCCGGTCGCCGTACTTCTCGCCGAACAGGGCCATGGCACCGGATTGCATCGCGTCATCCATTGACATCACGCGTGTCTCTGCACGCGCATTGGCACGGATCTGTGCATTCACCAGGTTCTCGATCTCTAGCAGCTGCGCGGGCGTGACCGGTTCGTAGTGCGCGAAATCGAAGCGCAGGCGTTCAGGTTCGACCAGCGAGCCTTTCTGCTGCACGTGCGTTCCGAGCACGCTGCGCAGCGCCGCGTGCAGCAGGTGCGTGGCCGAATGGTTGAGCACCGTGGCCAGGCGCCGGTCTGCATCGACCAGGGTGATGACCCGGTCGCCCTTGTACAGCACGCCCTCGGTGACGGTACCGATATGGGCAAAGGCGGCGCCACTGTGCTTGCGCGTATCCTCCACCTCGAAGCGTGCGCTGTTGCTCTCCAGCAGCCCGCGGTCGCCGACCTGCCCGCCGGACTCGGCGTAGAACGGCGTTTGTTCGAGGAACACGACGCCACCCTGGCCATTTTCCAGCCGTTCGACCGGCTTGCCCTCGTGCAGCAGGGCCGTGACGGTGGACTCGCCGTTCAGCTTATCGTAACCGGTAAATTCGGTGCAGGTGTCGATGCGCGACTCGCCCGAGTAATCGGCGCTGAAATGACTGGCCGAGCGGGCGCGTGCGCGCTGCGCCTCCATCGCGGCAGCGAACCCCTCCATGTCGATCGTCAGCCCGCGCTCGCGCGCGATGTCAGCCGTCAGGTCGCTCGGGAAGCCGTAGGTATCGTAGAGCCTGAATACCGTTGCACCGGGGATGACCGTGCCCTGCAAACCGGCCAGGTCCTCTTCCAGGATGCGCATGCCCTGCTCCAGCGTCTCGGCAAAACGTTCTTCCTCCAGCTGCAGGATGCGTTCGACCTGCGCGCGGCCGGCCGGCAGTTCCGGGCAGGCCTCGCCCATGACCTCGCACAGCGGACCGACCAGCCGGTAGAAGAACGGCTCCTTGATGCCCAGCTGGTAGCCGTGCCGCACCGCACGACGAATGATGCGCCGCAATACGTAGCCACGCCCCTCGTTCGACGGCAGCACGCCGTCGACGATCAGGAACGCGCAGGAGCGTATATGATCCGCGATTACGCGCAGCGAGGTATGCGCCAGGTCCGGGGTGCCGGCGATGCGCGCCGCCGCCTCCACCAGGTGCCGGAACAGATCGATCTCGTAGTTGGAATGTACGCCCTGCATGACCGCCGCCAGTCGTTCCAGGCCCATGCCGGTATCCACCGACGGCCGCGGCAGCGGCTTGAGCTCGCCGGCCGCATCACGGTCGTACTGCATGAAGACCAGGTTCCAGATCTCCACGTAGCGGTCGCCGTCCGCCTCCGGCGTACCGGGTGGCCCGCCG
>Ga0307423_1001749_pt1 | contig 12813 bp, 9 predicted proteins | sample SalMarWE160310MG_FD_202154 | JGI IMG/M metagenome (GOLD analysis project Ga0307423, IMG submission 202154) | Salt marsh sediment microbial communities from the Plum Island Ecosystem LTER, Massachusetts, United States - WE1603-10 | ecosystem: Environmental > Aquatic > Marine > Intertidal zone >...
TGTGGTCTCCAGGATGTGGGAATTACATCGATAGCCGAGGAAGGCACAATTGACGTGTCTGTGGATCAGGCACGGCATCGGATCAGAGAGCACATAGAAACAGTATTTCACGTTAAACTTGTCACCTTGGGGTGGTCCGAGCTGCAGACCCTGTTGATGGGTTTTTAACCGGATTCTTTGTGCGGCAGGACACATCGTGTAGCTTCGCGTGTGGAAGCATGAGCGCAGATTCTCAGAGAAATAGAAATCAGGGCAGGAAGCCGAAGTGGCTGAAGAAACGTCTGCCAACGGGGCCTGTTTTTGAAGAAGTCAGGGCTTTGCTGAAGAAGGGCCATCTTCACACGGTTTGCCAGGAAGCGAAATGTCCCAACCTCTGGGAATGCTTTTCCAGGCGTACGGCAACCTTTCTCATCATGGGGCCTCATTGCACCCGCAACTGCCGCTTTTGTGCAGTGACTCACGGGCCGCCCGAGCCTCCCGATCCGCAAGAGCCCCTGAGGGTGGCCGAGGCCGCAAGGCACATGAAACTGGCCTACGTGGTGGTGACCTCAGTCACCCGGGACGATCTTGATGACGGCGGCGCCGTTTTTTTTGCAAGGACCATCGAAGAAATTCGAAAAGCATCACCCGAAGCCCTTGTGGAGGTTTTGATTCCGGACTTTCAAGGAGACAGCGATGCTCTCCGAACGGTCATGAGAGAGCGCCCCGATGTACTCAATCATAACCTTGAGACCGTTCCGCGACTGTATGCTTCGGTGAGACCGGGCGCTGTCTATGAGCGCTCCCTTGATTTATTGCGGCGGGCCCGGACCTATGATGCCTCGATTCCAACCAAATCGGGTCTCATGCTGGGTCTGGGCGAGACGTCCGACGAAATCAGAGGAACCATGACCGACCTTCTGGAGGCCGGTTGCAGGCTCCTGACGCTGGGTCAATACCTTCAACCCAGCAAAAACCATTTGCAGGTGAGTCGATTCATTCCTCCTGAGGAATTCGAAGCGTGGCGGGAAACCGCCCTGTCAATGGGTTTCAATCAGGCGGCCAGTGGGCCGTTTATTCGCAGCTCCTATCATGCCCAGGAACTCTATGGCGCTCTAACGAGCTCCTCTCCCTCGCTCCCCACTCCCCTGCCCCGCGTCATGCGAAAACCGCCTTTTTGATCATGGCCCCACCCCTGCTCAAAAGGCTTATCCCTACTGTTGCATAAACAACTTGGCTAAAGGCCGCCAATAGAAGGAAGATCCTTTGTTTGCGGTCTCTTTGAGCGGTTTCTTTGAATTCACGGCAAGTGACATCCAGATAACCCAAGAAAACAGCCAAGTTGTTTACCCTCCGGGAAGGCCGATGACACCGCATCTTTTTCGTTGTCAAGGATTGGGCGTCCCGCCCTATGCGGGACAGCCAAACCCTTGAACGCCTTGAAGCTGCGGCGTCCTCGACTTTTGCAACGTTAGGGTTATGGCTCACTCAAAGACAGGGAAACCTCCACAGATCTGCCCCTTCAATCTTGAAAGGTGAAGTAGCATAAACCATAGTCACGAAGAGGTCATATCTTCATTTTCATAAATTTCAAGGCGTTGTAAAGAAATCGTGACCCTACCCCATTCCTAAATCCGTTTTTCGTTGAAATCCCGATTTTGTTCAGATAAGAATTCAACGTCTTGAAATATCGCCGTTTTAGGATCTTTGGAAGGGAGATTGAAAAACCCCGGGCGTCAAATATCTCAAGGTTCAGCGAGTCATTTTAAATCAAGAAACATCGTGTTGGGGTCGTGGCCAAAATGTAGGGGCACGGCGCGCCGTGCCCCTACAACCTGGAATACCCCGACCGACCCCAGGGCTGGATTCTCATCAATGTTTGATTTTATAAAATCTTGAATTTGGGTCGATGCTGGATATTGTCATAACCGCCTGAGGATTGGGGTCCTGAAAAATCACGAACTCTGCGCCTCCAATCTTGAAATCCAACGATAATCCAGTATTCGCTCTTTTGTTTTGAAAGTTCGAATGGTTGTGGTAAGTTGGAAGAGAGGTTGAGAATCCCTGCCCCTGGATATCTGAAGTCTTGGCTTGAGATAAGAAATTCTGGGGCTGAATTCATTCTGACAATACGAAGCACATTTCATCGGCCCGTCTGAACGCCTCTACGACGCATTGTCGTATACGCCGCGGGCGTCTTATATGGAAACCACCCAAAAGACGTGTCGCTGATTGTTCGTTCAAATAGAAAAAGGAGACGAGATGAAAGCAGAATTCACAGCGATTATAGAAGCCGCACCCGAGGGAGGCTATTGGGCGATTTGCCCAGAGGTGCCCGGCGCCAATGGACAAGGCGAGACCATAGAGGAGACCAAGAATAATCTGCGGGAGGCGATTCAATTGATTTTGGAAGATCGCAAGGCAGACATACTTCGGGGATTGCCCGAGGATGCCATCCAAGAAAAGGTATTGGTTGGATGAAGCGTCGGGATCTGGAGCGCAAGTTGAGAATGGCTGGTTGTTACTTGAAGAGGGAAGGGACTTCACATTCCCTTTGGATCAATCCGAAAAACGGAGTAATCGAAGCGGTCCCTCGGCACACGGAAATCAAAGAACCGCTGGCGAAGAAGATTTTGAAGAATCTGAATGCAGAATAAAAGACCGAACAACCGGTTGCGCTCGGGCAACTGCGCTGGCGTGTGAACCGGACTGTTCTCGTGCACTGATCTCAACTTTTGTCAAAGTCACGATCTTGTCATAAAACGGACGTGAGAATTCCTCAGATCTGCCAAGCTCTTAGAGTCATACCTTCAATATCGGGCATTCCCGGGTATTCGGGCGCCCGTTTTCAATATATCAAGAAAGCATCTGCCCCTTTTTAAGCCACCAATCCGTTAAGATTATCGTCCAGCTTGGCCGCCCCTGCCACACTCCGTGCATTGACGATTTGAACGGCTATACTTGAGAACGCCCGCTCCACAAGAGGACGGTTATTGTGTTTTTCCTGCTTGACATTGATATCAATAGTGATACTACATAGGCGTGTCAAAGATTGATGACATACTGGCACAAATGAGACGAAACCCGAAAGATGTTCGTTTCGATGATTTGTGCAGGGTTTGTGTGAAGTTCTTTGGTGAACCCCGAAAAACTGGGAGCAGCCACCGAATTTACAGAACTCCCTGGGAGGGTGATCCAAGAATCAACATTCAGTTCAGAACAGCAAAGGTAAAGCCAAAGCATACCAGGTTAAACAGGTTCTTTTGGCCCTTGAGAAGTTGGAGGTTAGCCGTGACACTTCAAAATGACAGGTACACATACCGGGTAACGTGGTCCGAGGATGATAATGAGTATGTCGGTTTGTGTGCTGAGTTTCCAAGCCTGAGTTGGCTGGCTCGCACGCCGGAAGCGGCCTTAAGAGGTATCCGAAGACTGGTGGCTGAAGTTGTGGAGGATATGGCTGCAAATGGAGAGACAGTTCCTGAAGCTATTGCATTGAGGTCCTATAGTGGGAAGTTTGTGGTAAGGATTCCCCCGGATGTTCATCGGAAACTTGCTATCCAAGCAGCTGAATCAGGTGTCAGTCTCAATCGTATTGCCGGTTCCAAGTTAAGCCAATAGACGGGAGCGAGGTTCATTTGCGGGCCCCGCCTTTTCCAGACTGAATCAGCACCCTTTTCGACCAGCATCTTCACGATCCGGCGGATCAAACAGCTCAAGATTCTGACGTTCCGCCCGGCCGGGCCCTTGAAGTCGTGCCGTGAAGTCCCTGAGGCAGGCTTTATCGATCTCATCACCGAGGGCTCACTCATTTTGGGGGGGCAAACGTAACGTGCCTCTGAAAATTGCGCTAGGTGTCCGCTGCTTGAAGGGTCGCCACAATTCGACGGAATCGTAAGATGCTCGAGGAAGGAAGGGTTCGCATCAATTCCTCCAGATTTGTCTTGCCGGAACGGAGCTTCTCCATGGCGTCTTCGGCCATGAAGATTGTGCTGCCACAGGCGCTTTGCCGAAGCTCATCAAGGCCCTTTCCCTTGTTGATCAGGATAAAGTCATTGTCACTCGGCCTCCACAGCTCCGCCACCGCCAGGCGTCCATTGTAGCCCGTATGGTTACAGTGAGAACAGCCGGCTCCCTTCAACCAGTTCATGCCGGCCGGTGGGGCATCGAAAAACTCTCTTAACAGAGCCTTTGAGGGCCAGTAGCTTCGGCTACACTGGGCACAGATCTGCCGGACCAGCCGCTGAGAAAGGACTCCCAACAGGCATGAAGTAATCAAGCTGGGGTCTACCTCCAGGTCCAGAAGGCGGGTGATTGAGCTGACGGCATCATTGGTGTGGAGCGTGCTCAAAACCAGGTGGCCCGTCTGGGCCGCCCTGAAGGCCATCTCGGCGGTCTCGGCATCTCTTATTTCTCCGACCATGATGACCTCCGGGTCCTGCCTCAGGAAGGCGCGGATAAACTTGGCAAAGGTGTTTCCGATTTTAGGGTTGATCTCACACTGCGTGATGCTGTCGTAAACATATTCTATGGGGTCTTCTGCGGTTAGAATCTTGATGCCCGGCCGGTAGCAGGTCATCAGTGCCCCATAGAGGGTTGTGCTTTTTCCAGACCCGGTGGGCCCGGTGATAAGCAAGATCCCCGTATTTCTTTTCAGCAAGTTGTGATAGCTTTGATTTATTCTTTCAGCAAAACCCAAGTCATCAATCGATTTCGGCGCTTTGCTGCCATCCAACACCCTGAGCACAACATTCTCGCCGTAGTATCCCGAGATGATCGATATGCGGAAGTCAATCTTGACTTCTTGTCCCGCACGTAAAAGGCGCGCCCGAAAACTTCCATCCTGAGGACGCCGCCTTTCGGCAATGTCCAGATTACCCAAAACCTTGATGCGTGACACAATTTGTCGTTTCAGTCCGTTCAGTTCCTCATCCAAATGGCCCAGATGGATTTGCTGCAGGACACCATCGATCCTGAATCGAACATTAAGCCGGCGATCGGTGTTCTCGATATGGATGTCAGAGGCGCAGTTCTTTAATCCCACCGCGATTAACTGCTTCACAACGACATCCGCTTTCCGGAGTTCGTGAGACTCAAGGTAACTGGAGACTTTTTCGGTTTCATGATCCTCTTGATGAATGAGTTGGATGGTTGAATCGCCCCACCTTTCCCGAGCGGGTTCATACACCCTTCTGTAGGCATCCCAGAGACCTGCACGGGTGGATGTCACCACGTTGAGCCTGAAACCGGTCCTTGCCTCCAGCTCCTTAATGAGCGCCTGATCCGTTGGATCATCCATGATCAACGTCACCGTCCGTTTTACTTTCGCGATCGGAACGATGCCGTTTTTTTGAGCATAGTTTCCGTTAATGACTTTGGAGAGACCTGGATCAACACTGATGGCGTTGGCATGGATGAAGGGGATGTTCAGCTGTGCGCATAACGTTTGTCTCATGACCTCTTCGGTAATGATGTTCAGCTCCACAAGGGCCTCCCCTATGCGGAGGCCCTTGGTCCTTTGATGCTCCAAAGCCAAGCTGAGAACTTCCTGGGTTACCGCTCCGAACCTGAAGAGTAATCCGCCTAGTCGAGGCCTTTTTTCGACACGATCCAGCGTAATGCCAGAGTTCTTATTTGTAGCAGTCCTCATAAAAAGGTTTCCCCTATCTCCTCTTTGATCAATCGAATGAAATCTGATTTTAAGAACCACCCCGAACGAAACGAGATGTGGCAAGAAATGTGCCTTCTTGCATTTCCTCGATGGGTTGAAATTACTCAATTGTTCAAGCTGGTTATCCTGTTGGGGCAAGAAAGAGCCTCGTGGCGTGTGACAATATGACCTGTCTGTTGATCTAAACCGGTCCACTTGCCGGGAAAAGCTTACCCGGTTTTGTTCCTTGGGTTGAGGCGTCGGTGGGTCGTCGGTCTGTGTGGAAGAAACTGGTGAAAACGAAGTTCTTTCAGGAGCGGGGCTCCTTGATGAGATTTGCAAAAAACATCTATCCCGGGTTTGAAACCTCATGAAGAATGAACAGGGCATCTCCCAGGCTGATCTTCCCATCATTGTCCACGTCCGAAATAACATGAAGGTTAGGATCAGCGGAACCCATACCGCAAAGTACTTGCAGCCCGAGAATTGCATCAGCCAGGGTTACCACCCCATCCCCATCGATATCACCCGGCACGAGCTCCGATTTGGAGACTAGAATAGAAATCTTCTGCATATCACTTGTAGCCCCTTTAACGTCCATGACGTATATGGCCCCCTTCACCCTGTTCGGGTCGACGGCGTTGAGATCGAGGGAGTCATTCAGTGAAATGGTGAATGTTTCGCCTTCTGTGCCTGATTCAGGATAACAGCTTACGATTTCAGCGTCCGCGTTCAAAACGGACCAATGCAAAAACCCCTCACTGCTGTTTGATACCGTGCAGGTTGCTTCAGGCGCATCTCCTGTGAGGACGATGAGTGCGGGTTCAACCCTCACGACAGGTTCTGACGGCGGCGCTCCTTGCTGGGTGCTTTCCGGGTCGATAGGCGCCTGATCTTGACCGTCGTTGACCCCATCTCCATCGCTGTCGGCGTTGAGCGGATCGGTTGCAAAACCGTCCTGGCCCCCCTCAATCTCCTCCCCGTCTGTCAACCCGTCCCCATCTGAATCAGGCAAAGACGGATAGGTACCCAATATGAATTCAACAAAATTGGGAACACCGTCCCCATCTGAATCGGTCCATGCATCATCCAGGTTAGGATTCAGGTTGTGCTGAATTTCGTACTCGTCCAGAAGGCCGTCAAAATCCTGATCGATTAACTCATAGCTGACCTGGAGGCTGATCCAGCCCTCTTGGGTCTGGAATGAAACAGGCTCGCTTCCATTTTCCAGAAGGACGATGTCCAGGCCGACTTTCCGGTTGGAGATGTCACCCGTATATGTCACAGTCCAGCTCACGGTCATCTCATCGTTTCCCCCGGTGGCCCCATTATCCGGCTCGAGCGTCCCGATGACGACAACGTCCGAGCCCTGAATGGCGATCAAGTTTTCGTGATATGAAGCCTCGATCCTGGCAGAGAGCCCGGTCACTGCAATGGAGCTGAGGTTTCGTATCCGGGCGGTCACCTGGAAATCCTCGTTTGGTTCTGAAATAGCCAGGAGTCCCGTGGCTTTAGACTCTGCCGAGGCGGAGGTCACGACCACCATGGGATAGAACTCGTTGTCACCGAGACCGGGGTTGATCTCTTCCGTAATAATTGATTCAGCCAGCGCCAGTTGCTCAGCGACCTCGTTGATATGAGCAACAAGCTGTCCCTTGTGAGCCACGTATTGAGGGTCGCCAAAACCACCGTACGCTTCATCCAGATACTTCAGGCAGAAAAAGACGAGGTCAAGGGTCAAACCATCACTCAGCAGCAAGGGCTCCCATAAATCGGAAACGACACCCGGACTGAGTTCCGTTTCCGTCACCGGCGTGCCGGGGGCTTGAGGCACAAGCGAAAGAAGCTTATAGCCTTCAGCTTCCCAGGTGTGGTTTGCATCGGAAAGCCGTGCAATCAATCCATCATCCTCCTGGACCAGGAAGTCAAGGAGATCGTCCGGCAGGTCTGCCTCGATAAATCCCGCGGCCTGGTCAAGTGCCGCCTGCAAGCCCTGGAGGAAATCAACCGAAATCGGCTGAGGTGAGGACTCGGTCATGATGGCGCCGTGCGTTCCTGAAACGCTGAGCGACGCCTGCACATCGTGATCTCCATAGGCGCTGTGCACGCCCTGCTCGACGAGGGGGGGAAAGAGAAAAAAGGCAGTGATCAGGGGATCAGCGATGGCGGCCGTGTGGTTGAGATACTTGAGGGCCTGAGCGGCCTTCTCTGCGGCCGCAAGTGCTTTACTGGCACCTTGGGCAATTGGATGTGGAATGGTCTTGGCGACTTTCGCGAGTGTGTCGAGTGAGCTCTGCACGGTGTCCAGGATTGCCGCAGATTCTTGAGCGTTGACCAGGGCGTCCCAGGACTCCCGCGACGTGTTCATGATTTCTCTGAGTTCTTGGCGGGATTTGGCCAGATCAGAACTCAGCAGCTCATCATCGGCAAGATCCCACGTTCCAAACTCGTCACGCGAATATTCGAGATGCTCCTTGGTCAGATCGCAGTACGAGGGCACCATATTTCCATCAAACAGGTCCGGAAAGAGGGTGCCGACGATCCCTTCGACCAGATACTTGTAACCCCCTGAAACGTCCTGATGTTGCAGCGCATTCAAAAGGCTCAGCAGTGTCCTCTTTATGAAAACAACGGCCTCCTTCTGGGAGTCGGTCTCAGCAACACTGGAGAGATTTCTTGCGGCCACTTCAATGGCCACCTTTATGGCTCCAATGATTCGTGTGCCGTTTTTGCTGGCAAAAAAGAAGTCCTTGATTTTTTTTGCCTTCTGTTCCGGCAGCTTCTTGGAAACGCGGTCAAGCAGTCCGAAGCTCTCTGAAGAAAGAAGCTCCAGGTCAGCAAAAATATCGGTCAGGGCGGAAGCAACGCCTGCAGCGACTTGCCTGACAAGATCCGATGCTTCCTGGCCCGCAATCTTCGCCACGTATTCCGCTGCAATAGCCCGCTTGACACTCTCTCCTTGCTCGTCCGTCAGGTCCTCCGCGTTCTCTATAAGGCTGTTCAGATGCTGAAGCACCCCATCCTGCTCAATCGGCGCATAGTTATTGGGGCTCAAGTTGCTCAGTTTCTGAATCAGGAGCAACTTTCTGGCCAGGTCATCTCCTGTTTCAAGCTCTATCACAACCGCCTTATCCCCGGCTTCGACCCACTTTTCAGCAGGGAAGTAGAATACAGCCTCGGCTTCGAACAGGTTAAACTCGTCATAGCCCAGGAACGCGTCCACCTGGAGTCGATAAAGCTTTGATTCGTAACCCACGAAGTACGTTGGTTCCACGTCGTAAAAGACGAAATCCCCGTTGAGATCGGAGAAGGTTCTCTGCTCCGGTGTGCTTTGCCATGGTTTAAAAAGTTTTACCTGGGCGTACGGGACTCCGAGACCGGTAAGCTTTTCAGTCACCCGACCTTCGATGGTTGTTCGATCGTCCTTGCGTCGTTCGATTGAAATAATGGATCCTCCCACCTGGGGGTCCTTGGCCCATCGGCCCTTCACGAAAACGACCATCTTGTCGGCGCCGAGCAATTCATAGGTGTGATTAGAAGCGTCGGGCGCCGACATCGCAAGTTGAGATCCTCGGCACAACACCGCCACCGGGAAGGTCCTGGTTTTAGAGTCGTACAAGTTGAGGTCGGCTTCGTACACGAAAAACTCCCTGGAATCCTCAGCAATGCCATTGCTTCCCTTGGTCCATACAAGAGTATTGCCGTCCGTGAAGAACACCCTGTGGTTGTCTGACTGATAGTCCTCCCAGGGGTTAAACGAGAGGTAAAAGCCCTTGCTGTAACCGCCGATCATGTAAAGCCATGGATAAAATCCGTTGATCGCTCTGGGGCACTGGACGACGATATTGCCCAGGCCATTGATTAAAGCCTTCCCGTCACCGAACCGGATGGTCCTCCCGGAGCCGGGCAAAGGATCTTCACCTGGAAGGCGCAATCGCTGCCCTCCCCTGTACGACCTGGAATAAACAGTAACGCCCGAATACGGATCGGTGGCATCGGTTCTCTGGGTCACAATCGCCCCCTGTCCGTATTCGACAATTTTCTCCTCAGTCATTTTTTCGCTATTCAAGTCAACGTTCCAGATTTCGATTCCGGAATGAAGGTTCGTGAATGTCCACAAGTTGTTGGCAGATTTGTCCCGCCAGACCATCACCCCGCCTCTGAGGTATAGCAGCTCCTTGCCCGCCAAACCTTCATAAACCTCCGGGGCGCTTCCGGCCGTGACCCTGGCAATCCGAAATTCCCGGTCGCCATCCTGGTTCGCATCCTGCGGATCAAAGGGGTGCTGCACGAGATAGAAGGATTGTTCGCCGTCGTACTTGACGCGGTCATATCCATACCCGTAACCCCCATAAGAAAAATTATACGTCCTGCCGTTTCCGCTGAACAATACAGTTGGGATGTCGTTCCAACCGTCAGGCGGTGCATCTATGAGATAAATGCCGCTTCCATAGAAATACACGGACGTCGAGGCCGTTTCAAAGCTCCGCAGCGCTGTACCGTCCGGTTCGGTTCCCGGGTAATGGATTTCACAGGCCTCATCATCACACTGGTGCTGGTACGGGTCACAGGGGAAAAACCGTTTTGCGTTTCCCGGACCCAACAGCAAGACGTGCGTAACGTGCGTTTCGTTTCCGGTGTATCCGCTCATGGATGCGCACTGACTGTAGACGAGCATGGCGATTTGTCCGTGATGCACGGGGCTCGGATTAACGGGAAGGCCGATCCACTCACTGGCATGATCCGCATCAGCCGGATATGACCACTGGTAGATATCTTGGGGGGTGGTGTCGGAGCTATATGCAGGCGGAACAGCGAACAGCAAACTTCTCGGACCAATAGCCGCGAGGCTGCATAAAACGAAGAAACTCGCTTTTAGGCACCGGATTCCCATCGAATCCGCCTTGTTTTAGCCTTGGAAGAAAAACCTGCTTTCTGCCCCTATCAAAATGGTTCGTTTATGTCAAGTGATCAGATGACCCCAAAGAGGGCACTCCAAACGAGTCATTTCTCCTCGATTTCCGAAACCTCCACCTTGAGGTACAGGGGTATCTCCCTTTCATCCTTCAACAGACTGTAATTTGAATTGAACCGCTCGTCGGGTAAATCATCGGTGAGTTTGTAGGCGATCCTATGGCCCTTGGTGAACGTGTTGGGTTCCACAAATTGATATCCCATGGTCTCCAACCAATCTTCAGGAGCAAACTGTTTGCCTCTTTTTAGAATTGCCCTGAATGAATTCAGATCCCGTGATGGATCTCGTCTGGGGCCCTTGATGCGATATCCCTCACCGAGCAGTCTGTCCAGGTCCTCGATGCTGGTTATGGGCCCGGGCAATTTTCCGTCCCCCTTATTGCTTAAACCTGAAAAGGCGCCGGCCGTCGTAGCCGCGGTTACTGCTATGACAACCCTGACCCTGCGGGCGGTAGGAACTGATCACATTCGGGAATTCGATCCAAGAGTTTTTTTACCGCAGGTCTAATATCTCTTTCTGGGAAGCAAGGTGTCTCTCCAACGCCTTTATGCGGTTGTTTTGAAAAAACGCCAGAATGACAAGGCCGGCAATCAGTATGACCGTGTAGACTGTTTCCATGGCCATTTTCCTTTCCAATACAACCTATCAAAGCCGTTGGATTCAGGTCAAGGAGATTCCCAGCCAGGGCTGGAAGGGGGCTGTTCCGGAGCACGAGAGGCTACGGAGATCTTGAGCCGCAGACGGGGCTGTGTTATAAAACCCTCTTATGAGAAGATTCAAAGCTGGCATCATACAATTTGACATTCGCCGTGGAGATCTCGATGGGAATCTCCGCACCGTGAAACAACGGATCCTCACGCTGGCGAAAAACCGCGTGAGATTGATCGTTCTTCCCGAAATGTGGTCGGTCGGCTTTGCAAACAAGCACCTTCATGAGCTTGCCGAGACAACCCCCGGGGTTCTGGAGGATTTGTCCGGTCTGGCCAGGCAATATAAGATCACCATTATCGGTTCCCTCCCCGAAAAAAAGGGAAGGGACATTTTCAATACGGCCTATGTTTGTGATGCTGACGGATCGATTGTCGGGAGTTATCGAAAGGTGCATCTCTTTTCTCCAACCAGAGAGAATCAGTACTTCAAGCCGGGTCGCAAAGCAGTAATCGCCACCACGTCTCTTGGCCCCATCGGTTTGATGATATGCTATGATTTAAGGTTTCCCGAGCTTTGCCGTGCTCTGACGATGGCGGGGGCTCCGGTCGTCGCCGTCATGGCTGCATGGCCGGGAGAGCGCAGGAGAGTTTGGGATCTTCTGCTCAGGGCCCGCGCCGTTGAAAACCAACTTTTCATCCTTGGGGCAAACCGGTGCGGGAGCGATAACGACCTGGCCTATGCAGGCCATTCGCGCATTGTCTCACCCGACGGAGAGGTCTTGTCCCGGGCAGGAAAACGCCCCGCCGTACTCTCGGCAACCATCGATTTGCGGGTGGTGGAGCAGACCAGGAAACATATACCCTGTCTGAAGGAAACAGTTCCGGAGGCCTACAAATTTTGAGTAACTGGTGTTCCCCCGCGGAGATAATCGATGGGAACCCTATGCTTTTGAAATAATTCAAGGAGGACAGAAAATTCTATCCCAGGTTCAGAGAATTCTCTCAAACAGGAAACTGCGAAAGCCTCTTTTGTGCTTGGTTGTCGTGCTCACCATCGTGGTCGCCGGTTCGCTTTTCTGGCACACGACAATGTATCATTTCAAAACAGTAGCTCCCGGCAAACTCTATAGAAGCGGGACACTTTCAACCGTTGGTCTAAAGATAGCTCAAAAAATTTACGGCATCAAAACCATCGTCAATCTCCGTTCCGAAGCCGAGATGAAAGATGAGTGGTACGGGCAGGAGAAAGAATTTGCCCGGGCCAACCATGTCAAGCTTGTAGACATTCCAATGGGCATCGACAGACCTCCCCGTCCGGAACAAATCGACAAGTTCTTGAGCGTTGTGACGAATTCAGATATGCAGCCGGTTCTTGTTCACTGTGAAATGGGGGTCATCAGAACAGGGATGATGGTCGCCGTTTACGAGATTGGTGTCCTGAAAGAATCCAATGAAAAGGTGTTGGAGGCATTGCCCATGTTCAACCGGACGTTCCGGCAAAGGTCCGCGGTCAAAAGGTTCATTCTTAATTACAGTCCCCGGGAGACTGTCCAAGAATA
>Ga0307423_1001751_pt1 | contig 12811 bp, 13 predicted proteins | sample SalMarWE160310MG_FD_202154 | JGI IMG/M metagenome (GOLD analysis project Ga0307423, IMG submission 202154) | Salt marsh sediment microbial communities from the Plum Island Ecosystem LTER, Massachusetts, United States - WE1603-10 | ecosystem: Environmental > Aquatic > Marine > Intertidal zone >...
AATAAGGCTGAGCTATTTCTAACTCAGCCTCAATAGATTTTACTTAAAAGAACTGATTACTATTTCTGACCTTTTCTTTCAGCCTTAACAACCTGGACATCATTTCTGACTTCCTGGCATAATTTTCTCAGCTCACTCAGGCCTTTACGAACTCTAGTACCTGCAGCGGCTTGTTCTTTTACATAAAATTTCTGAAAGTCACCTTCCAGACTCTGCACGAACTGAACTAACTGATTGAATTTATCCATACGAACCTCCTGTGGTTAATGAATTGGTTAATTGATGTTATCCAGAATTATTTCTGCAATATCTTTTACTACTATTTCTTCACTTTTATCAAAATGTTTAACTCCGTCTGTAATCATTGTCATACAAAACGGACAAGCAGATGCTATAATATCTGCTTTAGTTTCTAAAGCTTCTTGAGTTCTTTCTTCATTAATTCTACCACCTTCTTCATCTTCAAGAAACATTCTCCCACCACCTGCGCCACAACAAAATCCCCTACTTTTATTTCTTTTCATCTCAACAAATTCAAAACTAGAAATTTTTTCTAATGAATGTCTTGGTGATTCATAGACTTCATTATATCTACCTAAATAACAAGAATCGTGATACGTTACTTTATGTTTCTCAGAATCACTATTCAATTTTAATCTACCCAATGAAATCAGCTCATCAATTAACTGAGTGTGATGTTTGACTTTAAAGTTGCCACCAAATTGTGGGTACTCATTTTTTAATGAGTGAAAACAATGAGGACATGCTGTAACGATTTCTTTAACTCCATAATTATTCAGGACTTCAATGTTTTCTTTCATCATCATCTGAGCAAGATATTCATTTCCCAGACGTCTTGCCGTATCGCCGTTACATTTTTCCTCTGTACCCAATATTCTAAAATCAACTCCGGCTTTTTGCATGATAGATGCAAATGCTTTTGAGACTTTCTTATATCTATCATCAAATGAACCTGCACAACCGACCCAGAATAGTATCTCTCCATTTTGATCTTCAGCCATTGTTTTAATATTCATTCCATCAGCCCACTCAGCTCTATCAGCTGGATTGAAAGACCAAGGTGTAAAGTTGGTTTCAAGACTTTTAAATACATTATTTAAATTAGGTGGAAATTGTGATTCAGTTAAAACTAAATCTCTGCGCATATCCACGATAGAATCTACATGTTCTATCATAACCGGACACTCCTGAACACAAGCCATACAAGTTGTACATTCCCAAAGTTCCATATCGGGAATGTAATCGTGAACTAAAGTTTTCTGAAACATTTCACCTTCACTTTGCCCGGCAACAATTAACGGAGCTTTATCAGCTGTTCGTTTTCTAATCTCCACTATCACTTTCCTTGGTGATAATGATTTACCTACTGTATTTGCAGGACAAACCGAGGTACATCTTCCACATTCAGTGCAGGAATAACCATCTAAAATTTGTTTCCAAGATAGCTGATCAATATCTGCCACTCCAAATGTTTCCGCATTTTCATCATCAAGATCTATTGGCTTTAGCGTATTTCTAATCGGATCTAAATTCGCAAAGAAAACATTCGGAACCGAAGTTAATACATGTAAATGTTTTGAATACGGTAAAAAATTTAAAAATCCAAAAATTACCAGAATGTGCATCCACCAAAAGAACTCATAAATAAATAAGGTTGATTGTGATGGACCACTAAAAAATAAACCGCTTAAAAAAGCAGAAACGGGACGAATTTCGTATTGATGAAGAACAAAATTATTTTGAGCAATGTGTGCGGCATTTTGCCCTAACATCGAAATACAAACTAGCATTATTAAAGTTAAAATAAATGCGGCATCAAGTTTTCCATGCCTATCGACTTCTAATCTCGGTACTTTTAGAATGAATCTACGATATAGAGAGATAAAAATAGTGACTATAACTAGTACTGCAAAGATATCCTGAACTAAAGTTATTGCTGAATATATCGGACCAAGAAATCTAAGATTAAAAGGCGTATAAAAACCTTGTAAAATTGCTTCAATTACTGCAAAAATAAAAAGAACAAATCCCCAAAAAATCATAAAATGCAAAATACCAGCGATTGGATCTCTTAACAGTTTTGATTGACCGAAAACTATTTTTAGTACTCTATTAATTCTGCCAGGAATATTATCAAATCTTTCATCCTTTTTTTTGGCAACTTTTAAATGCTTTATCAGATTATTTACACTATATGCAAAAAATCCAAATGATGCTATAAAAACTAGAATGAAAATGATATTTTTTAAATCCATAAAGTATAAATGTAATTGATGTTTCTTTACATATAAATTTAGTTCAGTATTCTTTTAAAGAAACTATCTGTTTTCTCCAAAATTTCAATAAACTTTTTATTAGTGCCTGCAAATGGATGAACGATATCAAATGTATGTCCGGCGTTGGGTAACTTAAATAATTCTGTTTTTGCCTGATTACTCCAGCTATAAATATCTTCAGCCTCAGAAATTGGAATCGTCACGTCCTGCTCACCGTGAATAATTAAAAGCGGTTTATTCAATTTTTTAACTGCATTTTTAATATTAAGCGATCCATCTATGTTTTCTTCAATATCTTTCAACAAATCAACATCCATTCTCATCATTTGTTTAGTTCTTGAATTCAAAACTTCAATATATCCGTTTTTTTTCCATTCTCTTTTTTGTCTATCAGTATATCTATCAAGTTTTGCTACGGTTGCCCAAACAACATATGCAAAAGGTTTATCGTTAATTAATGAGGATAACAAACTAACAGCACCACCTCTGCTGTGCCCAATCAATATTATCTTATTTGATTTTTTATTTCCAAAAAATCCTTGATAATAAGCTTTGATTAGATCATTTAATTCAGATATTTCAAGTGATATAGTGTTTTTAGCAAATTTATCCAATTCGGTAAACTCTGAATTCAAAGTTCCAATACCATTGTGTGAAAAATTAAATGTAAGAACAAAAAAACCTTTTTCAGAAAAGTAAGTACCCAAATATGGAAAGAAACCCCAATCTTTAAATCCTTTAAACCCATGCACAAATATCAAACAAGGTCTTGTGCTAAGATGATTCAAACCATAAGCAGTAATGTTAATAACGCTACCGCGAGAGGTTTTCAAACTAAAATCTTTGTTCATCAAATGGAAATATGGACAATAATGGATGAAAAGTCAATATTTTTTTAATTTTTGCAATAAATTAAAAAATAGTGTTAACTTGCTATGTCTTAAAATAGTACGAAATTTGATCAAATATTACAAAAATGCTTAATTTTGTAAGAAAATATCATTTGATATGAAAAAAAAATTTATTTAACTTTTTATTATTTCTGACTTGAGTTCTTCATAAATGGAGATTTTTAGCAGCAAATTTTAAGAAACGACCTATTTAAATATTTTTATCTCTTTTTGAGTTATATTTTATTACTATTTTTTAATTTTAATATATAATTATTTAATATTTTAATTCTATTCGTTTCTTAAGTTCAATAAATGAATTCTATAAAAAAACATCTCATCGTTATTCCTTCGATTGATATTAAAGATGGTAAAACAGTAAGAGTTGTTCAAGGGATCCCGGAGCTTGATTGTAAGGAGTATGGAAATGATCCAGTAGAAATGGCTATGATTTGGCGTGCAGAAAATGCAAAGGCATTACATGTTGTTGATTTTGATGGCGCTATTGATCATTCCAGAAAAAATTTAGATATTATCAAAAATATCTGTAACTCAGTAATCATTCCAATTGTTTTTGCAGGTGGAGTTCGATCCTTGAAAGATGCTGAATCTATTTTTGATATAGGAGTTGCTAGAATTGCAATCAATACGATGGCTTTAGAAAAAAAAGAGACTTTCATAAAATTATTCGAAAAATTTGGACCGTCAAAAGTTGTACTTTCCTTAGATATACTGGATGGTGATTTGATAACACGAGGAAGACAAAGCAAAACTGGACTAAATTATTTATCTTTTGCAAAAGAGATAGCAGAGCTTGGTATTGAGAGATGTATCGTAACTGATGTAAGAAGAAATGGTTCAGTTCAAGGACCAAATTTTACGTTTTCTAAAGAGATTGCAATTAACACAAATATGAAAGTAACTCATGCTGGCGGAATACGCAATAAAGATGAGCTTATAGATTTACAAGAATTAATGTCTTTAGGTATAGATTCTGTTATTGTTGGAAGAGCTTTTTATGAAAATAGATTCCCTTGTCAAAAACTTTGGCGAGTTGCTGAATCAGGATTATTTAATTAGAGGATTTTATGGCTAAAATTAAAAGTGCACATAGTAATTTTTGGGTAAATTTTTTTAATACACCTTCCGAAGAAGAAGATTTAAAAAAGTCTCTACATTTAATCCCCGTATTTAAAGAATTGAATAAAAGAGATTTATCATCTTTGATACAAATTATTCACAACAGAACCTTTGTTGCAGGTGAATACATTTTTTACAAAGGTGATCCTGGAATTGGTTTGTACATAATCCGTGATGGAGAAGTTGAGATTAAAAGAGAAAATTCCTCAGGGGAAATAAATTTATTAGCAGCTTACAGCAAAGGAGATTTTTTAGGAGAATTAGCGTTAGTTGACGGTGAAAAAAGATCAGCTTCTGCAATTGCAAAAACAGATTGTAAATTATCTATTATTTTTAAACCAGATCTTGATGAGTTCATAGTTAAATACCCCAGAAAAGGGATCAAAATATTAACTGGAATTTCAAATCTTATTGCGTTAAGATTACGAGCATTAAATGAAGAATATTTTAATTTAAAATATAATTTACCCAACGAGAAAGAGGTTTGATATGAATCTTTCAATAAAAAAAGTTTTAGTACCTATAGATTTTTCTGATTATTCCAAAAGCTCTTTAAAGTATGCTGTAAATTTTGCAAAATCATTTGGTGCTGAAATTACTCTAGTTTATGTAATCGAACCGATTATTTATCCGCCGGATTTTAGCATGGGGCAAATCGCAATCCCTTCAGTCAGTCCTGAATGGGATGAAAGAGCTAAAGATGAACTTGACAAACTTGCCAAAAATGAAATATCACCCGACGTCAAAGTCAAAGTTGTTATAAAAACAGGAAAACCATTTGTTGAGATTATTGAAACAGCAAGTGAAGAAAATGTAGATTTGATAATCATTGCAACACATGGTCATAGTGGAGTCGAGCATATTCTGTTTGGAAGCACTGCAGAAAAAGTTGTAAGGAAGGCACCATGTCCGGTTCTAACCTTACGTGAGCCAATTAAAGGATTTAAGTACAAAGAAGAGTTAAAGAAAGAAAAAAATTAATTTTTTCTCTCAGCAACAAACTCAACTAAGGCCTGCATAGCTAATTTAGTTTGTGAGTCAGGAAATATTTCTAATGCCTGCTTAGCTTTAAGGGAATAATCTCTTGAAACAGAGAGAGCATAGTTAATTCCATCATTATCTTTAACAAACTGCATTATTTTGTTAACTTTTGTTTTATCTTTTCCGTTTTTTATTATTTTTCTAACGCTCGCTGCCTCACTTTTAGAAACTTTATTTAAAGAATAAATTAATGGAAGTGTTATCTTTTTTTCCTTGATGTCACCGCCAATAGGTTTACCTATCAAGTTTGTAGAACCTTCGTAATCAAGTACATCATCGCGAATTTGAAACGACATTCCAAGTGAGTGCCCAAAGCTTTTTAGTGCCTCAATATAATCCTTATTTTCAGTTGCACTCAAAGCGCCTATTGAACAACATGTTTCAAGAAGAGAGGCCGTTTTATCAGATATCACTTTAAAATAAGTTTCTTCATCAATATCAAGTTTTCTTGTTTTTCTAATCTGTAATAACTCCCCTTCAGACATTCTTTTAACAGCATTTGTTATAACACTTAAAAAATCAAAATCCTTTCCGTCCACGGCAATCATCAATCCTCTGGACAAAAGATAATCACCCATAAGTACTGCAACTTTATTTTTAAATAAAGCATTGATTGACCACATTCCTCTTCTCTTATCTGCATTGTCAACAACATCATCGTGGATTAATGTTGCAGTATGTAATAATTCAACTAAAACTGCACCACGATATGAACGTTCTGAAATCCCTCCCGTTAATTTAGCTGAAAGCAAAACCAATAGAGGCCTAATTTTCTTTCCTTTTTGTCTGATGATGTATCGGGCAATTAGATCAACAATGCTGACATTTGAGCGCATTGAATCTTTAAATATTTCATTAAATCTATCAAGCTCTGATTTAATTAGGCTACTGATTTCTTTAAGATTACTTTTAATCACGATTTCTTTTGGGTTAGTTTGGAAACCAATATACTTATTTCATATAATAGTACCAATGGAACTGCTAGTATGATCTGTGATACCGGGTCTGTTCCAGGGGTTAATATTGCGGCTGCAATCATTATAATGACAATTGCATGTTTTCTATATTTTTTCATAAAAGAAGGTTTTAGAATGCCAAGTTTTGATAAAAAAAATGATAACATAGGAAGTTCAAACACTAAACCAGCTGCAAGCATAACACTGATGATAATTGACATATACTCATCAATAGCAAACTGATTTTTAATTGTTGCTGAACCAAATTGAGCAGCAAATTTTAGTGCTAACGGCAGCATAACAAAATACGCAAACGCTATTCCGATAAGAAAACAAACAGATGAAAAGATAACAATCCAAAGGATATATTTTCTTTCATTCTTATGCAGAGCTGGTGCAATGAACCGCCAGAACTGATAAAATACATTTGGAATACTAATTACAAGGCCTACTATAATAGCGACTTGCATATATAGAAATAATTGCCCAAAAGGTCGAAGATTTTGTAATTCTGAACCAGAATTTTTAGCAGGCATTAATAAAACATAATCAACAAGATAATCTATGAATATCCAAGCGATAATTGTCCCGATAACAATACCTATTAATGAGTAAATTATTCGCCATCTTAATTCTTCAAGATGCTCCAGAAAAGTCATTTCCTTTTCTGGACCAGACTCTTCTTCATCATTACCGTCTTTTTGCACTTCTTTACTCAAGTAAAATTATCTCATTTCATATCTTTAAATAGAGGAAATTTTGAAGTGAATTTTATTACCTCATTTTTTAAATCATTGAGAATTTTTTCATTATCAAAATTAGTAATTGCTTTATCCATTATACCTGCGATCATTTCCATTTCTTTCGCTTTCATTCCTCTGGTTGTTAACGCAGGCGTACCAATTCTGATTCCACTTGTTACAAATGGGCTTCTTTTATCAAACGGGACCATATTTTTATTTACCGTAATGCCTGCTTGCTCTAATGAAATTTCTGCCTGCTTACCTGTGACATTTTTATTAGATAGATCAATTAACATTAAATGATTATCGGTACCTCCAGATACAATATTAAAACCGTACTCTGAGAGTTTCCCAGCCAGAGTCTGAGCATTTTTTATTACTTCAACAGTATAATCAGCAAATGAATCCTTAAGTGCTTCACCAAATGCAACAGCTTTCGCCATAATCACATGCATAAGTGGGCCACCTTGAATGCCGGGCATCACCATACTATCAATTAACTCCGACATCATTTTAACTCTATCACCTTTAGGATTTGTCAAACCCCAGGGATTTTCTTTATCTTTTCCAATTAGAATTATTCCGCCTCTCGGTCCACGTAAAGTTTTATGTGTAGTGGATGTAACAACATCACAAAATAGAAGTGGATTATTCAGTAACCCCTTTGCGATGAGACCTGCAGGATGTGCCATATCGCACATAAGAAATGCACCAATGGAATCAGCTATTTCTCTAAATTTTGCATAATCCCAATCCCGTGAATATGCACTGGCACCAGTAATTATTAATTTTGGTTTTTCTTCTTTAGCAAGATCTGCAATTTTATCATAATCTAATAAGCCTGTTTCCTCATTTAATTCATATCCAACTGCTTCATATAATTTACCAGAAAAATTAACTGGTGAACCATGAGTTAAATGACCGCCATGAGCTAAACTTAAACCCATAAACTTATCACCTGGTTTTAAGAACGTCATTAACACTGCCATATTTGCTTGAGATCCACTATGAGGTTGTACATTTACATACTCGGCTCCAAATAATTTTTTTAGTCTTTCTCTTGCAATATTTTCTGCCATATCAACGAATTCACAACCTCCATAATATCTTTTTCCAGGATACCCTTCAGCATATTTATTTGTTAACACTGAGCCAGTTGCTTCAAGAACAGCTGGACTGACAAAGTTTTCTGAGGCAATCAATTCAAGTTTATTTGTTTGGCGTGCAATCTCGGACTGTAATACTTTTAAAATTTCAGGATCATTTTTTAGATGTGATTCCATATTTGCCGCTTATTTTGATGAATAATTAGATCAAAATTAGAAAAGGTTTCCTGAAATCTCAAGAAACCTTTTCATTCTGTTAATTTTATAAATTTTAAGGTACTGAAACGCTTTTACCAATCCAGCCAACGCAAGTTATTGGAATGACCTGTCCGGATTTAATTCCACGGAAAAAGTAATCTTCTTTAGTTGGAATGACACCAGATAATGCACTAACTCTATCACGAGCCTGCTGAAGATTATTATCCATACCCAACGCTTTTTTATAAGTTAAATACGCTAACAAGTAAACAACCTTTCTATCAAAATCCGAGCAATTTGAAGCAGATTGTTCATATAAATATCCTTCATAATAGATTGGCAAAGCCCAGTTTCCACCCTTTTCACTAGCAATCTGAAACTCAGATCTTGCCTGCGCAAATTTGCTCATATCTTTATAAATAATGCCCAAATTAAAATAATTATCCTTGTTATCGGGTTGTAAACCAATAATTTTTTTGTAGGTTTTTTCTGCATCATTTAATTTGTCCGTTTTTTGATAACTTGATGCTAACTGAGAAAGTAATCCAATATCATCAGGTTGTAAGTTAATTAAAAATTCTAAAGGTGCTATTGATTCTTGAAACACAGACGCTTGAAGAGCTACTGATGCATATTCCTTAGCTTTCTTTGGATTAGTTTTATCTTTTTCCCAAGCAGCTTTAACAATTGCTAGGAGTTCATCGATATTATCAACCAGATCCTTTTTACGTGTACTCCAGGTTTCATTGTCTGGCTCGCGATCGCTTAGCAGATTATAAATTTCTAAAGCTTTTAATTTGTAACCATTCTCACTAGTTTCATTATGTTTATATAATTGTCCCAGTCTGTCATAATAGAAAGAAGCTATTTCAGGTTGCCATTCAATTGCCTGTTCATATTCAGGAATAACTTTTTCAGCAGGCAATGATAACCAAATTTCTGATACATAAGCTTTTCTAGCTTGAAAATAACCTCTATCTTGCTGTCGATATTTAATTGCAAGGTCATAAAAATAAACTATTGTATCCTGAATCGATTTTATTAATTCAGGTGAAGTACTTGAAGAATCATGCAGTGACCAAAAACAATCTTCCATTTTATAGTAAATCCATTTACTGAACTTTGCAGGATCAGCCTGGATTACTTTCCAACCATAAGGCAATGCGCTTTCACAGTCTTTATTCTTTTGATACTCAGAGAATAGACTATAGTTTGTCAAAATTTTCATCGAATCCGGTGCTTGCGCGTGAGTCAATGAAAGAAAGAGCAAAATAGTTAATACAAATGTTTTAGTTATTATTTTCACTTTATTTACCTTAACTGTTATATTGAATTACTTTTCAAATGATAAGAACCAAAGTTCACCTAAACTGATTCCAAAATAAAATTTAACAAAATTTTCTTTTAATAAATTGTTATCTTTTGTACCTCTAACAGAGTACTGAAGTCCAATATCAATAGTATTATCAAGATCCATAGGAAAAGAAAAACCTCCAAATACCGAATATTGATTAATTCCTTGACCATAAATCATATATTGTGTTGCTTCATAACTTAATCCCCCCCGCCAACTAATTCTGTCTAATAAACTCATTCCAAAACTTAATTTAGGAATATATTCAAATGCTAAACTAATTTTTTGTGCATCTCTTAAATTATTGTACTTTAAACCATTAAACTCGTATTTACTCCAAGGTTGATAAACATAATCAAAACTTACATTATACACCTCTGAAAAGGCAAAACTAATGCCACTATTGATTCTTAATGGAATCTTTGTTCCTGGCGTATTTTTAACAGCTACAGTGTCTAATCTAGTGGATGATGCTGCAGTTAAAAGTGAATCTGAATTCAAATTAGAGATATAGTTTATTGATAAACCAAATCTCAAATCTGAAAAAGTTTTGATATTAAATTTAGTTGCTAAGTTAGGAGAAATTAGTCCGACAGTTGTACCAAAACCTGTAGCTCGATGATTATTTTCATAAGTTGTATTAACATTTGTAACATTATCATCAAACTCTAATGTTGAAATATATCTTTGATTTCCAAAGTAATAATCCAAAGTTGCACCTGCAGAAATTTCAAATGGTAAATAAACGGAAGATCCCAAAAACAGCTTCGATATTCCTCCTCTACCTTCATATGTTACTTTGTACGAAGGGATAATATCTTCTTGCACAGATGGAAAATTCTCCTTTGATAGATAACTAATTCTTGAATACGGAACCAAGCCAGCAACAACTCCAATTCCATATACTGTACTTAAGGGAAAACCAAAAGTAATTCCTTGAAATTCAGTTTCACTTGTAAATGCAGAGTTACTACTATTTGATATGTCAATCCCTTTGTATCCCATACTTAACTCAATTCTTGTCCGATTTAATACCGACCAGCTTGCAGGATTGGTTATCAATATATGTCCAGGATCTAATTGTGTAGATCCAATTTCTCCAATACCGATCATTTTAGGAGAATAACCATAATCTAAATCCCCTATTCCATACCTTGAATATGCAGAACTATTTTGTCCATTGCTAAATGATATTAAAAAAAGTGAACTAATAATTACTAAAAAAATAATTTTCATTTAATGATTACTTCTTTCTTGAATAAACAATTTCTAAATTAGGTCGCTTGGCAACATCAGCTGCATTACTACCTTTAAGTGCAAAAATTTCAACTCCGTCTATTTCATTGGCAGCCTTAACTAAAAAACCCAGATTATCAATTCCGCCATGAATTGCTCGCACAAGACCCGTTATATCTCCGGAAAAAGTAGCACCGCTACGATTCAAAACACTAACAAAATTGCTGTTTAGTAAATAGGAAGTTGTATCAGCAAAAAGATAAACTCTTAATGAATTTAAATAAGTGGAACCAGTTTTGGTTTCTAATGTATCAACGTACAGCGTAAGTTTTGCTGAATTTATAACCGCATCCTTTGGAATTTTAGAAAAATCATAAAATAAATTAACCTCACTAGTTAAGCTAGATTGAATTGCTATATTCTCAATTCCCACTGATGGAAGATTACCTAACACTATGCTAATATCTGAGGAAACATATCCAGTTATGGTGTCTGTATATGATCCAGTTTTTTCAAAGACAATTTTTAATCTAGGATCATTAACTGCGTTAAAATTATATGCTGTAAAACCAACTACCTGATTAGTATTTAGTTTTGGACTGATTAATATTCCGTTATTTGAACCCAATAAAGTATCTGAATAATTCTGAAGCCATGGTAGAGCCAAAGAATTATCAATTCCAAAACTGTAAATGGTATCATTTTCAATCTGATGATTACTGCTTTTATCTATAATATCATATGACAAAGTAGCAAAACTGTCTGCGCTGAACGAAGAAGTCCAAAAATTATTTACTTTATATACATCATAATCAAAAAATGCTGTGGAGTCACCAAACTGATAGGCTTTAAACATTTCTATCCAGGAATCTTTAACAACAATGTTATTATTTATAATATCCTGCTTAACAGAATCCGGGAAAGCAAAAACAAATTTCATTAGAATTTTTGAATTTACATTTTCTGCTTGACCCAATAGAATAATACTTGATGAAGCAAGGGAATAAACGTACTTAAAAGATCGTGAGCTTTGAAAGATTGAATCTGTGGCTGAGTTAAACTTCACAACATTAACTCCATCTTGTGAAACTAAATTTGAACCAAGATCGGAAGGTGAATCATTACAACCTGTTAGCAATAAGATGTAAAATGAAAGCAGAAAAAAAACAATTATTTTATTTGGCACTAAGAGTATCTCCGATAATATCATTTATTATGTAATTACACGCTTCGATAAAATTTTGAGCTATAAAGTTTGGAAAATTATTACCTTTTTGCAAGATAGAAATACTCTCCGTTCCTTTGCCTGTTTTAACTAAAACGCTTTTTAGTCCAGCACTAATGCCAGCCTCAATATCAAGGACCGAATCACCTATTAAGTAGGATAATGAAAGATCGATAAGATTTTCTTTTGCTGAGTCTAAAATCATTTTGGGTGATGGTTTTCTGCAATCTAGTTGTTTTTCACTATTAAAATCAGGATGATAGGGACAGTAATAAAATGCATCAATTTGTACGTTATAAGTTGATAACTTTTTATTTAATTCTTTATTTACTGCAATTACTTCCTGTTCGGTAATCAGACCTCTTGCAACCCCGGATTGATTTGAGACAACAATTAGTTTAAAGTTATATTTATTTTTTAACAGGGCTAGAGACTCGCCAACCCCCTTAAGAAGAACCAATTTTTTAGGGTCACCTAAATATCCCGGATCCTCATTGAGGGTTCCATCACGATCCAAAAAAACTGCCTTATTTTTCATTAAACTATTCTGTTGTAAGGATAGTTTTATATAGTTCTATATATCTTTTAGCAGAAAGATCCCAACTAAAATCAGATTTCATTCCCG
>Ga0307423_1001753_pt1 | contig 12806 bp, 13 predicted proteins | sample SalMarWE160310MG_FD_202154 | JGI IMG/M metagenome (GOLD analysis project Ga0307423, IMG submission 202154) | Salt marsh sediment microbial communities from the Plum Island Ecosystem LTER, Massachusetts, United States - WE1603-10 | ecosystem: Environmental > Aquatic > Marine > Intertidal zone >...
AGTATTAATGAATATGAGCGGACCCGTTTCAAACGCGTTCTTCATGGAGGGTCTCACAAAAGAAGAACGGGCAACTGCTGTAGGAGTAGTGCGCACTGGTGACTCTCTAGTGAGAGCAATAGCTGCAAATATTGGTGGTTGGTTATTAGCTCTAGGTCTATATCGGCTTCCATATCTGCTTGTATCCGGATTATACCTGCTAGGTATCTTCCTCTTCTATGGATTTTTCAGAAAAACTGAGAACGAAATGGAACTGATCAAACAGGTACAACTTGTGGTTGTATCTGAAGACGAAAAATCGTTTGATGCAACATAGCAAACAATGGCGCTGATTTTTTAAAATGGATACAATTGCTTAGCTCGATTCATTATCTCGTCATCTGCAGGGAATATGATGGGGATTGAAGTATATTCTGATTCACATGGATTTCCTTTTGCAACGTGGAAGATGATTTTTGGTTTTCCAGACTCAGTGCTGTTATCCACCTCGATAACGTAGCTCATTGTGGTTCTATCTTCACTTGTACCATCTGGATGACAACAAAGACTAGCAGATCCTTTGTTTTCCCCATGATCTTTCAACATCGCAAAGACATCATTAACAGTCTTCACTTGACGAATCAAATCATAGCCGCGTTCCATTCTTTTTACAGACTGATCGTAAGCATATCCCTCGGAACGCAAGGTCTCTTCCGTATCTAGCATGATGTGATGACTTGTTCTGAGAACACGTCGTTCGGACCACTCAATCGAATGATTATTTTCAGCCAACTCGAGTCCAAGCATACTATTGTCATCTGCAAGTATGAGATTACCCCATTGATAGTTTCTGCCGCTTTGAAGGTGATCTACCGTCATACTAAGACCGTCCTCCGCATCTTTAGCAAACATCAATAGCTGTTCAGTAAGTACATGGTATGATGGATCACTTGTATTCCTGACATGAGTATTTGCAATAGCTAACCCATTTCTGTTGACTCCAATTGCCAAGCCTCCAATTTTTTCAGTGACGTTGTCAACACCTCTTATACCAAAACAATCGATATCGTAGAATAACTCATCCCGATGGTCTTGGATAGTCATATCTCTATTTTTGAACAGCAGTGTTTTCTTGTACTTTCCTAGAATTACTGCACCTGCGAAACTTGGCATGAGAATCACACTCTAGCATTTTAGTCATTCACCTGCAATATAAGTCATCACTGTATTTTTATCTCGAAAGCAAATTTATGTCTGGAGGATAGAATCATTGGTAGATTTGAACTTGCTAAAGAGTTGTTTCAACCTTTCATCTCTAAAATTACAGGTGAAACTAGTCGATACTCTTGATTCAACCAATGCTGAGGCAAAAAGACAAATCGCTGAAGGAAACACACAGGATTTACTCATTATCTCCTCGCAACAGACTGCTGGACAAGGGCGTCTTACTAGAACGTGGTTCTCGCCCAAAGGAGGTTTATATTTTTCATTAGTCACAAGTCCACGTCTTGGTCAGCAGTTTGCTCCACTAACAAGCCTTCTTTGCGGAGTTGCTGTGGCTAATGGACTTCAATCCCTTGGAATTGATAATGTGAAATTAAAATGGCCAAATGATGTCCTCGTTATGGAAGATAAGATCTCAGGCATCTTGAATGAGCTCGTTTTAATTGACTCTGTTGAGAGTCGGATGGTTCTTGGAATTGGAATCAACCAAAATATCCACACTAGCGAATTTCCAGAGGAGATAGCGACCAGAAGTATATCAGTCCTAGATATTCTGGAAAGAGTGACTTCTCCTGAATCACTCCTATGTTCTATTATCAATGAGATTGATCGCTTATTAGGAATTGTTGAAACTGAGAAATCTTACGTTTCCATTCTAACATCATGGAGAGTATTGAGTGGCACTCTAGGTAGGCGTGTGCGTGTAGATGATGGCACTCGTGTGTTTTCGGGATATGCTGAATCATTACTTGATGATGGATCATTAGTAATCTCAACAGAAGTAGGGAGAGAGATTGTAACAATGGGTGATGTTACGCACCTTCGGAGCGATTGATAAATAATGGATTTGCTTGTGTTAACGGATATACACGATAACTGGACATACTTGGAAGAGATGATATCGTTAGCTTCTAAGCTGGATGGAGTTGTCTTTCTAGGGGATCTGCTTATCCATGGGTCATTCGAAAAACACAACCCTGTAGCTTTTACAAACTTCTCAAGAATTCATGGTGCTGCAAAATTCACTGTTGGAGTTCCCGGTAACAGTGCTACACGTGACATGATTAAATTTCTAAACAAGAATGACTTCAATGTTCATGGAAAATCACGTATTCTAAATGGTGTTGGATTCTTTGGTGTTGGTGGCTCTCCTGACCCAGTGAATCTCATTCTAGAACTTAGAGATTTCTTCCAAAGAGAAACTCGTCCAGCAATTGAACTACAAGATAAGGCTCTGGAAACACTCGCTGTCTTTGGAGTAAAAATCAAAGATGATGTTTTTGTAGTCGACGATTGGACTGAGCGTGAGCTAAAGGAATTGAAGCAATATAGAGGTCCCTTTGATCATACTGAAGCAGAAATCTACAATATCCTCTTACAAGGATCACAATCACTATCGAATTGTTCTATCAGAGTATTGCTATCTCATATACCTCCATACGAGCCTGTTTTGAATACCAAATTTCCTGAGGGCATATCAACTGGAAGTATAGGAATTACAAAATTCATCAAAGAGTTCAGACCTTCAGCCGTTCTCTCTGGACATTATCATATCTTTCATGAGTTTGATATTGACAGTATTCCTTGCCTCATTTTCCCTGCTGCGACGGATGGATTCTACTCAATTTTACACATCAATCAACACATGAAGAAATTCACAGTCAAGGTAAAAACCTTCTAGAGACCTTAGTAACTTAAGAGGATAAATAATGAATTACATATGAGTATTGGAGTGGACTTGTGTGAAACCTGCTGTAATCAAAGTAAAGATCACTAACTTGAAGGAGATTGAAAGTCATATCCTCAAGAGTGAATATGCCTCACTTGCTAAAAGTAAGGGTGAATATGAAAAATTCCGTATTCTTTTTGCTGGGGAATCTATCGTCGCTTATACAAGTGGAAAGATTGTTAGCAGTGGTCCTCGTGCTGAAGCAGCGGTTCAGTCTGCGATTCTATCCTTATCTCCTGAATCCTCACAGGTGAACATGACCATTGGATCTGATGAGGCTGGTAAGGGTGAGTGGCTTGGCCCTATGGTGATAGCGGCAGTAGCTCTTACGCCCAAACAATCTCGATTGTTGCAGAGTCTTGGTGTAATGGATAGTAAAGAAATACCATTAGAACGACTTGCTGAGCTAGTGAAGGAAATTGAATCAAACTGTACTGGCAAGAATGTTCTATTGATTTCACCAAAGACGTTCAATGAACGATTTGAAGAGCTAAAAGACGAGGGGAAAACACTCAACGACTTGATGGCATGGGGCCATTCCAAAGTAATCTCTGAGGTGTATAAAACGATATCCTCTGATTCGCCGATTAGAGTTGTAATCGATGAATTCGCTAGAGTGAAGACCGAATCTCGTCTATCTCGTGTTATCTCCATTGATGAGATTGAATTGATTCAACGTCCTCGAGCTGAAGATGAGATTGCCGTAGCTGCGGCATCGATACTGGCAAGGGAATCTCGTGAAACTTGGATTGATTGGTTTTCAGAAAAAGAAGGCATCGACCTAAGAGACCTCAGTATTCCTGAGGCATACAGCAGAGAGGACAAGGAAATATTCTCGAAAATTCAGTATCTCACAAAGATGGCTGAGCGAAAGTAGTAGAATTAGTCCCATTCCTAAGAATTATAAGTCAATTAACAATAGTTATTAGCATGCTACTCATTTACGCTCTAGTTGGTGCTGTTGTACTCTCAGTGTTGTTTTACGGTTACGGATACATAGTTGAACCACGGCACATTAAGATACAAGGAGCTGGTCGTAAGGAGTATCCTGACCTCTGGATTGAAGGTCTTCTCGACTGTGAGTATTCACCTACAAAACAATCCTATGGTCCTGCACGAATCATGCCTGTAGATAAGGTGAAACTAATGCCCGTATCAAGAGGATGCGAGGATTGTTAGGCTGGAATTCTTATTCCGAGTTATTGCATCGGCTCTCCTTTCCAGAACTCTCTCTTTCGAAGATGCTTTGCAAGGTATACTAAGCCAAGCATAATTGGGACTTCCCAGAACAAACCCATTGTAGTACCTAATGCAGCGATAGAACCCACACCATATATTGACACAGCAGTAGCTATCGCAATTTCGAAATGACTCGATGATCCAATGATAACAGTAATGGTCGCTTCTCTGTATGCCAATCTTGCAATTCGCGTGATCACTAGATTATATCCCACTACAATAACAAAACCTAACAGAAGCGGAATTGATACGAGAACTAGTAGGTCTGGATGTTCCAACATTACCATCCCGTTCAGTGAGAAGAGTACTACAAGGGTCATCAACAATGCAAGAAGAGCGACATTCCCTACTGCTGGGCGATACTCTTTCTGGAACCATTCCTCCCCCTTCCAATTGACCAATGTCTTTCTTGATATTATTCCCAAAACTAAAGGCACACCAATGAATACAAACACCGAAATGACTAGGAGTAATCGGTCAATAGGGATGTTTGAGATTCCTGTGAACAATGCAACTAGGGGCGCATACAGAACAAGAATAGTAGCGGTGTTTAGTGTTGTATTGACGACATTCTGTTCTTGATTCCCTTCAGCTAGATAACCCCAGACTAATACCATTGCAGTACAGGGACTTGATGAAAGTAAAATAACTGCCACAATGAGCTGCTCATTTCCATGTAGAAAAGTCTGAGCTAGAGCAAATCCAACAATGGGAGCTACTACCCAATTCGACACAAGGGTGAGGATTATTGGTTTCGGATTTCTTCCTAATTTTCTTAACTCTGAGGCTTGGATGTTTAGCATTGCAGGATACATCATCAGAAAAAGACAAATTCCAATTGGAACAGAAATACCCGCTACTTGCCACGAATTAATGGATTCACCAATTCCTGGAATTACTTGGGATAGAAATATCCCCAACAACATACAGATGCCAATCCAAAGTGGTAAGTATTTCTCAAATGTATTGAGTTTCTTCTCTTGCATTTCTTCATTTACATTTACATCTACGTTTGACATTGACAAACACCTTGGATTCTGGGTATGTAGATTGAGGTACTTGAGGTACCATAGATGTGAAGGCATTTCAATGCGATATTTAAACAGAAGGTTGTGTTACATGCAAAAATGCAATAGCTATCTTCCCTTGAGCGTTCGCTTTCTTCTCGTTCTTTCCCATGCTTTCTTTACATGATATGCTTGATGCGCCTTACGAGAATTGAAGACCTGGAGATTTCCATATCGATTGTCGGTCTTGATTTTATTTTGATGGTGAACTACTTCTCCAGGATCCAGTTTCCGACCTAACTGTTTCTCAGCTTTCCAGCGATGAACAAGTTTACCGGAGTCTATGAAACGCAGATATCCCTGAACATCTCGATAGGTTTTTCCAGCCATAGGTTTATTCTGCCAAGTATTCCCTTTAACTGCTTCTCAGAATATCCTCTCCAACTCATTATCCGCGCTATTTTAAGTTGCTATAGTTGTGCTAAACAAACGTTTCGTAAGTCTATCTGCTTGTTTAAACTGTGTTACTTCTCCACTGAAGGTCTTGGCTTCTACTCCAAACAATAACTCGAACTGGTCAGAGAAATCTCTCACTTTGTCAAGTAAAACCCTGTATGGACTACTTGCCACAAGAACTGTGGTGAAGTCATTCCTTTGGGCGAATAAGATATCGAACTCACCTACGGACAGTCTGTTGAGGCCTGCTTTGCTCTGTGTGATTTCCTTGAACAGTTCCTGTACACCTGCTAGACCTGCAGCTGTAAGATTCTCATCTAGATCAACGGTCGGGATGAATTTTTCGTGATACAAGAGTATACCACTTGAGTGAATTACATACAACTCTAGCATCTGTTCGTTCCAATCAAGCTCATCAAGGGCTGGAGACCCAAGAACAGCAACTCCCATAATCAATAGTCCTGCTACTAAGCAGAATGCACCGAACAGGTAAATCGGTTCACCAAGTTCATAGTAAATGAAATCGCTTCGAAGCAGGTATCCTACAAATCCTATGACGAATCCGACAACTATCATTCTTAGACTTCCTTTCACCACACCCGATGTATTCCTAACAAAGAATGTGAAGAAGAGTACTAGGATTCCAAAAACGACAAGTGATGCAGAAAGTGCGAGTGCAGTTAGGAATTCCCTTGGAGCTAATACTGTAATTACTGCGACAATTGCGACAGCTACAGTGAATCCATGTCTGGTTCTGTATGGTAGTATCTTCTCAAGTGCGAAAGAGAATCCCAGTAACGCAATCATCATCATGAGATATCCTGTCTTTATCCAGAGGAGAGCCCCTGGGTCTGCTGTGAAGTAAAAATCAGACATGATGAAGGAGAATGAATTGCAGGCCATCCCTGCCATAAACACGGACCATGCTAGTCTTACATCATTTATCTTCCTCAGTGCACCTCTGTACCATTGAGAAATGAACGTTGCAGAAAAGAGGATCGAGTAGAGTACTACTGCTGAATGAAGTACAAGAACGACATCTCGAATAAGAGTAGGATTAGTAAAAACTGGCATCGTTTTCGTTTACTCCCTAAAAATAGGGGCCACATTACCTCAAGAAGCTTCCGTGAATGATGTATAATTCCCACAACTCACATATTTCAAATTCTCTACGTTGAGAAGAACATTCAAAACTTACTCCGGACAAATGATGAGTTGGGTAAGCCCCTATGAACGAAGAATTAGTATTATTCTATCGGTCCGAAAAGCGGCATCTACAGGAGAAAGTTCTTCTTCTTCAAGCACTTGAAAAAGAGTTTGGCCCCCGCGTTCGAGAAATGGCTTCAGCAGAACTACCCCGGTGTCTGCGAGCGTCTAGACTATCCCGAGTTGATAGAGAAGATTCGGAAATTCTTCGAACTCAGGAAAGCACTCAAGGGGCGAAAGGAGATCAAGCAGCATGAGCTTGATGCGATTGCAGTATCAATCGGGCTGAATCCAGGCACTGCATACGACTGGGTCCACCGTGATAAGGTTCCGCACCTATTCAAGATCATCGACTCTGCTCTGTCGGTGAAGGAAGGTCTGCGGATTCGAAAGGTTCTTCTCAAGAAGATGGGTGGCATGAGTAGTTGGGCTGAGTTGGAGGATGAATTGAAGGTAGCCTACTCTGATGGTGCGTATAAGCGGATTCCTGATTACAAAGAAAAAGAAGCACGCACCAAGGAGTTCTTTGCATTTCTTGACGAGTTGGTGAAAGGTGGGTCAAAGAAGGGAATTGCCCGGCGGTCTGGTATCTCCCAGCGTCGAGTTCGCGCGTTCTTTGATGGTGAACTCCCTTGGCTTGTCAGAAATGTGTTGTCAAAGTCTGGGAAGTTGCCTGTATCACCTAGATACAAATCACACCTTTCATCCATCTACAAGGTCAAGATTCGTCCTCCGAAGGTACGAGGGCAAGAGGTCTCATCGTACTCGGAGTTCGAGAAATTGATTGCTCGGGAGTTTCCTTGGCTCAAGGAACGGGCTGACTACGAACGGCTCATGGCCACTATGCGGGCGTATTTCGATGTGATGCTGAAGCTCGGAAGTCGAGTCCATGTCACCCGGAAGGAACTCGTTGAGTTTGTGAAGGAGTATAGTATCTCAGTGGAGTCTGTCATTCCGTGGTTCAAGGGAAAATCCCAGCCCATGGTCCTCGATATGCTTGATAGGTCTCTCTCAGTCAGCGAAGCAAGGAAGGAACTCGATAAGATTCTGAAGATGCTCAATGGAGTAGTCAGTCTTGAGGAGTATGAGAAAAGGATGCGAACTTGTTACATCCACGACTTGCTCAAGACACTCCCCAGCTACAAGAAGGACTATGCGCAGGTGAAGGAGTTCTATCGGTTTCTGAAGACTCTGGAGAAGGGTGGGCTACACACAGATATAATTGGTCGTGAGAATCTGAAATTGGGGAATACCGTACAACGTATGTTATACAACAGATTTCCGCGGTTGATTGGAATAGCCATATCCATTCCTGCTACTCCACCACAAAGGGGGCGTCGATGGATTCCTCTGAAGATCAACACAAAGGGAAAACCTGAGAAATTCATTCAGGTTCCACTATCCATTAACAAAGTGAGTGACCTTCTTGATGTTATCAAGAAGCTTAGCCCACTGAAAACTGGAAGGATGAAGACTAGGACAAAGCGGTTTGGTCAGATTCCTCGCGACATTGCATTCATGTATTTGCTTGGTGCTCTAGTATCGGATGGGTCATTTGATCGCAGGAATGGAACCTCTACTTCGCTTAGTATGAAACTAAGTTCCAAATATCCATGGAGTGAAACCTTTGGCGAAGCTTTCTGTTACTGTCTGGGTATGTTTGGGTTTAAAGCTGGACGAATTAGTAATGACACCAGATTGAACCAAGCTGGTGAAGAGATAGAGATGGTGAACTGGAAGAGTTCTGCTTCTCCGTTTATGATGTGGGTTCGCAATACGCTTCTAGGTCTGAAACTTGATACATCAAAGAGTAATCAATCACTGAATGCTGATTGGATTTCTAAGATACCTTCTGAATTGATTGTGCCTTTCCTTCAGGGTGTGGCTGATGGTGATGGATACGCATCTCCACGTAAGTTAGTTGCAGGAATTGGCACAAAACATAACAAAGAGTATTTTCGATCTTTATTGAACATAGTTGGAATCGAACCAGTATATGCTGGAACTGGAATATCAATAGGAAAGAAAAAATCCCTGCAAATTGCAAACGAATTGCCGCTATTCAAGTATGCAGATGGTAGACTCAATAGATTACATGATATCGCGAATATGTTATCGAAAATAAAACGAACCCATCTAACAGAGGATGAGATGGATTTCATAATGAAATTGCACAGGCAGGGTCTTGGACCTGGAGAGATTCTTGCTACAATGTGGGCTGAGAAAGGTTATGTTAGAAGACCTAGAACAATTCAGAAAGCAATTGAGAGAGAACTGAGTAAGGGTAGCAAACAAGAAACATAAGATTGAAAACACACCCAATAACACATTTCTAAGACCAAACTGTTTGGTGGATAAGCATATGGCTAAAGACAAATTCGACGAGCTAAAGAAACGACGAGAAGAAGCCAAGCTCGGTGGTGGACAAGAACGAATTGATAAACAGCACGAGCATGGTAAGTACACAGCTCGCGAAAGAATTGACAAGTTGTTAGATCCTGATTCGTTTGTTGAAATAGATGAGTTTGTAGTTAGTAGGATTTCCGATTTTGGAATGGATAAGAAGAGGTCTCTGGGAGATGGCGTCATCACAGGCTACGGCACTATTGCTGGAAGACAGGTCTTCATTTTTAGTCAGGACTTTACTGTCTTTGGTGGCTCACTATCTGAAAAATATGGTGAGAAAATATGCAAAATCATGGATTTGGCAATGCAGGCAGGAGCCCCTGTAATAGGATTAAATGACTCCGGCGGAGCGCGGATCCAAGAAGGAATTTTAAGTTTGGCCAGTTATTCATTTATTTTCGAACGCAACACATGGGCCAGTGGAGTCATCCCACAGATATCCGCTATCATGGGTCCCTGTGCTGGAGGGGCTGTTTACTCTCCTGCTGTGACCGATTTTACTCTAATGGTGAAAGGGACCGCTCATATGTTCATCACAGGACCTGAGGTCATCAAAACAGTCACTGGTGAGGAAGTCAGCTTTGAGGAACTTGGTGGTGCTATGACTCACAACTCAATCAGTGGCGTAGCTCAATTCGCTAGTGATGATGAGGATCATTGCTTCGACCAAATTCGAACTCTACTAAGTTATATCCCACAAAATAATCTCCAGGAAACTCCTCGAATTGATACAGGACACGCACCGGATGAAATAGATGAATCTATTGATGACTTCATCCCCGATGATCCAAACAAACCATATGATATGCGTGATGTCGTCAAGAAGCTCGCCGATAATGGTGAATTCTTTGAAGTACATGAATACTGGGCTCAGAACATGACAGTTGGATTTGCCAGATTCAATGGCCGCGCTGTTGGTATCGTAGGCAATAATCCTGCTCATCTCGCTGGAACTATTGATATCAATGCATCAGACAAATGCTCTAGATTCGTTCGGTTCTGTGATGCGTTCAATATTCCTGTAATCACATTTATGGATGTGCCTGGCTACCTTCCCGGCACTGCTCAAGAATGGGGCGGTATCATCCGACACGGTGCGAAAATCCTCTATGCTTTTGCAGAAGCAACCGTGCCAAAAATTACCATCATCACTCGAAAGGGCTATGGTGGAGCATACGATGTTATGTCCTCGCGACACATAGATGCAGACCTCGTCTATGCCTGGCCCACTGCAGAGATTGCAGTAATGGGACCAGATGGTGCAATCAATATCATTTTCCGCAAGGAGATTGCAGCAGCCAAAGACAAGGAGAAGAAGCGAGCGAAACTTGTGAAGGATTATCGAGACAAGTTTGCGAATCCCTACATTGCGGCTGGACTTGGTTACATTGACAAGGTAATTTTCCCACATGAAACTAGACAGTTGATTTGTAGTGGTTTAGAGATGTTATCAAGTAAGAGGAAAACAAGACCTCCAAAGAAACATGGTAATATTCCCCTTTGATTAGTCAGGTGATAAAAGAATGCAGTTTGATTTCGTGGGTGAATTATACAAATATGGAATATACGCAGCAATGATCATCGGAGCTTTGATACTTGCGTATTTAGCTAGAAATCGTTTTGCCCGAGGCCAATTCCAGGAAATGGAAGATTCTGATAAACTAGAAGCACCCACATATGAGCACATGGATTCAGGTGTCACAATAAGTGACCCTGATGATGAAGAGGATGACCCATAGTACAATAGATTTCCAAAGAAGCATGGAAACATTCCACTCTGAGATGATCTCTCGATTGGACTGGATAGTCTCCTAACCTTGTATTTGTTTGCGGAGTATCCTTCGTTTGCCAAGATAAAGTAGTGTTGCTGGTATTGCAGAAACAAGGAGGGGCATAAGAAAAATTGCTCTTATTTCATTCTGGGAATGAACAGCACCTAATGTATCCTTTACAAACAGGACCTCCCCAGTAAAAGCATCGAAAACTGTTGTACCCAAAGACGTGACCCAGCACAGACGGAACTCCTGAGGCCCAATTTCATTGTAGTTTCCCCCAGGCATCATATAAAGAGTGAGAACTGAGCCATTCACAATCGAGTTACTAGAAACAATGCCTTTTGTTGGAATCTCATCAATCTGAATCCAGTTGTACTGTAAACGCTCGATACCACCAGATTTTCCATCTAGTTCCAATTTAATTGTCCCAATCTCACCATCAATCATAGTATTATTGACAACCTCCTGAAATTGGAAGTAGTATGTGGAAAAGTTTTCGTTATAATGGTCCCTCTCATCAAAGTAAACTCGTGAATTAACAGGTATGTAATAACCTAACTCTTTCAATGCAGTTGTCGCATACTCTTCAGCAATTGATTGATTGGTAACTTCTCCTTGACAGATTATTGGGTTGCCAGAATATCCAATAATTCCTCCTGTAATCGCATTCATTGTAACCCTCGCCTCTATATGAGTCACATCAGAGAATGTATTGTTTCTAAAATTGATTACCCATCTAGGAAGGACTCTCCACAGATCAGTTGACCTTCTGTCAATTTCGAGTTGTTGAACTGATTGATTCGAAAATACTTTGTTAATGAATTGTCGAGCTGCCTGTTCTGCTTCATATTCAGTTATGAGCTGAGCGTTTTGATAGTCCACTCTTATGATGTATGGCATATCGCTTATCACTTCGTAATTAGGAGGATACACTACAGATTCCATCGATGTAAGATTGTCAGTTGCTATGTCTGTAAAAGGCGTATCATTTAGAGAAACTCCCGGCGGGACTAATGTAGATGAATCAGTTGTCCCAAACGCAATGCTGGAAAAAAGTAGAATAGCTGCGACTGCCACTGAAACCAAGGAATAGCCAGTTGGTCTGTTTTTCATATTAATCATCAATGATACCTCCTGAAATAGATTGGACTGGTTTTTTTAGGTCTAACTTTTCGTAAGGCTGTTCTAATTTTTTCATCCTTCAGATCTCCATTCTCCATAGTCTGACACTCTCAAGCCAACTTGTTATCGCTCCGAATCCCAGAACAGAAAGAAGTAGTAGTGATATTGGTCCTGCAGAAAGTGGCAAGAACAACAGAGAACATGGAATTAATGTAATATAAAATACAGCATAGAAAAGGTAGCGAGGTAGTAGTAATCTTCCAGAACCCACAAACAATCTGAGCACGCCTACCTTTACATCTCTCTCAAGGTAGTATGACCCATATTTGTCGGTTCTGACGAGACCTAGGTTTACAAGCTTATTCAGGTGATAAGTTGCAAGGCTTGGACTTGATAGATTCACGCCTCTCTGAATATTACGTAGACTTGTTTCTTCAGGATTTCCTAGCATATACCAATAGGTTCTCAGGGTCTTACCCTTAAGCTCTGATGCTATCTTTTCAGTATCTGAATCATTGTTATGTGAGGTTTCGTCCATCTTCTTCTCCACTCCCCATGTCATGGTTGAGTAATTGTGCATGCAAAACTCCAAACAAAATTGGACTAAGTTGCATAACCATTATCACATACCGCGCTATTAGGTCTAACTTTTGAAAGTTAAAT
>Ga0307423_1001754_pt1 | contig 12803 bp, 9 predicted proteins | sample SalMarWE160310MG_FD_202154 | JGI IMG/M metagenome (GOLD analysis project Ga0307423, IMG submission 202154) | Salt marsh sediment microbial communities from the Plum Island Ecosystem LTER, Massachusetts, United States - WE1603-10 | ecosystem: Environmental > Aquatic > Marine > Intertidal zone >...
TTATTATTTTGATGACTTCTTGAGTAAATTCACTAGGCATTTCTTTCACTACATCTAATTTTGATTACATCATGCAACAGTATTTATATTTCTTTCCACTTCCACACGGACAGGGTTCATTACGTCCAAACTTAATATTCATTATCGGAGCTACTTCTTTTACTTTTAATTCTTTTCTCAGTTCTTCTGCTAGTAATTTGAAACGAGGACAAGAGTGTGCATAGAATTTTTTCCATCCTTGACACAACCAACTTAGAGATTTAGGATTCTTTAATCGAAATTTCTGGCAATCACCATTGCATAATTGAACAAAAAGGCAATTATTACAACTTTTATTCCAAACAGTTTTTTGCTTTCCAAATTCTAGATATGTGGGTGATTTTAAAATTTCATCCCAGGTATTCGTTTTTATGTTACCTAAAACAAGATCTTCTCTTACAAAAAAATCGCAAGGATATACGGAACCATCATAATCAACAACAAAGTATTGGCAACAATTATTACCCATAGAGCATACATTGTATCTTCCATACACTAAATACTCAATTATTGAGTCAAAAAGTCTTATGGAAATTTTACGTGTATCTTCCTTTACCCATTCATCAAATAGTTCACATAAAAAATCCCCCCATTCCTTCCCCGATATTGAATAGGGTAAGGGTTTGTTAGTTTCTCCGAATTCAACACAAGGGATATATTGATGAAAATAAAAACCATTACTTTTCAAATAATTGTAAATTTCCACTGCTTTTCTTACAGTTTCATTATTTATTAGGGTTAGAATATTAAATTCAACGTTGTATTTTTTTAGATTTTCTATTCCTCGCATAACAAGATGGTGGGTAGGAGTTTTTCCTATAGTCTTTCGGTATTTATTGTGAAGGTACTCCAGACCATCTAAACTTACTCCAACTAAAAATTTATATTCCCCAAAAAATTCTGCCATTTCTTCAGTAATTAATGTTGCATTAGTTTGAAGACCATTGCTAACTGTAGCCCCAGGAGGTGCATGTTTCTTCTGGAGTTCAATAACAGTTTTGAAAAAATTTAAACCCATTAATGTGGGTTCTCCTCCTTGGAACCCAAAAGCATAGTTTAAATTTTGATTGGTTTGCATGTAGCTTGAAATTAACCTCTCTAAAACTTGAACAGACATTCTAGGTTTTGGTTTTTCCTCATCCAAGTGATCAATATAAAAACAATATTGACATCTTAAATTACAATCAGCTCCAGCGGGTTTTATAAGGAGTGAAAAAGAATCCATGATTAATTAAATGTTTTTATCTTAATTAATTTTCCACCAGAACGAGCTGATTCGGAAGCGGCGATACCCGAGAGACAAAAGTTTGCGCCGATTTTAGAATTTATTAAAGGTAATTTATTTGATTCAATTGCTGAAAGCCAATCATCTATTACTCTGATAGATGCACCAAAATATTGACCAGGAATATCGGGAATAATTTCTGATATTTTTGAATTATCAATTATCTGAGCTTTTCCCTTTCTGTGTCGTGTTTTTGTTATAATGTGTCCATCTGCTAAGAACAATCGTCCGGGGTTTCCTAGATTATAGCATTCATATGTTCCAATCCTTCCAACAACTTGAATAATAAGGCGAGTAGGCTCTCTAGCAAAAACATAAGCGTTAGCACACTTAGCTATAGCCCCTGTTTCAGTTCTAAATAATCCAACTTGAAAAGCTTTTGCTGGAGAGCAAATTGGTTTACCTCTGTATCCCCCGATATCATTAGAAAAACTTATGACCTCAATAAAGGGAGCAGGATTTTTTATTCCTGCTAATGCTACTTGAGCGGGACCTATTGAATGAGCATACATTAAAGGATCAAATAGTTGATACCAAGAATCAACTCGAGTTTTACTTTCATCTCCGAAGCTCCCTTCCCGCCATCTATAAGTCACGTCATGAAGATATTCCGATTCTGAATAAACAACAGGTCCAATTTTTCCCGATGCAGAAAGATAACCAGCATATAATACCTCAGGTATAAAACAATAATTCTCACCTAATTGATACTTTTTGTTTGATTGTGCCTCAGCTTCAATTATCCTGAAAACATCTTTTTTATTTATTGCCATTGGAACTTCTGAATATACGTGTAATCCAGATTCAAGAGCAGCTACAGCTTCATCAGCATGAAATTGGGGGGGACTACAGATAATTAATGCTTCAAGGTCAGGAATATCCAAAAGATCCTCAAATGATTCTGCTACTTCTACTCGATCTAATTTATTAATATATTCACTTGCTTTAGGATCCGGATCAAATGCAGCAACTAGTTTGGTACGATCTATTAGTTTTGGAGACTTTAATTCAGCGATATGCTCCACCGCATTAAGACCATAACCAGCTAATCCATATCGTAATATATTCCCCATATCTTATTTTAAGGATTGAAATTATTAATATTTATATAATATCAATAGCAAACAAAATATAATTATTCCTAAATATTTCATATATCATGGATAAAAAAATTGTATTAATGGGAGCTGGGAGTGCATCGTTTGGTCCTGCTACGCTCATGGATATCAATTTAAGTGAAATTCTCCCCGGTTCAACCATAGTTCTTTGCGATATTGATAAAGAAAAACTGGAAATGGTCTACGAAGTTGTTTCTTTGGATAATAAAAAAATTGGAAATAAATTTAATATAGAGCAGACAACGAAGAGAACAGAAGCATTAAAGGATGCTGATTTCGTAATTTGCGCAATAGAACACGGTGATAGATTCGAACACAGGTGGCAAGATAATACAATTCCTAGAAAACATGGTTCCACAGAAAGAATGGCAGAAAATGGGGGTCCTGGAGGGTTTTTTCACAGCGCTCGCCAAATACCCGAAATTATTAGAATTGCGAAAGATGTTATCAGACTATCTCCCGATGCCTATTTCATTAATTATTCAAATCCAATGTCTCGAATATGTTTAGCACTTAAAAGAGCAGTTCCCAATTTAAAGATGTTTGGATTATGCCACCAAATTTCATTATTGACTAGAGAGCATCTTTCAAAAATGATGAATCGTAATTTGGATGAACTTCGATTAGTTACTGGAGGATTGAACCATTTTGCATTCTTGCTTGGATTAAATGAAAAAAGCACGGGAGTGGATTTATTACCAGAATTCAATTCTAAATGCATGGATTATTTTAAAGACAAGCGGCATCGTTTTCATTATGCAGATTTGACCTTTGAAATATATAAGCGGTTTGGTTGGTTCCCTTATGTTGGAGATAATCATATTTGTGAATACTTACAAATCGGATCTCAATATACAAACGCTCAAGACCTCACTGATTGGATTACAAGGATGCATCAAGGAAATATGGGGGGAAATGATCGGCTACGTAGATACTATAAAAGACTGAAGCGAGGAAAATATCCCGAAAAAGGCATGTTCATGAAAGATTTCTCTGGAGAGCGAGCAATTCCCATAATTGAAGCAATTTTGGAAGATAAGAATTCATATGAAATGGCAGTTAACATTCCAAATGATGAAATCATCGAAAATCTTCCGCAGGATTTAGTGATTGAATGTTCAGCAATAGTAAATAAAGAGGGTTTACACGGTGTAAAAATTGGAAAGATACCTAAAAATATTGCGGCGATCCTGAGAATCGAAGCCTCCATTCAAGATTTATGTGTAGAGGCCATTTTAAAAGAATCAAAAGATCTTGCAATTGCTTGTTTGGCTATTGATGTTAATTGTGGTAGTTTTAAAATGGCAGATGCCATTTATGAGGAAATGAGTGAACTTCAAAAGAAATATCTGCCAACCTTCAAATAACATATTAATATAAATCAAATAAACTCATGTTTAATTCACGTAAGTTATTTCGATTAATTTTGATTTCCTTACGATCATAAGTTAGTAAACCGTTGACTTCACCCTCAACATCAGTAATTTGAGTATAAATTGCGGCACTTAATCCATTTTCTATTAATGTCTTGAGTTTCTTAATCAATCTTGCATATCTCTTGGTTAATTTAGTAGAATCAGAAAAACTTCTGTAGACAAACTTTTCAGATGTATTCCACATGTGATTTTCAACTTCTAAACCAAGACCTCCGAATTCCCCTACTACAAGAGCACGGGATTTAGCTTTATCAACATCTGGCATGAGTGGATTAGGATATCTATGTATATCATAGATATCACCAACTCCAAAATCATACCATCCACTTGCAGAATCGATAAGACGTGAAGGATCTAACTTTTTTATCGTTTCAGTGACTCGTTCAGTGTCAAATTGACCCCAACCTTCGTTAAATGGAACCCAAACAATTATTGAAGTAAAATTATACAAATTTCTGATCACTGCTTCAAGTTCTTTATAGTAATTTAATTTGTCTGGCTCCTCGCGTTTTGTCTGGTATTCATTCATATTAATTGGTTGATTAGTAATATCTGTAACCCCTCCGTTTGGCATGTCTTGCCACACCAATATCCCCATTTTATCGCAATGATAGTACCATCTTGCTGGTTCCACTTTGACATGCTTTCGAATCATGTTGAAACCAAGTTGCTTTGTAATTTGTATATCATGCTTTAGTGCGTCATCAGTTGGTGCCGTATATATCCCATCAGGCCAATATCCTTGATCTAAAGTACCATATTGAAATAAAAATTTGTTATTTAGCTCAATCCGAAAGATTCCATCCAATCCTTTAGATAGTGTTATCTTTCTCATTCCAAAATAACTATCTATTTCATCAAGACTTTTATTACTTCTTTTAATTCTAAGAAGAATTTTATAGAGATAAGGATCATGAGGGCTCCACAGGTGCGGTGATTTGATGTTTATTCTAACTTTTTCATCGATTTTGCTTATATGGGACAATAATTCCTGAAAATTTTCGTCGTAAATTATTATCTCTAGCTTATCATTATCTTCAGGACTAACAACAGTTGTTTCAATAGTTATTGATTCGTTATCAATGTCAGGTGTGAGAAAAAAATTTCTTATATAAGTTTTAGGTACAGGTTCGAGCCAAACTGTTTGCCAAATACCAGATACGGCAGTGTAAAAGATAATTTTAGGTTTTAAAGATTGTTTTCCGTGTTCTTGCTTGCCTTGATTAGTAGGATCCAAAACACTAATACTAATCTCATTTTTTCCATCATTCAAGCTATTTGAAATATCAAATTCAAATGGTGTATATCCTCCTTTATGTTTTCCTATTTTTTTTCCATTTATCCAGATATTGGTTTCCCAATCGACAGCTCCAAAGTGTAATAATACCTTTTTTCCTTTCCAATTATCAGGAAGGATGAAAGTTCGATGATACCACAATTTTTGAGTAGGTTTCAATTTTTTTCCAACTCCAGACAATGCGGATTCAATAGGATAAGGAACTAAGATCCTCCCGTCATAACTTGCAACCTCTGTTGTATCTTTTGGAGAGATTTTATAATCCCAAAATCCATTTAAATTAAGCCATTCATCACGCTCTAATTGAGGACGTGGATATTCTGGAAGTGGTTGATTAGGATCAATATCATTAACCCATCGAGTTAGTAATTGATCTTTAATAGGCTTCCATATTTCTTCATTTTCCATGGTAAATATAAATGGAAAATGTAAAAAAAAAATTACCAAATCGATTCAAGTATCCAAATGTCGAGTTTTTTTAGGTTTATTGATCCTAGCTTTGAAAAGATGGTAAAACCATTTGATGTGTTGGTTTTGGGAAATACTCTACTAGTAAGGCAATCTTGATAATTAATGAATACTTCGATAACCGATCTATCAATGAAAATGTGAAGAATAACGTCATTGTTTGATTCTTGATGATTTAGCCTTCCATTTTCATTTCCAAGAGAAATTTTTGATTCGCGTTTATCAAATTCCAATGTTTCTCCAAGATTTAGTTCATCAAGAAAGAAACCAAAACCAAAAATCTCATTTCCGCTAAGATCTAACTGAGCAATAATCTCTAAAGACAATTCTGGATAATCTCCTAAGAAATATTGTGAACCTTCCGGTATTTGAAGATTTTCAAATGCTAAATGTGATTTCCTTAACTTTTGAAGTTCATTGGCAGGATTCATACTTAAATAATTATTAGAGTCAAAATTTAAAATACGAGGTAAGCTAAGGCATCCATTCCAGCCACCTGAACCCCCACCTTTAATCCAACCCCACGCTATTCTTCTATTTTTATCATCTAACATTGTATTAACAGCATATAAGCATTTACCATGATCAAAAGTATTCCAAATACCCGGTAAAAACTTGAATTTTTCATATTTTCCAACACTATAGATCACTTTTTTAAAGGGAGATACTATTAATACATGGGCTTCTCCTAATGAAAACAAGTTAGGACATTCCCATCCCCTTCCTTGAATCCGATTTCCTCTACATAATATTCCTTTTAGGTGCCATTTAATTAAATCTGACGATTCATAGATCAATACAATTCCATGACTGTTAGAGGGAGATTTATGCTCGTGTCCTCCCAATATCATGTTCCATTTCCCATTTTCTTTCCAGATATAAGGATCTCTCCAATCATGAATTTCGTACGGAGAATTATCTCTAGAAGTTAAAATGGGATTGTTCACAGACTTCTCCCACGTCCTCATCCCATCTCTACTAATTGCCATCCACTGTTCCGCATATTCATGTGGAGAGGTATTTTTGCTAGCACTTGTATAGATAATAGTTGGAATTCCATTATTGATTACACAAGCACCCGACCAACATCCATCCTCTCCATTTTCGTGTGATGGTATTATTGCAATTGGTAGATGTTCCCAATGAACAAGATCACTACTTTTAGTATGACCCCAACACATTTCCCACCATTCTTTTTGTTTGAAATTATCTTTAAATGGATTGTGTTGATAAAATATGTGGTATTCTCCCTCATAGAATATTAATCCGTTTGGATCATTCATCCAATAAGCAGGAGGTAAAAAGTGATATCTTGGTCGAAATGGACACATTTTAGCTTTATCTATCCCTCTTTGCACATTCTCCATTGCAAGTCTAATATCCCTAATCATCAAGTTGCTAAGTTTCCTATAGAATTTGATAATTAATACCATTCTTAAGCTTTAATAAATTGTATCAGAAAAAAATATGAAAATAATAATTAAAAAATTAAAAAATAAAATTAGGGCGTAAAGTCGTCAAAAGCCCAATAATGCGCTTCTTCTTCTTGTATGATATCTTCAAACAATTTTTTCGTTTTAATATCTCCCAGTTTTGTTGCTTCAGAGATAACTTTCCGATATAAAACAATAGCGTAGTTTTCTGCTTCTCTATCAAGTTTTATAAAATCATCGGTTGAATTTCCAATTTCAGGTAAAGGATCTACTGTAGCGATTGATTCTCTGTCAATTTCAAAAATTCGTTCCGAGATTTTTTCCATGTGTTCCATTTCTTGCAGGAAAGTTTCTTTGAGAACTCCTGACACGACACTTGCTTTATTTTTTCCAGTAGCAACTTCTAAAGCATTCTTCTTACGCCTCAATCGTTCTAACCCTTCAGCTTTCTCGTGCTGAGTGGTATATTGAACAACAGCTGATATTTCACTTGCAAGAGCTTTATTGAGTAGAGCAATATACTCATCTCCAAAGATGGATCTCCATGCAGAAGCAGGAGTCTCTCCTAAATCAGGTTCATTTTCCATCTCGACATAATCTTGAAATTTTAACAAATGTTCTTCTTCATCACTATATATCTTAGCAAATAATGACCATGTTTCACGATCACCGCTATTTTTAGCAGCTTCGATTAATTGACGATATAGTTCCAAAGCCTCCTCTTCTGCTTTTAAATCTAATTCCGCAAATTCCCTCAATGAGTTTCCGATAATAACTTGATCCGGTTTAGTGGTTGCTTCTCCTCCTATTATGTAAATTCTTTCCATGATTTGCGCAAGGTGCTTCATTTCCTGTATAGCTAATTCCTTTAATATTTTCCCGAACTCGTCATACGTCGTAGTCTCAAGTAAGTAGTTTTCCTTAATCACTTTTCTCTTAAGTTTCTCCATTTTTGTGTGTTGTAGCATATATTGTGTTGAAACTTGAAGTTCACGGGCAACAGCTTTGTTTAATAATGCTAAATATTCATTTGTAGCTTTTATAATCATTTTAGATTCATCTTCATAAATTTTAATTAAATGATGATTTTTACTATTAAAAAGTTTATTATAACAAATTATAATTTAACTGCTCTACTACCTCTGTAAGAAGAGAATGTTATTAATGCGATTAGGGAAAACCGGTAGAAAATCATAAAAATATCTAAGAAAAAAAACATAAAAAACTATTTAAAATAACTATAATAAGAATACTTTTCTTTCATTTCATTAAAAATCTTATCAGCCATCTCAAAACTTCCGACATTAGGATCTACCGCTAATGCAATAATAGCTTGTTCTTTTGATTTATTTAGTATCGCATCGATACATAAATCTTGAACGGAGGCTTCAATTCTTAGAATCGCGGCAATATTTTTTGGTAGATTCCCCCATTTCACTCCATGAACTCCTTCTTTGTTCACTATTCCAGGACATTCTATCACTAAATCTTGCGGAAGGTTTTCTATTATCCCATCATTTGGAATGTTTACAGCTACTTCATATCTATTTTCATCTTTTAATATAGCTTTGACGATTGGAATCGCTCCTTCTCCAGATAAGTATCTCAACATCCCTTTTTTTGGATATTTATCATTTTTAAACCGGTTATAATATCTCATTAAGCGCTTATATATTCTTTGACCGTGTTTCTCCGTTCTATCAATCCAATCTATCATATCTTGTGTTTTAGTAAATTCTTCACCAAATTGGAGATATTCTCCTAAATGATTATCTCCCACATAAGGGAAAAACCCAAACCGCTTGTATACTTCAAGAGTTAAAGTAGAGAATTCAAACCTATCTTTATGTTCTTTGAAATAATCAAGTGATTTTGCATTAAATTCGGGCATTAAATCATTTCCAGTATTGATTTCTTCCAGTCCCATTAGAAAACCAAAGTGATTTAGTCCATATGGTTTTATTTTCATTTCAGGCAGTTTTTTATCAAATAAGACGGGTAAATGTAAATACATGGCTCCAATTTGATGGCATAGACCTACAAATTTTAAATTTTGAGTAGCGCGTTTAATTGCTAAGCAAACTCGGGACATTGGATTGGAAAAATTTATGAAAAATGCATCAGGGCATATTTTTTCTGCATCCCTGACGATGTCAATTATATCTGGGATGATGCGAAAAGCGTGTAATGTACCTCCTGGACCACCACATTCACCTAAAATCTGAGTAGAGCCATATTTTCTGGGTATATCATAATCTTCTCTCCATAATTTCATTCTATCTCCAATTTCTATCGAACTTATGATAAAATTTGCATCTTTAAAAGCTTGAGTTCTATTTGTAGTATATTCTAAATTAAATTTATTGTTGATTAGCTCATTTTCTGCCTCTAAAAGTGCATTAATCGTCTTTAGTTTGTCGATATCGACATCATAAAGCACAATTGTTGACCCCTCAAGTGTAGTGCTATGATATATATCTGTAAACATTGATGGTCCAAATGAAGTGCTTCCTGCTCCAACTAACACTATTCTCTTTTCTAATTTTATCATCCCCAATTTGCGTGTTTAGAATGTTTAATCAAAAAGATTTATTAAATTAAAAATTAGTTAAAATTGTAAATTAAGGAACAGTTGCCTTGTATCCTATATGATAAAGATAAAAAAAATTAAATAATTAATCTCAAAAAGTCAAATTTTATATTCAATCCAATTCCAATTTAATTTAATATTAATTAATTCAAAGGGAATTCACAATGAATAAAGAAGAGATATGTTTTTTACCAGCATATGAAATGAAAGAAAAAATAGCATCTCAAGAGCTTTCTTCAATTGAAATAACTGAGGCTATTGTAGAACGTATTGAAAGAATAAATCCTATTATCAATGCTTATTGTACAACTACATTCGATTTAGCTAGAAGTATGGCGAAAGAAGCAGATGATAGAGTGAAAAAGGGAGAAAAGTTAGGTCTGTTAAATGGGATTCCCACCTCAATAAAAGATTTAAATCAAGTGAAAGGAGTTAGAACTACTTTTGGATCCAAAATATATGAGTTCAACATTCCCGAAGAAGACTCAATTGCGATTGCACGCTTAAAAAAAGAAGGATGTGTTATTTTGGGTAAAACTAACACACCTGAATTTGGATTCAAAGGTGTTACGGATAACCTTATCTTTGGAGCATCCAAAAATCCTTGGAATTTGGAAAGAACACCGGGGGGTTCATCAGGAGGAGCCGCATCAGCGACAGCCTCTGGATTGAGTCCATTAGCTCAAGGTTCAGATGGAGGAGGATCAATTAGACATCCTGCAGGATTATGTGGTATATATGGTCTTAAACCAAATTATGGTAGAGTCCCAATGTACCCCCGAGAATTTATTGCTGCTTATGATCTTGGAGTTGTTGGTCCAATAGTTAGATATGTAAAAGATGCTGCTTTAATGCTTGATGCTATGAAAGGACCATTTGAAAGAGAAATGTTCATGCTTCCAAAAGATGGATTAAGTTATTATGAAACTGTGGAAGATAAACCGAAAAAATTAAAGATTGGTTACACGATAGATTTAGGATATGCAAAATTGATTGATCCTGAAGTAGAGAGAGCTGTGATTGATTCTGCTCAGAAATTTGAAAAACTTGATTGGGATGTAGAGGAAGCGCATCTGAAGATCAAAAAACCAGAGAGATCTTTTTTGACAATGTGGACTTCATTATTTGCTTACGATTTAAAGCCTAAACTTGCTAAATGGGGAGATAAATTAGATCCTGCCTTATTCAAGCTAGTTCAAGCGGGATTGAGCTATGGTCCATTAGATCTACCTAAAGCACTTGCAGAACGTCGAAAATTTCATGAAACGTTCATGCGTATATTTAATAATTATGATCTCTTGATTACCCCTACAACTGCAATTACCGCATTTGAATTAGGAATCCCCTTTCCTACAAAGATTAATAATGTAAATGTATCTCCAACTGCATGGCAACCATTTACCTTTCCTTTCAATATGACAGGACAGCCCGCTGCAACGATTCCTTGCGGTTGGTCAAAGGAAAGTTTACCAATAGGCATGCAAATAGTAGGAAAACCTTTTGATGAAAAAACAGTCTTACAAGTATCAAAAGCTTTTGAGGATATTTCTCCTTGGCAAGATAAGAGACCAAGCTTTTAATTTTATGTTCATTTTTTTTGGTTTATTATTTTTATTAATAATCAAGGTGGATCACGCTTGAAACGATTTTTAGCAATTGATATTGGAGCTAGTTCAGGAAGAGTTATTGTAGGATCAGTAAATAATAACCGCCTAACTTTAGATGAAATTTATCGTTTTCCTAATGGCGGGATTAGGAAAGATGACTCCTTTCTTTGGAATATTTCAGGCATCTATACTGAAGTATTAAATGGGCTTAAAAAGTATGTAATAAAATATGGAAACCGTGTTGATGGCATAGGGATTGACAGTTGGGGCGTTGATTTTGTTTTATTAGATAAAAATGATGAACTTGTTGGACCATGTTATCACTATCGGGATTCAAGGACAAAAGGAATGTTAAACTACATGTTTGAGAGGGTACCCAAAGAAGAGATATTCAAGTATACAGGTATCCAATTCATGGAACTCAATAGCTCTACGCAATTATATTCTCTCATTCATAACTATTCACCCCAATTATCCATATCTGAAACATTTCTGATGATACCCGATTATTTAAATTTTTTATTATGTGGAAAAAAAAGTTCAGAGTACTCAATTGCTTCAACTTCTCAATTACTCAATCCGAACACATTTGATTGGTCTCAAAAGTTAATTGAAAAGTTAGGACTAGATCCAAAATTATTTCAAAAGATTGTTGCTTCAGGATCAATCTTAGGAAAACTAAAAGAAGAAATTGCTCAAGAGGTGGGACTAGATAGAGACACGAATATCATTGCTCCAGCTTGTCATGACACTGGTTCTGCAACCGCAGCTGTTCCTGTTGATATGAGAATGTATGGGGATGGAGAATGGGCATATCTTAGTTCTGGAACATGGAGTCTTTTAGGAGTTGAATTAAATAAACCAATAATAAACGCCAAATCACTCGAGTTTAACTTTACTAATGAAGGAGGAGTTGAGAATAGAATTAGATTCTTAAAAAATGTAACTGGATTATGGATTATTCAAGAATGCAAAAAGGAATGGAGAAAACAAGGTTTAGATCATACTTGGCAGCAAATAATCTCTATTGCAACAGAAGCTGAACCTTTTCAATGTTTCATAAATCCCGATGACCCTCTCTTCCATAATCCTCCAGATATGATTAAAGCGATACAAATATATTGTGAAAAGAGTGGTCAGGTTTATCCAAAAACAATTGGTGAAGTTTCAAGAGTAATTTTCGAGAGTTTAGCATTAAAATACAAACAAGTGACTGAATCCATGGAGAAAATTACTAATAAGAGAGTTAAAATCTTATACATAATTGGAGGAGGATCGTCTAATCACTTATTGAATCAATTTACAGCTAATTCTCTTAATATTCCAATTAAAGCAGGACCAATCGAGGCTACTGGTATCGGTAATATTCTTGTTCAAGCAAAAGCAGTAGGATTAGTAAATCACCTTGATGATCTAAGAAATATTGTAATACAATCTTTTCCTATCACAGATTTTTATCCTGTAGATGTAAGAAGTTGGATGAAGGCATATGAAAAATACTTAAAAGTTACGAGTTGAGTTATTTCAATT
>Ga0307423_1001756_pt1 | contig 12797 bp, 10 predicted proteins | sample SalMarWE160310MG_FD_202154 | JGI IMG/M metagenome (GOLD analysis project Ga0307423, IMG submission 202154) | Salt marsh sediment microbial communities from the Plum Island Ecosystem LTER, Massachusetts, United States - WE1603-10 | ecosystem: Environmental > Aquatic > Marine > Intertidal zone >...
TCAGATTCTTGAGGCCATTGATCTGGGTTCAGGCGTTGCAGGCCCGAAAGGTCGGTTCTGGATCCTCGACCCCATAGACGGCACCAAGGGGTTCCTTCGAGGAGACCAGTATGCCGTTGCTCTGGCGCTCATCGAGGAGGGGAGGGTGGTCCTCGGGGTTCTAGGCTGCCCAAACCTGCCGGTAAAGGGAATGGAACAGAAAGGGGTTCGGGGTTGCCTGTTTGTAGCCGTCAGAGGTGAGGGCGCGGAAATGCTTGGGCTGGATCACCCTGTGGCGCGCAGGATTCATGTCACATCCGTCATTGATCCTTCCCTGGCGCGGGCTTGTGAATCATATGAACCTGAACACTCCGCGCACGACGTTACTTTCAATGTGGCCCGTGATTTGGGCATCTCGCTGCCTCCGCTGCGCCTGGACAGCCAGGCGAAGTACGGTGTCGTGGCAAGGGGTGATGCGTCCCTTTACCTCCGATTTCCTCCACAAGAAACCTATCGCGAAAAAATATGGGATCATGCCGCAGGCTCTATTATTGTTGAGGAAGCGGGTGGAAAAGTCACGGACATGTGGGGCAAGCCCCTGGATTTTACCAGAGGCAACCAGCTCGTCGGCAACAGAGGTATCATCGCCACGAATGGAAGGCTTCATGACCTTCTGGTTGTGGCGGTGAGAAAGGAATTTCCACGAATCTGAATCTATCCGGATCTTGAAAAACCCTGCCCGATAGCGTGTTTTCGCCGGACCCCACCCCATCCCTGCAACCTTCTCCTTTCCTCTTGCTCGTGGCGGGTCAGATTTCCTGATCCCCAGTCACACGCCACCGGCAGAGACACGGGAAAGAAATTTTTCGGCTTTTCGATGCACGGATCGTCTGAACGGATCAGCCTTTGCTCACGTTCTTATATTTGGCGTAGAGATCATGCACCTTCTTTCTGAGCACCTTAATTTTCTTGCTGTCTTCGGGGGACGACCAGCTGGGCTCGCTGATGGAAAAAAGACTGTTGCTCAGATCATCGATGACATGTTCAGTCGCCTGGCACCATTCAGAGGTGCAGGCATCGGCCATTTTGGAAGCTTCGTCGATATCTTCCTCCAGCATGTCCAGCCCTTTCCCAAGGTTGTCCACAAAGACTCGCCACCCCTCAACCACTTCCTTCTGGATTCCATCTTTTCTCGGCATTGTCATTTTCCATACCTCCCTTCCGTCTCACTGTTTTGGGTTTTACCTCTTTACAAAAGAGGCACTCAAGGAAGCCGACAGACTTGGGATAGGGTATTCAGCACGGGGATCAGGATCGGGCACCTTCAGTGTTTTACGGTCCTGTTTTCAGAGGTAAGGTCGGAAGAGTCCATTAGTCCATGGGGAGTATTCGCTTCCCTTGATTGCAAATATAGGTCGGAGAAAAGGGTGTGTCAAGTTTACCCGGATTTCTCACCAATGGCCTGCTGTGACGGCGGACAGCGCCATTTCTACTTCGTTGCCCTTGAAAAATGATCTCGATGTACTTCTAGCATGCCTGTGGGCGTTTTCCTTCGTGCGTCTCATATTCACGGGACTCTCCAACGTCTCGCGAGGAAGATCGGTGAGAAATCCGGGCTAGAGAGAACCATACGGAAAGACACTCGAACTTGACCCTTTACCCTGGAAATTCTACAATGGAAAAAAGAACGGGAGGAGGTATGAGATGGAAGTCACCTGTCCGGTCTGCGGAAAGACCTACCGGATCCCGGAGGAAAGGTTTTCAGCCGCGGTGCTGAAGGGGCGTTGCAGCCAGTGCCGGTCCATTCTGAACATTGATAAGGAGAGCGGGGAGGCACAGGTGGCGGAAAAGAAAAGCGCCGCGCCCCCATCACAGGAGAGTCAATCGCCCCGGGATACCGAATCGGTCCAGCCTGACTCAGCGCCCGAGACCTCTCCTGATTACCCCGGTCCTGCAACGGAGGAGACGGAAAGGGATTACAAGCCCATTGTCGTCTTTGTGGTCGCTTTCTTGGCCCTGGTGATGATCACCATCCTGGGCGTAAGAAATGTTGACAGGAGTTCTCTCTTCACTCATTTGAAATCATTTTCGAGCCTGACCACCCTTTTCGATGAGGGCGCTCAGCGGACCAGGGAAAAGGCCAAAAAAACACTGACCCGGTCCCGCAATCGTTACCAGAAGCACATGACCAAGGCGCACAGGTACTTCCGGGACAAGAAATACGATAAGGCCCTCGAGCAATACAACCTGGCCATCCTCTCCGATCAAGGTAAATCCACTGCCTATTACTGGCGTGGTCAGGTTTTTGCGCGGCAAGGGGCGCACGAAAAGGCCGTCGAAGACATGAACAGGGTTCTGCAATTGGACCCGTCCTACGCAAAGGCCCATCAGATGCTTGGCTGGATCTACAGCGAGGCGGGCAAATATGACGAGGCCATTCGGGCGCTGGACCGGTATATCGAGGTGGACCCGAAGGACGGTTGGTCCTATTTCGAGCGGGGTCTTTGCTACTACAAAAAGGGCGACCTGGTCACGGCGCTTAAAGATGCCAAAAAGGCGTGCGACCTGGGCTACAAGGCGGGCTGCGAAGTCTACGAGCGGTATCAGAAGGGCTAATCCTACGGTAGTTGCCAAGTCCCGTGTCATCCCCTGCATGCCCGAGGCAAGCGTTTCTTGGAAAGTTGTGTGCGCTATGTGAAGGCCGCGCGTCCGGTTTGACGAGGTTGATTTCTTTCAGCAAAGGACCACTCATTCTGTGGACCCGGGACCCGTTCTGTAACGTTGAAAGAAAGGGTTTGAGGAGTAAATTGAATCCTATCGTAAGGTTTTTGAAACATGGAGCTTTTTTTCAAGAAGGAAATCCATGAAGCAAGATTCCTGGATCCTGCTAATGAATTCCAGGAAAAGGTCATCAGCATTGAAATAAGAACCGATCTGTTTACAGGGTCGAAAGCGCGAGTCCTGGCTCACCGCTGGCGTCTCCCTGAAGCATCGATAGATAAGACTTCCATATCAAAATCCAAGGAATGGTGTCCGTTTTGTCCCGGAAAGCTAGAGACATCAACGCCAAAGTTTCCGGATTCCATGGTGCCTGGCGGGCGAATCCGACAGGGCCACGCAACGGTTGTGCCCAACGCCTTCCCTTACAGCCGTTACAATGCAGTGGTCATTCTTTCTGAAGAACATTTCCTTCCCTTAGATGCATTGACACCTGGCATCCTTTCTGAGGGATTTCAGGCGGCTGTCTCCTACATAAAGCAGATACGACGGCTCGATGAGAAGGTTTCTTACGCCTCCATCAACTGGAATTACATGCCTCCGGCTGGTGGGGGGATCATCCACCCCCATTTTCAGATCGTTGTTGATGAAAAGCCCACGAAGCTTCACCAGAAACTGCTTGATGCCTCTTCAAGGTATCACCGGAATTTGAACCGGAGCTATTGGGCGGACCTGATCTCTTACGAGAAAAAAGAGGGTGTCAGGCATATTTTCAGGAGTGGTGGGGTCTCCTTCCTGTCAAGCTTCTCTCCCGAAGGCATGCTTGGTGAGGTCCTCGTTTTATTTGAAAATGAAAAGGACCTGGACGGGATAAAAAAGGAAGGATGGAGGGTCTTTTGTGAGGGATTGTCCAGGCTTTTGGCTTGCCTTCACCGGATGCATTATGGCAGCCTTAACATGAGCCTTTTCTTGAACATGACCAAAGAGCAACACTTCCGGACTCAGGCCAGGGTTATCCCAAGGATGAGCATCCCACCCCTTGGCATCAGTGATGTGAACTATTTTGAGAAGGGACATGATGAAGTCATAACCATTATCTCTCCCGAAGAATTAGCTGAAAAAATTAGGTCGCTGCTTTGAAAAAGAGTGTCAGGACGCCTCCTTTTCGTTGCTCATAGGCTGCCGCTTGCGGCATAAACCAGCTTTTTACGAAGTCATCTTGATTGACAGGCTTCATTTTGAAACTTCTACCGTTTACAGAGTGTTGGTGATGGATTTTGGTCTGTGCAGAAAGATCATGGATAATGTAGCCGGGGTCGTTGTAGGGAAGGCTGAAGCGCTTGAATTACTCATGGTGGCCCTCCTTGCCGACGGCCATGTGCTGATCGAAGACGTCCCGGGACTGGGAAAGACCCTGATCGCCAAGTCCCTTGCCCAAACCATGGGCGGATCGTTCAAGAGGGTCCAGTTTACCCCTGATCTTCTGCCGGCCGACATTACGGGATTTAACATCTACAACCAGAAAACCGGTGAATTCCATTTTCAGCCGGGGCCTGTCCTGGCAAATGTGCTTCTGGCCGACGAGATAAACCGCACGATCCCCCGCACCCAATCGAGTCTCCTGGAGAGCATGGAGGAGAGACAGGTGACCGTTGACGGTGAAACCTATCTCCTTCCCCGTCCTTTTTTCGTCATAGCGACTCAGAATCCCATAGAGCTCGAGGGAACCTTCCCCCTTCCCGAGGCCCAGCTGGATAGATTTCTTCTGCGGGTTCATCTTGGCTATCCGGAAGGGGATGAAGAAATAACCATCATGAAGCGCTTCCAAAAAGAGGATCCGCTCATTGAGCTGAAACCGGTGGCTCAACCCGAGGAGATCACCCAACTGCAGGAGTCGAGAAAAGACATACTCGTCTCGATGCCGGTGATGGAATACATCTCGGCAATTGCACAGGCCACCCGCTCCCACGAGAAGGTCCGCTTTGGAGCAAGCCCCAGGGGATCCCTCGGACTCATGAGGGCCGGCCAGGCCTTGGCTGCTTTGAGGGGGAGATCCTATGTACTGCCGGATGACATCAAGCATCTTGCTCCGGCAGTGATGGCCCACCGGATGATCCTTAAGGATCAGGAAAGATTAAGGGGCCTGACGCCGGAGACGTTTCTGAAGGACCTGATTGACGAAATTCCGGTACCCTCACCCTCAGCGTAAAGCCATGAACCAGGAGTTTCAGGAAACAAGGGAGCCTACCATTTTCTTGGTGCCGCTGATGCGCTTCATGGTGGCATGCGCCCTCTTTGTTGCCCTTCTCAACGGTCAGCATTCGCTGACCCTTCTGGCGATACTGGCTTTGGTGGTGGTAAGCGGCGCCAGGCTCTGGAGCCGGTTCAGCCTCAGGGCCGTAACATGCTTTTCCGGCCTGGATAAGTCGCGGGTATTCCCCGGGGAAATACTCCTATTAGAGGTTGATGCCCTAAACGCCAAGTTTTTGCCGGTCTGGCTCCGTGTAACGATTGCGGGTACGGGCAAAGAGCTTTTCTTCAGACAGGACGAACCTGTCTCCCGAGAGACCGGTCTCCTCTGGCATGAGCGGGTTTCTTTAAGATGGGAACTTATGGCCCAAAAAAGGGGGGTATATTCCCTTGGTGGGTTTTCTCTCAAGGTTTCCGATCTTCTTGGGTTTTTCCCAAGGGAAATCGGGCAGCAACAGAAGCTTGATCTCATCGTATACCCAAGGATTCACACGATCAAGGATGTCACCATTCCACGCAGGGACCTATTCGGGAAGGCGGGAGAGAAGAATCCCCTCCAGGACCCGGTGTATCTTCTCGGGACCAGGGAATATCAATCATGGCAACCGGCGCGGTACATCCACTGGAAGGCAAGCGCACGCCACAACCTTCTCCAGGAAAAGCTTTTTGAGCCCTCGGAACAGGAAAAGGTTCTCTTGGTGTTTGAAGTGAAAGGCTTCTCGGAGAGTCAAGCTGCAGAGGAGCTTGAGGAGGCCATTGAAACGGCTGCATCCATTGCCGTTCGTCTTGAGAAGAAGGGATGCGCCGCAGGTTTGGTGACGGACGCGCAGTTGAAGGGAGAGGGATTGTCCGTCATCCCTGTGGCAAGAAGCGCAGGACAAACTGCAGCAATCCTTGAAACCCTTGCGAGGATTGAAAACAGTCCGGAGCGGGATCTGGTGGAGACCCTCGAGCGTGGTCTCAAGATGACCTGGGGTACCAGTTGCCTCTTTTTCACCTGCGGCAGTGATCCCGCAGCAAGCCCCGTTCTGGTTGAATTCTTCAGGAGGAGAAGGATCCCTGTCCTAGGCGTTATCAGCGGGAGGGCCCCTACTGCATCCGGAGACGCAAGAAACCCTCTTCTCAAACAGCTTCATCTTAGTGAGATAGTGGCCAAGGGCGGTGAAGCGCCATGAACACGCGCAGGGATAGACTGCTCTTGCTCCTGTTAAGTGGTTGCATGGAGCTTTGCTGGATTTACGCATGGGTCGCCTTTCTTACAGGTGCGTTCTTCAATAAGCCTTTTCCTCTTCCGGAGGTAATGATCCCCTTCTTTCTGGCAGCAGCGCTTACCGTCGTTTCCAAAGGAAGAGGGTGGAGGGTCCTGACGTTGCTTGCGATCCATGCCGGAGGCCTGCTTCCGGGAGCATTTGGGGCACTCCACCATTTCCTCTACCGATCCCATCCGTTTTTTCAGCTCCAATGGTTCAAAGATCTTTTTCACAGCAATCCTGATTTCATTGGTTGGCTTTCTATACTCTTCATCCTCTTTTGTTCCTTTTTCATGTATGTAAAGGGGGCACGGCTTGCTGCAAAACCAACGGATCACCAGACCGTCTGCACCCGTTTTGATGTTGGGATAGCCGCCTTTTTTGTCCTCTTTTTCGTTCAATTTATGATTGAAGCAAAAGGAGGCGTGCTCATGGGCGGCCCCGTGGTCCAGCGCATGGTAGTCCCCTTTTTCCTCTTCAGCCTTCTGGGCATCGGCCTTGCCAGAAATAACGGCGGCGGAGAGAGAGCATTTGTCTCCGGTTACCATGCCGTTGGGACGATCTTAGGGTTTTCACTGGTGGTCCTTGCCTTCGGAACGGGGCTGGTCCTTCTCTTCCTCCCCTATTTGACCAGGGCCGCGGAAATAGGCTATGTGGGCCTGAAGGCGGTTTCCGCTCCCCTCGGCCCGGTCCTCATGGGAATCCTTCGATTCCTGTTTCGGCCGAAGAATTTCCGGAGCGGGAATATGGGAGTTCCCCCCCAGACCCGCACCCCGGACGCGCCGGTTGGGGAGGACGGGTGGGTTGTTAAGACGGCTGCCTGGGGGCTTGGGATACTGCTTGCCATTGTGGCCCTGTCGATTCTGATTTTGTTTCTTTGGTATCTTTGGAGATGGCTTATGTCCAGAACTTCAACGGGACGGAAGGTCGAGTGGAACTCGGATCCTCTGCTGGCCTGGCTCAGGAGGAAATGGGACTTTTTTGTTTCCATGGTGAAAGCTACGGCCCGGGCGTTTAGATCCCACAAGAGCGCAGGTGAAATCTACGCAGACTTCCAAAGGTGGGGAAGAAGAAGCGGCCTCACCCGCCTTCCCCATGAAACACCAAAGGAATACGGCAATCGAACGAAGGGGGCGCTTCCCCGACTTGAACCTGAGTTCGCAGTGATCATTGACGCCTTCAACGAAGAGGTCTATGGAGAAAACCGCTTGGATGGGATCAGACTTGACAATGCGAGAATGGCCATGCGCAGGCTGAAGTATCCCTCCCTGTGGTTTTCAAGGATGAGGTTGTTATTTGTTTTCCATGAAAGAACATCAAATTGATGTGAGAGGATGCTAAAAAGGAGGGGAGATATGAATGCATCATCCTTATTATTTACTCCATACACGATCAAAGGACTTTCTTTGAAAAACCGGATCATCATGGCGCCCCTGTTTGTAGGTTATGCCAATCCGGATGGTTCGGTGAGCGCTTTGGTTCTTGATCATTACAAGGCAATGGCCGCATCGGGTGTCTCAATGGTGGTGGTGGAGAACGCCTCGGTGGTGCCATCAGGGGCAGGGTCGCCGTTTATCCTGAGGGTCGATGAGGATCGATACATCCCGGGCCTGGCTGAACTGGCCCGGACCATCCACGACGAGGGGGCCCTCGCTTTTCTACAGATCAACCACGCCGGGCGTTACGCATATATGGGGGAGAGGCTTGCGCCGTCACCTTTCAAGACCGGAGAAATTGTTCCCAAGGAAATGACCGTTGAAGAAATTAGAGAAATCGTGAAGGCATTTGCCGAGGCGGCGAGGCGAGTGAAAGAGGCAGGTTTTGACGGGGTAGAGATCCATGGAGGCACCGGTTATCTCATCGTCCAGTTTCTTTCTCCAAGGACCAATTCAAGAAATGACGAATACGGCGGAATCCTCGAAAACAGGATGCGGTTTCCCCTGGAGGTAACGGATGCGGTTCTGGCAGCGGTGGGAGACGATTACCCGGTGGGATACCGGTTTCTGGCCGATGAATGGCTGCCTGACGGGCTCCATCCCGAAGAAACAATCCACTTTGCTGAACAACTGGAGGGCAAGGGGATCGCATACCTTTCCGTGATGGCCGGGACCTATGATTCCTTCTTCCTTCCTGAATATCTCAAAGAGGAAAGATCAGAAGGCTACATGGCCCATTTTGCGGCGACCATCAAGAAATCCCTTTCAAAGACCCCTGTCATTGCGGCGGGCAGGATACAGACGGTTTCAACGGCCGAAACAGTTATTCAACGGGGCCAGGCAGACCTGGTCGGCCTGGCAAGGGTGCTTTTTGCCGATCCTCTCTGGCCCAGGAAGGCTGCAGGGGAGGTGATTGAACCGATTGTGCCCTGCGAACCCACCTGTTCACTTTGCATGAAGCGGGTAGGGAAGGGAAAACCGGCCTTTTGTTCCCAATGGCATAAAGATCGCCGGGAGGCTTTTCTAAGAAGGGTAGGAGAAGAAGGGCAATAATGAAATAGTTTCCATCCATAAATGGCCTTTTCCGCAATCTCGGTGTCAATCGGCGGGATTCCTTGTGCGACGTACTAAAGTACGTCTCCGCGCAATCTCTTGATTTCCTTGATCTTGCGCAAAAAATTCTCATTTCTGGATTGGAAACTTACCGGTGTCCACAATCTATTTGTGGATGGACACGAAATAGTAATGAGACGGGGGGAAGGGAAGATGGAGAGCAAGATTGCAGAAGCAGTGAACTTGAAGTATGGGCCGGTTGCCATTCTCTGGACGGATGAAAAACCTGAGGGAGCCCGGCAGTTCAAGGAGGGCAAGTGGGGATGTGTCATGTGGATGCTGGCCGGTGCGGCCAAGGGAAAAACGGCTGTCTTTTCGGAAGATACCTATGGCTGTTGGGGTGGGGGTGTCGGACTCGGTTTTGGCAACCAGTATCTCAAGTTCCCAGGGGGACCGGACTGCTTCAATTATTTCCTGTCCACCGGGAATGATCGGTGGGATCAGGGAAAAGCGGTTGCAAAGCAGATAGAGGGGTTTATGACCAAAGATTCCTTTGAAGATTTCCGCGAAGGAGAAAGGTACTTGAAAACGCCGGAATTGGTGGAAGATTTTGTCAAGAATCTGCCCATCATGGAACCGCCCGCCAGTTATACGCTTTTCAAGCCCCTCGCCCAGGTGGACAAGGAAAAGGAAAAACCTGAAGTCGTGGTGTTCCTGGCGACGCCGGACCAGCTCTCCGCCCTGGTGATCCTGGCCAACTATGGAAGAAAGGGGAATGAAAACGTCATCATTCCCTATGCGGCCGGCTGTCAGACCATTGGAATCTATCCTTACCAGGAAGCACGATCTGAGAACCCGCGAGCCGTTGTGGGCCTAACCGACATTTCCGCCAGGGAAAATCTGAAAAAACAGCTCGACCGGGACCTCTTTTCCTTTGCCGTGCCCTGGCGGTTGTTCCTGGACATGGAAGGGGATGTGGTGGGGAGTTTCCTGCAGAGGCGGACATGGAAAGCCCTCTCAGGGGAAGAGACAAAGTAAAGAGCAGTTTTCAAAGCTGTACCAGGGCTTGGGGTCATTCATGCCGCAACGCCTCTATGGGGTCGAGCCGGGCGGCCTTGCGAGCCGGAAAAAATCCAAAGCCTATTCCCACTGCAACCGAAAAAGCGAACGCAAGAATGACAATGTTCAGGTTAAAGACGAACGGGACCAGCAGGATGCCGGCAAGCCATGCAGAGACACTTAGGGCAAGGACAATACCGATCACGCCCCCCAGCGAGGAAAGGACCACGGCCTCAACCAGGAATTGCAGGAGTACTTCGCGCTCCAGGGCCCCGATGGCCAGTCTGGTGCCTATTTCCCGCGTTCGTTCGGTCACGGAAACCAGCATGATGTTCATGATGCCTATTCCGCCGACCAGAAGGCTCACGGCTGCAACTGCACCGAGCAGGGAGGTCAGCACTTTTGTGGTCCCGGAAAGGACATCCGCTATTTCCCGCATGTCCCTGACGTGGAAGTCTTCTTCCTTTCCTTCAGGGATGCGGCGCCGCTCCCGCATCAGCCTTTCCATATCCTGTTTCGCCTTGTCGATGGAAAAACCTGCACGGACCGAGAGATAAATACTGGTGACGTCCGTGTTCCCCGCAATGCGACGCTGAAACGTGCGAAGCGGAATGAGTATGAAGTCATCCTGATCCCGTCCGAAGGTGGATTGTCCCTTTGCCTTGAACACCCCGATCACTCTAAAGGCCAGTTTTCTTAAACGGATGGTCACGCCTAAAGGGTTCCCGCCCCCCAAAAGCTCCCTGGAGACCGTGTCGCCCAGGATGCAAACGGCCAGGCCTCCGCGGAGTTCACTGTCCGTAAACTGCCGGCCTTTTTCAATGGCCCAATTCCGGACGGCCATAAACCCGTTGGTACTGCCCGTGATCATGGTGGACCAGTTCCGGTTGCCGTAAATCGCCTGGGTTGCACCCCCTGCTGTGGGGGCAACCGCCTCGATGCCCGGAAGTTCCCTTTCAATGGCATCCGCGTCAGCCACTTCAAAGGGCGTTGCCGCCTCTCGAATACCGCCGGGGCCCCGAAAACCTTGTCCGGGTCTTATTTGAAGGAGATTGGTCCCGAGGCTGGTGATCTGCGTCTTAACCTTTTCTGTGGCGCCATTCCCCAGGGTGACCATGGTGATCACGGCAGCGACCCCGATAATGATCCCGAGCGAGGTCAGAGACGAACGCATAATATTCCGGCGGATCTCCCGCAGCGCCAGCAAAAAGGCGTTTAAGAGCATCGTTCCCCTCCTTTCTGCTCGTGGTCCGCAATCAATCCGTCCACAAAACGGAGCCGCGACTTTGCATAGTCTGCCATGTCCTGCTCGTGGGTTACCATGACGATGGTTAATCCCCGTTCCCGATTCAAGAGGGAGAGGAGGTCCATGATTTCAAGACTCCGGGCGGTATCCAGGTTGCCGGTGGGTTCATCGGCCAGCAAGACCGCTGGGTCCGTGACGATCGCCCGGGCGATCGCCACCCGTTGCTGCTGGCCGCCCGAGAGTTCTGCAGGGGTGTGGCTTTCCCAATCTTTCAGCCCTACGGACGCAAGCGCGGCACGCGCTTTTGCGCGTCTTTTCCGAACGTGAACCCCACGATAGATCAAGGGAAGTTCGACATTTTCGAGGGCGGAAGTGCGATCGAGCAGGTTATAGCCCTGGAAAACAAAACCGAGGTAGAATCTGCGCAGGAAGGCGAGCTGCTTGCGGTTGAGGTTCCCCACGTTGACATCCTTGAAAAAATAGGATCCCGAGGTGGGCACGTCCAGGCAGCCCAGGATATTCAGGCAGGTGGATTTGCCGGAACCGCTCGCCCCCATCACTGCCGCAAAGTCACCTTCGTTGATCCGCAGGTCAATTCCCCGGAGAGCCTGCATGGATGCACGCCCGCTGCCATAGATTTTGGTAACGGCTTTCAGCTCCATGAGGGGTTTTTCTTCACTGGGGGCATTATTCATTGCTTGATATTACCACATCGGTCAGGAGTGGCATCCCCGGCTTTATTTTCCCTTTCACAACCTCGGTCATTTGACCGTCCGTCGCCCCGACTCTAATTGGTACGCCCGCAGGCTTGCCGTTTCGAAGGGTCCACACGAGCCGTCCCCCTTGTTTTAAAAAGGCCCTTACCCGTTTTTCGGAAACCGTTCGTCTTGGGCGATGAGGGAGGAGTGCCCCAAGCAATCCTCGATTTTCTTTTACGGATTTCCGCGGCCTTGGCGGTGTAAAACGGAGCGCTGCATTGGGTACCAGCAAGGCGTTCTTTACCCGCTTCACGACAATGTCGGCAGTCGCGGTCATTCCGGGCCGCAGGGAGAGATCGGAATTGTCGACAGTAAGCAGGGTCTCATAGGTCACCACCCCCTGAACTGTCTTGGGTGAGAAGTGGACCTCCGTGACCTTTGCCGAAAAACTGCGATTGGGGTAGGCATCAACGGTGAATGTTGCGTTCTGACCCTTCTTCACCTGCCCCACATCGGCTTCATCCACATCCACATGGAGCTCCATTTTGCTCAAATCTTCGGCGATGGTGAAAAGAACGGGCGTCTGAAGTGAAGCCGCAACCGTTTGTCCCGGTTCCACATGGCGTGACAGGACGATGCCGTTGATCGGTGATCGGATCACAGCCTTGGACAGGTCTGTTTCTCGAACCGCCAGGGCGGCTTTCTGTTCGGAAACATTCGCCTCCGCATCGGCTTCGTCCGCCTGGGCGCTCTGGAGAGCCGCCTCGGCAACGTCCATTTCCGCCTGGGACGGCACCCGGCCGCCACTGAGTTTCCGGGCTCGCAGCAACTGGGAGAGCTTGCTCCGGGCTTGCTTGACGCTTGCCTGTGCCTTCAATACCTTCGCACGCGCCGATGCAAGTGACGCCCTTGCCTGCAGGACCTGTGCACGCAGTTTCGAAGTGTCCAGCCGGGACAGCACCTGATCCGCTTTCACCTGATCGTTGTAATCGGCTTCGACTGTCTTGATGGTGCCTGACACCTCGACGCCTACGTCCACCTGATTGGTTGGTTCCAGGTTTCCGGTTGCGGTCACCGTGATCGTGAGGTCTCCTTCTCTGGCTTCCTG
>Ga0307423_1001757_pt1 | contig 12793 bp, 6 predicted proteins | sample SalMarWE160310MG_FD_202154 | JGI IMG/M metagenome (GOLD analysis project Ga0307423, IMG submission 202154) | Salt marsh sediment microbial communities from the Plum Island Ecosystem LTER, Massachusetts, United States - WE1603-10 | ecosystem: Environmental > Aquatic > Marine > Intertidal zone >...
CGCTGGTGATTGATGCGTCCTCTGTGAACACGAGCGTGGTTGGGTCCTACTCGGTGACCTATGACGTCAGTGACAACAGCGGCAATGATGCGGTTCAGGTGACGCGGACTGTCAACGTGGTCGATACGACGTTGCCGACTATCACCCTTGTCGGGGCGAATCCGCAGGTGATCGAGGCCGGTGCCGCGTATGGCGAGTTGGGGGCGACTGCGTCCGACAACTATGACCTCGATCTCACGGGTTCGTTGGTGATTGATGCGTCCTCTGTGAACACGAGCGTGGTTGGGTCCTACTCGGTGACCTATGACGTCAGTGACAACAGCGGCAATGATGCGGTTCAGGTGACGCGGACTGTCAACGTAGTTGACACGACGTTGCCGGTGATCACACTGACGGGGTCCAATCCACAGATCGTCGAGGCGGGTTCGCCTTATGTGGAGTTGGGGGCGACTGCGTTCGACAACTATGACGGTGATCTCACCGGTTCGATTGTGGTCGATGTGTCTGCGGTAAACACGTCGGTGATCGGCTCTTACACGGTCGCCTACAACGTCACAGACAGCAACGGGAACGCCGCCGTCGAAGTCGTCAGGACAGTCGATGTCGTTGACACAAGCAGCCCGATAATCACGCTTGCCGGGGCGAATCCGCAGGTGATCGAGGTTGGTTCACCCTATGTGGAGTTGGGGGCCACCGCCACGGACGTGGCCGACGGCGATGTCACTGGTTCGTTGGTGATCGATGCGTCGGCGGTGAACACGTCGGCGGTTGGCTCCTACTCGGTGACGTATAACGTGACCGATTCGCAGGGCAATGCGGCGGTCCAGGCCACTCGCACGGTGAGTGTTGTGGATACGACGGTGCCTGTGATCTCTCTGGCGGGGGCGAATCCGCAGGTGATCGAGGCCGGGGCCGCGTATAGCGAGTTGGGGGCGACTGCGTTCGACAACTATGACGGTGACCTCACCGGTTCGGTCGTGGTTGATGCGTCGGCGGTGAACACGTCGGTAGTTGGCTCCTACTCCGTTGCCTACGACGTGACCGATTCGCAGGGCAATGCGGCGGTCCAGGCCACCCGTACGGTGAGTGTTGTGGATACGACGGTGCCTGTGATCTCTCTGGCGGGGGCGAATCCGCAGGTGATCGAGGCCGGGGCCGCGTATACCGAGTTGGGGGCGACTGCGTCCGACAACTATGACGGCGATATCACCGGGTCGGTGGCCATCGATGCGTCGGCGGTGAACTCGAACGTTGTTGGCTCCTACTCAGTCACCTACGACGTGACCGATTCGCAGGGCAACGCCGCCGTGCAGGTGACACGGACCGTCACGGTGGTCGACACCACATTGCCGACCATCACACTGACGGGGTCGAATCCGCAGGTGATCGAGGTGGGCTCGCCGTATGTGGAGTTCGGAGCAACCGCCGGCGACAACTACGACGGTGACCTCACCGGTTCGATCGTGGTTGATGCGTCGGTGGTGAACACGACCACCGTCGGCTCCTACATCGTCGGCTACAGCGTTGCCGACGCCAGTGGTAACCCTGCCGCGGCCTTCCGCACCGTCAACGTCGTGGATACGACGGCCCCGGTGCTCACGCTGACCGGGGCGGACCCGCAGGTGATCGAGGTCGGTACCGCCTATGGCGAGTTGGGGGCGACTGCGTTCGACAACTTTGACGGGGTTATCACCGGGTTGGTGGTCATCGATGCGTCCGCGGTGAACACGAGTGTTGTTGGTTCCTACCCGGTGACCTATGACGTGACCGATTCTCGTGGCAACGCCGCCGTGCAGGCCACGCGGACCGTCAACGTGGTTGACACGACGCTGCCGACCATCGCGCTTGTCGGGGCGAATCCGCAGGTGGTTGACGTCGGCTCGCCGTACGTTGAGCTTGGAGCAACCGCCAGCGACAACTACGACGGTGACCTCACAGCCTCGATTGTGATCGACGCTTCTGCGGTCGACACAAGTGTTGTCGGTCCCTACACAGTGACGTATGACGTCGCGGACGGCAGCGGTAACGATGCCACGACGCGCAGCCGTACGGTCAACGTGGTCAATGTCGCCCCGGGTCTTGCCGCCATCTCGAGTCAGACGGTGTCCGAGCAGACACTGGTCACCTTCACGGCAAGCGCATCCGACCCGGACCCAACCGATGCTCTCGCCTTCAGCCTCTCGGGATCTCCGGCCGGAGCGTCGATCGATTCTGCGACCGGTGTCTTCACCTGGACTCCGACGGAATCTCAGGGACCCGGCGTTCACACCTTCGACGTCGTCGCGACCGATTCCGGGACTCCGGCGCTATCGGACTCCGCGTCCGTCACGGTCACCGTCGCTGAAGTGAACGAGGCACCATCGGCTTTGCCGATCGCGGCCCGGACTGGCAACGAGCTGGCCCCGATCGTGTTCACTGCGCCGGCAAGCGACCCCGACGTTCCGGGCAATACCCTGAACTTCATCCTGTCGGGGGCGCCCGCCGGCGCAGCAATCGATCCGGCCACCGGCACGTTCTCGTGGACTCCGACCGAGAACCAGGGCCCGGGCAGCTATACCTTCGACATCACGGTCAGCGACGACGGTGCTCCGAGCCTCAGCGATACGACCACGGCTACGGTGACGGTGGCCGAGGTCAACGTCGCACCGGTTGTGTCGTCGCCGGGCGCACAGACATCGGCCGAGAACGACGCCATTTCGGTAGGCATCTGGGCAACTGATGCGGACATTCCCGCCAACACCGTGGCGTATGCGGCCTCGAACCTTCCCGCCGGTCTGGCCATCGACCCGGTGACCGGTGTCATCAGCGGCACCATCGCGTACACGGCGAGTGCATCGTCTCCATATTCGGTTTCTGTCTCCGCCACCGACAACGGAACGCCGACCCGATCCGGGCAGGTCACGTTCAGTTGGGATGTCGCCGACACCAACCGCTACCCGGTGGCAGGAAACGACACCGCCACTGTCGGCGAGGACACGGTGCGGATCCTCGACGTACTCGGCAACGACTCCGACCCCGACGGTGACCCGGTCACCGTGGTCGGTGTGGCCAACCCGCCGCACGGGTCTGCCGTTGTGAGTACCGCAGCCGTCATCTACACACCCGACTCCAACTACTACGGACCGGACTCGTTCACCTACACCGTTTCCGATGGCAGGGGAGGCGTCGATGTTGCGACGATCAACATCACGGTGATTGCCGTTAACGACGCTCCAAGTATCGGTTCGATCTCGAATCGGACCGTGCCGGAGATGCAGCCAATCACAATCGCCATCTCTACGACGGATGTCGAGGGCAACGCCGTGAGCCTCTCTCTCAGCGGGGGGCCCGCCGGAGCTACGATCACGCCTGCCGGTCTGTTCACCTGGACGCCGGGGGAGAGCCAGGGGCCGGCTTCCTACACGTTCAGCGTTGTTGCTACCGATGACGGCTCGCCCGCCCGTTCGTCGTCCACAGCGGTGACCATCAACGTGACGGAGGTCAACCGCGCTCCGGTGGTCACCGATCCCGGTGATCAATACTCCCGTGAAGATGAGACGGTGGCGATGAACATTTCCGCTGTCGACGGTGACGTGCCCGCCAACTCGTTGTCCTTCATCGCATCAGACTTGCCGGGTGGTCTCTCCATTAACCGCTCCACAGGCAGGATCAGCGGCACCCCCGGGTTCGATGCCGCCGTCGGTTCGCCGTACTCGGTGACCGTGACGGTTAGCGACAGCGGTAGCCCACAGCGCACCAGTTCGGTTGGGTTTACGTGGCGTATTGCGGACACGAACCGTGCCCCGGTTGCAGACGATATCTCCATCTCAGCCGAAGCCGGCCTTCCCACCTCTGTGGTGCTGAGCGGATCCGATCCAGATGGCGACTCTCTCACCTATGAGGTCTTCTCACCGCCGGCCAAGGGCACGGTCGGCGGCACTCCGCGGACCGTGTCGTACACCCCGGATGTGGCAGCCGCGGGAGTCGACACGTTCACATACAGAGTGTCGGACGGGCGCTTGTCGGCGGTAGGGACGGTCACCGTGGCGATCACCCCCAACCGTGCTCCGGTCGCCGGCGACGATGCCTATGTCGTACGGCGCGGGGGCACCCTGATCGTCGATGTGCCCGGCATTCTCGGCAACGACCACGATCCCGAGGGCGAGCCGCTGACTCTGAACGTGGTAACAACGCCCGATCATGGAGCCTTGAGGGTGAGCGACGACGGGTCGCTGATCTACGACCACGACGGCGGTGCCGGTGATCTAGAAAGCTTCGAGTACACCGTGAGCGACGGCATGAGGGTCTCAGAGCCCGGTTCCGTTCGGATCATCATCGAGGAGAATGCCACTCCGATCGCGGTAGATGACTGGGTATCGCTCGACGAGGACCATGCCATTGTGCTTCACCCGTTGGCCAACGATTCAGATCCGAACGACGAACCGGTTCAACTGATCCGAACAACGCCGCCCACCAATGGGCGCATCATCGGGAATGCAGATGGCTCGCTCACATACCAACCTGACGCCGACTACAACGGTGGCGATAGCTTCACGTACGAGATCAGCGACGGAGACCTGTCGAGTACCGGAACCGTCACGTTGATGATCGCCCCGATGAATGACGCTCCCCGGGTAGAGAACGTCGTGGCGGTCGGTCGGTCCGGCGAGACGTTGACGATCGATCTGAGCCAGTACGCCGTCGACGTCGATGGTGATCCGCTCACATTCCTCCTTGAATCCCCAGCGACGGCTGCAGCCGAGCAGATACGACCGGGGGTATTCGTCATCGACATGGACGGGATCGTCCGGGATCTGGCGGCCCTGGCCTTTGTAGCGACCGATCCGTCCGGGGCGCGGAGCTCTGCCCTGCTCAAGATCTCGGTGCAGATCCCCGCAGAGCTGGTCGGCGTACCGTCGCTCGTGTCGGATAGCGTCAACATGGTGTCGGTGTTCGGTGGAGATGGTGCCGGCGCCAGCGTTGACAAGGCCTCATTGGTTGCTGGTTTGCGGCTCATGATCGGTTCGGTGCTTGGCACGTTCCGGGCGCTGCGCATGCCGACCCTGGCCCTGGCTCTGATACTCCTACTGTCGCTCTACCTCGGTTTCAGCCGACGGTTCTCGTTCTCGAGCACGCCGACTGCTCTGCCGCTCGGTGACAAGAGGCGGGTGGACATCATCATGGCGCTGTCGCGGGCGGGCGTCTCGGTGCGTGTTGAACCGGGCTCCCACATGGGTGTCATGCACCGATTCGGTCCCGATGAAGTCGGGATCACAACCACTGGTGCGCGCATGATGGTGCGAAGTGAGGTTTGGGTCGAGGTCGAGACGCCAGCGGGTGACGGATGGGTGGATGCCGAGTTCCTGACTGAGCAGGTCCCGGAGACGGTGTTCCGCGAGGACCATCGACCCCGGGAAATAGTTGCTGACCTCATCGATCGGATCTATGCGAGCGACGATCTGTTGCCGGTCACGGCAGGTCACGATCTTCATGTGGCATTGTTCGGACCACCGGTGCGCTTCTCGGCCAACTCCCTCAGACGACTGCTGCTGGGTGGCTCCGTCTACTGGTGGTGGGGGGCAATGGGAGACGCTCCGGAGACCCAGAGCACGTTCGCCGACGAGGTGGGGGAGTCGGTGGCAGCCGCCTACCGCAACCGGGACGTGCACTTTGTAGAGGATGTGCTCCCCGTGCCGCTCGAGTTCGGGAACATGCACAGCCTCGTGGTCGGTAACCACGAACTCGGTGAAGGCTGGCGGATCTTCTTCCGGTACGAGAATGGGGAGCCCTCGATCGCGGGTTTGATGCGTGAGGCGGCGCCCAATCCAGTGGCGATGCACGGCGAGCCGGTGCGACAGGTCGACTGAACCGAACGCGAGAGACCGGCGCCAGGAGGCATTCCGGCGCCGGTCTCGTATTGCAGTGTGTGTGCGGGTCTGGGAGGGACTGTTCTGCTCACTCCCACGGGTACGGGGGCCCGGTGCTGACCTTCAGCTGCAATTCTGTTGGCTTCGGTGTGAGTGCTTCACCCAACTGGATGAGGTGGCTGCCGAGCCAGTGACGGACTGCGCGTGCCTTTGCCGTCCGGCGTGGTGCCTCGGCGGCGTGTCGGGAGCGCAGAAGCTCGTCGGCGAGAGTCCTGGCCAGGTCGAGGGTGCCTAGTCCTTGCATGTCAATTCCTTTGTTCTTGGGCCGTCGGAGCTTGGTCCGCGGCCTCTTCGGGTGTTGTGAGGTATGCATCGAGCAATCGGGCGGTTTCGGGGATCTGGTCCCGCCGAAGGCTGTATCCCTTGCTGTCACCAACCGTCACTCGCACCAGCCCGGCGGTGCGGAGGATGCGGAGATGGTGATGGGCCGTCGACTTGGCAAGATCGATACGCTCGGCGATATCCATGAGCCCGGCGTCGCCTTCGCTCAGCATGCCGAGGATGCGCAGGCGCCGCTCGTCGCCGAGCGCTTTGAACAGGTCGACCAGGTAGCTCGGGGGAGCGTCGGCGTCGGCCATCAGATGCTCGTCGGACACCGAGTAGGCGAAGATGGCGAGACCTTCGTGGTCCAAGATCACGGTCCACGGGCGGATGATTCTGCTCGGAATCAACAGCACTCCGGCTATCTGAGGCTGCATTTTGAATGTGACGCCGTTGGTGGCGGCCTCGACGAGCGCCGGTGGTCCCATGGTTCGCGACAGCGCCCGCTTTTCGTCCGCATCCCGCCGCAGCGCCGGCAGGACATCGGATATCGAGGCCGCGAGTATCCGGTTGACGGCCGTGATCGTCTCGATGATGAATCGGTGTGACTCCTTCGGGTCCGACAGCAGCAGGTTCCCCAGGCCCCCGCAGAACTTGTTGTCGTCGACGAGTCGCTTGATCGTCTCAGGATCGCCCGCAATGGCCGCATCCCGGTCGGCTTCGGCCAGCTGGTCCTTGGCGTGGTGGTCGGAGACGATGGCCCAGCGGAGCGCAATCGGGTCCATCTCGCTCAAGTACTTCACGAATTCGTCAACGGAAGCATTGACACCTGCGCCATGTGCAACTGAGACCAGGGGGAGCCACATCTCACCGCACTCGGCGAGGTCGGTGAGGCCGATGAGAGTCTCGGAAACACTCGCTTCGACCTGTTCGAAGAATATCGAACTGCACTCATACTCAGCGGAATCATTCTTGCTTCCATAGACAAACAGGCTGAGCAGCAACTCATAGACAGGCGATGCCTCAACAAGGACGGGGATCTTCCGGTCCTGGGAGCTGAAATCGCGCACCTTGGGTGTGTCGCCATTCATACGAAGTCCTTAACGCCGTTCGACATATATCGAACTCTATGACATATGTCGTACCTTGTCAAGGATGTGGCACGAATCCGCGGTGTATGCGACACGCGTCGTTTCGTAGGTGTGGATCGGGCCCGGGCATGGTTGCTGTCAGGCTGCGTGTGGGAGCGATAGCTCGAGGCTGTGCTGGAGCGGACGTAGTCTGCTGCTCGTCCTGCGGTAGGATCACTCTTCACGCGGGCTCGTAGCTCAGTTGGTTAGAGCAGCGGACTCATAATCCGTAGGTCGCAGGTTCGAGTCCTGCCGGGCCCACTGCGGTTCACTCGAACCGTGATTCGCCTCGATGTCCAGGGGTGGCCGTTTGTTCTCACATGTGCGTCCTCTTGGGTAGGACACACAACACGCTCGAACCGATGTGCGTCTTCCGAAGAGCGTTGTCCATGGGAGCAAATCGGCAGACCGGCGAAGAAGGCGAGGCCGGTTCCATTGTCGGGGGGTCTTGCAGCTACCGAGACAGCAGGTGTACGCAGCCTCAAGGCTCTCGAAGGGATGTGTCGAGCAGGCTCATGAGCTTGGTCACAGGGTTTCCACTCGATAGGGCCGCGGGATAGCGCCGCAGTACGGCTACGACGTCAGCAGATGCCCGCTTGCGAGCACGTTCGATCGACCGAGTGCCGGCGCGCTGGTCACCATTCGCTTCGAGCTCCGTGGCGCGCGCAGCGTGTGCTGCGGCTCCCAAGATGTGTTTGACCTGGGTTCGTTTCGCGATGGGATGGAGATACGCTGCAGCAGCGGCGTGGCCGGCGGCTCTTGCCGCTTCCTGAGCGGCTTCGTTCGGGGTTTCCCTAGCAGCGGCATGTGCCGCAAGCGAGGCTGTCCGTTGAAGCTTTCTTCGGCTGGCTCCGTCTGCAAATACCTGTGCTGCCTCGATAGCGGAACGGGGTCGTCGATCTTCGGGTTGGTACTTCTCGAAGATGGCGAGTGCGTCCATGGCACACTCCGCCGCAAATCCGGCAACCGCCCGAAGATCCTGCTCGCTCAACTCGACCTCAGCGCCGATATCGGCTTCGTGATCAGGTTGGTCCGGTTTCATGCCTCAATGATATCACGACAGTCGAACGGGTGTTCGATCGTGCGTTGGTTCAAGTGACCCTTGTCGCGGGGCGAGGTAGTCGAGTATCGCTGCTATCTCGGCGCTGTTCGGGTTCGCGTTCTGTCCTGTTAGGGCCACCGAAGAACCCCCCGGGTCAGATGGGTGGGCGAATCTGGATCGCCATGTCAATTGACCACTCAGCGGGACGCTGCCAGCTGCTGAGGCCAGTGCCTCTCGCTAGTACCATGTGCTAGCATTCAGGTATGGCAAGTACCCGATCAACGTTCAGTCTTGAGGAGTCCTTGGCTGATCAGGCCCGAAAGCTGGGGGTAAACATCTCTGCTGCCGCTCGTGACGGCGTTGCCGCTGCGGTGCACGCCGCGTTGGCCGCGGCGGATCGTGATGCCTACCTGCGACAACCCGAACGGCCGGACGCATTCTGGGACGAGGCCGAGTCGTGGGGTGAGGAGTGACGCGCGGAGAAGTGTGGTTGGCCGAGGTAGGGCGGAAGCGACGTCCGGTCCTGATACTCACACGTCCCGAGGTGATTGATGTGCGCTCGCTGGTGACTGTCGCCGAGATCACGACTTCGATGCGCGGTCTCGCCGCCGAAGTCGTCCTGGATGATGCCTCGGTTGGACTGGATCGGGAGTCGGCAATCAACTGCGACGGTATCCACACGGTTGCGCGGTCGTCGTTGACCAGATATGTCGGCGTTGCCGACCAGGGCACGATGGATCGAGTGTGCGCAGCTGTCCGTTATGCTCTCGGCTGCTGAACCGCACATTGTCCCACCCCACGGCTACGACGAGCCGACGACACGAGCGCTGCTCGGAAGGTGACGAGATCGGTACCTGCTTGGTCGGGCTACTACCAACCTGACTGACAAACCGCTTGCGATATCTCGGAACGACCACGCTCCTCCAGGGGTCACACCCAGGACGCGGTCAGGACGACCCGCGTTGTTGAAAGACGGTGCCGAGCCGGGGTGCGGGCTGAACCTCTCTCCGCGTCGCCGGGTGCCCCTTGAAACGACGAGCCGGTCTCCCCAGTGGTCGTCGACCGCATCAGTGGTTTGACAGTTAGACTGACTTCATGTCATAATCACTGACATGAACCAGAATGGTACCTACAATAGTGAGCTTCGAGCCGAGCAGGCGGCGGCAACGCGGGCTCGGATCGTGGAGGCGGCTGCCGAGGGCTTTGCGCCGTGGACGGTTGAGCTGCCGTTCAGCAAGGTCGCGGAGCGAGCGCGCGTCAGCGTGCGCACGGTGTATCGCCACTTCCCGACGCAGCTGGATCTCCTGAATGCGGCCAGGGCGCACGTCGTCGAGCATTCGGGCTGGAGGCCTGACGACGTCGGGCCTGAGACCATTGGCCCGATGGCCGCACGGGCGTTCGAGTACTTCGGCGATTTGCTCGAGCGCGGCGGTCATGAGCCTGAGGCGCAGGCACCGGGGATGGAGGAGTTGCGAAGACAGCGCCTGGAGGCGATGGAGCGAGTCGTGGCGCCATTCTCGGATGCGATGGATCCGGAGCGGCTCCGGGCCGTCTGCGCCGTGCTTGCGGGTATGACCCGGGTCGAGTTCCTGCGGGGGATGTACGAGCAGTGGGGTCTCAGCGGGGCCGAGGCCGGACGCGCCGTCGAGTGGGCAATCAACACGCTGCTCGACGAGCTGCGCCATAACGAGGACAAAAGGGAGACGAAGCCGTGATCCAAAGCACACCCTCAGAAGCAGGCGGGAGTCGTACACCTTGGCTCCGCGGTCTGGAGCGGAGCGATGCTGCGATCGTAGGACACAAGGCCGCCAACCTCGGTGCGCTGGCGAAGCTTGGACTGCCGGTACCGGCCGGCGTCGTGATCCCGGCCACCGAGACCGACGAGAACCTCGATGCCGCCGTCGCCGAAGCCATCGAGTTGCTCGGCGACGTACCCGTTGCGGTGCGGTCCTCCGCCCTCGCCGAGGACCTAGAAGGAGCGTCCTTCGCCGGCCAGTACGAGACCCTGCTCGACGTGCGCGGCGCTCCCGCCATCATTGACGCGGTGCGCCGGGTGCGTGCGGGGGCGAGCGACGCACGTGTCGCCGAGTATCGGAGCGCCCACGGACCCACCGGACTGAGCGGCATCGCCGTCCTGGTGATGCCCATGATCGAGTCGCAAGCCTCGGGGGTGGCGTTCACCGCACACCCGCTCACCGGTGTGCGGGAGGAAACGGTGGTGAGTGCAACGAAGGGCCTGGGTGAGCAGCTCGTCGGCGGCGAGGCGACAGGTGAGCAATGGATCGTGCGGGACGGCCGTCCGGTACGCGATCGCCGCGCGCCTGTCGAGGTACTTGACGAGCAACAGGCCCTAGCCGTGGCGGAACTCGCACGTCGCGTCGAGGCGTGCTTCGGCGGCGTACCGCAGGACATCGAGTGGGCCTTTGCCAAGGGAGAGCTCTACCTCCTGCAGGCTAGGCCCATGACTGCGTTGCCCGATCCGGTCCGGTGGGAGTCGCCACTGCCCGGAGGATGGACGCGCAATTACCGGCTCGGCGAGTGGTTGCCCGAGCCCGTGACGCCCCTGTCTGCAAGCTGGCTGCTTCCGCGCCTCGAGGAGCGCTTTGCGGCCTCCCAGCGTGTCTCCCTCGGCATCGAACCGCCGCGGCCGCTGCACGTGCTGGTGAACGGCTGGTACTTCTATTCCCCGTTTGGGAGCGGCAGTGCCTTGCAGTTGCTCGGCCTGTTGCGCAGGCCGCGTTACTTGTGGGGTCTGCTGCTCATGAACCGCAAGCCCGAGGTCCTACACCGCCTCGTCATCGAGCCCGAGACCGTCAAGTGGCGACAAGACCTCTTGCCACGCTACCGCGACCTCGTCGAACGCGGCAATCAGGAGGTCGAGACTGCGGACGAGGCGGCGCTCTCCACGATGCTCGACCAGATCGCCGACATAGCGGGCGAGTACTTCTCCTCGATAACGCTCGTCGCCGGCCACGCATGGAAGACGGAGAGCGTCCTGGCTGACTTCTATGCGCGTCGTCTGCGGCCGACGGTGGGCGGCAGCCACCAGCAACTGGTAGCAGGGCTCGTCAAACCGGGTCCGCCGAAACCTTGGGCCATACAGAGCTTCGATTGGTTTCGTCCGACGGCGGGTGAGCTCGGCCCCACGGAGACTGTGTCAACCTACACCCGCAGCTCGCTAATCGAGACGCGTGAGCGTGCCGAGCGGGAGTGCCGCGACGCTCTCTCACCACGGCTGCGCAGCCGCTTCGATGTGATCCTTGAGCTGGCACAACACTACGCACGCCTGCGTGAAGAGCAGGTGTCCCAGCTCACGCTCGGCTGGCCTCTCGCCCGGCGGGCGCTACATCGCCTCGGCGATTCCTGTGTTCGTCGCGGCATCATCGACCGTGCTGAGGACGTCTACTTTCTCGAGCGAACCGAAGTCGAGGGGAACGAGTCTCGGATCTCGTCGGTTGCAGATCGTCGCGAGGCCTGGGTGCGCAACCGAAGGCTCTCGCCGCCCCTAGTGATCGGAAAACTCCCGGCCATGGTCACGAAGTCGCACGCTGACGCCGTCGCCAAGATGCGGGTGGCGCCGGCTGAAGCCCGGGAGGGGATGCTCGAGGGCATGCCTGCCAGCGGAGGCCGTGCGACCGGCGTAGCCCGCGTGCTCCTTGACCTCGCGGATGCCGATCGGCTGGCGCCGGGCGAGATACTGGTGACGACCGCCACCACCCCAGCATGGACGCCGGTCTTCGGACGCGCCGCGGCCATCGCGACCGATGGTGGCAGTCTCGTCGCACACGCCTCCCTCGTGGCCCGCGAGTACGGGATTCCGGCTGTCGTCGCGCTCGGCGACGCTACCTCCCAGGTCCGCGACGGCCAGCGGATCACGGTCGACGGCTCCACAGGCTTGCTGGAGATCCACGACTGAATTCGGCCGTCTCCGCCGGAGGTTTGCCCTGACCGAGGTCTCGCATTGCATATTGCGGAAACCACAACGACTTGCCCTTTCCCTGGGTCGCCTACTCCGCTGCTCAACCGGAGACGTCTGGCCGGGGGCGTCGGGATCGTCCATCACTAGTGCCAACGATATGGCACCGTCCGGGATATCACCTGGCTGCAGGGGAGGAGAGTGACTCCGCCGCCGCAGGTTCTGCCGAAGCCTGCCGGCCAGAGCTTGCTGCGAAGGTCGCCAGCTTGGTCGTGAGCGCAGCCGGGGGCTTCGATATCGATGTGGGTTGACCGAGGTCCGGAGCGACCAACCAGAGCACCCGGTGGCTTCACTGAGAGCCTGGCGCGCCCCAGCAGCTACGGCTCCTTCTCCCATCCGGTCAATCCCGCGAAGATTGGCGACGACCGCCTAGGTGTGACAACCGGGGACGTTGTCCCTGGTCGGGTGGTGTGACTGGGGGAGCCCTCCGAGCGAGACTGTGGGTTGACAGACTCACGACCCGCAAGGAGGGCTCATG
>Ga0307423_1001759_pt1 | contig 12788 bp, 10 predicted proteins | sample SalMarWE160310MG_FD_202154 | JGI IMG/M metagenome (GOLD analysis project Ga0307423, IMG submission 202154) | Salt marsh sediment microbial communities from the Plum Island Ecosystem LTER, Massachusetts, United States - WE1603-10 | ecosystem: Environmental > Aquatic > Marine > Intertidal zone >...
ACAGGCCCGATCTCCACATCCAGCCCTGTTTCTTCTTTATACTCACGCCGAGCCGCCATCCGAACATCTTCATCGTATTCAACATGTCCGCAGGGAATGCACCACATTCCTTCGTAGGAACCGTTCCGTTTCACCAAAAGTAGTTCGTTATTTTTTAATATAATAACCGCTACGCCGACGGTTGGATTTTTATAATGCACCCATTGACATCGATGGCAATACATCCTTTTTCGATGCCTGTTTAGTATGAGCTTCAATTGTTCCCCACAAAAGGGACAAAATTTGAAATTCATTGCGTTACCCTTTATCTCTGCTGGCGTTTAACAATGAGATCTTCTTTACCTCCTTTTTGTATGTTTTAAGTATATACTGTTTAGGAAAGATTTCTTTTGACAGGTATTTCAGCGAGCTGTTCAAGAACATATCGCATAATTCTTTAAACGCCGTTTCTTTTTTGGCTTTATCTATAAAAATTTTTTCTCTTTTCTTCTCAAACATCACGCTGTCTCCAAGCATATCCTTTATTTCATCGATATTTTCCGTGGACTCGCTGCTGTTTTTTTTCAATGCTTCTGTCACCGGAACATCCATTCGGACGATCATAGAAACCAGCCAACGATCGCCCACAAGTTTTCTTGATGCATCATATACATTCAATTGTAATCCGTTTTCTAAGTCCAAAGTTTTTATGAGTTTTTCTTTCATGCTCAATTCCTCTTTATCCTGTTTACAGAAATTGTATTTTTTACACCGTTTCTGTCTAAAAATACAATGCTTTTTCGAGAGCTGTTTTTATATTTGCCACATCACCCTATTTATTGTTATGGTGAATTTACCCTATAAATATATACATCCAATGTAATGGTGTTGTAAGATCTTGATAGGACACAGATTTTCACAGATATTAATATAATTTTTTGTAATATTTTATAATACAAGACGAGTCTATAAGGAGCTTCAGGTATGATTAAATTTTTGACTGGAAGCTGTTTGAGTGGATTAGGGATCGTTTTGAAAGAACCATAGGAGATAAATGTTATGGATGAAATTCCATGTTTAAGCAGAGGCATTTATTAATTGCCATGGCGGGTTCTTTCATTACGACCCCTTATTCACGAGTTTTATCCGCCTTTGGCGTGGTCTTTCATCAAAAATTTAATCATACCTGAAGCGGTAATGTTTTTAAAATCCGCATCCATCTGTGCCCAAAAAAAGAAATGCTCATGCTATTATATCATGTTGTGAACGACTCTTCGTATTTTCGGGAAATGGAGAAGACAGGAAAAATCACATGAAATATTTACCCATTGACAGCAGCCTGTTTGTTCAAAACCGGCAAAGATTTACCGCCGAGCTCAAATCCAATGCCATTGCCGTCCTGAATTCCAATGATGTGATGCCGACAAGTGCTGACGGCGTCCGATCTTTTATTCAAAACACAGATCTTTTTTACTTAAGCGGAATTGATGAGGAAGAGAGTATTCTTGTAATCTTCCCGGATGCCAGAGAAGAAAAGCACAGAGAAATTCTGTTCATTAAAAAAACCAATGAAGACATTGCCATTTGGGAAGGACCGAAATATTCGAAAGAAGAAGCGTCGAAGATATCCGGAATTAAAACGATTTACTGGACTGAGGAATTCGAGAAAATTTTCAGAAGTTTGGTTTTTGAGGCTGACCGGATTTATCTGAATTCCAATGAACACATACGGGCTGATGTTTTCGTTGAAACCAGAAACGCCCGTTTTCTAAAATGGTGTAAAGAAACATATCCTTTGCATAAATACGAAAGATTGGCGCCCATCATGCACCGCATTCGGCCCATCAAATCCAAGATAGAAGTGGAATTGATCAAACAGGCCTGCAACATTACCGAAAAAGCCTTTTTGCGATTGCTTGGCTTTATCAGGTCCGGGGTATGGGAATTCGAGATCGAAGCGGAAATTTACCATGAATTTATAACCCATCGATCACGGGGGCCTGCATATGCGCCCATCGTTGCCTCAGGGGCCAATGCTTGCATTCTCCATTATATTAAAAACAACCAATTATGTAGGGATGGCGATCTCGTGCTGATGGATTTTGGCGCTGAATATGCCAACTATGCCTCGGACCTGACGCGGACAATCCCGGTGAATGGCAAATTCACCCCGCGCCAAAAAGAGATCTACAATGCGGTGCTTCGCGTCCAAAAGGCAGCCACTCAAATGCTCACACCGGGCAATTCCTTTGAAACCTACAATAAAGACATTGGCGTCATTGTTGAAAAAGAGTTGATTGAACTGGGTTTGTTGGATGCCAAGGCAGTTGAAGACCAGAACCCGGAAGATCCTCTTTATAAACAATATTTCATGCACGGCGCATCTCATCACCTGGGTCTGGACGTACACGACTTTGGGAGTAAATACCGAAAATTCGAAGAGGGCATGGTGTTTACCTGCGAACCGGGAATTTACATAAAAGCAGAAGGAATCGGCATCCGACTGGAAAACGACATCCTGATCACCAAAGACGGTCCGGTTGATCTTATGAAAGACATTCCCATCGAAGCCGAAGAGATTGAAGATTTGATGAACAAATAAGAACGGACTTCGATTTCGATATCACCTTGCGTTTAACTGGGTTTATAAGTTATTCAGAGACCTTTGAAAAATCCTCATTTTTGTTTAAGTTCAAGGAAGGCGAAAATTTTAACCACAGGAATACATTTCGTATTTTGAGGATTAAAATTTGCGCCTGACGCAGAAATTGGACAAAAAGGGGGGTTTTGCAAAGGTCTCATTCAAGGTTTTGATCAACTTTATACCGGTCGCTTATACAATAGGAAGCAGCAGTTCCTGTAAAATGAATTAGTTCCGGCAAAGAAATTCTTTGATTAAACCCGCCAAGATGTGGACCTGTCATAATTGCTATATCTTCCAGACCTTTTGATAGGCCATTTATGTTGTCTCCGGTAAATCCGCGTTCTAACAAAAATTCACTGAATTCATCATCGCTCATTTCCTGTTGGTCGGTTACCCTGAAGATTTCCTCCATGTATTGGTCGACTCCGAATTCATCAATGGAACGCAATACAAAATTATCAAAATCAACCGGCAGACGATCATGTATTTTTCTTCCTGTGAATCCTTCATAATAGGAGTTAAACGAAGCCTCTATCAACTTTTGCATTGAATCAGGACAAAAAAGATTCCTTACATCTATGGGATATCCCTTTTTATCAAAGCCTGTCCGTTCAGGATGTTGATTTCGGAAATAGCTTGCACATATAAGAATAATACTCATAAAATGATTTCCGATAAGCCTGTAATACCTGCGAGAAGATCCTGAAACAACCTCAAGGTGCTCAAAATCTCTGACACCCGATTTCCCCAAATTAGGATAACGGCATGACATTAACCATCTATCCAACCGTCCTCCTCTCGGCCATTCATAATATCCTTCATCGCGCCGCCTGTGTCGTTGTACACGATTGTGAAAAAGAGGTACCGGAGCGGTGTGAACAATACCCATGGAGGCAAGTCTTCCCAGAAGCCAAGAGTTCCGACTCATAACCTCCATAAAACTGTTCCAATCAACGCTCTCTTCATCACGAAGAGGATTCGGATAAACGAAATAGTCGGGATGCACCATAAACCCTATGGCGGGATCCATATGTATCATCATTTTCTTTTTTAGATTATTCGGAAAATCTGTAAGTCTGAATAGATGCGCTTCCCCAAACCTAAGCGGCGTCGGTATATCAAATTTCATCGGAAATTCATATTTTACCGACTGCAAATACTCCATCCATAATGCTTCACGATTCAACCCTGTACTCTCGGAATCCGATCTTGCTAATTTTATGACAAATAAAAGATCACTCGCTATGGAGAACACAATACTCCGACCGATACAGTTCATATCGCAGTTTTCATTTAAACCTGTTTTACGGCATAAATCATCCCAGCGGATCGAAGCAACTTTATTAACATTCTGTTCCTTTAAAAACGGCCCTTTTATTTTCAGAGGAAGCGAGCCCAATGCCTCGGCCGCCGCCCGATGTGAAGGTCCGACGGAATCAGCAACAATATGTTTAAGACGTTTTATAGATTCTGCCGCCAGTCCCGGATTTTCGCAGGCGGACGCAAGAAACGAGAGGGTTTTGGCCGCTTTTCTGTATAAAAAATAGGCTTGTCTCTGAGAAGAGTGAACTCTTTTTATAACAACACTAAACAAAGCATTGACCGTCTTTGATGATGCTAAAGAGGCATTTTTGCTCAGATCGTGTTCAAGCATGGAAACCGCCATATAGGTTGCGGAAAAATCCATACATGAGTTTAACAAATAATTTTCACTGGTAACCAGATCTTTGTGCATTCCTTTGCTCTTCATTCAGTTTTTTTAAACCCTGTCTCTGCTTGAAACGCTCAGTTTAGGCTGTAAATATATTCAATTATTATTTGCTTTACAAGATCTGAGTTTTTTCTTAGATTTAACCTAATTGAGCGAACTATGGTCGAAAGAACCAATAACCTGGAGAGGCTTTGATATGAAAAGTAAAACACTACGTATGTTAACTATCTCTCAACTTGCTATTTTTCTGCTCTTTTTGTGTTTAACATTGGGAAATGAAATTATAGACATCCCTCATTACGTTTTTAATGATGCACCCACGTTATATTCCCAAAGACTTGGTGAAATTATGATTGAATTATCAATCTTTATAATAGTAATGGTAATTCAAGCAGTGTTGTTCAAGAACCTATATAAGCGGATTAGACTTTTAGAAGGATTCATACCAATTTGTGCCAATTGTAAAAAAATCAAGAGTACAGGGGATCAATGGGAGCAAATTGAAAAATACATAACACAGCACTCTCTTGCCCAGTTTTCTCATAGCATTTGTCCAGACTGTGTCAGGAAACTGTATCCTGATTTATATGATGACAAAATATAAAGGACAAAACGAAAGTTGCCTAACAAATAAATTCTGCGGATGCTAAGGAGCCGAGACGCTGATTTAGGCGCAGTAAGATTTCAGACAGCTCCAACAGACCGGTAACTGCCCTTTATTGCAAATCACTGCTATCATATCTGTATTTAGACAGGATATAAAAAATGAAACCACGGATAGACACAAATAAACACAAATAAAAAAAATGAAATTTAATCTATGTTCATCCGTGTCTATTTGCGGTTAAAATAAGACCATTGAGTTCAATCCGGATCAAATCCTTTACATCCGGTTGTGAGAGCATGTCTTTTTGAATGAGGATAGTTGCGGCAATGGGTCGGTTTGGTATGATGTATCCTACAGATATATTTATTATTCGGAAGTCTTTTCAGCCATGGGCACCTGCCAAGCTCTTCACCGGTTTCCTGATCAATCCAAATATCGTTGAAAAAAGAACTCTGAGCGACAAATTTGAGAATATCGTAGCGATCTTCCAATTTCCACCGGTTAACGTCTTCATCGAGTACGGAATTACAGTAGGCATCGGAAAGATTCAGGCAGCAATGACCGCACTGTTTACAACTGAATTTTTCCATTTCCGTTTCCACCCAAATCCCTTCTACAACGCCTTTAGCATCAGTACCCACGTATGAATTGACCCAAAATACTTTTGTATATACGAGGGCAATATTTTCCGGAAATTTGTCTTCAAGAGCCTTTGTTAAGAGATCTTCAAATTCGCTCCAGTGGTAAAATTCTTCATCATCCGATTCTTTCGGTTTATAGATAATCCCGTGGACCTTGTTTTCCGTAAGAGGATTGATTCCTTTGCTTGACCTGGCTTCGCCGCCCTCAAGAAAAGAGTAAATCTTCGCTATTTCCTCAACACAATCCGGTCTTAAAAGAGAATCAATAATATCCCTTATCGCTTCTCTAACGGTTATAAATTTTATATGCTTTTCCATAATGATAGTTACATGAAGGGTCGGGGCGTTTTTATTGTAAACACCCCGACCCCTGAATTACATAGGTGCCAAAAGGATGTTTTCGTCAACTTATTGTCAACCATTATTTAATTTTATTGTCAACTACATGATCGATAACCGGTTTTAAAGAAGGATTTAGATTTTCAATTTTTATAACTTTATCCGGATGTGTTTTTTTAAAAATACGGAAGATCTCGTCTGCAAATCCTTGCCCAATTGACTTAACCCCCTTAAAATCGAGAATAATCTCTTTAAATTTATCGAGCCCATAAAGCAACCTTTTCGCTTCAGACCGTGAAACATAATCTTGGTGAAAAAGCTTTACCAGAGCCTTCGTTCTATCAAATCTGTAATCAAATTCTTCCGGTGCGAAATGAGAAAAAATTTCATCAAGTCTTCTCTTTGAGCGCATGCTGATATTAAAAGACACTTCAGTCCCTTTAATAAATTTCATTTTTTCAACGAAAACATCCTCTTTCCGATTATCTATGCTAAGTTTAATATTATGGGATCTGAAAAAGATAACATCAGATGCTTTCGAGGTGAAAAATATTCCCTCTCCAGTATGCTTCTCTTGCATGGTGGTTGTTTTTCCTTTTAGCAATTCTCCAACAGCAGCATTTTCATCATCCAGATTAAATTTTGTAAAGATTGAATAAAAGAGCCCTATTCCAAAATCCCTGATTCGAAAACTAATCTGGTAAGAATCAATTAACCACTCAATGATACACTTTTTAGATTCAGAATGATCGATTGCATTGTTTAACATCTCAGTAAATGCATAGCTGACTATTTTGAAAGCACGATCACTGAGATCATTTTTTAGATTTAAACGCGGCGCCAATTCATGAAATACTTTATCTTCTTCAAGACCCGATAAAGTATACGTTTTTTCAATACGTTTTTTCAATCGCACTTTTTTGTCGGCGGATGGAATTCTATAGATCGCCCCCCTGGTAACACCCTCTTTTACCACCCGGTCGTTTTGTATTAACTCTTTTAAGTGTTTATTAACAGCCTGTCTGGATATTCCTAAATATTCGGATAGCTGTTTGCCGGTAGCATATTGATTTTTTTCAATGTATTTAAATATCTTGTCTTTTGCATTCATGAGACTATTATATTTATTGTCAACCTATTGTCAACTAATATTTAATATTATTGTCAACCTTATCTTTGCAAAGAACATTCAGTGGGTGTTATTAAGAGATGTTGAATTATCGGTTATATAGGGCCGGATCGTCAGTGTTCGGCCGTCTGTCCGCATTGATACTGCGCCGTTTCGAGCGGTTTCGAGAACCCGGCACCCCATATCCTGATATCGTTTTAAAACCGATGGATGAGGGAATCCGAATCTGCTTTTCCATCTCGATGATATGACGACGACCTCTGGTTCTACCTTTTCCAGGAACCTTTCGCTGCTCGATGTTTTACTGCCGTGATGCGGCGCCAAAAGGACCGTACTTCTTAATTTATCCCCGACCGTCGAAACCAACTCATATTCAGCCGGAGTCTTGATATCGCCGGGAAACAAAAGGGATACTTTACCGAATGACACCTTTAATACCATGGAATTGTTGTCCAAGTTGCGCCATGTTTCTATATCTTTTTTTTCAATAAAATCTTTTGGTGGATACAAGACGTCGACTTGAACGCCATTTATGTCGTGAACACCGGTGATCTTGCGATATGCCGGCATTTGAATGTGGTTCTTTTTAATGGTTTCCATGAATAATCGATACCCGAAGGTATCGGCGGATTCGTGGTTTAACCATACCTGTTTGACATGAAAGTTTTCGGCAATATAGATCAGGCCGTTTAAATGATCGCTGTTGGCATGGGAGAGAACCACGGTATCAACAGTCCGAATCTTTTTTCGCCATAAAAACGGCGCAACAATACTCGCCCCCACATCAAACACCCGATTGTCGGAAAATCCGCCGCCGTCTATCAGCATGGTATATCCGTACGGAAGTTCTAAAAGCGAAGCATTACCGTGCCCGACGTCGATCATGGTTACCCTGACATCATCGCGCCAATACCGCTGGTACAAACCGCAACCGAGGTCTGCGCTAAAAACTAAAACCGTCAGCAGAGCAACCGTGACCACAGGTTTTTGAATTGATTTTTTGCTTTGACTGCGCCGGTTTTTACTTAAAGCTAACGGCATTCTGGCTTGTACACTTTTAAGGTTTAGCAGCACCAAAAACAGAACATAAAAACAAAATATCTCAAGGTAATTTGGAGTTATAGTTTTTATTGCCGCAAAGGACCACCCGGATACAACCTTAATGATCATTATGGCAGATCCCAAAACCGCGGAAGCGGTTTTGAGACAAACCAATGCGCTGGGAACCGAGAACGGGCAAATAAATACCGCTAAGATTCCAAATGGAACCACCACAAAACCGATAAGGGGAATAAAGATAATGTTTGCCGGAAGCCCCACCAGAGATACCTGATTGAAATAATACATCACCAGGGGCAGCGTACCTAAAACTGCCAAAAAAGACGTCATGAAAAAGTAATAGAGTTTTATGGCCGCCTTTGCCCATTTTTGTTTTCGGGTTATGTTTTGGCCGGAAAGCCAAGGGGTCGGAATTCTGGAGAGACCGTATATGATGGCAAAAACCGCGGCAAAGGAGAGTTGAAACGAAATTGAAAAAAGAGAGGGCGGATAAACAATCAGAATCATCATTGCCGCTATTGCCAGGGTATTTGTAAGATCATGTTCTTTCTCAAATAAAAATGCCGTCAAAAATACGATAACCATGATCACCGCCCGTTGGGTGGACGGAGACATGCCTGAAAGAAGACCATATACAAGTACGGGAACAATAGATAAAAGGACTGCACCTTTTTTTGTCCAGGCATTTAATAAAAAAAACCGGATATGAGATAATATCCATTTGAAAAATAAAAATGAAGCCGTCGCGATAATGCCGATATGAAGTCCTGAAATGGCGAGAAGGTGTCCGGCACCGACCCGGTTGAATGACGTTCTCAATTCAGGAGATATCGCTTCCCGGTCACCTACAATCAGCGCTTTTAGCACGCCCTGCTGTTCTTTATCTCCAATTTGGTCGATAAGATTGGATATCCGATGACGTGCATCCGAAATGATGGCACCCATCCCTTTGCCCACGTTTTTTTCGATCAGGGTCAGTTTTTGTGCCGGGACATAGGCACTACCCCAAACTTTCTTGAAAGCCATATGTCGTTGATAATCAAATCCTCCGGGATTGCTGAAATTGCGAATAGATCTGATTCTGGCCAAAAAAACAACACGATCTCCTGTTGACAGATTGGGCGCATCCCCTGAAACAGTTAACCGGATCCTTCCCTTCACAGGAAATGGTTCGCCTTTGTCTTCAAGGAATTCTGTACGAAGAATACACTTTTGCCGACTCAATTTTTTTGCATCGGATGTGACAATAACACCGGTTATTTTCCACGGATGCGTGTCCATAAAGTGAATGACATGGTTTGAAGGGAATGCAGGGAAAACCCATGGTTGTATGGACAGGTAGCCCAGGGCAATCAAAAGAACAATGGGGGAAAGTTTAGATGTTCTCTTTTTTAGAATGAAAAAAAGTAGTGTGGCTGCACATACCGAGGCAACCATAATCATCCATGCGCCGTGCCCCGGGAACCAGGCACCGACGACAATTCCTGAAATCATCGATAAAAGGAGAGGAATAACCGGACGGGAATAAAAAGTCGTGGTTTCCATTGCAATGATTGATGAGAATGAGTTGAAAAAGTTCAGAAAGATTTAATGGGCTGATATAAGCTTTACTATTTACTGGGTTTGCTTCCCCGTTAATATGGAATAAAGCTAACCCGGATTTTTCACGTGTTCGAGGCGTTCATTTGCAAGGCATTCAAGGGCGCAGCCGTAGTAAGCTACTGCAAGCCCTTGATAACGCAGCAAATGGGCGTCTCGGACACGTGAAATATTCGGGTTAAGCCTTCACGCGCTGAATAGCCGCCCCGAGTTGAGAAAATTTTTCTTCAATTTTCTCATATCCACGATCCAGATGATATACCCGGCTGATCTCGGTGGTGCCCTTTGCCGCCAATCCGGCCAAAATCAACGATGCGCTGGCTCTTAAGTCCGATGCCATGACCGGCGCGCCGGACAACATCGGCACGCCGGTAATCATGGCGGTGTTTCCTGATATTTTAATATCCGCCCCCATGCGTTTCAGTTCGCCGACATGGATGAAACGGTTTTCAAAAATGGTTTCCGAAATCATACTGAATCCGCTTGCAACCGACATCAGTACCATAAACTGAGCCTGCATATCTGTCGGGAATCCCGGATAAGGCAAAGTTTTAATATCAACGCTCACGATGTCACCCGTCCCTTTTACCTGTATGCACCGATCCTTGACGAATATATCGGCGCCACTCAGTCTGAGTTTGTGGATCACCGCTTCAAGATGGTCGGGTTCACAATCCAAAATGGTCACATTTCCTCCGGTCAAGGCTGCTGAAACCATAAAGGTACCGGCTTCGATTCGGTCGGGTATGATTTCAACCGATACCGGGTGCAACATGGATACCCCCTTAATGGTAATAACAGAAGTGCCGGCCCCTTTTATTTTGGCGCCCATTCGGTTCAAAACATCGGCAAGTGCAACAACTTCAGGCTCACAGGCCGCATTGTTCAACACGGTCGTCCCTTTGGCCAGAACAGCCGCCATCATGAGATTTTCAGTTCCGGTTACGGTGGAAATATCCATATAAATCTCTTCTCCTTTTAAATGATCCGCCGCAGCTTCCACGTAACCATGTTTTAATTCAATTTTTGCACCGAGACCGGAAAGCCCCTTTAAATGAAGATTTATGGGGCGAGCGCCGATGGCACATCCTCCCGGCAATGACACCCGGGCTTTTTTAAGTCTTGCCAAGAGCGGACCAAGAACCAGAATTGAAGCCCGCATTTTTCTTACGAGATCATAAGGCGCTTCGTGATTGCCCACACCCCCTGCATCTATTTGAACCGTATCTTTATCTGTCTTTACCCTGGCGCCGAGATGCACGAGCAAATCTTTGGTGCTCTGGATATCTCTAAGGTCCGGAACGTTGGTATATGTATTCCATCCATCGGTAAGCAAAGAAGAAATAAGGATGGGAAGAGCGGCATTCTTAGCGCCGCTTATCTTCACTTCTCCCTCAAGAGAACGCCCGCCTTCAACGATGATTTTGTCCATTTAAGCCTCTCAAACAAAAAAAGCGCTTCCCCGATTTTATGGCGAGGCAAGCGCTTTTAACTTTCAGAAAAACAAATGTTAATGGTGATGTTCGCCATTCTCCTTGGATGCATCAATGGCAGCTTTGATGATGCAGTAGGTCATACCGATGCCTAAAATGGTAAGCGCGTACCAGAGGCCTCCCATAAAAACCGCATGGCCCATGTCCCAGATCCATTCAAAATTAAAAGGAAACATAATCTATCCTCCTGCCCGCTCGTGCCTTACGTGGCAGGCGGGCCTGCTTGGCTTTAGGCTTCAGCCGGCTTTAATTCCTGTTCTAACTCAACCCGAGATTCAACCTCCGTCTCTTCTCCATCCATGGATTCGATGGGATTCAGTTCAGCCTCGTTGGGGAATACCGGCAGATAGCGGTATGATATGGCGATGAGAATAATACCGTATGCTACCGGGAGTATGGTTGTTGCAACCTCCTGCCAACTTGGGATGTACAAGACCCATCGATCAAAGGTCATAACAGGTACGGCCATGACCTGAAGCACCATGACCCATCGATTAAGACACACCCCGACAACCGCCAGGATCACGGCAATCCAAAGTGTTACGGAAGTCTTGCGTCCTTTATCCGTAATCAGGATAAGTGCAGGGATCAGACCGCAAATCCCAATCTCCACTACAAGTACCCAGATGCCATACAATGGATTGTTGGAATAAAAATCCATTAGCGTGAACCCTTTTGATGGTGCGGTAGCGGTGAACCAGTGCCAGGTATCGTAAGCCTTTGCCATGGTATATGTCAGAATCATCCATCCTGAAATTTTAGCCAAAAGCTCAATAGCGTTGTCCTTTACCAGTTTTTTTCGGGTAATTTTTTCGGTAATTTTTGTAACCAGAATGGTAAAACACGGCCCGCACGCAGCAGCCGACCAGGTAAATAGAAAGAAGGTCCAGGGCCAGATAAAAATGCCTTCCCGATAGGCGAAGGGTCTTCCGTACAGAACCCCGGCAACGCCGCCCAAAGAACCTTGGTGGAAAAATGAGAGAAATGCACCGGTTGCCGCAAATACCGCCATAATTTCGTGCATATTGTGTCCGAGATGGTGAAAAAACGGAACTTTGTCGATCTGCCGGTTTTCAAGAATCAGCGGGATATATTCAATGGTCAACACACCGAAATAACAGGAAAGACAAAAAGCCACTTCAGTTAACATGGAGTGAACATTGGCATGCCAGAAAATGAACCACCCCCTGAGCGGTTGTCCGATATCGATGGCTAAAATCAGCAGCGCCGAACTGTAGCAGATAAAACCGATGAGCACTGCATAATTAATGATATTCTTGAGCGCATCTTTTCCAAAAATATATCTTAATAATCCGGTAAAAAATGCACCGCCACCCACCGCAATGACCGCAAGATCAGCCCAGATCCACAAAGCAAACCCGTAGTAATCGTTCATATTGGTCTGGTTAAGCCCCTTGAACCAACAGAGTAACATGGCATAAACGCCCCACAGCAGCACAATGCCGGCTGCTCCGATGAACAGCAAAAATTGCCACAACGGGCAGCGCTTAACGCCTTTGGGTATTAATGCAGAATCCATATGTTACATACTCCTTGAATAGCAGTTTCAGTATTTGTTAGCTTTTA
>Ga0307423_1001760_pt1 | contig 12778 bp, 10 predicted proteins | sample SalMarWE160310MG_FD_202154 | JGI IMG/M metagenome (GOLD analysis project Ga0307423, IMG submission 202154) | Salt marsh sediment microbial communities from the Plum Island Ecosystem LTER, Massachusetts, United States - WE1603-10 | ecosystem: Environmental > Aquatic > Marine > Intertidal zone >...
AGGCGTTGAGGATTCCCTCTGCCATTTGAGAACGGGCAGAATTGTGTGTACAAAGGAAAAGAACCCTCTTCTTCATTCAATCCTCTCAAAAACGAGTGTACGTTGTTGCTTATGTAAGCATTCCCACAAAAGACTCTACACATCTACATAGACTAAGTAGCAGTCTATATATTATTTGGATAATGCGAATATTCCTTCTTCGGTATCGTTAACTTGTGGTTAAAATGCCAAAACTAAAAAATAGGAAACCGAAAAAAATCAGAAGCAAAATCGAGTGAATCTTGGTACTTCACTCACTTCTGAAAGCGCGTATGGCAAAAAACCTAGGGGACGATTTTCGTGTCAAATCCAGTTTGTTGCGGGGGAACTCGATGAGCTTTGAAGATGTGGAAACTCTAAAAACCGCTTTCACACTATACAACATTCTCACAAGACCCACATCTCCTTCTGCCTGCAAAACATTCATGGTGCTTCAAAAGAGGAACATCACCTACACACACGTAATTGTAGCTCCTCCCTTTTATAGCATCAAACACCACTTCAAAATGTTAATTTTCTCTATGTTTTCCAAACCAAGACTTAAACACGCATGAACGGCTCCTTGGAAACGGTTATTTTTCCTCTCTTCTCGAAACCCTTTACCCTCTTTTGTAAATCCGTTATTGCGAATCTTTAGATGAATCCTAAAACATATGACATGTGCGCTTAGAGTTTGGCTCATAACTGAACAGCAGCTATAAATAAACTGTCATTAGAATATAACGTACAGAATCCTGTGGGGCGGGTTAACTTGTCTGAAACGACTTTGCGTGTATCAAAAATCAAAGACGGCACAGTGATAGACCACATCACTGCCGGACATGCTTTGGATGTGTTAAAGATTCTGGGGATAACTGGGCTCGTTAACAGCGTTGTGACCGTGGGCATGAATGTGCCCAGTAAAACGTTGGGCTTAAAAGATATGGTGAAGATTGAGGGAAGAGAGCTGAAATCGGCAGAAGTGGACAAGATAGCTCTTTTGGCTCCGCATGCAAGCATAAACATCATCAGAAACTACAAGGTTGTGGACAAGCAGCTGGTCCGGTTGCCCGAGGTAATACGGGAGACGGTTAAGTGTGCTAACCCTGCGTGCGTCTCAAACAGTAACGAGCCCGTAAAATCCACCTTCTATGTAGACAATGAAGAGCCTCTGCGTTTAAGATGCCATTACTGTGGCTACATCATGGAGAAGCAGGACATCCCCAAACAGTTCTAATTTATTCGCTCTTTTTTGTTCGACAGCACAGTGTTTATTACTTGACAGTAATATTTATATGGGGACAACTATATTTATTACTTCATGGTAATAACGGACGAGGACACATGCGCTTAAAACTTCAACTTGTACGTGACGGAAAAATAATCCTAGAAGTGCCCCTATCCCCAATGGACTGGCCAAAAGAACAACTTGAACGAGAATTCCAAGACTTCGAAGAAGACTTCCAACGATTCTCTTGCATCTTTGACGCACTATCCAACCAAACCCGCCTAAAAATGATGAGAAAACTAGTAGAGGAAGAAGACAACACAATGAACTTCGCAGACTTCATGAAAGAGCTGGACTTGAACCCAAAAACAGTCTGGGAGAACTCAAAAAAACTCAGCGACGGCGGATTTCTAATCAAAACTGGACGAGGAACATATCGATGCTCAGAATTCGGGCAATCAGCATTCTTAACCTTGAGCCTCGCCCTACGCCGCCTATTAGACTATCTAGAAGAGACCGAAAACATTTAGGAGGTGAAAGACACTGTCAGAAGAAGACCGATGGTCCAAATGGACTAAAAGATGGCCATTCTCCGGAAGCGACACTTTTGATATACAAGAAGCCTTCAAAAAAATGGAAGAAATGATGGCAAAAGAGTTTGAGGAACTATCCAAGAGAGCCCCCGAAGCCCTCCAGCGAGAACAAACATTACCTGACGGAACTAAAGTGAAAAGCTGGGGACCTTTTGTGTACGGCTACAGCGTAACTGTGGGTCCAGATGGAAAACCAAACGTAAGAGAGTTCGGAAATTTCAAGGCAGAAATTCAGCTTGGAAAACCGCACATGGACGTCAAGGAGGAAAGGGAACCCTTGACAGACATTATTAACGCTGATGGCGAAGTCAGGGTGATTGTTGAGCTGCCCGGTGTCGAAAAGAAAGACATCAAACTTTCTGGAACAGCTGATAAGTTAACGATTTCTGTTGAAACTCCTGAGCGCAAATACTTCAAAGAAGTTGAACTGCCCGCAAAGGTAGACGCTAAAAAGGCAACGTCAGCATACACGAACGGCGTTTTAGACGTTACTGTTCCCAAAAAGAAACAAAAGAAAACCGAAAGCCGGAACATAAAAATCGAATAAACAAGGCGTATCTAACCCAAACTCTTCTTTTTCTATTCTTTTTTTGTTTAACTCCAAAAAATTGACACAAAACCTGACTCCATGTTGGATGGAATCGTTTACGTTTGGAAACGGAAAAGGATTATAGAAACAATGAAATATACAGTAGATACCTTTAAATCGTTACGTCAAAACCTATAAACGATACAGGGCAAAAGTTTACGAGAGGATTCATATGAGCGAAATGGCTACCCGGATTTTGGAAGAGAGCCTCGGAAAAATAGTTCTAGTACGACTGAGAGGTGGAAAGAAGCTACGGGGAAAACTCAAAGGCTTCGATCAGCACCTCAATTTAGTGTTAGATGAAACAGACGACACAACAGATGTTGAAAACGTGAAGAAACTAGGCGCCATCATAGTCCGCGGCGACAACGTGGTAATAATTTCGCCTCCCCCTAGGTGACATAACTTGGGAAAAACTGGTAAAGGCACGTCATCAATGGGTAGACGCTCCCACAAGGTTCTGCATATCCGATGTAGACGCTGCGGCAGAAGAGCATACAACGTTAAACAGAAAAAGTGCGCAGCATGCGGATATGGTGTATCTTCTAAAATCAGAAGATATTCGTGGCAGACCAAAACCCTAAACGGGGCAAGACTCCTCTAATCTGTCATATATTCTAGATTTTTTTTAACTTCTCTTTCTAAAGATTAAAAAAAGAAAAAGGTACGAAGAATTTTATTTCTTCGTAATTCTTTGGAATTCTTCGAAAGCCCGTTTTGCCTCTTCTACGGAAGCTTGGTCCTCTAAGGTAGAGAGGTCGCCTATCGTCTGTCCAGCAACCAATGCTTTCAGGACTCTTCGCATGATTTTGCCGCTTCTTGTCTTCGGAAGTTTTGATACAAAGTATATGTTTTCGGGCGTTGCGAGTGGACCAACAGCTTTTCTCATGTGATTTCTAAGCTCTTTCGCGAGTTCATCACTTGGATTAAATCCTTCCTTTAGAACGGCGAAGACCACGATTGTTTCTCCCTTGATTTCGTGCGGCTTGCTGGCTACTGCTGCTTCTGCTACTGCTGGATGTGAAATCATTGCGCTTTCAAGTTCAACTGTTCCCAGTCTGTGTCCTGCAACCTTCAGTACTTCGTCTGCTCTGCCTAGAAGCCATAGGTATCCGTCCTCGTCTTTCATGCAATAGTCTCCGGCGTAGTATGCGCCTGGGAATCTGGTCCAGTAGGTTTCCTTGAAGCGCTCAGCGTCCTTATAGACGGTCAATGCCATTCCAGGCCACGGCTTCTTGATTATGATGTAGCCTCTTACTCCTGCTGGCACTGGTTTTCCGTTTTCATCTACTACTTCAACGTCGATGCCGGGCAGCGGATATGTTGCTGAGCCTGGTTTGAGCGGAACCAATCCTATGCCTGGTGCCGGTGAGATCATTATTCCTCCGGTTTCTGTTTGCCACCAAGTGTCCACGATTGGGCATCGTTCTCCGCCTATGTTCTTGAAGTACCACATCCACGCTTCTGGGTTGATTGGCTCTCCAACGCTTCCTAGAATGGATAGGCTGCTTAGGTCATGTTTTTTGACCCATTCTTCGCCGAGTCGCATGAACATCCGTATTGCTGTGGGCGACGTGTATAATGTTGTTATCTTGTATTCTTCAATTATCTGCCACCATCTGTCGGGTGTTGGATAGTCTGGGGCTCCTTCATACATGACTATTGATGCGCCATTCAGTAGGGGCGCGTAGACGATGAAGCTGTGTCCTGTGACCCATCCGATGTCGGCGTTGCACCAGTACACGCTGTCTTCTTGAATGTTGAAAACCGATTTGTAGACTGAGTTAATGTAAACCAAGTAGCCGCCTGTGCTGTGAACTATGCCTTTCGGTTTTCCTGTGGTTCCAGAAGTGTAAAGAATGAACAGTGGATGAGTGCTCTCAACGGGCAGTGGGGGTACAGATTTTTCTATATGCTTCACGGCATCGTGATACCAGATGTCTCTGCCTTCTTTCATGTTGATTTCGTGGCCAGTTCGCTTTACAACTAACACGTTCTTTACTGACGGAGTGTTTTCTACCGCTTCATCAACTATGGATTTTAGTTCGATGATTTTTCCTCTTCTGAAGCCGCCGTCTGCCGTTATGACAACGTTGGCTTCAGTGTGGTTTATTCGGTCAGCCAGAGCCTGTGCGCTGAATCCGGAAAAGACGACAGTGTGTATTGCGCCTATTCTGGCACACGCCAGCATGGCTATTGGCAACTCAACTATCATTGGTAAATAGAATGCTACGCGGTCTCCGTCCTTTACGCCCATTTTCTGTAGGGCAGCCGCCAACTTGTTTACTTCTTTGTGTAGTTGCAGGTAGCTTAGGGTTTTTTCTTCGCCGTTTTCGCCTACCCAGTATATGGCTACCTTGTTTCGTCTCCAATTCTTAAGGTGCTTGTCAACACAAAGGTATGATGCGTTTAGCATGCCGCCGGGGAACCATTTTGCGAATGGTGCGTCCCAGTCTAGTACGCGGTCCCATGTGCTGAACCAATCAAGTTTTCTTGCTTCCTGTTCCCAATATTCTTCAATATTATCTAATGATTTTTTGTATGTGTCCATGTAACGTTTTATTGGCCAATATTTCAATTCAACTGGAAGAGAATCTGTTTTCATTTCATCACCTGATTTCGATAGTTTCTGAGCGAACACAGAATTTTCCGCCAATATATTTCTTGTGGAGTCAATTATAGAAAAGACAGTGGCAACTTTCAGTTTTTGTTTAGAATAACAGTTCATAATTGAATGTTTGTATAAGTGGCGGACCCGCAGGGATTTGAACCCTGGATTTCCGGCTCCGAAGGCTTGCGCGTCACCCTTTTCAGGTGACTCGACGCCTTATCCAAACTAGGCTACGGGCCCACCCGAGAATAGATGCTAGAATGAATGATTAAAATATAGCGGAGGTTCAAGCCTTCCATGTTGACAATTTTTTGTTTTCATCGCGTGTTGACCCTGTTTTGGGTATGGTGGCTCATGTTTTTAGTGCCAATCATTAACCTGTGGCGGAGTTTGATGAGCCAGTTAATGTTAAGAGAAGGAAACAACTAACATCACCTAAGTTGCTGGTTTTTGGAAATGGAGGTCACTTCTTGAAGCATTACAGAAACTCAGAGTTTTGGGCGTCTTTACTTATTCTGTTGGTCACAGTATTCTTTTCGGCTGTGGCTTATGTTCGCTGGTATAGTTTAGGCTTCTTTGTCGGTTCCCTGTTTTTTGTCCATTGGCTTGGTTTAGCGGCAACTAGTTTCATCGCCGCTCTAGTTCCAGTTTATTACGTTCTAAAACGCCGAAGACCACAAAAAATCAAGACGCTATTAAAGATACATGTCTTCGGGAACCTCACCTCTTTTCTGTTAGTTTCGGTCCATTTTGCCCAAAACACGGGCAGATTGTCTGGGTTCTATCCAAGATTAGAGGACGGCTTTGTCCTGTTTCTGGTTTTGAGCATAATCGTGGCAACTGGAATGCTTGAAAGATTTGGAGCCGGACATAAACTTGTAAAATACACCAAACCTGTTCACAGGTACGCGGTGGCGATTTTCTATCTGGTAATGACTATTCATGTGCTGCAATCTCTCAATATAATCTAACGTCTCAATGGCATTTCTTTATTTTTGAGATTTGCACGCGCCAGCCAGTTAAGGTAAATGCTTTAATAAATGTAAAGATTTTATGATTTGGCTGTGGGCTTGTAGCTCAGTTTGGCTGGAGCGTTCGGCTGATAACCGAAAGGTCGAGAGTTCAAATCTCTCCAGGCCCACTTTTACTTACACTTAGACAATCGCAGCATCTGATTTTTGAAAAAAGGAGAAGATGCGGGAGACATGAGTATAGTGCACATCTATAAGAAAAGACGTTTTGGTTAGCGGGCACATAGTGCATATCACTTTTTTTTTATATAACTTCCCCCACGATTATATTTGAGCTGGTTTCATGTCTTTGGTTTATGTTTTGCTAAACACCAAACCGAATAAAATGGAAAGTGTTCTAGAAAAAATAAAAGAAATTGATGGCATAGAAGAGGCTTACATGCTTTATGGAATCTACGATATCTGCGTAAAAGTTAAGACCGAAATTCCAAAAGAACTCAAGGGAGTAGTCCAGAAAATCAGAAGCCAAGACAATGTCCGATTTCCCCTAACACTGATGGTTATTAAAAAATAAGACATTCCCTAGAAAATGGAGCTTGCCAACTTGTTATAAACGGAAAGATACCTTTCCAGTTTTGTCCTAAAAAGAATCAACAAAAAAATGTGATAGTTTGTAAGCGCGTAGACCGCCTTCTTTGAAGTCAGGTTTTACCATGCAACTTGCCAAGAATTTTGAGCTATTGGTAACTTTGCCACTTACTTTCTAGTTTTGGATCTTGGATTGTCTTCATTATATAATCGGCAAATTCTGCTCCAGTAACACCATCTGATCTTCCTGTTATAACCAGTTTTTTCTTATACTGACTACAGATGTCCAGAGCCATCTCGAATTTCCTAGCTTCAACAGCGAAACCAATGTGGTTTAAGAGCATAGCAGTAGCTCTCATGATGCTAGCTGGGTCAGCGTACTTGGCTCTTCCTTCTTCAACCATTCTTGGAGCTGTGCCATGTACTGCTTCAAACATTGCATATCTTTTGCCAATATTTGCGCTTCCAGCAGTGCCAACGCCTCCTTGAAATTCAGCTGCTTCGTCAGTTAAAATGTCTCCATAAAGATTTGGCAATACTACTACTCTGAACTGTGTCCTTCTTTTTGGATCCACAAGCTTGGCAGTCATAATGTCAATGAACCAGTCATCCCATTCAACTTCAGGATAATTCTTAGCTACCTGTTCCGCTACACTGAGAAATTTGCCATCAGTTGTTTTTACCACATTTGCCTTGGTAACGACTGTTACTTTGTTAATTTTGTTTTTCTTGGCATAATCAAATGCCATTTGGATTATCCTTTCAGAACCTTGCTTGGTCGTTACTTTAAAGTCAATTGCAAGATCATCAGTGACATTTATTCCCTTTCCCCCAAGTATATAAGCTCCTTCTGTATTCTCCCTGAAGAATATCCAATCTATCCCTTCTTTGGGAACTTTTACTGGTCTTACGTTTGCAAACAAATCAAGTATTCGTCGCATTGCAACGTTCGCACTCTCAATGTTTGGCCATCCATCACCTTTCTTTGGCGTGTAAGTAGGGCCTTTAAGTAAAACATGGCATTTTCTGATCTCCACCAAAATGTCTTCAGGTATTGTTTGCATGAGCTTCGCACGGTTCTCTATAGTCAATCCCTTGATGACCTGTAATTTGACTTTCCCATTTGCAATCTCTTTTTTCAGCAGAAACTCTAGAACACGCTTTGCTTCTTTGGTAATGTATGGGCCGATTCCATCTCCACCAATGATTCCTATTACTATTGGTTTTAGATTAGCATAATCTATCCATTCCTCAGCTTTTTTCATGCGTTCGACTCTTTCAAGCTGTTCTTCTAGAATATTTCCAAGCTGTTCCTTTGCTGTTTCAATTTCTGCGCTCATTTCTGATCTTTCCATCTTTTTGCTTCTTCTTCTAATTCTTCTTTCCTAGGAGATAGATAAAGTATATCATGCCAAGGGTGCCGGTATAGCCCTGTTTCTAGGCGCTTTTGATCCAGAATATGACCCATAAAACCAATACTACGACCGAGAACGAAAAGCCCATTTAAAGCTCCGGTTTCTATGATGTCACTGATTTCCTTCTTTGAGAAACCTAAGCTGTTTAGCAGGTCAAGAAAAAGAATTCCTATGCACCCATCTACATTCAAAATTAGATTGTCTCTTTTTGCAGTAGTTATTTTCTCAACTTTCAGAGCGTAGTCTAAATATTCGGTTTTTGGGAAATTCTCCTTCGCATATTTTTTAAGCAATTCTACCCTTTGATCGGGATTTATCACAGACTTAACACGATGACCAATTCCAGGAATTAGAATGTTCATTGATTTCATCTCATCAACCATCTCATCTGGGCCTCTTTTCCAATCATGAAACTTTTTGAACCAATAGGCTGCTCCGTCGATAGCGCCTCCAAATCGTGGACCAATTGTTAAAAGACCACTCACTAAGGAGGATATAAGATCCTTTCCAGCTCTTGCAGCTACAATAGAATTATGAGCACCTGAAACTGCAGGACCGTGATCAGCCACTATCTGCAAAACTAGTTCAATGAAACTTTTAGCCCAATTTGGAAATATTTTCTTGAACCAAAGAAGACCAATAATTCCACCAATCCCATATCCATTTTCGACAATCTCAGTTAATGGTACACCAGCATAGAGGGGTTGATCTCCCCGCTCATCTACAATTGTACTAATGAACTGAGTTGGCACCCTTATTTTTCCCGCGGCTAAAGCCTCGTTGAAATCCATAGGTATTTTCCGGGGCTCTCGATAGGGTTTTGGTTTGATTTTTCCTTCTTTCACTAGTTTGTCAAAAGTTTGTTTTATTTTTTCACCAAGGTCATCAAAGGTATCTGGGATTATAGCGCCCGCTTCTTTCAATGCCCTATTTTTTGCATCAGCTGTTTCTAAATCTGTTCTTGCTTTTGCTCCAGCATGCCCAAACTGTACACCGGCTGGGAACATTTTAGAGCATGTTCCTATACACCATGCTACTAGTGGTTTTGTGATTTCTCTCTTTTTTAGGGCATCAGCAATGTCATACTCGTCCTTGCCTCCCACTTCACCGAGGAGTACAATCATTGCTACGTCAGGGTCCTTTTCATACCTCATTATGTGATCTTTGAAAGTGCTGCCCGGATAGAGGTCTCCTCCAATTGCGATTCCTTCATAGACACCATCGCTGTTTCGGGAAACTATGTTGTTCAGTTCGTTTAATAATCCGCCTGATTTTGATACAAACGCAACACTTCCTGGCCGGTGTAAATGAGATGCTATTATATTGTCGATCATGCCACCGGTATTTCCTATTTTGAAGACTCCTCCTTTGATTGCACCTACTGTTGCTGGGCCAATTATCCACTTTCCTTTCTGTTTCGCTATTGCAGCAAGCTCTTTTGTGTATCTTTCTGGAATTCCTTCGGCTATAATGGCAACTGTCCGTATAGTGTCTGTTTCAAGGGCTTCTTTTGTTCTTGGATAAGCTGATCTAAATGATGCAAAGTTAATCATTACGTCGGCTTGGGGGTGTTTTTTTGCTGCTTTTTCGATGGTTGTATATATTGGCAGAATAATTTCTTTGGTGCCATAGAAACATTTGTGATATCCGCCTCCTGTTAGGTTAACAATTGCTACAATGCTAGGAGCCTCTCTTTCGCATGCGTAGTCGAAGTCAAGCATTCTTTGAATGGCTCTTTGCTGTAAACCAAAAATAATAGCCTGCGTTTTTTTATCAAATAATTTATAATTCTCCATTTTTATCACGCGCCCACTTTGTTGGTAAGTCCCATTGAAACTATTGACGTCATAGGTGCTTCAGGTCCAAATACTTCAATGGGAACGCCAATCGTCTTGCCCAGTTCTTTCATGTTTTTTAATCCTTTTTGATAGTTTGGTCCACCCCTGCGAACGTAAATCTTAATTTTGTTGTCGATGAGTTTTTGCTTGTATTCTTTTAGAGCTTTTATTATACCCGTGAAGGTTTTGGCAACATCAGTGAAGTTTGCGATGCCCCCTCCAATAAGCAGGATTTTTCCTTTCGGATCTTTTTCCCTTGTCATGAGATCAATGATTGTCTTGGCATATTGGTAAGTCTCGTCTGTGGATGGATTTCCGCTATATTCTCCATAGTTGGCTAGTTCATCTTTGAAACCTAGGTCAAAAACAGTGTCCGTATAAACGACGCTGGCGCCACCGCCGGCAACCATTGTCCAGACTCTGCCTTTTGGATTTATTACAGTTAGTTTCAAAGATGCTCCGCTCTTTTTGTCTAGTTCTTTAATTAATCCTTCTTCTTTGGTGAGTTCCCTTCCAAACGGTGCTGGGAATTCTATGTCTCCCCACTTTCTTCCACTCATGAATTGGGCTGTATCATCAAGGCGTGCAACCAGATCTAATGGTATGAAACCCTCTTTAGTTACTGCTATGGGATTAATTTCAAGATATGCGTAACCAAGGTCAACGTAAAACTTGAACAACCCTTTAATGAATTCGGTAACTGTGTCCTTTTCTTTTTCAGGTAGGTTTCTGGGTAGTTTTTCCTTTATCTTTATGTCATCAATAGTAGAGAGGATCGGAACTTGAATTGTCACAACAGTATCCCAAACTTCCTCGATGTCCACTCCTCCATGAGCCGAGAAATAGATGGCATCCCCTTCCCTGTTGGAGGTTATGGCGACATAATATTCCTTGTTCTCGTCATGGGGAACAAAGGGTTCGATTAGAAAATGGGTGAGCTTGTCCGTTACTTTTCCTATTGTAACTTCCTTGTTCATTCGCTCGTTTATCCAGTTCTTTGCCTCATTAAAGGTGGCGTTAAGAAGTATGAGGTTGTGTTTTCCTCTTTTTCCAATTAATTGATCCGGCTTGACTACCAACTTTTCCTTTGTTAACCAAGGATCTTGTTTGGCAAGGTCATCCATGGTTGTTTCTGGATCAATTAACGCTATTTTTCCATCATATTTTTCAAGGCCTTTGAAATATTCAGGCCAATATTTTGCCATCATCTTTTTTCCATGATATTCACGTATTCCTCTTTGAGCCATTTTTTCGCCTCCAATCGCTTTCGTTTAATCTACTATTTGTTTTTGATGTATGAAAGCATTCCACCCGCAAGGATTATGTTTCGCTGTCTTTCTGATAGTTCATAGTTTACCTCAAAATCTTTTTTCTTTGTAATATTTTTTACGATTAGTGGCTCATTGTTTGATATCACTGTCCTAATGTTGGGAATCTGGATTTCATCTTCAGACTCTATTTCATCATAATCAGTTTCTGTTTTGAACGTCAATGGAATGATTCCTGAGTTGATTAGATTTGCTGAGTGTATTCTCTCAAAAGATTTTGCGATGACCGCTTTTACTCCTAAAAACATTGGGCATAAGGCTGCGTGCTCCCTTGAACTACCTTGGCCATAGCTTAATCCTCCTACGATGATGTTGTGTTTTCCTTTATCTCTGTATTCTGCGGCTTTTTTAGGGAATGTGTCATCCACTATTTCAAACACGAACTCGGAGTATTTAGGCACGTTAGACCTGTATTTCATCCTACTCCCAGCTGGAATGATGTGATCTGTAGTGATTTTGTCCCCCACCTTGATGGTGACGACCCCAGAGATGTCTGCTGGCATCGGAGAATTAAATGGTGGTTCTCCAATGTTTGGACCCCTATGTATCTGAACTTGTTCTGGTTTGTCCGAGGGGAAAATAATCATGCTGTCATCTGTATAGAATTTTTTAGGCATCTCCACTTGAGGATAATCCATTTCAAGGTCTCTTGGGTCTGTCATTTTCCCTGTGATGACTGCCGCAGCAGCTGTTTCAGGACTTGTCAAATATAGGTTTGCAGATGTTGTTCCAGAACGACCAAAGAAATTCCTGTTGGATGTACGGATTGACACAGCATCTGTTTGAGGCGATTGGCTGTTTCCAATGCAGAATCCGCATACGGGCTCCGTGATTCTCGCTCCTGTAGAATAGAGGTCTGCTAGTGCTCCTTTCCTAGCAAGGTTCTCAATTACTTGTTTTGAGCCCGGAGAAATAACGAAGCTGACAGACGGATGCGTCTTTTTTCCTTTCAGAATTTTTGCAACCGTCATCAAATCTTTATACGAAGAGTTTGTGCAGCTCCCAATACATACTTGATTTACTGGAGTTCCATTAAGCTCTTTTACTGTTTTGATGTTGCCGGGGCTATGTGGAAAAGCCGCTAAAGGAACTAGTTCGCTCAGGTCAATCTCAACTACCCTGTCATACTGTGCGTCTTCATCAGCTTTGACTTCAACCCAATCATTTTCTCTACCCTGAGCTTTCAGAAACTGTTTTGTAACTTCGTCAGACGGAAAAACGGAAGTGGTGACTCCACATTCCGCGCCCATGTTTGTTATGGTTGCTCGTTCAGGAACAGAAAGCGTTTTCACGCCCTCGCCAGCATATTCAAACACGGTGCCAACATTGCCTTTTGTGCTGAAAACCTCTAAAACCTTTAGAACTACGTCTTTTGCGGAAATCCATGGTCTTAGTTTTCCCTTCAAATTTATTTTTGTTACCTTTGGAGACGTAAGATAGAATGGCTCTCCGCTCATGGCAACTGCAATATCCAATCCTCCCGCTCCAATAGCGATCATCCCTAATCCGCCTGCAGTTGGCGTATGGCTGTCAGAGCCTAACAATGTCTTTCCGGGTTTTCCAAATCGCTCAAGGTGAACTTGATGGCAAATCCCGTTT
>Ga0307423_1001761_pt1 | contig 12773 bp, 9 predicted proteins | sample SalMarWE160310MG_FD_202154 | JGI IMG/M metagenome (GOLD analysis project Ga0307423, IMG submission 202154) | Salt marsh sediment microbial communities from the Plum Island Ecosystem LTER, Massachusetts, United States - WE1603-10 | ecosystem: Environmental > Aquatic > Marine > Intertidal zone >...
CAGGTGCTGCTTCGTGAGCTCGAAACGGTGGCGAGACGGCTGGTGATCTCCGGCATGCACGTGCATGTGGGAATCGACGACGACGACCTGCGAATCGACCTCATGAACCAGTTCGCCTACTTCCTGCCCCACCTACTCGCCCTGAGTACGTCGTCGCCGTTCTGGCACGGACAGCACACGGGTCTGAAGAGCTACCGGGCTTCGGTGTTCAAGTCGCTTCCGCGCACCGGCATACCCGTTCAGTTCACGAGCTGGGGGGAGTATCAGCGGCATGTGAACGTGCTCGTCGACGCCGGGCTGATCGAGGATGCCACGAAGCTCTGGTGGGATATTCGACCCAGCGCCCGCTACCCGACACTGGAGATGCGCGTGACGGACATCAGCACCCGGCTCGACGACGGGATCGCTTTGGCGGCGCTCACCGTGTCTCTCATGCACATGCTGTACCGCCTGCGATCTGAGAACAAGCGGTGGCGGACCTACGCGAGGATGCTCATCGAGGAGAACATGTGGAGGGCGCAACGCTATGGCATTCATGCCCCACTCATGGACTTTGGGCAGGGAACGCTGGTACCGATCCAGGACCTCGTCGACGAGCTCATCACGGAGCTGGCGGAAGACGCAACCGAGCTCGGGTGCCTGACGGAACTCCACGCGGTTTCTGAGATCCTGGTGCGTGGCACGAGTGCCGACAGGCAAGTGGCGACCTATGACGCCGCGCTGGCCGACGGGGCCGACGAACAGGAGGCGCTCGAGGCGGTTGTCGACTTCCTCATTCGGGAGACCGTCACCTGCCTGTAGTCACACCTTGCTCTGCGCGTCGAGCACGGCAATCGCCGTCAAGTTGACGATGTCGCCCACTTCGGCGTCTCGCTGGAGCACGTGCACGGACTTGGAGACACCGGTCAGGATCGGCCCGATCACCTGTGCCCCTCCGAGTTTCGACAGGAGCTGGTACGCGGCGTTGCCTGCGGCGAGATTGGGGAAGACGAGCACGTTCGCACGGCCCCCGAGCCGGTTGAACGAGTGCTGCCGTGCGAGCAGAGGGGCGTCCACGGCAGTTCGGGCGTGCATCTCACCGTCCACTTGCAGGTCTGGTCGTCGATCCCAGCAGATCGTGACGGCCTCGCGTACCCGTTCCGGTTCCTCGCCTGATGCCGATCCGAAGTTGCTGTAGGACAACAGCGCGATGCGGGGCTCGACGTCGAGCGCTCCCTCGACGTAGTCGGCAGTCGAGATCGCGATCTCGGCGAGCTGCTCGGCCGTCGGCAGGATGTTGACGGCGCAGTCGGCGAGGAAGAAGGCCTGATCCTTGAGGATGACGGCGTAGATCGCCGACACGATGCTGCGTCCCTCCTGGAGTGGGAGCACTTGGAGGGCGGGTCGGACGGTGTCCGGGTAGTTCGATGTCAACCCGCCGAGGACCGCGTCGGCGTCACCCTCGTGGAGCATCATCGCCGCGTAGAGGTTGGGATCGAGGACCGCCCGTTGGGCATCTTCGGGTGCAATCCCTTTGCGTCCGCGTAGCCGGTACAGCTCGTCTGCGTAGCGGTGTCGCGCCTCGTGCTCGTCATACGGATCGAACAGATCGATTCCATCGAGCGATACCTGCTTTTCTTCGGCGATCGATCGGATCTCTTCGACGTTCCCCAGAATGACGGGCGCCGCGATCCGTTCGTCGATGACTCGCCTCGCCGCGCGGACTATCCGGATGTCGGCGCCGTGTGGGTACACGACACGCATCGGGTGTGCCTGCGCCTTGGCCGCAACGGTGTGGGTGAGGCCGTAGGCCGGCTGGAACCTCGAACGAAGCTCTTTCCTGTAACCGTCGATGTCGGAGTATGGGTTGCGAGCGAGCCCCTCGTCGATGGCGGCTTGTGCCACGGCGGGCGCGACATGCCAGAGCACCCTCGGGTCGAACGGCTTCGGGATCAGGTACTCGGGCCCGAATGCGAGGTGGTCGATGCTGTAGGCCTTCAGAACCGAATCGGGTACCGGCTGTCGGGCGAGGTCGGCGAGCGCGTGCGCCGCGGCCACCTTCATACCCTCGCTGATGCCACGAGCGCGCACATCCAGGGCCCCTCTGAAGATGGACGGGAATCCGAGCACGTTGTTGACCTGGTTGGGGTAGTCGCTGCGGCCCGTCGCGACGATGGCGTCGGATCTCGCGGAGATGGCGTCCTGGTAGCGGATCTCCGGGTTGGGGTTCGCCAGGGCGAAGATGATCGGATTGTCCGCCATGCTCTGGACCATCTCTCTGGTGACGACATTTGCGACCGACACCCCGACGAAGCAGTCCGCGCCGGCAAGGGCCTCCTCGAGGGTTCGCTTGTCGGTGGGGCGCGCGAACTCGATCTTGTGTCCGGACATCCCCTCCTTGCGCCCCTCGTGGATCACCCCGCGCGAGTCGCACATGAGGATGTTCTCATGGCTGACACCGAGACGTTCGAAGAAGCGTGCGGTGGCGATGCCGGCCGCGCCCGCGCCGTTGAACACGACCGTCGTCTTTTCGATCGAACGTCCGGTCAGGTCGAGCGCGTTGAGAAACCCGGCACCCGCGATGATTGCCGTGCCGTGCTGGTCATCATGGAAGACGGGGATATCGAGTCGTTCCTTGAGTGTGTCTTCGATCTCGAAGCACTCCGGTGCCCGGATGTCCTCGAGGTTGATGCCGCCCACGGTGGGTTCGAGCATCTCGCAGAACCGGATGACGTCGTCCGGCTCCGTCGTTTCGATCTCGATGTCGAAGACGTCGATGTCGGCGAAACGCTTGAAGAGGACAGCCTTGCCCTCCATGACGGGTTTACCTGCGAGCGGACCGATGTTGCCAAGCCCCAACACAGCGGTGCCGTTGCTGACGACCGCAACCAGGTTGCCTTTGTTGGTGTACCTGAATACGTCGTCCGGTTCCTTGGCTATCTCGAGACACGGTTCGGCGACACCCGGGGTGTATGCGAGACCGAGGTCGCTCTGTGTGGCTGTCGGTTTGGTGGGAATGACCTCTGTCTTGCCGGGTCTGCCTTTCGAGTGGTACTCGAGAGCTTCGCTGAAATGCTTGCCTTCTGGCATCACGTCGCCTCCTCCGCCAACGAAGCCTACCCGGGCTACGAGGCCCGTATCGCCGGCCCGCAACGTACCCCTTTCGGCAGAATATGGAATCACCCGTGAAGCTTGGTGTCGCGCATGCGTCCGCCCGGCGGTCTCGGGTTCGTCCCCTCTCGATCATCCGATACTGACTCCGCTCAGCCAATCGGATAGGCTCGGCGACCATGAGCGGGTATCCAAATGGGTTCCTCTGGGGCACCGCCACAGCGGCGCATCAGGTGGAAGGCGGCAACTGGAACAACGACTGGTGGGCGTGGGAGCACAACCCGATGTCACCCTGCGTGGAGCCATCGGGAGACGCGGTCGACCACTATCACCGGTATCGGGACGACCTGAAGATGCTCGCCGACCTTGGATTCAATGCCTACCGGTTCTCACTCGAGTGGAGTCGCGTAGAGCCGGAAGACGGTGAGTTCTCTCACGCTCAGCTCGATCACTACAGGCGTATGGCAGAGACGTGCCGGAGCCTGGGAATCACCCCGATCGTCACGCTCCACCACTTCACCACGCCGCGCTGGCTCGCAAGCCGCGGGGGTTGGTCTCAGATGGAGACCGCCGAGCGGTTCGGCTCGTTCGCCCACTGGTCCATCCGGGGTCTGGCCGATGTCGTCGACATGGTGTGCACCATCAACGAGCCGAATATCGTCGCGACTCACGGCTACCTGACAGGCCTCTTCCCTCCGGGTGTTCGGGATCCCGACGCCAGGGAGGGTGCGAACCAGGTTCTCATCGATGCTCATCATCGTGCTGTCGAAGCGATTCGTGCCGCCGCGCCGGGATGCTTGGTGGGGATGACGCTCGCCATGTCCGAGTGGACAGCCGTTGACGGGGGCGAGGCGATGGTCGAGCAGCTGCGACGCCCGATGGAGGATGTGTTTCTGGAAGCAGTCGCAGGCGACGACTTCATCGGCGTGCAGACCTACTCTCGGAACCGAGTCTCTCCTGCCGGCTATCTGGGTCCCGAGGACGGCGCCGAGCTCACGCTGATGGGGTACGAGTTTCGCCCGCGAAGTCTGGAAGCGACCATTGAACGCGCAGCTTCGGTCACGGGAGTACCCGTGTACGTGACGGAGAACGGTGTTGCCGCCACCGATGATCGGCGTAGGGAGGCGTTCATCGAACAGGCGCTCGACGGAGTGGAACGGTGTATCGACAACGGCATCGACATCCTCGGCTACACCTACTGGAGTGCCCTCGACAACTTCGAGTGGGTGCTCGGGTACGGACCGACATTCGGGCTGATCGGAGTCGATCGGAGCACCCAGCGGCGGTCGGTGAAGCCGAGTGCCCGCATGCTGGGACACATCGCGCGTTCCAACGGGCGTGGCAGCTGACAGAGCAAGTGCTCGCCCCACCGTTTCGCACGATGCGAGGTACCAGGTACGAGATCCTGGGGGACTCCCGTAGGCGCCCTAGGATTTCTGCCATGGATGCATTCACACTGAGCGATGCGCTGCTCGACGATTACCTCGAACTCTCTCCGGTTGCCTGCACGACGTTGGGGGTACCCGGCCGTGACTACCTGTGGGATGACCTGAGTCCCGCGGGGATCGAGGAGACCCGAGAGCTGGCCGAACGGTATCGATCTCTGCTGCTCGACATGGGTGAACCTTCGAACCGATGGGAACGGCTCGCGTGGCGAGTCGCGAAGACGTTGGTCGAGGAGTGGTTGGAGCAGTTCGATCACGGGGACCCGTTTCGGGATCTCAACCACATCGCGTCGCCGTTTCAGAGCATTCGAAATGTGCTCGACATCCAGGACACGTCGACGTGGGATCACATCACTACTCGTATAGCCACGCTCGACGAGCCGCTCTCGGGATACAGGGAGACGCTGGAGGAGGGACGGCGAAGGGGCACGCTGGCTTCGAAACGGCAGGTCGAGTCTGTGATCCAGCAAGCCAGGGTTCTGGCAGGAGCCGACTCTCCGCTGCAGCGTTTCGCAGCGGACCTGGCGTCCTCCGAACAGGCGACCCCTGAGTCGGTTGCGTCGATGGAGTCTGCCATGGCGGCAGCGAAGCAGGCCTCCGCGGCGTTCGCCAGCTATCTCGAGTCGACCTACCTGCCGGACGCGCCGTCCGCTGACGGGGTTGGCCGAGAACGCTACGTGCGAGCGACCCGCGTGTTCCTGGGGATGGAGATCGACCCCGAGGAAACATACCGATGGGGATGGGCTCAGGTGGCCGATCTGCGACGACAGATGGTCGAGACGGCCCAGCTGATCGACTCGTCGGAGTCACTCGACGGCGTCGTCTACCTGCTCAAGACGGATCCGAGCCGCTGCGCACACAGTCAGGAGGAGTTCGTCGAGTTCATGGCCGAGCGGCTGAACGCGGCCGTCAACGAGCTCGACGGGACGACGTTCGACATTCCCGAGCAGGTCAAGAAGGTCGACGTCAAGATCGCTCCTCCGGGAGGTGCTCTCGGTGCCTACTACATGCAACCCAGTGAGGACTTCTCGCGGCCGGGGAGCGTGTGGTGGTCCACGGGGAGCAAGCAGGTATTTCCACTTTGGGATGAGGTGAGCACTGCCTATCACGAAGGATTCCCGGGGCACCATCTCCAGAATGGGGTGGCCTTGACCCTCGGAGATCACCTGAGCCGGCTCCACCGTCTCCTCATCTGGTACCCCGGGTACGGCGAAGGGTGGGCGTTGTACACGGAACTCCTGATGAACGAACTCGGTTATCTCGAGAAGCCGGAGTACGTCCTCGGGATGCTCTCGGCCGAGATGCTTCGGGCGTGCCGTGTCGCGATCGACATCGGCTCCCACCTCGATCTCACCATCCCGGACGACGCTTCGTTCCACCCGGGGGAACGCTGGACGTTTGAACTCGCCGTCGAGCTCCTTACGAGCTACGCGTTCCTCGGAGAGGACTACGCGAAGTCCGAGGTCACCCGCTACCTCGGATGGCCGGGACAAGCGATCTCCTACAAAGTGGGTGAGCGAGCGATCCTCGAACTCCGGGAGGAGTTTCTCGGTCGGGGTGGAGGCCTCAAGGAGTTCCATTCTCGCGTGCTGGGATCGGGTGCCGTCGGCCTGGATCTGTTGCGGGACCTGGTCTTGGAGTAGGACTTCCTGCGGAAGTCCTACTCCGGTCATCGGTTCTCGGTCTTCGGTAGGAGTGGCTGCCCGTGGTCCTGGAATCCATGGTGGCCGGGTTCTTGCTGATGACTGAAGACTGACGACTGAAGACCGGTGACGGGCTTCGCCCCGTTTCCTCCCCCAGGAGCCCGAAGGGCGACGTTGGGGGAGGTGGACTCGGCCGAAGGCCGAGGACGGAGGGGGCCGTTCTTACCAACGTAGCCCACTCACGATCCTCGCACCGCGGGGCGGCTGTACGGGTACGAGGTACCTGATACGGGGGGGCTTCGCCCGTTCGGGCTATCCGCAGGCCTTCGACAGCACCGGGTAGGGGTTCACTGCATCGCCGCCGTTGGGGTGCATTTCGAAGTGCACGTGGGTCGGCCCGCCGGCGGCGTTGCCGGTGTTGCCGACATAGCCGATCACATCGCCCGCCGAAACCCTGCCCGTTGCTCCGAAGCGGTCGAGGTGGCTTGCGATGTAGAGGGTGCCGTCGTCTCCGGACACGTTTATCTGGTTGCCGCCGATCGAGCCGACCACCTGCTTCACGGCTCCATCTACCGGCGCGTACACGGGAGCGCCCAGTGGGGCGAAGAGGTCGTTGCCCGTGTGGAACCGTCCACCTGAACGGGGGAATCCCCAGTCGTTGAAGAACGTCGCGTTCGGAACGGGGCACAGCCATGTACCTTCCTGCACTGTCAGTACCGCACCGACACGAATCAGGTTCGGATCCCGAATCGAGTTCGTCCTGGTCAGCTCGGTCACGGTGGTCGAGAAGCGGAGGGCGATGCCACCGAGCGTGTCACCTTCTCTGACGGTGTAGCTTGCCGGCTTCGTGACCTGCACGACGGGAGAGTTCGGTCCCTCGAGTCTGAGCTCAGTGCCCGCGTAGACGGTGTTGGGGTCGGTGATACCGTTCGCCGCTTTGATCTGGTCGATCGACACCCCGGTCGTCGCCGAGATTCCGGTGAGAGTGTCGCCTGGACGTACGAGGTAGGTGTCTTCGCCGGGGATCACGATCGTGTCGCCGATCTGGATCAGGTTCGGGTTCGTGATGTGGTTGGCATCGACGATGGCGTGAACGGTGGTTCCGTTCGCTTCGGCGATCTTGGAGAGGTTGTCACCTGCCCTCACCACGTACGCGGCGTTGCCGGCCGCCACGGCGAAGAGGACCACAACGAGAGCGGCCATGGATCGCATATCTCAGGTGTCGGCGTGTGCTCAGGTGCCCTTGAGCGGTACGCCCGCCCGCAACTGCCCGCAGGCGGCGTCGATCTCGCCGCCACGGTTCACGCGGCGAGTCGCGTTGATACCGGCGAGCTTCAGCCGATCGAGGAAGCGATCGATGCGTCCCGACGGCCCGAAGGGTGACAATGGGGTTGGATTCATCGCGATCACGTTCACGTGCGCTCTCAACCGCCGAGCGATCTCCGCCAGGCGATCTGCCTGTTCGTCGGAATCGTTCACACCGTCCATCAGGGTCCACTCGATTGAGACCCGTCGTCCCTTCGCTGCGAAGTAGCCGGCTGCCGCAGTCTCGACGGCCGCCAGCGGGTAGCGGGCGTTGATCGGCACGAGCGAGGTCCGAAGTTCATCATCGGCGGCATGCAGGCTCACCGCCAGATTCACCGGCCATGGATCGTTGGTGAGTCGCCGGATGCCGGGGACGATTCCGACCGTCGAAACGGTGATCGACCTGGCCGACATGTGCATCTCTTCGATCATCCGTCGAATCGCCTCCCGGACACGGTCGTAGTTGACGAGCGGCTCGCCCATTCCCATGAACACGACATTCGTGACTCTGGCAGGGACCCCCGGCATGCCGACTGTGCGGAGGTGGGCTCGAGCGAACGCGACCTGGGCGACGATCTCACCCGGCTCGAGGTGGCGCTCGAAGCCGAACTGCCCGGTAGCGCAGAACGTGCACCCGAGTGCGCAGCCCGCCTGCGATGAAATACACACTGTTGCCCTGTCGTCGTAGCCGATGAGGACCGTCTCGATCGCCGCTCCGTCGGCGGATCTGAAGAGCCACTTGACGGTACGTCCACCGTCGGCGACTCGCTCCGCCTCCACTGCGAACGGCCAGAGATCGAGATGTTCTCTCACGTGCTGCGGCAGATTCGTCATCTGGTCTGCATCCAGCACGGGATTCACGTATAGCCAGCGCCGAAGCTGGTCGACGCGATACTGCGGTTCTCCGGGGAGGAGGTCGGACAGGTCGTCTGGATGCGCAAGATACGTCACCGGCCCATGGTAGGAGCGGGCGAATCTAGACTCCCGGGCGTGCGTCGTTTCGTTGAGCGGGTCGACGACGCTCTGAGCCCCGCCGAGCTCACGAGCCTGTGGGTGGCTGTGACCCTCGGGGCGCCGGTCGTTGTCGTCGGCTACATGCTGATGGTTGGTACGTCGTTGGGTGGGCTGGGGCTCTCCGCGACGCAGTTGTTGCTTGCCGTGCCGCTAGGCGTGGTTGTTGCTGTCGGTTTGCTCTGGGCAGCCGCGCGCCCCGGCTCGAGGTATGGCGAGGGCTTGGGCGTGCTGTTGAAGCCGTCGTTCGGAACGGTCGGCGCGGGCCTCTACCTCGTCGTGCATGCAGCGGTGTTGATCGTGCTGGCCGCACTCGAGCTGCGCGTCGCCGGTGTCGTGCTGGCCGCCGCGGTCGGCGACCTTGGGCCCTTCACTCTTCCGGATTTCGTTGGAGTGGGGATTGCTGCGCTCGCTGCGGTGGGCCTCTCGGTCGGAGGGGCACTTCGCTGGTGGGTCCGTCGTGTGGCGTTCTGGGGAGGCCTCGCCACGGCCATGTGGATCGTGTCCCGGCTCGCTGCGGACATGAATCTCGAGGCAGCTCGCGCCCAGACCCCATCACCGTGGTTCTGGCTGGGAGTCGACATGATCGTCGGACTCGCCGCGTTGTTCTTCCCGCTGATCGTCGACACGACCAGGGCGCTTCCCGACGAGCGGAGCGCACCGGCGGCAGTCGGAGCGGGGTTCGGTGTTTCGGCGTTGATCGTCTTGATGGCGGGTGGTTTGGCTGCCGCGACCTCTCCGGGCATCGTGGATCCCGCCCAGATCGTCACGAAGCTCGGCGGTCCACTTGCCGGGGTCGGAGCTGCGCTTGCACTCTTGGCGTGGGTCGTCTTCGCCGAGTCTGACGGGGCCCCGCTGTTTCTCGTCATGCCGACGCGGGCGCTCGCGTCGCTCGGAATCGACCCGCCCAGATGGGTGGGCGTCGTCGCGGGGCCGGCTGCTGCAACGGCTGCGGCACTGCTGGTCTCCAGTCGGAACCTCTTCGGAGTGCTCGCGTTCCTGATGAGCATCCTCACCCCGATCCTCGGTGTGTTTCTCTCCGACTTCTATCTTGTTCGTCGTGGTGCCTACATGTCGCGGGATCTCTACCGAAGGGGAGGGGCCTATCGCGGAGTCAACTTGGCAGCCATCATCTCGCTGCTGCTCGGCTTCGCCGTGTACCAATGGGTGACTCCGGTCGGGGCCGATTGGTGGGTGCAGTTTCTGACCGATGGGTTGCCGGGTGCGCCACTCAGCCAGTTTGGAGCTCCAGGTGTCGTTGCGTCGTTGGCCGCGAGCGCGCTCGCATACTCCGTTGTGGGGCGAGTCTTCTTGCGCGAGGAGTCCTACGTCAGCCATGTGAGATCCTTCTGAGCCTCCGCTTCGCGGGTCTGTTGGTCCCCCCAGCGAGCGGAGCGAGCTGTTTCTCCCCCCAGCGAAGCGTTGGGGGGAGTACCCCGAAGGGGGGAAGGGGGCCTAGGCGCAGCCTGGGAGGGGGCAAGTACCGCAGCGGCGAAGCCGCTGGGGTGGGGGGGCCGCACGGGGGCCACGTTGGTGGGCACCGCCCCCTCCGTCCTCGGCTTCGCCTCGGCCACCTCCCCCAACGTCGGACTTCGCCCTCCTGGGGGAGGAAACGAGGGGGCTCGCTGGGCGAGCCCTAGAGGACGTTCGCTGCCATCTCGGCGAGCGGACTCCGTACGGATTTCTCCAAAGTCACGTGCCCGAACAGCTCGGTTCCCTTGAACTTCTCGATGAGCGCCGCGACGCCTCCATACGGGGAGATGTACGGGTTGTCGACCTGGGTCAGATCGCCGCAGAACACGACCTTCGAGTCGCGACTCATCCGGGTGAGGATCACCTTCAGCGTGGATAGCTCCAGGTTCTGTGCCTCATCGATGATGACGAACTCCCCGGTGATCGACCGTCCCCTCAGATAGGTGATCGAGGCGAGTTCCAGCACGTTGCGGTCCATGAGCTCCGTGATGGCGTCGCGAGCCGCTCGTGGTCCCCCGTCAGAGAACAGCGCGTAGAGGTTGTCGTGAACGGCTGCCATCCAAGGGGCGAGCTTCTCCGAGAGATCGCCCGGCAAGTAGCCGACGTCCTGTCGTCCCACAGCGACGAGCGGTCGATAGACGGCGACTCTTCGGTAGCGTCCAGCTTCGAGGACCTGCTCGAGCCCCGCGGCGAGAGCAAGGTACGTCTTGCCGGTACCGGCCAGACCCATGAGCGACACGGCTGGTACGTCTGGGTTGAGGAGCAGGTCGAGGGAGAGAGTCTGCCGGACGTTCTTGGGTTCGACACCGAACGCCTTCCGCGTGCCCGGGACTCTCACGACGGTCACCTCAGGCTCGGTTTCGACGACATGTGCGAGCGCGGACTGAGACGGTGATCCATGGAGCACGAGGAACTGGTTCACCTCTGCGTCGATGCCCTCAATGGTGACTTTGCCGTGACGGTACAGCTCGTCGATCACCCCTGACGGCACATCGATGTCGTCGACGCCTGAGTAGAGCCGATCGACCTGCGCCGTGTCCGCTCTGTAGTCCTGGACGGCGACACCGAGCTGCGCGCCCTTGATGCGCAAGGCGGCGTCCTTGGTCACCAGGACGGGTAGGCGACCGGCATCGGTGAGGTTGAGACAGGTCGCGAGGATGCGATGGTCGGTCGTGGAAGGATCGAGCACTCCAGGGAGCCTTGCCGAACTCGTCCCGTTCAGCTCGATGCGAAGGGATCCCCCCGCGGGGAGCCGCGCAGGCTCGCGGAGGCCACCGGCTCTCGAGGCGCCCATGGTTTCAAGCAGCCGTAGCGCCGATCGAGCGTTCGCACCCACGTCGTCCGGTCGTGCCTTCTTCCTGTCCAGCTCCTCGATCACCACGAGGGGGAGCACCACGTCGTGCTCGTCGAATCGGAGAGGGGCGTTGGGATCCGCGAGTAGCACGCAGGTGTCGAGAACGTAGTCCACGTTCGATTCTCCTTCGGCCGAGTCGCAAAAAGGTTTGCCGCTCCGCGCGCGGAAGGCAAGGACCGTCAGGTCGTGCGGTGGCGGGCCTGGGCGATCCAGCCCTCGACGCGCGACGACTGCGTGTCGAGATGTTGGGCAACCGTCGCTGCGTCAGATCGCGCGAGGTCCTGGAACGTGGTGATGCCGATCGAAGCAAGGCGTCCTGCGAACACGCCTCCGACCCCCTTGATCTCGGTGAGGTCGTCGGGCGGTTCGCCGGGCCCCACCCGAAAGGTCGGTGGCTCGGGCTCCCGAGGGAGTGCGAGTGAGATGAGACGGTCCCTCATGAGCCAGAGGGCACCCGCCAAGCCCGCCACAAATCCGGTGAGTTTCAAGAACCGCTTCATACCGGTGAGCTTACCGGGTGAGTGTGGTGTCCACTAGCCGCGGTAGCAGGTCCAGTGCGACCAGCCGCCGTCGTGGTACACGAGCCACGCCGCGACGGCCGTGTTGGCGTATGGATCGAAAATGTCGGCGTCGGCTCCCCATCCTGCAGCGGCGGCGCGTTCCGCCCAGTACTTCGGGAGATGTTGGAACAAGCCCGACGCGCCCGATCTGCCACTGACGTTGTCGACGATGAGGGTCGACTCACACTTGGCGATCTTGAGCGCCTCATCGACGTCTTCCGGTTTGAAGAAGAGGGCGATGATGCTCCTGGCCTCGTCGTCGGTCAGAGGAGTGGTCGTTGGCAGGCTCGTCTTGGTCGTCGAAGCGAGCTGTCGCGGGGCCGTTGTCGTCACGGTGGAAGTCGTGGTCGTGTCCGGGGGAGGTGGAAGCACCTGAAGGTCGGCGGCCGGCAGATCGAGTTCAGGGTCTTCGGCGAGCGTGACCTGCGTGTCCGAAGTGGTGCGGAGACCGGCGGCGAGCGCGCGCGCCATCACCTGACCGGTCGCAGACCCGCGCACGGGCAGCGGACTGGTTGTAGTGGTTGTGGTTGGCTCGGGCGCCGACTGTGGAGAGAAGTTGGCAAAGCCGGCTACCGCCAGCGCTGCCACCAACAACCACAGTGCGACGGCCACGAGACGTGGCACACGCATCGATTACTCCGCCTCTCAGCTCAGGGTCCAGCGAAGACCCTTGGGCAGGCTAGGGGAGTGCCGGCTGTACCTGCAACCCGAACGCATACAGTATCTGGGTACACAAGGCTGAGCCTCCAGTGGAGGGTGAGGTTCCGGTACGATCATCGATCGTGAAGATCGACTTCTACGCACCGCCTCTCGGTCCTCGGGACGCCGCCCGTTTGGCCTCCGTCGCCCGCGATGTCGGCTTCGACGGCTTCCTGGTGTCCGAGACGAGTCA
>Ga0307423_1001763_pt1 | contig 12771 bp, 14 predicted proteins | sample SalMarWE160310MG_FD_202154 | JGI IMG/M metagenome (GOLD analysis project Ga0307423, IMG submission 202154) | Salt marsh sediment microbial communities from the Plum Island Ecosystem LTER, Massachusetts, United States - WE1603-10 | ecosystem: Environmental > Aquatic > Marine > Intertidal zone >...
ATTGCCTTCTATAGATAAATACACCGAGCTATCTGTAGGATCGTAAACAATTTCTTCAAAATCAGCTTTTGGTAAACTATCAGCAAACTTCTGTGCGCTATCAGAGAAAATTAAGGTCTGAATTTCAAATGCTCCATTTTTGATTATAAGCATATGAATTTTACCGATATCATCAGCAAGTAAAAAATATTTTTTACATGATTCAGATTTAATAAACGCTATTCCGGAAGTCTGATCTGTCCTGTTATTTTCAGTCTGCAGCCAACGTGGGTAACCGGGATCCAAATCCAATCTAACATTTCCATTTTGAGCCAAGGAGAATGAAGAAGATATTATTAAAAGAAAAAAAGTGAGAATTCGTATCATCAATAAATTATTTATTTTACCTGTTAAATATACAATAATGCATCGAAAAGTTTACAAATTTTCAATCCTTGTTATACTTTTCTACCTTAATTATCTTTGATTGATGATTTTATTCCGCTACATATTAAAAGCCCATTTCATCCCGTTTGTGTTTTCATTAATTACTCTCATTTTCATTTTCCTACTTCAGTTTATGATGAAATTCGCGGATCGGTTGGTTGGAAAAGGCTTAGATACTTGGGTAATTGTAAAACTAATAGTTTATAACCTCTCCTGGATGGTAGTGCTTGTTGTTCCGATGGCAACTCTTGTTGCTACGCTAATGGCATTCGGAAGCATGAGCCAGAATAATGAAGTTACAATTATGAAATCATCAGGTGTAAGTCTTTATAAAATGATGATTCCGCCTCTCCTTGCTGGTATTGTTGTAGCATTCCTTTTATTTCAGTTTAACAATAAAGTTCTGCCGGATGCCAATCATGATGCAAAAGTTTTAATGTCAGACATAAGCAGAACTAAGCCGACTCTTTCTCTTGAGCCGGGCATTTTTTCGCAAGAAGTTTCTAACTATGCAATTTTAGTTCGCGGGATAGATCAAAACACAAATGATTTGTATCAAATAACTTTATATGATTATTCTGATCCAACACGGATTAATGTTGTTACAGCAGATAAGGGAAAAATATTTTTTTCAAAGGACCAGACTAAATTGATAATGGATCTCTATAATGGTGAAATTCACGAGTCTGGTATTCAGAACACAACTAATTATCGAAAACTGGAATTCAAAAAACATATAATTACGATGAATGCAGATCAGTTCTCATTTCAACAATCCGGCCCAGTGTCTCGCGGAGAAAGAGAATTGAGTGTTGAAGATATGCAGTTTATAACCGATAGTTTAAATAAAATACTTAGAACTCAACAAATTGCTTTTAAAAAAGAAGCTGGTAAATATTTATTTATTGATAGTACTTTCAAGAATAATACACCTGATAAAATAATTAATAAAAATTTAGATGTTGTTTATTTAAGAGCAATTGAAAAAATAAGAGCAGCAAAAAATATAATCTCTTCTAATCTTAGCAGAATTGAATGGACAAACCGCGAGATTGAAAAGTATGAAGTTGAGATTTATAAAAAATACGCCTTACCTGGGGCTTGTATTGTTTTTATCCTGATTGGGGCGCCGTTGGGTGTGATGGTTAGAAAGGGTGGTTTTGGGGTTGCGGCGGGCATAAGCTTATTGTTCTTTTTAATTTATTGGGCTTTTTTAATCGGGGGTGAAAAACTATCGGAGCGTGGATTTTTCTCACCATTTATTGGGATGTGGGCTGCAAATATCGTTTTGGGGATTGCAGGAATAATTCTAACTATCAAAACTAATAAAGAAGTTAAAACAATAACGTTTAGTATATTTAAAAAATTAGTACCAAAACATTTCGGACCTAAAGAAGCAACTGCAGAGAATGAAGATAATAGATAAATATCTTGTCAAACAGTTTATTCAAACTATTCTGTTCGGTTTACTTGCATTCACAATAATTTTTGTTGTGATAGATGCAATGGAAAACCTTGATGATTTTATTGATCAAAATGTACCAACATTAATTATTCTTCACTATTACGTTGTTTTTACTCCAGAGATTATCAGACTAGTAACTCCTATTGCTGTTTTATTTGCCGCACTTTTTACGGCTGGAAAAGCTGCCAACTTAAGTGAACTTACAGCTATAAAAGCGAGCGGAGTTAGTCTGTTCAGATTTATGCTTCCGTTTATTATTACAACAGTATTCATCAGTATGTTTTCTATTTACTTCAGTGGTTATGTTGTGCCAATGGCTAATAAAACCAAGCTGAATATTGAGCAACAATATTTAAAGAAAAATTTAAGCTTTACTGGAAGTAATATTTATTTTCAAGATACAAAATCAAGAATTGTAAGTATTTCTTTTTTTGATGCGAATAGTAACTCAGCAAATCGAGTAAGCATTCAGGTTTTTAATCCAAATGATTTGAAAAGAATGACATCAAGAATTGATGCAGTAAGTTTGTCGTACGATTCATTAAAACACTCCTGGATAGCTAAAAATGGGATAAAAAGAGATTTTATTGGTGATAGACAAACTGCTGAGTATTTTAAAGAACTAGAGTTAAAAAATCTAAATTTTTCTCCATCTGATTTATCGAAAAAACAAACTCGCCCATCAGAAATGAACCTTTCAGAACTCCAAGACCTTATTAAGGCACAAGAGTTGGCTGGTAATGATCCTACTTCCACTTTAATTGAATTTCATTCAAGAATTGCCTTTGCATTTACAAGTATCATAGTTGTCCTTTTTGGACTTCCGATTTCTGCAAATAAAAGAAAAGGTGGACTTGCAGCACAGGTGGGATTAAATATTTTAGTAACCTTTTTGTATCTGGTATTTATGAAAATCAGTCAGGCTTTTGGTAAAAACGGGTCATTAAATCCGCTTCTAACTGCATGGTTTGCAAATTTTATTTTTATGATTGCTGCTGGTTACAACCTCTGGCGTGCAAGGCAATAAAAAACCGGTCCATCGCTGAACCGGTTTTATGATTAACCAATTTTACTTAATTAACTTTTTCACTACTCTTTGGTGGAACAAATCCAAAATGCTGATTTGGAGCAGATTCAATATTTATCTCTCCAAACTTAGCTTCATACTTTTCTATATTATCCTTTAAAGCTTTCATTAACATTTTGGCATGCTGTGGAGTAGTAATAATTCGCGCATGTACTTTTGCTTTTGGAACACCAGGAACAATTCTTGTAAAATCTATTATAAACTCTGCCGGTGAATGTGAAATTATCGCCAAATTTGAATAAATACCTTCAGCTTCTTTTTCACCAAGCTCGATATTAATCTGTTGTCCCTGAGGTTGTTTGTTCGAATCCATAATTATTTTAGTCTCATTTCATCAGCTTTTTTAAAAGCATTAGTAGCATCATCCTGCATACCAAGCACGGAATAAACTTTTCCTAAAAATTCCCATGTTTGTGCATCAGCATCTTTCATTTGAACAGCTTTTTCTAGGTAAGGTAAAGCAGCTTGATATTTAGTTTTATATTCTTCGCTCAGCTTGCCCTCTTCATCTGCTTTTTTATTTAAATAATTTCCCCATTTAATATAAGTAATGCCTAAATTATAAATAGCGTTTTCATAATTTGGATCAATTTCGATCGCCTTTTTGAATTGTATCTCTGCATTTGCATAGTCATCAATGCCTAAAAGAAGAACACCGTAATTATATCTGTAGTATTTATTTTCTGGCTCAGCTGCAACACCTTTTTTGAACGGTTCGATTGCTTCGTTTGTACGATCTGCTCCGATATACGCATTAGATAAAGTTAATAACATATCTGAATCGTTTGGATAAAGTTTCATCCCTTCGTTAAGAATATCAATGGATTTGTTGAACTCAGTTTTAGCTTCATCAACTTTGCCCGCGTTTTTAAGATTGGCGCCATTTGTATAGTAGATTTCTCCCAAAAATTTATAACCATCAACACTTTTTTCTTTTTCGATAAGTTTATTTAATGGATCAATCGCTGCGTTATTATCGCCTTTGCTCAGATAAACAAATGCTAGATTCTTATATGTATCAGAAGAATCAGGTTCAATCATAATAGAAGATTTAAATTCTGCAATTGATTTATCGTAAAATACTTTAGCGCTATCAGTATCCGTAGTTTTAATACCCCGTTGGTACAAGTTTACGCCGCGGTTAAATGACTGTGCCCAAAAATACTTCTTAGAATCTTCAATGTTTTTTTCAAAAGTCTTACTTATATTAAGCGATTTATTGTAAGCATCAACCATATCTGGGTAATTATTCTGCTCACCGTAAACATAACCTAATAGGTAATATCCCTCATCACTTTTGGGATTTTTTGTAATCTCTTTTTGCAGAACTTCAATAGCTTTATCATAATTTTTCTGCTGTATATATAATTTAGCGCTGGTAATTTCTGTTGATCCGCATTGATATCCCATAAACATCATACCCAACATTAAAAATACTGCAATGAACAATTTTGAGTTTTTCATTTTTACTCCGATATATTCTTATATGTTAAATGTTTTAATTTCGCTATATATTGATTTTTACGATACAAAGATACAATTATTATTAAAAAATCTATAGTAAATATTTAAAGCATTGATTATTTACCAAATTGATTTTACTGACCGAAAAGGATATTTTTGAAAGGAAAAAAGAGGTTTTTGTGGATACAGAACAAATAATCAAAACCATTCCCAAAGTACTCCTTCACGATCATCTAGATGGCGGTCTTCGCGCCCAAACAATTATTGAACTTGCTGAAGAATTGAAATACAAAAAACTTCCTACAAAAGATCCAAAAGAATTAGCAGAATGGTTTCATAGAGGGGCCAATAAAGGCAATCTGGTTGAGTACTTACAGGGATTTGAGCATACAACAGCGGTGATGCAAACCAAAGAGGGATTAGAGCGCGTTGCTTATGAGATGATGGAAGATATGAAAAATGATGGTGTTGTTTATGTTGAGACGAGATTTGCCCCCGTATATCATAGAGCAAAAGGATTATACTATGAAGATTCTGTTAATGCTGTTCTTGCCGGATTAGAAAAAGGTAAAAAGGATTTTGGAGTTGGATATGGCCTGATTCTTTGTGGTATGCGGAATATGAAAGATACCGTTGATATCGCGGAGCTTGCAGTTAATTTTAGAAATGACGGGGTAGTTGGATTTGATCTTGCTGGTGAAGAAGGAGGCTATCCTCCCAAAAAACACATTGAAGCATTTCAGCATATTCAAAGAGCAAACTTTAATATCACAATTCATGCTGGTGAAGCATTTGGTAAGGATTCAATTTGGCAAGCAATTCAATGGTGCGGAGCCCATCGTATAGGACATGCAACCAGATTACTTGAAGATATTGTTCTGGATTCTCAAGGTAATGTGATAAGCTTTGGCGACCTTGCCCAATATGTTTTAGATAAAAGAATTCCCTTAGAAATATGTTTGCTCTCTAATGTTCATACTGGTGCTGTAGATAAAATAGAAAATCATCCATTTGGGATTTTATACAGGGAAAAATTCCGTGTAACACTTAATACTGATGACCGTTTAATGAGCGATACCACGATGACTAAAGAGTTTTTAACTGCTATCAAACATTTTAATTTAAACTTTGAAGACTTTGAAAAGATAACAATCAACTCGATGAAATCAGCTTTCATCCCATATAAAGAGAGACTTAAATACATCTATGATGTAATTAAACCCGGTTATCAAAAGATGAGAGAAAAGATTTTATCATTTAATAATGTAAAAGGAGAAAATGAAAAAACTATTCGCTAATTATAATTTTGATTTTGATAAAAACGAGAAAAAATTATTAATTAATTTTTGTAAACAGGCTTTAAAACAATTTTCTAGTGATGATAAATTCTATTCTGAAGAAAAAGCTTTCAATTCGATTGTAACAAAATTAAATCAATCCGAAGGAACAATTAAGTTTACAAAAGATGAAAAAATAAGATTAACGCATCAGCTAAAACAAAACTCAGATTATATGAAAAAAGAGATGAAAAAGAGTTGGTTTTTTAAGAAATGGCTTTACAAATCACTCTTCAAACAATATGATAGTTTATTGGAAAAACATTTTAAGGATTAAGAATGTCAGTAAAACAAAAAATTATTAAAGCACCAACGGGAACAAAAATTAGTTGTAAAGGCTGGATACAGGAAGCAGCAATGCGAATGCTTATGAACAACCTTCATCCTGATGTTGCCGAAAATCCTGCCGAATTAATTGTTTATGGTGGAAGCGGCAAAGCTGCCCGTAATTGGGAAGCTTATGAAGCAATAATTAAGTCTTTGAAGAGCCTTGAGAATGATGAAACACTTTTAGTTCAATCCGGTAAACCCATTGGTATTTTTAAAACACACATTAATGCGCCAAGAGTTATAATTTCAAATGCAATGCTTGTTCCTGATTGGGCAAATTGGAATGAGTTTCGCAGACTTGAACAACTTGGTTTAACTATGTTCGGCCAAATGACTGCTGGAAGTTGGATTTACATCGGCACACAGGGAATATTACAAGGCACTTACGAAACTTTTGCCGAAGCAGCCAGAAAATATTTTGGCGGATCATTAAAAAACAGATTTGTTTTGACCTCAGGATTAGGTGGAATGGGTGGAGCTCAACCATTAGCAGCAACATTTAATGGTGCTGCTTTTCTAGGTGTTGAAGTTGACCGTACAAGAATTCAAAAAAGAATTGATACCGGTTATATTGATGTTATTACAGATAATCTTGATGAAGCATTAAAAATCGTTCTTGACGCAAAATCCAAAAGCAAAGCAGTTTCTGTTGGATTAGTTGGCAACGCTGGTGATGTTCATCAGGAAATTTTAAAACGTGGAATTATTCCTGATATTGTAACCGACCAAACATCTGCACATGATATGTTAAATGGTTACGTCCCAATGGGGATGAGTTTTCAAGAAGCGCTTGAATTAAGAAAATCTAATCCAGATAAATACATTTCGCTTGCTCGCAAAACCGTTGTAAAACATGTTGAAGCAATGCTTGAATTTCAAAAGCGCGGTTCAATAGTTTTTGATTACGGAAATAATATTCGAGGTGAAGCAAAAGAAAATGGTTTATCTAATGCTTTTGATATTCCAGGATTTGTTCCAGAGTTTATTCGTCCACTTTTCTGTGATGGCAAAGGTCCATTTCGCTGGGCAGCACTTAGTGGTGATCCAAATGATATTTATGTAACAGATCAAGCTATAAAAGAGACTTTTCCTGAAAACAAACCTCTTATGAATTGGATTACAATGGCACAAGATAAAGTTCATTTCCAAGGATTACCAGCACGCATATGCTGGCTTGGCTACGGTGAACGTGCAAAAATGGGAAAAATTTTTAATAAGCTGGTTGCTGATGGAAAAATTAAGGCGCCAATTGTTATTGGAAGAGATCACCTTGATTGTGGTTCTGTTGCTTCACCAAACAGAGAAACCGAAGGAATGTTGGACGGCAGCGACGCAATTGCGGACTGGCCTATATTAAATGCGTTACTAAATACAATTGGTGGTGCTAGCTGGGTTTCTGTGCATCATGGTGGTGGTGTAGGGATTGGGAAATCAATTCATGCAGGAATGGTTATAGTGGCAGATGGAACTAAAGAAGCTGAGGAACGATTAGAAAGAGTTCTTACTTATGATCCGGGTTTGGGTATTATGCGTCATGCAGATGCCGGTTACATGCAAGCAATTGAAAATGCAAAAAAATGGAACATTAAAATTCCAATGTTAAAATAATATTCTTATCCTCCATCTAGTTTTGAATGACACTAGGAAATTAATATAAACGAAGAGGTATTTATGAAACTTAATGTATTAGTAGCAGATAAATTTCCGGATAAATATATCCAGCAAATGAAAGATCTTGACCTTGAGGTGATTTACAATGCTAAGTTAGGCGAAAAAGATCTTCCCGAAGCCGCTAAAGATGTTGATATTTTAGTTGTGCGCTCAACAGTAGTTAATGAAGAAACCATTACCAATAGTAAAAAGCTAAATTTAATTATTCGCGCCGGTTCAGGTGTAAATAATATCAATATTGCTGCAGCAAATAAAAAAGGGATTTACGTTACAAATTGTCCCGGAATGAATGCAGTTGCGGTTGCAGAGCTAGCTATTGGATTAATGATTTCTCTTGATCGTTTTATCCCGGATAACATTGCCGATTTTAATAAGGGTGTGTGGAGTAAGGATAAATATTCAAAAGGTAAGGGATTAAAAGGTAAAACGCTTGGTTTAATCGGTGTTGGTAACATTGGTAAAGAAGTTGCAAGACGTGCCTTGGCTTTTGAAATGAATGTTTATGGAAAAGATATTACACGTATTGAAGGTGTGCAGATAAAAGATTTCAGTGAAATGGATCAGCTTCTTACATTGTGTGATATTGTTACTATTCACCTCCCTTCTACACCACAAACAAAAGGTTTGTTCAACAAAAAGATGTTCGGCTATATGAAAAATGGCGCTTATCTTATCAACACATCTCGCCAAGATATAGTTGTAGAAGAGGATCTTCTTGAAGCGATCAAAGAAAAAAATATACGTTACGCTTGTGATGTATTTAAAGGTGAACCAGAAACCAAATCAGGGGAAGTATCTTCCAAGCTGCAAAACAATCCAAACATTTATGTTACACATCATATCGGTGCATCCACAGAACAGGCACAGGATGCTGTTGCTCAAGAAACGATTAATATTATTAAACATTTTGTCCATAGCGGAGTAATTGATCACTGGGTTAATAGAGCTAAATTATCAGATGCACATTACCAGCTTGTTGTTAAGCATTATGACAAGCCAGGTGTCCTTGCCAGCGTTCTTGATTTAATTAGAAACAGCAGTATAAACATAGAAGAAATAGAGAACATTATTTTTGAAGGCGGAATAGCCGCTTGCTGCACTTTAAAACTAAAAAATGCTGCTAATGCGGGAATGCTAAAGAAGATAAGTGAAAACTCAGACGTTTTGAGTGTTAGTCACGTGGAGATTTAGTTCGCTATTTATTAGGGCGATTCTTTGCATCGCCCTAATGTATTCACAAAAAATACTATAATAAGTATGAAAAAATCTTTTACCTTAATTATTATTTTAGTTTTATCATTCAACCAATTATCATATTCTCAATCCCTCACTAAAAGATACAAGAATCTTGGAGAGATGTTTGTCCCTCAATTCTCATCTGCACCTTTTCCTCATCCTAAACGAATTAACGGACATATTTACAATAATCAGAATTATTCTGCTCAAGAACATTACAGCGATAGTAGCGTTGCGATATTCATTCCGAAATGGTTTAGACCAACAAACAAAACAGATCTTGTTATTTATTTCCACGGCTGGAATAATAATATCGATAGTGCTTGCACACAATTCAAACTAGTTGAACAATTTTATGAAAGTAAAAAGAATGCAATTTTTGTTTTTCCTGAGGGGCCTAAAAATTCTCCTGATTCTTTTTGTGGAAAGTTGGAGGAAAAAGATGGTCTTAAAAATTTGATAAATGATGTATTGAAGTTTTTAACTGACAAACAAAAGATTAAGACAAATAATGTTGGGAAAATTATTTTAGCTGGACATAGTGGTGCGTACCGTGTTATTTCCTTTTGTTTAATGCAAGGTGGTTTGACCAGACAAATTTCTGAAGTCATTTTATTTGATGCCCTTTACGGACAAACTGACAAATATCTCCATTGGATTACAAATTTTAATGGACAATTTATTGATATTTACACAGATAATGGCGGGACAAAAAACGAAACAGAAAGTTTGATGAAAATTTTAGATACTGGCAAGATTTCATATTTCAAGACAGAAGAATCAAAATTGGAAATGAATGATTTAAAAAATAATCGACTGGTTTTTATTCATACTGATCTTCATCATAACGAAGTTATTGCTGCAAGAAAACAATTTAGAAAGTATCTCAAAGAAAGTGCTTTGCTAACGATAAGGTAATATCTTATTAAAAGAGTTAATTTATAATTATTTTATCAGATAGATTTTTGCAGCAAAGAATAATTACACAAATTTAATTTCCAATATCTCTTTAAGAATGCCGTGGTAGTATGGCATTTGAAGTAGAGATTTTATCCCCTCCAAATCCTGATCTTCTAATTCAAAAACTATATGCTGAATATTTACTGAAATAAAATCCAATGAAACTGCCGGAAGATCTTTTAGGAGATCTTCATATTTTTCTGTGTGTCCTATTTGTAAATTCTTTTTATAATTCTTAGAAAAGTTTTTAATCACCTCTTCCGATGAACCTGCAAGAGTAAAATTAACATAAGGCGCACTAATCAATTCTATAACTTCCTCTGCAAAACTCAATCCATTCAAAAAAAGTTCTTTTTCATAATTCTCATCACCAATAATCAACAAATTATCTTCTTGATGAGGTAAAGCATTTTTAATCAAAACAGGTTTTACGTCTAAATCATAAAATTCTTTAAATAAAATTTTACTTAAAACTATCTCATTTGATGATATATCCCCTTTTAGGAAAATCTCTTCTACTGTCTCCTGCCCATCTTTAAAATGGATATAAGAATTTGATAGAAGTGCATTAAATGAAACTCCTATTTCGGAAGATACATACAGGTCTTTATAAGTTAGTAAATCCATCGTTGGAATAAGGCCTATTGCATTTTTATCATCAATTATTTTTTTTGAGATAAGTGCAGCCTCTGAAATATCAACATAAAAATCATTGGAAAGATTGAGCTCTGAAAGAAATATTTTTGAAAAAATATTTTTTGGAATAATGAGTTTTGTTTTCATATAATAAAAAAGCCGCTTATTGAGGCGGCTTAAATAAATTTAAGATTAAACTTTTTTGCTTTTAATTCTCGCGGCTTTACCAGAAAGATTTCTTAGATAATATAGTTTTGCTTTCCTAACATCACCTTCTTTTAGTAATTCAACTTTTGCAATTTTAGGTGAGTTAATAGGAAATATTCTTTCCACTCCTACACCGCTAGACATCTTTCTAACAGTAAAGGTTTTGTTTAATCCAGAACCGCGAACACTGATCACATCGCCCTCAAATGATTGTAATCTTTCTTTATCGCCTTCGATTACTCTTACTTGAACCCGGACGTGATCACCAGAATTAAATTTAGGCATATCGGTTTTAATCTGATCCTGCGCTATTTTATTTATATCGATCATTTCATACTCCACTAATTATTATAATTTCTCCACTTTTCAGTTAAGATTTGTGATTGTTCTTGCTTCCATTTTTTAATTTCTTTTTCATTGCCTGAAAGTAATACTTCAGGAACTTTCATCCCTTTGTAGTCTGCAGGTCTTGTAAAATAAGGTGCTTCAATTACTTGCCCATCTTGAAACGAATCATCCAAAGCAGCCTCACTATCATTAAGAACACCAGGAATCACTCTAACTATCGCATCCACGATTATAAGCGCAGGCAGCTCTCCGCCGGTCAAAACAAAATTGCCGATTGAAATTTCATCAGTAGCAAAGTATTCCCGAACCCGATCGTCAATTTCTTTATAATGCCCAGCAATAATTAGAATATTTTTTGAAAGCGAAAGTTTATTTGCATACTTCTGATCAAAAATTTTACCTTTAGGTGTTGTGAAAATAATTTGATCATATTTTCTTTCACTTCTCAATTTTTCGATACACTCAAAGAACGGTTCTGGTTTAAGCACCATTCCTGCGCCGCCGCCAAATGGTTTGTCATCAATCTGCTTATGCTTGTTAAAAGCATAATCCCGCAGATTATGAATTTTAATGATTACTTTTTTCTTTTCCTGAGCTCTTTTTAAGATGCTCGTATTTAAAGGACTGATCAATAAATCAGGAACAGCCGAAATTATATCAATCCTCATCATCGTAATAACCTACATCCGGTTTAAGAATTAATTTTTTATTCTTAACATCCACTAATTCAAAATATGCATCTACAAATGGGATTAGAATCTCTTTTTCATCAAGTTTTATTATTTCAATTACATCATTTGCAGGAGCATTAAAAACAGCTTTTACAGTCCCTATTAAATTATTATCTCTGAAAACCTGACAATCTATCAAATCATTGAGCAGAAATTCTTTTTCTGGCGATAAAGGAATCCTTTCCCCAGGTAAATAAATCTTTCGTCCAATTAAAGCTAATAAATCTCGTTCATCATTAAAATTAGCAAACTTTATAAAAAAAGAGTTTTTAACTTTAAAGGTATCTTCAATAATAAATTTTTTCTTTCTACCCCAGAAATCGAGATAAACTATATTATTTAATTGAATAATACTATCAAAAACTTTATCCAATAACTGGATTTTAACAAAGCCATCTTTTCCCGCCGAAAGAATTTGGGCAATAAAACTAAAATCATTCAATTAATAATCTGATTTTATTAATCTTCAATTTCTAATATTGCTCGCTTACCTTCTTTTGCAGCTATTGCAGTAAGAAGAGTACGCATTGCCTGTGCAGTTTTTCCTTGCTTGCCTATAACTTTTCCGATATCATCAGGTTGAACGCGTAAAGAAAGAACATATTTTTTTTCTTCATTTACACTCTCATTTACAGCTACACCTTCTGGGTGATCAACCAGATTTTTAGCAATATATTCTACAAATTCTTTCATGATGATTAAGCCTCCTCAAATGAATTTGGGTGAATAAGTAGTTAAGTACAGAATCTATAGAAAATCCTAAAATAATTTTCCAATAGTTAAATACTCAGAAGCAGCACCCGTAACTTCTGCTGTACCTCCAGTCAAAAAAAAATATTTAACTTGCTGGTGTCTCTTCTGCAGCTGGCTTTT
>Ga0307423_1001764_pt1 | contig 12771 bp, 13 predicted proteins | sample SalMarWE160310MG_FD_202154 | JGI IMG/M metagenome (GOLD analysis project Ga0307423, IMG submission 202154) | Salt marsh sediment microbial communities from the Plum Island Ecosystem LTER, Massachusetts, United States - WE1603-10 | ecosystem: Environmental > Aquatic > Marine > Intertidal zone >...
GCATTTTGACTTTATGGTTTTACAAGATACTGAAACGATCTACTCTGGGGATACCTACTTTGGATTCTTCACAAAACAGACCCTGAACCAGCAGGTCGGCATCCGGAATGCTGAAAAAACAGCATACACCCCCTCGACCGATGAACTTCAGCACGGCCGGTCTTTAATTTTTAACGATGTAGCGCCGCTTTCCCCCGAAGATCCGGACGTGGATCCCGCGTCTTCTCTGGCCATGCCGGCAAAAGCCCTTCGCATGATTGACCGGATCGACGCCTATGTTCCAAACGGCGGTCCCCAGGGTCTCGGTTATATCCGGGGGGTTAAAGAGGTCGATCCTGACGAATGGTTTTTCAAAGCGCATTTTTTTCAAGACCCTGTTTGCCCGGGATCTTTAGGAATAGAATCGTTTCTGCAACTCATTAAGTTTGCTGCCATGAATCAATGGCCGCATCTTGAAAAAACCCATCGATTTGAATGGATCATGGACGAACCTCATTCCTGGTCCTATCGGGGACAGATCGTTCCTGAAAATAAAACCATTGAAGTTGACGCCGTGATCACCAAAATGGTTGACACTCCCGCGCCGACCCTGTACGCAAATGGTTTTTTAAAAGTGGACGGACTCTATATTTATCAAATGGAGAACTTTGGCTTGAGGCTAATCCCTGTTTGACTTGGACAGGATTAACAGGATATCCAGGAAATTAGCTTGGGTGCTTCGCCCCAATTGGAATAATGGAATACTGGAGTAATGGAATAATGGGTTCGAAAGAATTTTTGCTAATTTAAGTCGTTTATTTCCACTTTTATACCCAATATTCCAGTCTTCCAACATTCCATTCTTCCATTTTTCTTACAAGTTAGATTATAATAAAAAATTAAACAAACAAAGAGTTAACGAAACCTTTACCATGCTATATTCAAATGTGTATATCGATTCCTTCGGATACGAACTGGCCCCCAATGTGGTGACCTCCGATGATATTGAACGCCGCCTTGAACCGGTGTATGAGGCACTTCATTTTCAGAAAGGCCAGCTTGAGGCCCTCACCGGAATTCGGGAGCGCAGATTCTGGGACCCGGGCTACGCCATGCATGAAGGAGCCGTAAAGGCCGGGCAAAAAGCCATGGATGCTTCTTCGGTTTCTCCTGAGCATATCGGAATGCTGATTTACGGGGGGGTTTGCAGGGACAACCTGGAACCCGCAACCGCCTGTGCCGTATCCAACAGCCTTGGATTGAGTTCCAACACTCAGATTTATGACGTTTCAAATGCCTGTCTGGGGGTACTAAACGGGATGATTCAGGTGGCAAATGCCATAGAACTGGGTCAGATCAAAGCAGGTCTTGTGGTGTCCTGTGAATCTGCAAGACAAATCGTCGATTTTACCATTGATCGTCTTCTTGAAACCAAAGACATGAATCATTTTAAACAAACCATCGCCACACTCACCGGCGGCTCAGGGGCAGTGGCCGTATTATTAACGGAGGCATCCTTATCCGATACCGGCCATCAGCTTTTGGGCGGTGCCATCAGATCTGCCACCGCGCATCACCAACTGTGTCGCTGGGGACCGGATACCGGAATTCCGGCCAGCGGCCTTCATGTCATGCAGACAGATTCCGTGGGGGTTTTGCAGAACGGTGTGGCCCTTGGCATAAAAACATACACGGCATTCAAGAAAGAACTCTTATGGCCGAAGGATAAGCCGGACAAGGTCATTTGTCATCAGGTGGGGGCCACCCACCAAAAAAATATCCTCGGATCCATCGGGATTCCAAAGGAAAAAGACTTTACGACGTTCAAGTTTCTGGGAAACATCGGTACGGTGTCTCTTCCCATCACGGCAGCCATCGCAAAAGAACGGGAGTTTTTGGTTAAAAACGATCTGGTGGGTTTTTTCGGTATCGGTAGCGGCCTGAACTGTCTAATGCTGGGAGTGAGGTGGTGATACTACAAGCCATCTCAAAAATACATCTAATGTCCAATTACGGTGTTGCCCCGCATGACGGGACTTCCCGTTATATTGTATTCGTTAAGGTGAGTCGCGAGCCTCTTCAAAATGCTCACATACTCCCACGTATGCTCCGTTTTACATCGGCTCGCGCCTTGTCCTTGAACGTAATCTGCATCTTTGAGATGGCTTGTAAAAGGGTTCAAGGATTCGAGTGAAATATTTAACAATTCATAACGGTTAAGTTTTTTGAAACAAATCGATTTCAAAAGAGCTTCAGATATGATTAAATTTTTGAATGGAAGCTGTCTGAGTGAATTAGGGATCGTTTTGAAAGAACCATAGGGGATTTAACGTTATTGATGAAACCCTCTGCTAAAGCTGAGACTTTTATTAATAGTCCGGGCAGGTTCTTTCATTACGAGCCCTTATTCATGAGTTCTTTCAGCAAAAATTTAATCATATCTGAAGCGGCAATGTTTTCAAAAGGCAAAAGTATTACTATAAATGAAAGGAGGACGCTTTGAAAAAAACAGCATTTCTTTTCCCTGGTCAAGGTTCACAGGCCGTTGGTATGGGGCTTGATTTTTATCAGGAATATGATGTTGTGAGAGAACTTTTTGATATGGCAGAAGAGATTACAAAAATAAAACTATCAAAACTCTGCTTTAAGGGTCCCATGGAAGATCTCACCCAAACCGTCAATCTCCAGCCGGCAGTCACCGCGGTGAATCTGGCATGTCTCACTGTCATCGAAAAAGAAGGCGTCACACCGGATATCTGTGCGGGTCACAGCCTCGGTGAATACAGCGCCATATGTGCATCAGATATTGTCTCCCGGGAAGACACCTTCAGGTTGGTTTTCAAACGGGGGGAACTCATGCACCGGGAGGCTGAAAAAAACAAAGGCGCCATGCATGCAATTATCGGGCTCTCCATAGATATGGTCGAAGAAATCGTTTCAGAGGCAAAGACAGAGGGTGTTGTGGCGGTTGCAAATCACAATGCTGAAAAGCAGATTGTCATCACCGGCGCCCCTGATCCTGTTAAAAAAGCCTCATCCATCGCATCGTCCCAGGGCGCGAGAGCCATACCGCTTAAAGTCAGCGGGGCGTGGCACAGCCAGTTGATACAGGGTGCCCAGGATGAATTCAAAAACTTTATCGAGTCAATACCTTTCAATACGCCCCAAAGGCCCACCATATTTAATGTCACGGCGAATTTTGAAAAAAAACCCGATGATATTAAATCGATCATGGCCCGCCAGCTTTGCAGCCCGGTTAAGTGGTATGACTCCATATGCAAGCTCATGGCTGAACACATTGAAATTTTTGTAGAAGTAGGACCCGGAAAGGTCCTTACCGGACTTTTGAAAAAAATTCTGCCCAAAGATTATCCGTGTCAAATATTTAATGTCAACGACATGAAGGCGCTGGAACAATTTATTAAAGAAATATAGTTTATTCAATAAGATAAATCCATTAGATTTAAAAAATAGTGAGAAAAACAAATTTATGCTTTACATAATATTTTTCATAATGTATTCTGCCGATTTACAAAAAAATACGTTGTCTTTTTGTTCAAAGGTTACATTATGAAAAAGAAAGATATTGAATATTTTAAAGAATTTTTAAACGACCGGCTCCAAGAGCTGTTAAGCCACGCAGATAACACGGTTTCAGGCATGACAGCACCCAAGGAAAATTTTCCGGATCCGACCGACCGTGCTTCCCTTGAATCAGACCGTAATTTCATGCTTCGTATCAGGGATAGGGAAAACAAGCTTATCAAAAAGATTAAAAAGGCATTGGATCGGATTGAAAACGGCACCTTTGGAATTTGTGAAAAATGCGGTGAAGACATTTCTGTCAAGCGGCTTAAAGCCAGACCGGTTACGACGCATTGTATTGATTGCAAAACCAAGGAAGAAGCTTTCGAAAAAGCCCTTGGATTATAAATAAGCATGTGAGAATCGATCTTCATATCCATTCAACTGCATCAGACGGGACGCTTTCGCCGTTAGAAATACTTACCCTGGCTCAAGACCTTAACATCGCGGCAATTTCGATAACAGATCACGATACACTCGACGGTTCTAAAGACGCCCTTTCATTTGGAATTCCCCCTCCAATCAAATTTTTAACCGGTGTTGAAATCGGCTCCGAACCCCCACCGTCTTTTTCATGTGCCGGGAGTTTCCATATTTTAGGCTATGCCGTGGATGTGGATCATCCTGAGCTGAATCATACGCTTTCAATGTTGAGAGACTCAAGAAAGCGTCGAAACCCCCAAATTCTTGAACGGCTTTCTCGCCTGGGGATTGAAATTGCATTGGACGAGGTCCGGAATTTGGCTGGAGACGGTCAATTGGGAAGACCTCACATTGCTCAATTTATGGTTGAAAAAGGCTATGCTCCATCAATTGATGCAGCATTTGACGAATATCTGGGAAACGGCAAACCGGCCTATGTTGATCGATTTCGTTTTGAATGTGAAAAAACCATAAAAACCATATTGAGCGCAGGAGGAATTCCTGTTCTGGCGCATCCGCTTCTTTTGGGCATTAAAGAAAATGACATTCTCGAAGATCTGATTGCCGTGTTGACAGAAATGGGTTTGAGAGGAATTGAGGTCTATTATCCGGAACACACGAAGAATCTTATTGCATATTACTCCCGGCTCGCCAGTCACTTTAACCTATTGATCACCGGCGGCACGGATTTTCACGGAGATATAAAACCCGAAATAAAAATGGGGGTCGGCAAAGGCGATTTCCTTGTCCCTTATGAATTGTACGAAAAGCTCATTTCGAGTTTATAAACAGGAATCACCATGACATCACCGGATCTTTCTGAATTACAGCAAACACTTTGTTATGAATTTAAACATATCGATATTCTTGTTGAATCCCTCAGACACAGTTCCTTTGTAAACGAGAACCTCGAACTGGACATTCAGGATAATGAGCGGCTTGAATTTTTAGGGGATGCGGTTTTAAATCTTATTGTTGGACACATGCTCATGCATCGGTATCCTGATTTAAAAGAAGGTGATTTGTCCAAAATGCGGGCCAACTTGGTCAATGAGTCTCAGCTGGCTTCCATTGCCCGACAAATGAACCTTGGTTCGTATTTACAGCTCGGCAAGGGTGAGATCCAGACAGAAGGATGGGATAAACAGTCGATCCTGGCAGATGCCTTTGAAGCGGTGATAGCAGCTGTTTATCTGGATGGCGGTTTTGATGCGGCATTTAGAATTATTGATGGCCATTTCTCTTTTTTACTCGACGCCGTTGTTACGTCGACAACGAATCATGATTATAAAAGTCGGGTTCAAGAGCTTGTCCAGATGAAACAACAACAAATGCCGGTTTACACCGTTATTCATGAAAGCGGACCGGATCATGATAAAACCTTTCGTGTACGGCTGACAGTTGCAAAAATTCAAGCCGAAGGTGACGGAAAAAGCAAGAAGGCTGCCGAACAGGATGCCGCCAGAAAATGGCTTGAACTTTTGAAAGATGATGAATAACCCCGTATCCACCCGCCGTCCTTTTATCATTCCTATTTTTTTACCCCATGCCGGGTGTCCGCACCAATGCGTCTTCTGCAATCAAACATCCATTACCGGCGTTGGGCCTAAAACTGTTTCTTTCGAAAAAGTGGAACAACAGATCCTTGAATTTCTCGAATATAAGCGGAATGATCGTCGGCCGGTTCAGGTCGCATTTTACGGCGGAAATTTTCTAGGCCTCAAAAAAGATGATATCGAGGGCCTTTTGAATGTCTCCGCAAAATTCGTAAAGAACAAAGAAATTGATACCATTCGATTTTCAACACGACCGGATACCATTGATCATGATCGAATTGATATCATAAAAGATTATCCGGTTTCCACCATTGAGATCGGTGCCCAGTCCATGGATGATCAAGTACTGGCCATGGCCAGGCGGGGGCATTCTGCTTTTGATACACAACGGGCGGTAGCACTGTTAAAAGATCGGCGCTATCAAATCGGCCTGCAAATGATGGTGGGATTGCCGGAGGAAGATGAGGCCGGTTCCCTATCCACAGCACGCCGAATTGGCGAACTTGAACCTGATTTCGTCAGGATATATCCAACGATTGTCCTTAAAAATAGTTTGTTGGCCAGGTGGTATGAAAATGGAACCTATCGTCCCTGGTCTCTTGATCGATCCATTACTCATGTTAAAACACTTTACCTGTTTTTCAAAAAAAAGAATATTCCCGTGATCCGCATGGGACTTCAGGCCTCTAAAGATCTTGACAGTGGTGCCGCTGTTTTGTCCGGGCCGTATCATCCGGCATTCGGTCACATGGTCCATTCAAAAATCTTTTTGGATATGGCCACAGAAATCATTAAAGTTGAAAAAATTTCCCGTGATGCTGTCGAATTAAGAGTTCATCCACGCAGCATTTCAAAAATGAGAGGTATGACAAACAATAACGTGGCGACATTGAAAAGAAGATTTCAACTCCAATCCCTCAAAATTGTCCCGGACGCTTCCCTTGCGGAAGACAGTTTATCGATATCTTAGTGCGCTTATTCATAAATACGATAATGACTAAATCAAAATATAACCTAAGTTGAGCGATTTTTGCGAAGATATGTGCCGAGGTCTCGATGCAGAAAGATTTGCACAAACCGCAGGCATACCCGTGGATATGTCGAGGATTTTTGCAAAGCCTTTATGAGCAAGAGATCGGTGCAGATCGAGTAAAAAATCGCTCAATTTAGGTATAAATATGTTACCGTATTTAAAAACACACTTATTTAGGGTTAGACTATAAGATCAAGGATCTTTTTTGAGGTATATTCCCCAACATCCGCCAGGCCGTCGATAGGTAAAAATGAAATGGCGTTGTTTGAATAAAGGCAGGTAACGGAAGCCGGAAAGTCTTCATCAGCCTCATAGAAGATATAAGAAAGGGCGATTTTCGGAAGCGGGTAAACCATAAATGAAAAATCTCCGCCCACATTGGAAGGCGATTCGCAGCCATTCAGCGTTGCAATGATTCGATGGGTCGATACCTGAATCTTTTCAACATAAGGGACCAAAATCTGCTGGGTATGGGTGACAAAAGCACCGGCATACGGCATGCTGTTGGGAAAATCTTTAAAGGCTTTCAGCGGTTCTATCAAACATGTTTCGAGTTTGGTATTCAGCGCATAAAGGGAAATCAGAATCCCGATCACGCCGGTCTGCTGAACGTCACCTAAAAAGATACCATCGGATCGAATCTCACAGGTTTCTCCAAAAGCTTCAAACAAAAAGGCATCGCCATTCTGCTGTGCGGGCAACGCATCGGCAAGATCCGACGGGAGATTTTCGAATAGTTTTTTAAGATTATCCTGAACAATTTTAGCGTAGTTATTGCTCATCATTTCCACCAGTCAGAAGCCCTTGAAATTGACCTTATCATATTGTCTTGGAAAGTTGTCATTTTTGGTTCTTCTCCTGATTAATCGAAAGCAAGGGTTCAAAGATTCTGGGATTGAAGTTCGCTGCTGCATCTCAAGGGATCGAGCGTTTCTTTTCTTTTAAAACGACGAGTAATCCTATTATCAAATTTGGTAATATTCTGAAAGGGAATAGTTAACCCAAATTTATTAATAACCAAATCTGATCTTGATTTTCTATTTTTTTTCAATTAACTATATTTATTCCTTTTTAAAATTTGGTATTTTTTTGAATAGTCAAGTCGAACTCCTCCGAATATTTTAGCCATTTGGGCTTAAACAATTTTTGTCTTATTCAACGGTTCTGTATGAAATCACTTTATAAAAACCAGACCAAAATCATTTTAGACAGTATCGCCGATGGTGTTTTTACCGTCGATTCCGATTGGAAAATTACCTCTTTTAATCGGGCTGCCGAAAAAATCACCGGTATAAAAAAGGAGGAAGCCGTCGGCCGGTATTGCTGGGAGGTATTTAAGGCCAGCATATGTGAGAAAGACTGTTCCATGAGAAGAACCATGGAAACAAAGCACCCAATTATAAATCAACACATATTTATCGTGAACTCAATAGGGGATCGGATTCCCATCAGCATTTCAACCGCCCTTTTAAAAGACAACAAGGGCAACATCATTGGAGGGGTGGAGACATTTCGTGATTTGAGTGTTGAAGAACAACTGCGCGAGGAATTGGCCAAGCAGCATACCTTCTTTGGCATCATCAGTAAAAACCGGGAAATGCAACGTCTGTTTGAGATGCTGGAACTTGTGTCTGGAAATGATACCACGGTCCTTTTGGAAGGTGAAAGCGGTACGGGAAAAGAGCTTTTTGCAAGGGCCATTCATTCCATCAGCCACCGAAAAAAGGGGCCCATAATTACTGTAAACTGTGGTGCTTTGCCGGACACGCTTCTTGAATCCGAACTCTTTGGGTACAAGGCAGGTGCCTTTACCGATGCTAAAAGAGATAAACCGGGACGATTTGCTCAGGCCGAAAATGGAACCCTTTTTTTGGATGAAATCGGAGACATTTCTCCAATGCTCCAGATGCGACTCTTGCGTGTGCTTCAGGAGAAAGTGTATGAGCCTCTCGGCAGTACAAAATCCGAAAAGGCAGATGTACGCATTGTCGCAGCTACCAATAAAAATCTGGAAGAGTTGGTACAACAAGGATTGTTTCGGGAAGATCTTTTTTACCGGATTAATATTGTTACCCTTTTTTTGCCCCCTTTGAGAGAGCGCAAAGAAGATATTCCTTTATTGCTTGAGCATTTTCTTCGAAGATTAAACAGTATGCGCGGGAAGGAAATTCAAGGAATATCTCCCAAGGCAATGAACATTCTGATGTCTTATGATTTCCCGGGTAATATAAGGGAGTTGGAAAATATCATTGAATATGCCACCGTGGTTTGCAAAAATCGTTTGATCAGAAGAGTACATCTACCTGAAACCCTCCAACAGAAGATAGGCCTAAGGAAAATATTAGCTTCTGAGAAAATCACTGAAAGTGAGCCTTCATTAGAGGCCGTAGAAAAAGATATTATCTACAGGACCCTTAGGAAAAATAACTGGAGCCGGAAGTTAACTGCCGCCCAAATGGGTATTCACCCAACGACACTATGGCGAAAAATGAAGCGTTTGAATCTTGAAATTCCCGACCACGACGGTCGGAAAAAAAAGAAATAATTTTACAATCATTTCATAATTGCAATAATAAAGCGTCAATCATTGCAATTATGAAACAAATCAGGTCATAGAGCCTCCTTCACAAATCCCTCTTTACAGCAAATTTATCTTATATTCCAAATAGTTATGGTCATCACTTTGTTTTTTTAAATGTGGCACGGATAATGCTTTTAAAATTTATTATATCGAATCTATTTTATGCATAAAATAATTGGTTTAGAGAGGTGGGTCCCATATCCTTGTATAATTTTAAGGTTTTCCCGCAAGGAAGGATTTTACCATGAGATCAGGAATATGTCCAAAATGTAAATCAGCGTCAGTTTTCCAAAGGAACTTTCCTGGGGGATACAGGAGCAATCTTGTTATTGGGTTTAATAAAGGTGTCCGCATTGAAGATTATATATGTATTATTTGTGGATATACTGAAAGCTATATGGAAAATTTAGATAGCAAGGACGAGATTAAAGAGCATTGCAGATATATTGTTCCCTCAGCATCGTAATTTATTCTGAACGATACTTGATCTGACTGCGACCAGATGCCCTGCGAATCATTGTTTTTAATCAATTGAACGTTTCTGCCTGCAATCGTTTAATCACCGTTAAGAAGGTTATTCCATGGAAAAACCCCTCAAAATTTGCAAATCTTGCTCCTGACAGAATATTTATTTTCAGTTAGGAGCTTATAGAACATCTCGAAAAGAGCAAAGCTTTTAAGACCTTCAAATGACCGTTTGAAAGGAGAAAAAACATGAAAAAACAGCTCATAAATTATGAAACATTACTAAAGGTCACGAAGGCAATCTCTCATTCCAGGGACCCGGAAGAAGTTGTTCTGATGACGGTAGAAAGCATCAAGACAGCTTTGCATGCCAAAGGGTGTTCTTTGTTTCTGATCAATCGTAAAAACAATGAACTGCAGTTGGCAACATCCTACGGGTTGAGTGATGAATATATCAATAAAGGCCCTGTCAGTGCATTACGGTCCATTGCTCAATCGTTGGATGAAGGGCCTGTGGCGATCTATGATGTTATGGATGATCCAAGAATTCAATATCCCGATGAAGCCCAGAAAGAAGGAATTGCTTCCATACTATCGGTGCCCATCGTGGTCGGTGGCAATTTAATAGGAGCAATTCGTGTGTATACGTCTGAACCTTGGGAGTTCACATTGGAAGATGTGAATTTTGTCCAATCTTTAGCTCAAGTTGCTGGAATGGCAATAAATATGGCGAGATATACTAGAGGATTAAAAAGCAGTATTGATGTTCTGAAAACGATGAGAGAAGTTCAGACCCATAGATCTACAAGAAGGACTCCTTATGAGGGAGTTCCAATAAGTGTTCCTTCGAGCTAATTTGGTATACATCATTAATGATCAAAAATGATGACCCATAAAAATTTGGTGATTTGAGATATCTGTGTAAAAAAGGTATAAATTTCAAATCGCTGAATTTCTGTGGCATTCAAAACATATCGTCGAATGTTCAGTCAAGTCCGATAGCTGTATACTTTGAAAGGTATCGAAACATCTTTATCGTTCGATCCAATCCTGGAAATTACATATATTCAGAGATCAGTTTTATCTTGGCTCCGTAATAATCATTTCAATAGACAGGCTGTTTGATGCTATCTTTTTAATCAACCTTTGCAAATCGTTCACCTGCTGAAATGCCCATCTTGCAAAACCGTCACTCTCAACATACGGTAATATGTTCTCTTCTGTTTCTTTCCAAAAATCCTTCAGCAGATATTCGTTGCCGCCAGCATCGTGAACCTTGCAATATTGCATTTGTGCAAGCTTTGTGCTGCAATCATGCAACAATGAAAGGCACCCATAAATTTATCAAGAGCAATCCTATCCAAAATTATACTTTAATTTCAACAGGTTAATTCTATAAGGATGTCCTTCTCCAATATGGCATGAATCATGCTATCTATGCTATCGAAACTATCGGGGTATTCACCTGTTTCTTTCAGAATTTCTCCGAGCTAATCAGAAATCCCAACAAAAACACGATGTGAAAGGGAATTTAAACATGAAAATAGCTGTTAGTTCCAGTGGCAAGGATCTTGACTCGCTGATCGACCCAAGATTCGGCCGATGTGCATATTTTTTAATTGTCGAGACAGACGATATGAGTTTTGAGGTCTTTGACAATCAAAGCATTGCCTCGGGTGGTGGCGCCGGCATCCAGTCCGCCCAGTTTATAAGTTCTAAAGGAGCCAAAGCCGTCATAACCGGTAATTGCGGACCCAATGCCGTTCAAACACTTGCTGCTGCCGGTATTGAAGTGTTTCTTGAAAATACAGGGATCGTAAGAAAAGTTCTGCAAAAATTCAAAGATGGGGGGCTGACATCCACGAACACAGCCAATGCATCTGAATACAGCGGTTTAGGGGACAAAACAAATTCTGGCCGGGGAATGGGTGGCCAAAGAGGTATGGGCCGTGGCAGAGGTATGGGGGGTCGAGGAGGTTCAGGCGCTGGCAGGAACAGGATATAACGCCAAATTAAACGCCGATTGGATTACTGATTTTTTTTAGACACAAAAGGTGTAACAGAATTGGAGTAAGTATCGGAGACAATAAGATGGGAGACGGATTACACGATTTGTTTCTGAGGTTTCAAATAAAAGGCTTTATGCCCATAGAAATTCCAGGACTGGTTAAAGATGTTCTTCATATCATGGAGAATCAAGACCTCTGTTCAATAACAACCATTGACCAGGAGCTTGAGGAATTAGGATGGGGCATCAATATCATGGATAATACAACGTTTGAACTGATCACATCGCTGGCAGAAGGTAATATATCATGAGAATAGCAATTTCCATCTGGGAAGACAAGATTTCACCGGTTCTGGATACGGCATCTAAATTGTTAATTATTGATGACAAGACTAAAAAAGAATCCTCTCGTTTTGAAGCCAATCTGTTTGAACAGGATATGTCTCAAAGATGTTCTTTTATCCGGGGACTCGATCTGGACGTTCTGATTTGTGGTGCGGTATCACGCCAATTTAGAGAGATGCTTAAGGCCAGCGGCATCAAAATTATATCCGGGATATCCGGTCCGGCAGAAGATGTTTTAAATGCGTATTTACAAGGGGCGTTGCTTCATTCGGGATTTTTTATGCCGGGGAGTAAAAGGAATCATCTTGATCAGGGTAACCAAGCTTAATTTATAATAAACGCTGAAAATATGACCACAATAAAAGGAGGACAAGATGGCGGAAGAAAAAAAAGTAAAGACGGCCAAACCGAAAAAGATGGCGGATCCGATTGCGGCCTCTATTGATCCTGCAACTCAGGAAATGATCGCTCGGGCTCAGGAACTTGGTGTTGAAACGATTTTTGACCGGGCTGTCACCATGAAAGCTTGTAACATTGGTGCTCAGGGGACTTGCTGTAAAAACTGTTCCATGGGTCCCTGCCGTCTTCCCCTTCCAAAGTCGGGTATTGAAGGTGAAGATACTAGAAAGGGGCTTTGTGGTGCCACGGCAAATACCATTGCAGCACGTAATTTTATCCGGATGGTCGCAGGCGGTGCCGCAGCCCACTCAGATCACGGGCGCTGTGTGGCCGAAGTCTTTTTGTCTGCTGCCAGAAAAGAATCCGATGCCTACAAGATAAAGGATGTTGACAAGCT
>Ga0307423_1001765_pt1 | contig 12770 bp, 9 predicted proteins | sample SalMarWE160310MG_FD_202154 | JGI IMG/M metagenome (GOLD analysis project Ga0307423, IMG submission 202154) | Salt marsh sediment microbial communities from the Plum Island Ecosystem LTER, Massachusetts, United States - WE1603-10 | ecosystem: Environmental > Aquatic > Marine > Intertidal zone >...
CAGACGCACAATCACTACTGGGTCGTCGAGCTGAGCCGGTCCGCGAGCCGCGAGGAGGTACTCGACGCCTTTCGCCAGGCACCGCGCATCGCGTTCATCCGGGTCAGCGACGGCATCGTCGCCCTGAACAGCACGATCGAGCTGATGAAGGACCTGGGGCGCCCGCGCGGCGACATGTGGGAGGTGGCGCTGTGGGAGGACATCCTCACTGTCAACGGGCGCGAGGCCTACTATACCTACCAGGTGTACAACGAGGCGATCGTGGTCCCGGAGAGCATCGACGCCATCCGCGCGCTGACCGGCACGGTGGCGGATGGGGCGACCTCGATCCACATGACCGACGAGGCGATGGGTATGCGCAAGACGTTCCTGGGCTAGCTCGTCTCTCGTGTAACCGTTGCCCGGCATGCGGGCGGCACCGTCTCTGAAACCACTGTAGCCCGGCATCCCATGCCGGGTTACAGCTTTCAGGGCATGGCAACCACATTTGACCGTGAGCTCGACCTACACTGGCAGAGCGAGTGCGCTACACACTTGTGCGAGCGTAGGCCGGCATCCTCGCAGACACCGACCAGGGTGCTGCCCGACGGGGGTTGACACGATCCCCGTACGGGCGTTACAATGAGGTGGGGATGAGGCATCATCGTGCACCAGAAGGAGACAGGCATGCCAAGGTTGATGCGATGCAAGTACTGCGGGACGCTGCAGGATGAACCTGCGGGATCCAAGATCTGTGCCCAGTGCGGTGGGCCGCTGGCCTGGGAAGAGGCACCGAGCCAACCTTCCTATCTGCGCGCGCAGCTCGAGCTCGACCAGGTATCGGCGCCGCCCGATCAGGTGGTCGAACGGCACCTGATCCTGACCATCGACACGCCAGAAACGCTGCCGCCCGGCGAACGCGTACAGAGCGCCTCCGGTCGCGAGGCGCTGCATTTCACCGCCGTGCTCGACGTGTCCGGATCGATGGGGGGTGCCAAGATCAAAGCCGCCAAGCGCGCCGTGCAGGACGCGGTAACACGCCTGCAAGAGGGAGATGTATTCTCCCTGGTTGCCTTTTCCACTTCTGTACGCACTCTGCTGCAGGCCGAGCGCGTGGATGCGGACTTGCAGGGACGTGTGCGGAGCCTGATACAGGAGTTGGACGCAGGCGGGCAGACCGCGCTGTGCGGCGGGTTGGAGGAGGGGATCGCCAGTGCGGTCGCGGCGCGGCGGGCGACGAACCTCGTGCTGCTGCTCAGCGATGGGCAGGCCAACGTGGGCGAGACGGACGTCGAGGCAGTGGGACGCCGGGCACTGGCAGCGCGTGCGGAGGGGATCACGGTATCGACCCTGGGAGTGGGGAGCGACTATAACGAGGCGCTCATGGCCGAGATCGCGATCGACGGGGGCGGCCGCTTCTATCACCTTGCCAATGCAACCCAAATTGCAGCCTACCTGACCGGCGAACTGGGCGAGATGACGTCGCTGGCAGCGCGTGACGTCGTGGCTACATTCGAGCTTCCCCCGGGCGCTGGCCTGCAGCCGCTGTCGGCAGCGTACCCGGTGCAGGGCCATGCGGTCACGTTGGGCGACATCCCGCTTGCAACCTCGCTCGAAGTGGTCCTGCGTATCCTGCTCCCGCCGCAGCCCGGCGGAGCCCGCACGCCGATCACGGGGACGGTAGGCTACCAGTCGCCGGCGGGACACTCGCTATCGACCGCGCTCAACCAGGTCACGGTGCGCTACGGTGCAGCCGACGAGGCACCGCTGCCCGGCGTGGTACGGCCCGTGGTACGGCGCGTGCTGGAACAGATGCAGGCGGCCAGCGTGCTGGCGACCGCCAAGGCCGCGACACGGGGCGTCGCCGATGCACGGCGCGAAGGCGAGGCAGCGATAGCGCAGATGCGGCAGTACGCCGCGCTGCTGGGCGAGGAGGAAGCGCAGGAGCTGCTGGCGCAGGATGCCCAAATGCTGAGCGCGATGGCCGCGCCTGCCCCCGGCGTTCAGGCCAAGGAAGCGACCTTTGCCGCAATGCGCCGCCAGCGCGGCGGCAAGAGATTCGACAAGGCCTAGGCCTGCCTGGACGGCCCGTGCCTGTATCCTGGCGATCCGGTGACGACGCCCTGCAGCAGCCCGGCACGGGCCAGCGCAGGCGTTAGCTGCGCGGCGAGGATGCCGACCAGGTAGACATCCCGCTCGCTGAATGCCCCGGCCTGGGCGGAGAGAAGAACGATGGCCCCGATCGGGCTGGCCTGGGCAGGTGCTTTGGCCCCGTTGCCGTTCTCCCTCGTATCCATGCCAGGTGCAGGCTCGGGCACGAGCGTGTTTTCGGCGGCGAGGGCCGGGATGGGCACAAAGAGTGCGGAGCGGGGCACACGATCCCGGCCCAGCGGAGGGAGCGAGAAGGGAAGCTGGCCGATCTGCTGTGGATCGCGCAGACACTGCGGCGCAGCCAGTTCGCTCAGCCACTCCCACTTGGGCGTGATCGGGATGTGCATCGGCGGGAGCCGCGTGCCGTTTTCCATCGAGACCTGGATGTGGACGTGGGTATAGGAGGCGTCATAGAGGCCGAGCTCGAACTTTTCACAGGGCGCGAACCGCTCGCAGATCTGGCAGGCCAGATTGCTGAGAGAGACGGTCGCATCCGGTGTGCGCGCGATCCAGTCCTTGATCTGCCCGCTCTCACGTAGCAGGGCGAGCTCCTCCTGCTGGTCATGCAGGCTCTCGACCATACGTCGTCCAAGGGCACTCAGGCCGATGAAGAGGAGGGCCAGCAGCAAGAAATAGGGCCACCCTAGCCAGACAAAAGTCGCCGCCACGAGCACAGACGTGGGCAGAGGAAAGAGCTCGGCGAGGAAGCAGGCCGGGGTAAGCAGTCCTCTTCGCGATTGGCCGGCCACCGTACGCCGCAGGAGGAGCGCGATCCACAGCCACAGGCAGCGCATGCTGGCGTAGGTGAGGCACAGCACGACCACAGCCAGCGCCTGCGTCGTGTCGAGCGCGAGGGGGATACGGCGACCGCCCAGGCCCTGGTAGGCCCACCAGGCAACGGCCACGGCGAGCGTGTTTCTTCCCCCACCGAACAGGGCCGTGGCAGCCGTGGACGCCCACTGCTCACGCCCGGTGGGCGGTGCAGGGCGGGCAATCAGGCCTGTGAAGAGGCCGGTGATAAAGCCGACCCAGCCGGCCCAGGCCGGTCCACCGACCAACGCCGCGCCGAGCAGGACCGCGCCCGTCAGGCCCACCTCTCCTATCCTCCCGATCGGGATCCGAAAGACAGAGAGCAGGACAGCGAACAGGGTAAAGGCGAGCAGGGTCGCCAGGTCGACCGAGATCGCGGGATGCATGAACAGCCAAAGCAGAGCGAATAAGGCGATGATCCCGGTCAACAGCGCATAGAGATAGGAGACTCGCTGCCCCAGATCCTTGCTAGGCATGTCGATCCCTTCAGGCCCGGCCGGCCTCCGTATGGCAGGTATGGAGGCACGTGGCATAACGACAGATCTGCATGCTTTCATTATAACATACCTGAAGGCCCAAACCCAAGTGTTGGAGACGAAGAGGCAATCCGGCGTCAGGCGGTACAGGTGGCCTACCACAACGCAAAATCGGCGCTCCTGAGTGGAGAGGAATCGTCCTAGTCGACGTCGATCACGCCCATGCGGATCGCATACTGCGTCAACTCAGCCGCGCTGTAGAGTCCGAGCTTGCTCATCAGGTTCGCCCTGTGGTGTTCGACCGTCTTGACGCTGATCGACAGTACCCGGGCAATCTCGCGGTTCGTGCGTCCCTCGGCAACTAGCTGCAGAACCTCCCGTTCCCGTGGCGTGAGCCGCTCCTCTGGGCCTTTCTTGACCATGGCATTGGCCTGGCGGATATACGCCTCCACCACGCTCGGGTTGATCGACGGGCTGAGATAGGTGTCTCCCTCGAAAACGGCGCGGATCGCCTCAACCAGCTCCGCGGGTGCGGCCTGCTTGACGACATATCCCGAGGCGCCCGCTCGCAGGAGCTGGTAGATGTATTCCTCGTTCTCGTGCCGAGTCAATCCCAGCACCTGGACCTCTGGATGCTGCGCCTTGATCTGTCGGGTCGCTTCTACGCCGTTGAGCAACGGCATGGTGATGTCCATCAAGACCACATCGGGGTGCAGCCGCTCCACTTGCTCGACCGCCTCCCTCCCATCCTCAGCCTCCCCGACGACCTCGATATCCGTTTCATCATCCAGGAGCACGCGCAATCCCTTGCGCACGATGGTATGATTCTCAGCCAAGAGCACACGTATCCTGCCCATTTCGATCTCCTCACTGCAGCGGTATCTCTACCGACAAGCGGGTCCCTTCTCCACGGCTCGACTGGATCACGAGGCCACCTCCCAGCAGAGCGACACGCTCACGCATGCCCACCAAGCCCGCGCCCCGCTCAGAGGCGTCCTGCACTAGCCTGGCCGTCTCGAACCCACACCCATCGTCCTCGATCCGGGCTGCTACCGAGCCGGGCTTGCGCTCCAGGCGCAGATGAACGTGCGAGGCACCTGCGTGCCGGGCAACGTTCGTCAATGCCTCCTGCATCACCCGGTACAGCGCCGTCTCTACCTCTGGATCGAGCCGCTCTTCCAGGCCAACTACCTCCATCTGCACGTCGATGCCGGTCCGCTCACTGTACCGGTTCACGTACCAGCGAGTTGCGGGAATCAGGCCCAGATCGTCCAGCAAGGTGGGCCGCAGGTCGAGGGCCATGGCGCTGATGCGCTGCGAGGTCTGCTCGACCAGCGAGCTTGCCTCTGCCAATCGCTCCCGGAGGGGAGACTGCAGGTCGGCGGGCAACCGACGCTCGACCTCGGCCAGATTGATGCTCATCGCCGTCAATGCCTGCCCGATCTCGTCGTGGAGCTCGCGTGACAACCGGGCACGCTCTTCCTCCTGGGCCTTCATTAGGCGAGCCGAGAGCCGCTGCAAGCCGGCCCGCTGCTTTACGACCATACCCAGGAGCTCGGCGTTCTCGATCGCGATCGCCGCCTGGTTGGCAAAGGTCGTCACCGTGGACAGGTCTGCCTCCGTCAGGCCGCTGCCGGTGACGATCAGCAGGCCGCGGACCTCGCCGCCTGTCTCCAGCGGGGCAAGAATGCCCTGCTCTACGCCGAGCATCCGCCTCACGCGGCCTGCTAATGGGCGCAGCAGCCCGGGCAGCGCCTCGCGGAAAGGATAGTCATCGTGCTCGATCAAGAGGGTCCGTCCGCTCTCGAGCACCCGCCGATAGAACCCGTCGTGAACCAGGCGGAACCGGTAGCCCTGCACGGGAAGCCGAAACCGCTTTTTGAGGACCCGCAGCAAGGTCGTGTCGATCGTCAGATGCGAGACGACCAGGTGTGCCCGGTCGCCGGTCAGCTCCAGGATCGTTGTTTCGTAGCCCAGCGCAGAAACGTGCTCGCCGATCGCCGAATAGACCTCTTGTGGCGTGCGGGCACGCTCTACTGCCTGCGCCGCCTGACTCAGCGCCAACAACAGGCGCCGGCTGCGCGCAGTCTCTTGCAGAGAGCGGCCCAACGCTTCACCTGCCTCCTTGCGCTCTGTAACGTCCACGTAGCTGATCTGTACGGCAGGCTTGCCCTGGTAGGTGATCCGGCTGGTCAACACTTCGACCCAACGCACCGCACCATCCGCCCGGATCAGCCGGAACTCGTGCCGTGCAGGTATGGATTCCGCGCTCTGATAGTGCTGCAGGACCCGCGACATGCGCTCCCGGTCCTCAACATGCAGGGTAGCCCGGATCTCTTGCGGGGAAAAAGAGAGCAACTCCTCGACCGTATACCCGGTCATCTCGGCAAGGGCCGGGTTGGCAAACACGATGCGCCGCTCTTGTAGGATGGCCAGCCCCTGCAAAGAATGTTCGACCAGCGTCCGGTAGGCCTCTTGTTCCCGCGTCAGCACGTTTGCCAACGTCTCACCCACCGCCTCAAGCAGGTAGGTATCTTCTTCAGACCAGATTCTCTCGACGCCCAGCATGCAAAAGCCCAACACACCTTTCAGCGAGCCGTCCGTAAGAAGCGGGAGGGTGAGCACCGAACGAATGCCAGCCGGCCCCCAGAGCGCCCTCGCGGCGTTCGCTTCGGGCGGCAGATCGGCAAGACGCGTGACCGAGACGACATGCCCGCGTGCAAGCTGCCGCATATGCCATTGAAAAGGAGAGAGCGAACGGCCTTCCATCGCGGACGCCCACCCCTGCGCCTCGCCGGCATACCACTCGTACATACGGCTGAGGGCACGCTGATCGCGCGTAAAGAGCGCCACGTAGCAGTGATCGACACCCGCAAACTCGCCAAGGCCCTGCAGCGCCCGCAGCAGCTCGGCCTCTAGCTCGTCTGGGCGCAGGCTCACAAAGCGCGAGCGAATCGCGGCAATCAGCCGCTCTACCGCCAGTTGGTGGCGCAGGTCCGCGGACGTGCCGGAGCGCCGCTCTTGGGCTCGGCCCTCGTTGTCCATTCACAACTCCTCGGCATCCTGGGAATGCGCCGGGCAGGATGCAGCCAGCGTTCCCGCAGGCCAAGAGGGCACCTCAAGGGAGTACCGCGAGGGCCTGGAAGCAGGACTCGCGATCGGAGCGGGTTAGCGAGCGGAGAGAGAAGCAGTACCTGGCCGGAGCGCTGACCGCCCCCATTCCAGGTGCCCGTCACCGGCAACCGGAGTTGCGGCAACCGTTGGTTGCAGAGTGACGGGCACCCGATCGATCCTAATAGTGCGACACCACCTTGGTCCCCAGCGGCGCCCAGTTGAACAGCCACTGTGCGTTTGGGGTCGAGAGATTGACACAACCGTGGCTCATCGGCGTGCCAAAGTTGTTGTGCCAGTAGGTGCCGTGCAGGCCATAGCCCCGGTAAAAGTACATCGTGTAGGGCACGTTCGGCAGGTCATAGCCCGGCCCGCGCATGCGCGTCGACGTGTACTTGACATAGATGCTGAACGTGCCGACCACGGTCGGCGTGCGCCACGTCCCGGTCGACACGAGCGCCGTGAACACGGGTGTCTGTCCCTCGAACGCCGTCAGCGTCTGCGTCGTGAGGTTCACATCGATCCACTTGCCGCTGGCCCCACTCGGTGCAGAGGCAGGAGCAGGCGGGTTCGATGGTGTCGTTGTCGTCGTCGATGGCGCAGAGGTCGTGCTGCTGCCTCCCGGGATCTGCAGCCGCTGCCCAACATAGACCCACGAACTGACCTGCAGTCCATTGACCGCCGCCAGCCGGCTGACCGACACGGCATGGCGCGTCGCAATGTTGGTCAACGAGTCGCCGGGCCGGACCACGTACGTACCCCCCGGGCTTGCCACCGGAGCGGAGGAGGTCGAGGAGGAGGACGGCGTCGTCGACGTGGACGCGCTCGATCCACCCGGGATCTTGAGCTGCTGTCCGGTATAGACCCAGCTATTGCTGTACATCCCATTAGCCCGCGCCAGGTCGGCGACCGTCACCTTGTGCCGGGCGGCGATGCTGAGCAGCGTGTCGCCGGGCCGCACGACGTACGTCCCTCCTGAACGCGTCACCGGAACGGATCGGGCAGCCGGCCACAAGCTCGATGAAGGGGCCCTGTCGGCAGGAGCTCCTGGCGATACCGGCGTGGGCGCCGGAGCCGGCGTCGTGGGCGCGCTCGATCCACCCGGGATCTTGAGCCGCTGCCCGACGTACACCCACCCACTGGTGCTCAGGCCGTTGGCCAACGCCAGTTGCGACACGCTGACCCCGTGCCGCGCCGCGATCGCGATCAACGAATCGCCGGCGCGCACCACATAGGTCTCGCCTGGAGCGACGGACGACGCCGTGGCCGTCACTGCCCCCGTCCCCCCACCCGGAATGCGCAGCCGCTGCCCCACATAGACCCACGAGTTCCAACGCAGGCCGTTGGCCACCGCCAACTGGGTCGCCGTCAGCCCGTAGCGCGCCGCAATCTGGAGCAGCGTATCACCCGGCTGCACCACGTACACACTGCCGTCGTCGGCATAGACAGGGCCGACGAGGATCGTACTCAGTAGAACGGCCAATACACCTGCGAAGCGAATGGCTTGCTTCATCTTAACCCCACCCTTCTCAACCCAGGCGCCCCCCCTTGTTTGCCATCCGGCGGACACGCGGTCCGGTGGACGGTGTGTCCGATGGCAAAGGACGCTAGACGAAACCGACGTGACTAATGTGCGCTAGGATCCAACACCTCCCCCAGGAAAAGCACGCTGCCCGTCTCTGTATCGCGAATCAAGTAGATGAACGGACGATCGATCGACAGCATCTCTGGCAGGGCGCGCGCCATCACCACTGCCGTCGCCGCCGCCGCCTCCGTTCCCGCTTCGTCCACCGAGATGAATGCCTTGTGATAGACATCGTCGATGAACAGGCTACGCGTGCCATCCATTCCAGAAAAGTCGGCACCCTGGAAAGCAGCGGGCATGCCCATCTCCTTCAGCACGTCCGCTAACTGAAAATCCGACCCATAATCAAAGCGGGGCACGTGGAGCTCAAAGGTCGCCAGTTGCAGAGCGCGGACGATCGCCGCCAGCCGCTCGGCATCGAGCGCCCCGGCAAAGGCCTCGAACCCTCCTGCCTCGGGCAGCAGGATCAGCATCGCGAACCGCCCGCCCTCGTACGGCAGCTCGACCGCCTGGTACCCCGACCCCTCGGCATAGCGGAGGCGCATAGTGCCCTGCATGGTCGGCACCGTGACCTCACTCCCATCGAGCAGGACAAAGGGGGCATCGCGCGTCGCCTCCTCAGAAAAGGGGCTCTGCCACGCAGCATTGAAATAGATCGCGTTGGAGAGAACCATCACGGTCGAGGGATCGATCGCGCCTCTTGGGAGCAGATCCTCGATCTTGTTCTCGGTTTGCTCGCTGACCCACTCGTTGATCGCCAGCCGCGAGGGCTCGGGCTGTGCTGCAAAATCGAGGATCCTTAGCCCGGCCCCATAGTCCTCGGCCAACAGGTCGAGGAACGGCTCACGGAAGGTGTAGCCGCGCTGTCCCCAGATGGCGTTGACCAGGTGCAGGCGGAAATCGCCGCCCTCCTCGTCCGCGCTGCGCAGCGCCAAATCAAGGGCGTTGAACGCGGCGTGCAACTGCTCCTGCGCCAGGGTAAAGTGAAGGGTGTCGGCCATCTGCTGCTCGGTCTCGCCGCGCGCGCCAGCATAGGTCATCGCCAGGGCCAGCGAGATGCTGTAGGGAGAATAGAGAAGATTCGCGAGCGGGCGCTCGGTATCTGCCGGGCGGTGCAAGGTGTGGTACAGGTCGAGCGCGAAGCGATTGTTCCCCTGGACCAGCGCGTCCAGGTCCGAGGCAGGCACGCCGGCTGCAGCCTGGCGCGGCTTTTCCGAAACGACATAGACCGCGTCCTCGACCTGCTCCTCCGGCGTCTGTGCGGGCGGGATCTGGTCCGCTGCCGGCTGCCCCCCGGCACATCCAACCAGGTTGAACAGCAACAGCAGCGCGGCGATCCCCCCTATCGCGTTCGGCCAGCCGTGATCCATCGTCCCTCCTGCGTGTCGCCGCCGTAGCAGCGGTCCCGCGCCACCTCTGCCTTCACATCGCAGCATCACCGCGTACACTCGCAAGGCGCCGCCAAACGTTCCGAGCGACTCGTCTCGTACTGTTATAGACGGTCTGGGGCGTGTTCTTGTTCCGTGTGATATATTCAGTATAAAGGAAAATTGACCATAAATCAAGGGGAGGCATGCTACACCTACGGGACATCGGGCACGACGTCGCGCAGCGGCATCCGCCGCAGCAAGAACAGCCCATAGGCCAGCAGCGGCAGATCAAAGAGGACGATCAGCAGGTTACCCGGGATCGTCTCCTCAAAGCCGGGCGTGGCTACCACCTGCAAGTTGACCACAGTGTTCAGCGCAGCGTGCCAAAAGACGATCGGCCACACGCTGCCGCCCTTGAGGACGAGCGCGGCATAGAGGACCGCCGACAAGGTCGCATTCAGGATCTGCAGCAGGGCCAAGGGCAGCGCCTTGCCAAAGGCGGCGTTGATCGCGTGCAGCGCACCAAACAGCACCGCCGAGAGCAGCGCGCTCTGGAACAGGCCGCGCCTCGAGCCGCCCCACACGCGCACGAACGCGTACAGGATGGCACCGCGGAACACGACTTCCTCGACGATCCCGGCTGTCAGTGCGGCAGCCGGAAGCGCCAGGGCATCGAGCGAGGCGACGCCATCGAGGCGCAGGCTACCAAAGAAGGCCCACAGGGCAACCAGGATCTCGTAAACCGTCGCCCCGAGCGTGACGAGCCATACCTGCCACGTCCCAACGCGTGCCACGCCAGCCGCCCGAAGCCAGCCCAGGCGCCACAGCAGGACCACGGTAGCCAGCGCCGTCACCACCCGCGCCACGGTCAGCGCTACCGTCTCCTGCTCCTCGCCCTCGGGGAGCAAACCCATCGCTACCCCGGTTAAGAAGACCAGGCCTACGATCAGGGCCACCGCCCCAATGACCCCCACGCCGACCGGATAGCGTGCTGCAAACCGTTTCACTCCAACCATCTCGTTACCCTCCTCTGTGCGTGATCGAGACATCCATCTTGCACAGTATAGCAGCAAAGGGGATTACCCGTCGTCATCCTCTGGTGATGATCTGGTGGGTGAGATCGTTGAGGAGAAAAGAGAAATCGTACCTGCGGCCAAGGTTCACGAGGGAACGCTGGAACAGCGTGAGAGTCGCGGCCCGCGCCAGTGCCTCAGCGCAGCTATAGACAAGGCAGGCAACGTGCCACAGACTCCCCTTTCAGCCGTCCGATCCGGGCGGCAGGCGCTCCCAGAACCCTTCTTTCGCAGGCGCATCCGGCAGGTGGGCCACGTACCTCGTCTCTCCAACCGGGTCCCACAGCCCGAAGGTGCGCCAGGTATTCCGCTCGCTGCTCGGGGCGCCAAAGCAGATCTCGACCGTCGCCTCGGTCAGGTCAAAGATCATGGACCACAATGTGCCCAGCCCACTGCTGTAATGGTACGTGCACACGCCGTCCGGCATGGGCTCGGACAACAGGGCCCGCATCGTGTCCCCGTCGACGCGCGGGACCGCTCCTTCCAGGCGCGAGGTGATGGCCCGGTACCGCGTCACCGACTGCCGCATACGGCGGATATCGTGGGGGATCATCTCTGGCAGCGTATAGTGATTGGTCGCGCACACAAAGGGGACCTGCGATCCCGGACCCACCCGCCGCACGCCGCGGTGCGCGCCCGCAACCTCGACGAGCGCCGCCTGCCCGCTCTTGTCGGCAAAGATATAGTTCGTGCTCCAGCCGATCGGGATGCCAGCTATTGTGTCGACCGCCTCGTCCACGGTCTGGCAGCGATCGAGCAGCGCCCGCACGACGGCGAAATAGGTCAGGCCCTTTCCCTCCGGCCACGCGCCCGGCGTGCCCCACGAGGTGGTGACGCATAGGCCGTGCTCGTTCATTCCTTGAACGCGTCCCATGATCATGTCGGAGAAGCCAATGTGTGCTGCCTTGCCCGGCACACGCGTCGTGCACAGGCGCAGGTCCAGGTCGCCGGGACCGCAGTCGATGTTCTGACCCACCCGTAGGTGACCATCTGCCGCAGCAGAGGGAAGCACGGTTAAGTGGCTGCATTGCCCCCCGCTCCTGGGCTTGCCGCCCAGGAAAGCGATGTCGGCGATCGAGACGCCCAACGCGTCCGCTGCGCCCTGCACCTCTTGTCCAATCCCAGGGCAGTACCGGTCCAGGAACGCCAGTTCGCGCTCTGCCTCCTCCTCGGTGTATCGCTCCAGGAAGGGCAGCGTGGGCGTCAGATATGCGGTGCGCTGCGGATCGGCCTGGAGCATCTCGGCCTGCAGCCTGCCGATTTCATATGGGCTGCCCTCCAACACGACGTGGCTGAAGGACACCTCGTCCGATGGAATCCCGTTCATCGCCTACCTCCCTCGTGCACACAAAGCGCTGTGGCGCTTTGCTGCCTGCGGCTGCTCCGCTTCGGCCACTCTATTCGGCAGCATGCCCATGATAGCACGCCTACCTGCCATTCCTCGTCAGGATTCGACAGCACGCAGAGGAGTTGATAGCTACCCACAAAGCACTTTTGAGCGAGATGGACCCGGTCCGCGATGTGGAAGTGTTCGCAGAGGTGGGCAGCGAGCTGGAGGCCGAGCCAAGTGGCTCTGTCCGCGATCAGATGAATTCGTCGAGGGAATCTACTGGCGAACGGTAGCGTCGTTCAATCATCTCAGCCAAACCCGGCCTGAAGGCCCCTGCGCAGTTCATCGCTGACTTCGACGGTCGTGAACCCGGTCTCCCGATAGCGCTTTTCGAGCAAGTCCAAGCGCCCGATGGCTGCCAGGTTCGACAGCACAGTCGTGTCAAAGATATAGTCAGGCATTGGCCGCGTCTTGCAGCAGTTCTTCCGCAGTTCGCGGCCCCAGGTGGACCTCGGCGCCACTCTCGACGAGGATGTCCTTCATTTCTTCATGAGAGACACCCATCAACTCGGCTGCCTTGCCTAGGCTGATGTCGCCAGCAACGTAGGCGCTCACGATCATCTGTCGTCTGATGCCGGGCTGCGCCTGGAACAAGGCACGCAAGGCACTACGAATGACCGCTTGCTGGTCGGGAAAGAGACGTGCCTTGACCAATTGCTCGATTTCCCAGTCTACCGTGCTCATGTCGTCCATCTCGCATTCCTTTCGTCCGGTGGCATCATTATAGACGCGGGCTCCAAGGATTGCAAGCACTCTCGACCTCATTACGGGTTGCGCGCGGCGCAACCCGTCGCCGTTGTAGGTGTAGACCAGCGTGTTGGTGAT
>Ga0307423_1001766_pt1 | contig 12760 bp, 11 predicted proteins | sample SalMarWE160310MG_FD_202154 | JGI IMG/M metagenome (GOLD analysis project Ga0307423, IMG submission 202154) | Salt marsh sediment microbial communities from the Plum Island Ecosystem LTER, Massachusetts, United States - WE1603-10 | ecosystem: Environmental > Aquatic > Marine > Intertidal zone >...
ACCGAGGTTGTGGAGGAGGAGGGTGAGGTCGGGGTGGAGGAGGCGCTTCAGGTTTCCGGGGATGTTCCCGAGAAGGAGGTCTATGGTCCGATGCCCGTGCCCGGAGGCGTGCTCTTTAAGATCCAGGCCCGGGGCGCCAGCAAGGTCGCTGTAATAGGTGACTTTAACTCCTGGGGAGAGCCCGTCGCGCTTAATGATGATGACGGAGATGGAATCTGGATCGCCATAGCGCGGATGGATCCGGGCACTTACCAGTACAAGTATATCGTGGATGGCCAATGGCAGAGCGACCCGGCCAACCCTGTTGATATCGATGACACCCACGGAGGGCGGAACTCGGTCATGGTGGTAAAATAGGATGGTGAGTGAGCGGCCCGGGCGACCTGCCAGAAGACGGAAGCTGGGTCGTGGTTTATCCGAGGTTTCACACATCTTCCTGTCCGGCGCAGAGAGGAATCTCAGAGAGTCCGGGGACGGAGCCCTCGATGCCGCGCTCGATGATGCTCCTGAGGGAGCGGGCGGAGCTCTCTGGCTAACGGATTCGAACCTCATTAGCATCACTTCCGGGGAGATGATACACGGCAAGACCCTGCTGGCCGCCAACCTGGCCTTCGGGCTGTTCACAGAGGGCAGGAGTGTAGGCGTAGTGAATGCGGACTCTGAAAAACCCGACATCCTTGAAATGATGAGCGCCGTCCCGTCTGAGGACGAGGAAAGGCTGGCGATAGCCTCGCCCAGGTTTGGAGGGCTTCCGGTGGGCGACGCCTTCGGAGGCTTCGATCCCGTGACCGGGGAGGTATCTGCCGGCAGGAAGGTCCCACCGCTGTCCGCTGTCCAGGCTGTTGCGGGACGGGCCCAGAGCGTGATCATAGACACCTCGCCCCGAACAGAGGCCAGCCGGGCGGTGTGGGCGGCAGCCGGCCTCACTCTCGTAATCGCCAGGGCGGGCTCGGACGCGATGCAGGCATCCTACGTGACGGTGAAACGTGTCCGAAGTACTTCCCCGATGGGGAGGATAGGCCTGGTCGTCAACATGGCCTCGGGCCGGGCGGAGGCTCACAAGTGTTTCAGGAAGATGTCGGAGGTTTGCCGGCGGTTTCTCAAGACGAATATCAGGGACTACGGCTATATTGTTGAAAGTGAGATTGCGGGTGAAGCCTGCCGGAAGGCGGTGCCCCTGGCCCAGGCCTATCCTGAGTCAGCTGCGACGAAGTGCATCCATTCGATTCTGAAACTCATAATGATGGATGAATCTGCGATAGCCAGAAGGCGGAGGGAGGTGACTTTCAAGACGTGCGCATTGAGAGAAGGAAGATAGAGAGTGCCGGTGAGCTGACCACAATGGTCACCGAGGTGCTCCAGGACGAGATCGGCGGGTTCGAAGTGATCGACACGGTGGATCTCAGCCAGGACGGAGAGATCGAGATCGGTCTTCTTGCCTGTGACGGTGAAGGGCGCGTCTTTGTGGTAATGGCGAAGGATCGTCTGGGCGACAGCCTGGTTATGAGCTACGGAAAGCACCTGGAATGGTTCAGGACGAATAAGGACAGGATGTCGGCTGATAAGCCCCAGATCGACTGGGACAGGCAGCCGGGATTGGTAATGGTGGCGGATGGCTTCAGTTCCCATGCTCTGACTCTGGCCTCGCTGCTGGGAGTCGAGCCAAGGGCATGTTACTCCATGAGATGTCTTGGCATGGGCGCTGAAAAGGGTCTGCTCGTGGAGCCGGTGGAGATTCCGGAGACCGGTCCTGTGACAGCCGCTAAAGCTGTGTCTGCTCCCCAAACCGAAGGCGACCTGCTATCCAAGGCTGTCAACGGGGTGGTTGATGTCGCTGACGATCTTTCGATCTCGGCATCATTCGGCTACGTTAGTGAGTCGCTTGACTGGGTACCCGTTGCCAACCTGCGCAGCCGCAGGGGGACCATCTGGATAGAGTCCGGTCCGGGGAAGTGGTCCACCAAGCGGATAGAAGATGATGACTCGCTCCGAAGCGCCCTCGACACGGTCAGGCAGAGTTATGATGAGATCGTCAGGACCAAAGGCGGGGCGAAGAATCTCGGCGAGGACGAACTCTCGGCGGCCGAGCGCAAGAGTCTGAGGTGGGAGTAATCTACTGGTCGATAGAGACGATGCCGGACGGTCGAAGGACGGGCTGACAGGTATCATGCCGCGAGCGCTGGAGCCGCTTGAAGGCATAGTGATATCAATTGTCGCCTATGGCGGCGCGCTTGTATTCGCCGTGATTGTCGCCTACTCAGGCGGAGTGTCCACCCGTGAGGAGACGTCGCTCTTCACCCTGCTGATGTTTCTCATAGCTTATGCCTTGGTGGCCAGGTCTGCGGGCGACCCGATGCGCTGTGTTCGACTGCGGGGGGTCAGGCCGCTGGTGCTCATCTGCTCAGTGCTGGCCAGTCTCGCCATCATACCGCCGGCCGTCAGCCTCCAGGCCCTGGTCTTCTCCCGCATCGAGATACCAGAGAAGTGGATGGAGTACGTCCTTGAGGTGATCCGGGCGGACAGTGTGCCGGAACTGATCTATGCCTGGCTGGTGGTGGCTCTTGGCGCGGCGGTAAGCGAGGAATTCGTGTTCAGGGGGGTTCTCCAGAATTCCCTCACGAACAGGATGCGCGGATGGGGGGCGCTGCTGATAACCTCCGGACTCTTTGCCGCCCTTCACACCTGGAGATTCCCCGCTGCCTTCATCATGGGCTTCTTCCTTGGAACGCTCTACCTGAGGACGCGTTCGATCCTGGCCCCGTTCGTGGCTCACCTTACAATCAACTCGGTGGTGGTGTTCACGCAGTACGCCATGGATAGGCGGGGGGAGGAGGTGTTTCCCCGCTGGCTGGTAGAGGAGAAGATGGCCCCCCTCGTGCTGATCGCGGTCTCATTGCTGGTCTTCGCGTTTCTAATGCTGCTGTTGCTGCGCTTGACCCGGAGCGAAGCTCGGAAACCCTGGTCGACAGACCGTGACACGACGGTTGATACCCTGGCTGGCAACTCCCTTGCGGGCGACTCCTCATGACTTCGCGCGAACGTGTGGGCGTGGTGCTCAGCGGAGGAATCCCCGACCGTGTTCCCATCCACGACGGCTACTGGGACGATGCTCTCGTGCGGTGGACTTCCGAGGGCCTGCCCAGGGATGCCGCCGCCGACAAGGATGACCGTCTAGGCGAGTTCTTCGGCACCGAGATAAGGCTGATACGGGTCAATGACTCCTTCCTGGTGGAAGAGAAGGTGCTTGAGGAAGATGACCGGTATATCACCCGACTGAACAAGAACGGCGGAGTGGAGAAGTTCATAAAGGGCCGGACCTCCACACCGGGCCTGATCTCTTTCGCGGTGAACTCCAGAGCCGAGTGGGAAGAGATGAAAGGCAGGCTCCGCTCGGTGGATGGCAGGCTGCCGACCGACCTGGAAAGCCATTACCGGAACTTTCGCGAGAACCACAGGTTCGTGATGGCCTGCGTACACGAGCCGTATGAAGCTTCATGGTCCAAGCTGGGACCCGAGTTCCTGCTCGAGTCCATGATAACCGACCCCGGGCTGGTCCGGGACGTGTTCGAGACGATGACCGATCTGGAGATAGCGGTTTGCGAGGAGCTCCTCGGCCTGGGCTATGAGGTGGACGGGGCCTGGATATGGGGAGATATCGCCTATTCCAGAGGCACTCTGTTCTCACCGCGAGCCTATCGCGATCTCCTCTATCCATGCCACAAGCGCCTGATCGGCTTCTTCAACCAGCGGGGTCTTCCGGTTGTCTATCATAGCGACGGGGACATCCGTCCGGTGATACCGCTGCTGATCGAGGCAGGCATCAGGTGCATCCAGCCTCTTGAGGCCAAGGCTGGTATGGATCTCTTCGAGCTCAAACGGGATTATGGTGACCGGCTGGTCTTCATGGGCAATGTGGACTTCGAGCAGGTGGCTAGGGGCCGCCAGGCCGCCGAAGAGGAGATCAGGACCAAGGTGGGGATGGGAAAGGAGGGAGGCGGCTATATCTACCACTCGGACCACTCGGTGCCTCCCACCATGAGTCTTGCCGACTATAAGTACGCGCTGGACCTGGTCAGGAAGTACGGCGAGTACTGAACCGGCGCGGCTCTGGCGCCCTCCTTCGACCGCGCAATTTTGCAAGTAAACCGGTGCTTGAGAGCGCATTTCGCAAGAGTCTCAACCTCAGCCGATGCCAGCCTTCCAGATCCCTCCGGCGTATCCTCTTGATCTGCAAGGGCTAAGGCGGACACCCCTCTCTGTGGCATGTCTTATGCAGAACTCCATATGCAGGGGGGTGTGTTGCATGGACATTAGAACCAGATCATCAGTATTGCTTCTGTGTGGGCTGCTTGTGGTCCTTGCCGGCCCCTGTCTTGCGTCGCATGATTATCCGAGAATCTTCAACTACTTCACAGGATACACTGATCTTGAATATTGCGACATGCTAAGCCGGTGGGACGTGGCCGTCCTCAACTGCGTCGTTCAGTACGCCAGGCCCGGGTTGCTGGATTCCCTCAGGGCTCTCAATCCGGAAATCACACTTCTCACTTATTTTCCCGCCTCCGGTATCTGGGCAGACTATGAATCGCAAGGCCTGATCGCCATCGGCTGTGCGGAGAAGGTGGAAGCAGCCGATTGGTGGCTCTACGATACCCGGGGAAACCGTCTCGGCAACTCCTATCACGGCTGGTTCATCAACATGAGCACCAGATGCCCCAAGGACGAGAACGGCCAGATTGCGGCTGAGTGGCTGGCGGAGTACATAAACGACGCGATAGTATCGTCGGGAATGTGGGACGGAGTGCTGCTTGACAATGTGAACGAGCGGGCTTCCTTCATCAACAACATGGAGATCTTCTTCGCCGAGCTGCCGGCGGCGGTTGACGCCGATCGCGACGGCATTGCCGATGATCCCGAGAGCCTTGACGCATCGTGGGAAGAGGGGATGATGGTCTTCCTTGACCTTCTGCGCCAGGAAGTGGGCGACTCACTGATACTTGTGGGCAGCGGCAAGAATGCCAGCATGGCTGCTTATCTGAACGGTAGCAGCCGCGAGAATTTCCCGGAGATGCATGGAGGCTGGGAGTTCAACATGACCTCGCCCTATGGATACTTGAGCGTGTGCCGCGATTATCTTCAGGAACCCATGAATCTCACAATGATTCTATGCTGGTGGGTAGATGAAGACGCCGGCATGTACGGCCCTACGCGAACGAGTTCCTATGAGAAATTCGTGCGGTTCACGCTTTCGAGTTCACTCCTTGGCGACGGCTACTATGCTCTCAACGGCAACGAAAGCGGGCTCTGGTGGGAGGACCTCTACGACCTGGACATGGGGAGCCCCAGCTCGGACGCCTACCTGGATTCGGTCTGGAATGACATGTACGACTGTTACAACGCAGTCTGGAGGCGGGACTTTTCGAACGGGGTGGTTTACTGCAACCCCTATGACCAGTACCTGACCCTGGAAGACGGCTCCTGGCTGGGTCCCAATGACGGGAGGATCAAGAGCTTCAGCCCTCCGGTTGGGACGACCGTGGAGATCGTCGAGAGTACCTCGCAGCTGGAGTTTGACCAGGCCGACAATTTTATAACCTACGCGGCTCTGTTGACCAATTCAGCTGAGGAGGCCACGTATTCCCATGTGTGGGCCAACCTCATTGATGGCGCAGATACCCTGGTGACAAGTGCCCAGATGGAATACCTGGTCGGCGCCGGTGACACGTGTACCGTGGTCAGGTCCCTGCGAATCAGCGACTCAGTGCCGTGCGGGACCTACTGCCTTGAGGTCCTCCTTGGAACCGAAGACCGCACGGTCCTTGACAGGGATACCGTTCTTGTGACCAGGATTGTCAACTTCCGCAAGATACAGAAGCAGGATGGAGTACTCTCTCTGGAGCAGGACAATCTCTTGGTTCTTCCTCAGCCCCTGGTCGGGCCTGACGCGACGATGAAACTGGAGGTGAAGGGAATTCATTCATCGAGCAGATCGCTCACTGTCAGGCTCTACGATGTCAGGGGGAGGTTGGTACGGACGATAATCGAGGATGAACCCGATGAGGATTCGGGTCTCGAGATTGGCATGAGAGCCGAAGGGGGTGGATCATTGGTACCCGGCATCTATTTCGTTACTGTTGAAACCGGAGACCAGGTCCTCAGGAAGAAGGTTGTCCTGCTCCACAATTAATCACCTTGACTTTTTTCCTTCCGGGTGTTACTTAAGCTTTGTTCCCCAACAGTGAGGGTTTTGCTACGGACGATCTTGCAGCCTATATAGTGCTCATAGTGCTGACGGTTTTTCTTGCGTCAGGGTTGTGGTTCGTGGTTCTGCGGCATCTCTTTGGTTAGGGCATTCTTCCGGGACCTTGACAGTGCTGAAACTGGTTGAAATCCTGATCGGAATGGCGGTGATCTACTTCGGCATGGAGAAGATCTGCCAAGCCGACCAGGCGAAGAGTCTGATGTTCGGACTGATCGCCATCGCCGGCCTGATCATAATGTTCCACGGCCTGCTGGTCTACCTGGTTCCCGGTTTCTTCGGTCCGGGCTAGTCCTTTCACCCGATCCGCAATTGTCTAAAGAACCTCCTTTGGCGTGCCGAATCATCTTGAAGAGACGCCTACCGGCGCCGAGACGCTTGTAGCCGGCATCAAAGCACAGGGAGTGCTCGTGGACGAAAAGCGAAGCGTACTTGTTGTTGACGATCAGGAAAGCATGCGGACCCTTCTTCAGGATATGCTCGAGGTCGTCGGTTACGAAGTCACACTTGCCGAGGGGGGCGAGCAGGCCCTTTCACTTTTGGAAGCAGGTGAATTCGACCTTGTGTTGAGCGATCTCAACATGCCGGGAATGGACGGTTCTGCGCTCCTGAGGGCAGTCAAGGCCACTTGGCCGGGCATACCCGTGGTGATTATCACCGGCTATGGCACCTTCCATACCGAGAAGAGGGTGATGAAGGAGGGCGCCGACGGATACATATCAAAGCCCTGCACCCTGAGCAAGATCGACAAGACCATCTCTTCTATCATCAGTCACAAAGTCTGACCGATCCATCCGATTGAGCTAAACACCTTATCCATGCCCGCCGATAGTCCTCCTGTGAGGTCGTCGAACCGAATGGAGGAAGAATGATGGCTGCTTGCCCCTACCTGACCGGAGTCTGGACCTTTCGCTGCCTCGCCAGGCCTAACATGGTCATACCGACCATAACCGAGGAGACGCGTTACTGCCTCACCGAAAACCCGGAACGCTGCCCCCATTACCTGACCGCAAAGGGCGGCAGTCGCAGAAGTGATCTGGTGACAAGGCCCAGCCCGGACCTCAGGTCCAACTGACAAGCACAGCTGACATCCGTAAACCAGGGTTGACGGTTTAGCCAACCGGAACAACCAGGTACTCGAACCTGCGCGTACTGCACGCAGGCATTCTTCTTGCTCACTCCTCTTGCCTCGTGGGAACGCGCACTCATCGTCCATCGGTCTTTCTGCTTTCCGCCTTGTGGGTGGGGCTTCTACTCGGCGGCAGCTCCGGCGGGAGCGCGTGGGTATTCCTCGTCTGCCTGGTGCCGGCCGTTACCGGCCTTGTCATCTCCAGAAGCGCCCGGACCGGCCTCGGACTCCTTGCCGCCTGCATGTTCCTGCTGGGGATCTTGAGAAGCCCCGACTCCCGCTGGAACAGCGCGTCCAGCGGGGTGGAAGCGCTTCCGGACAGGTTTCCGGTGGTCCTGGAAGTCTCGCCCGTCCCCCTGTCAAGTTTCGACACCGGACGATTCAGAGCCCGGGTCAAAGATGTCATCGCCGGCTTCCCCGCGCTCGAGGGACAGGTAGTGCTTATCGATTCTGAGGCCGGCCCGGCCTGCGGATATCGCCTGGCCGGCACTTTCCGAAAGCCCGGTGGGCCTCTGAATCCTTTCTCCGTCGACAGGAGGGCGCAGTTGAGAAGGCGCGGAGTATCGGGGTATGTCTCGCCGGGCCCGCCGGAAGAGCCTCGCTCCGGCGGAGCCCGCGAGGCCGGGTCCGGCCCGGCCGCGAGTGGACGCTTGAGGGCCTTTCGCAGCAGGATCGACGGCCTGATCCGGAGGGCGTCTCGGGGCCCCTCCAGCGGAGTTCTCGAGGCCATGCTCCTGGGAGACCGAAGAGATCTCCCGCCGGGAGTCCGGAACCTGATGATACGCGCCGGGACCTATCACGTGCTTGCTATCTCAGGGCTTCACGTGGGGATCGTGGTGCTTCTCCTCGTGTCTTTCATTACCATTCTCGGGCTGCCGAGGGTGCCACGAGTGGGGCTTGCGGTGGCGTGCGTGGTCTTCTATGTAATCCTCACCGGAGCGCGCCCGTCGGCCCTGAGGGCCGGAATGTTCTTCACGCTGCTCAGCCTGTCGAGGCTGAGTCAGTGGCGGATTGACTATCCCAACGCCGTTTGTGCGGCCGGCACGGTGCTTCTTCTTGCGTTTCCATACCTGGCCTGGGAGCTGGGCTTTAAGCTCTCGCTCGGTGCGGTATTCGGGATCACGCTGCTTGTTCCGCAAATCCACCCTCCGCGCCGTGCTCATGCAACGGTGACAGGAAAGATCCTTCAGTACGTCACCCTGGGTGTGGCTGCGGCCTTCTCGGCCCAGGTTTTCACGCTTCCGTTGGTGCTCTATCATTTCGGGCGAACGTCCGTGGCAGGTTTCGTGACCAATCTCGTGGTGCTTCCGCTTACCACGCTGATTGTCGCGGCGGGACTCGAGGCTTCGATCGCTGTTCTCCTGTGGGACTCCCTGGCGCGGGTATTCATGCGCGCCTCCGCGGTACTGGCCGATGCGGTCCTGGTGTCAATGTCATTTGCTACACGGATCTTTGACCCACTGATCGTTACCGGCCGCCCGGGCTTCTGGAGGGCCATCGTCTACTATGTCCTGCTTGCATACCTGGGGCTTGCGGCGCCCCGGATGAAGAGGAGTCACAAGGTGCTGCTGCTACTGGCGGCATATGTCTTCATGCTTGTAAGCATTCCCTGTCGGCCCGGGGAAAGGGTGACTGCCACTTTTCTCTATGTCGGAGATGGGGATGCCTGCCTGGTAGAGACCCCTTCAGGGAAGACCCTGCTGGTGGATACAGGTCCATGCGGCGAGGACTATGATGCCGCAGATCTGTACCTGGGGCCATTCCTGGCGCTCAAGGGGGTATCCAGGCTCGATGCCGTGGTGATCACCCATCCGCACAGCGACCATTATGGAGGTCTCGGCACCCTCTCTGAGAATCTCGAGATCGGTGAGATCATCGTGGGGACCCCGGAAGGCGAGCCCGACTATGAGAGGATGCTGGCCGAAGCCGTCGCCAGAGGCGCGTATCTGCGGGAGATAAGGCGGGGTGATGTCATCTCCCTTGATGGCGTGGCGCTGGAGTTTCTTCACCCTTCCCGAGAGTATGCAGGCGATTTGCCGGATCCCAATGCCGCCTCGGTAGTGTTTGCCATGGAATTCGGACAGACCCGCTTCCTCTTCACCGGTGACGTAACCGGCGAGGTCCAGGAGGAGCTCCTCGCCCTGGGCATGATCGGCGGCTGCGATGTCCTCAAGGTTCCGCACCACGGAGCTCCCAATGCCCTTGGCAGCGGGCTCCTTGAGACTCTGGGGGCCGGCTGGGCCATAATCTCGGCAGGCTCACGCTTCAGGCTGCACCCGGCGCCCGAGACCCTGAAGTCTCTTGAGATATCGGGCGCCCGCACCTTCACAACCTCAAGGGACGGGGCCGTGACCGTGACCACAGACGGCAGGTCCATCGAGGTCTCAAGCCAAATGGCAGAGTGACCTTCGGCAGGCCGATCGAGGTTTCAAGGCGGTTGGCCGAATCACCTTGACGCCCCGAGGCCTGATTGTTACCCTGCGGGCGTACCTTCTAACGAGACTGTCCCGCCTTTGGGAGGCAAGTCGCTTTGCGGCGAATCAGAGTAGGAGTCCTGGCGTCGGGAAGAGGTTCCAACCTTCAAGCGCTTATCGCGGCTTCATGCGATGGTAGGATCGACGCGGACATCGCGATCGTGGTGAGTGACCGCCCGGATGCAGTTGCGCTTCAGAGGGCAAGAGATGCCGGGGTCAAAGCCCACTATGTTGATCCTCTCCGTAAAGGCGCAAGGCTTGCCGAGGAAAGCGAAACCCGGATTATGAGTCTGCTCGATGAGGCCGGGGTCGACCTGGTCGCGCTGGCCGGCTTCATGCGTATCCTGAGCGCGAGGCTGGTCAGGCATTTCAGCGGCCGCATAGTCAATATCCATCCTTCACTCCTGCCTTCGTTCCCCGGACTTCATGTCCAGAAGAAAGCTCTGGAGTACGGGGTCAAGTACTCAGGCTGCACTGTGCACTTCGTGGATGAGGGAGTCGACACAGGCCCGATAATAGTCCAGGCCGCGGTGCCGGTCCTGGAAGGAGACACAGTCGAACTCCTGTCGGAGAGGATCCTGGGGGAAGAGCACAGGATCTACGCGGAGGCCGTGCAGCTATTCGCCGAGGGAAGGCTGAGGATCAAGGGCAGAACGGTTCACGTCCTACCTGAAAGGAGGTCGGATGCAGGCTTTGACCAGCCTTGAGATAAGCGGGCTAGATGTTTACTCGAAGGGCAAGGTGCGCAATGTCTATGATCTGGGCGATAAGCTCCTGATCGTCGCTTCGGACAGAGTATCGGCTTTCGACCACGTGCTGCCCACGGGCATACCTGACAAGGGCAAGATCCTCACGGGCGTCTCGGCATTCTGGTTCGCCAAGCTCGAGAGTGTATGCAGGCATCACATGATCTCGGTGGACCCTTCCGACTTCCCGCCCTCGCTTGGAGAGTTCGCGGAGATCTTCCGGTATCGCTCCATGCTGGTGCACAGGGCCGAGAGGATCGATGTCGAGTGCATTGTGCGCGGCTACCTGACCGGATCGGCCTGGAATGAATACGCCGAAAGCGGCGCGGTGGCCGGACGTGACCTTCCGGCCGGTCTTGAGCGGGGCGCCAGGCTCGACAAGCCGATTTTCACGCCCTCGACCAAAACGGACGAAGGCCATGACGAGAATATCTCAATCAAGAAAATGTCCGGCCTCGTGGGAGCAAGGCCCACGGAGGCGATCATCGAGAAGAGCCTGAGTCTCTTTGACGAGGCGGTGCGCTTTGCAGGAGAGAGAGGCGTGACCATCGTGGATACCAAGTTTGAATTCGGTTACCTGGGGGACGAGCTTATCCTGATAGACGAGGTCCTGACACCCGACTCCTCGAGATTCCGGCTTGAGGAGACACAGGGCGCGGTGGCGATCAACATCGATAAGCAGTTCGTACGGGACTTCCTGGAGGAAACGGGATGGGACAAGGACTCTTCCCCGCCACAGTTGCCGGGAGATGTGGTTGCCGAGTGCAGCAGAAGATACCTGCTTCTCTATGAGAAGCTCTTAAGGGAGAGGCCGCCGTGGGCAGCATAGCGACCGCGCTTGTAAGCGTATCCGACAGGACCGGGCTGGATGACTTTGCACGCCGCCTTTCGAGGCTTGGCGTGAGGCTGATAGCATCGAGGGGAAGCGGTGCATATCTGAAAGAAACAGGCGTGGAGGTCACGGGCATTTCTGAGATCACGGGCAGGGTGGATTTCCTGGGAGGCCTGGTCAAGACACTTCATCCGGCCATTCACGCCGGCATCCTCGCCGACCGGGCCGACCCCGGCCATATGGGCGAACTCGAAGCCCTGGGCTATCCCAAGATCGACATGGTAATCGTCAACTTCTATCCTCTGGAGGGGCGGAGGGAATCAAGAGATCTCTCTTTCATCGACATCGGCGGGCCCGCCATGACCCGGGCCGCGGCCAAGAACTTCGGCTCATGCGTGATTGTCCCGGACCCATCCTGGTATCAAAGGGTGATCGAGGAGATCGAGGCCGCCGGTGAGGTGCAACCCGAGCTCAGGTGGCGGCTGGCGCGGGATGCGATCTTAAGAACAGGCTTATACGATGCCCGGGCGCTCTCACTGGTGCCGGGGCTGCCGCATGGTGAGGCCTTACCACCGTCAATGCTCCTCGGCATGAACAAGATGCTCGATCTCAGGTACGGGGAGAATCCCCAACAGGCGGGCGGATTCTATGTAACGGGGCTCAAGCCCGGTTTTGAGGTGCTTAAAGGGGATCTCTCATATAACAACATCCTGGATCTCGACTGCTGTCTGAACACATTGTCCGAGTTTGACGCCGATGCTGCTGTGGTTGTGAAGCATGTCGGGCCATGTGGCGTGGCCGAGGCGGATGGAGCTCGCGATGCGCTCGAGAGAGCTTATGCCTGTGACCCGCTTTCGGCTTTCGGGGGAGTGATAGGCACCAACTTCACTTTCACCGAGGAGTGCGCGGACTTCCTGGCCAAGCGGTTCGTGGAGTGCGTCATAGCCCCCGCCTTCGACCGGGCCGCCCTGGCGAGACTGAGGAAGAAGAAGAGGACCAGGCTGGTCGCATTACCCGGAATGCGGGGTAGCCCCGACGCCCGGGGCGGTCGATCGGCTGCGGGCGGCGGGCTCAAGTTGAGGACCGCGTTTGGAGGGCTGCTCATCCAGTCGCCAGATTCCAGGCTTCTGATTGAGGATCTTAAGTTCGTGGCAGGTGAGCCTCCAGGGGAAGAGGTCGTCCACGATCTCATCTTTGCCTGGAAGGCTGTCAAACACGTAAAGTCAAACGCGATTGTATTCGCCCGTTCCGGGCGAACCCTGGGAATCGGGGCCGGCCAGCCCAGCAGGGTGGATTCGGCCAGGATAGCCATTCGGAAGG
>Ga0307423_1001767_pt1 | contig 12760 bp, 13 predicted proteins | sample SalMarWE160310MG_FD_202154 | JGI IMG/M metagenome (GOLD analysis project Ga0307423, IMG submission 202154) | Salt marsh sediment microbial communities from the Plum Island Ecosystem LTER, Massachusetts, United States - WE1603-10 | ecosystem: Environmental > Aquatic > Marine > Intertidal zone >...
AGGATGCCGATATCGGCGGCAAGGTGCTCTGCTTCTCGTCGCCGGCCACTCTCCTCTCAACCTCTTCGGTGCGGGAGTCTTCGCTCCATACCAATGTCTCAATGCGTGTCTTGGCGGCCGGAGGATGGCTGCTGGTGACCACCGGTCTTGCGTTTCTCTTTCCGACGAGGATGCGCTACGGGTCGTGGGCGCTGCCCTCCCTCGGAATCAAGGTTCCGGCTCTCGGGATGATGGCCGGTTTGACGGTTTTTGCATCCCTGATCGCGGCTCTCGGTCTCGGCCCCGTCCTTGGCGTGCCGCTGGTTGGTGGTCTGATGGTGGTCTTCTTCGTAGCCAGGGCTGTGGGCCTCACGGTTCTCGGCGGCTGGATCGGGGTGATGGCGCTCAAACGTCGGGTCCGTCATCCGCTTCCCATCAGCCTCGAGGTCTTTGTTGGTGTCCTCGTTCTGCTAGCCGTGAGGTTTCTACCGGTGATCGGCGAAACCATCTGGACCCTGATCTCTCTGGTCGCACTCGGCGCCAGCATAGCTGTCCTGGGCGTTTCAACCGATCACTGGCGCGCCGAGCCTTCGAGCGCGATTCGATAGCCCATCCGCCCACCCACCCAGATTCCGGATACCAGATACCAGATCCACCCGTCCACCCCAACAACAGGTGAGAAATTTTGAATTTGGCGTATCTGGCATCTGGCATCTGGCAGCTGGAATCAGGGTGGGTGGGCGGTTACTGGAGTCAAACTGAGACCTTTGCTATACTTCCCGTCCCTTGCGGGGAGAGGTGCGGGTGAAGATCGATATTTCGAAAATCGAACACGAGCCGATTCGCTTCGACGAGGAGATTCTCTTGGAAGCCGAATGGCTGAGTCCCGACCAGGCGGCCGGCCCGATCACGGTTCGCCTCGAAGGTGAGGTGCGCCCGCGCGAAGGGGTGTTTTCGGTTGCCGGTCGTTGCACCGCCCAGGGGGCGCTGTTGTGCTCGCGGTGTCTGGAGCCGGTGCCGTGGAGCGTCGCGGAAGATTTTTCCGTCGAATACCAGATTCCCGAATCGGCGCCGCTCGAGGCCGAAATCGGACTCGAGAGAGAAGATCTCGACGTTTCCTTCCTACTGGGTGAGGAACTCGACCTCAAGGAGCTCGCGGCCGAGCAGACCCTTCTCGCGATGCCGATGCGGATTCTGTGTCAACCGAACTGTGCCGGGCTCTGCCCGCGCTGTGGAGCGAATTTGAACCACGTTGATGACTGCGGTTGCAAGCCCGAGACCGATCCGCGATGGGGAGCCCTCGCGGACCTCGCCGGCGGCGCCCGCGAGAGTTGATTCCAGAACTGGAGACTGACGATGGCTAATCCGAAACACAAGATATCGAGAACGCGCCGCGACAAGCGGCGCTCCCACCACGCCCTTCGGACCCCGGGCAAGAGCCTGTGCACATCGTGCTTTGAGCCGAAGCCACCCCATCAGGTTTGCCCGCATTGCGGAAGCTACAAGGGCCGCGAGGTCATCAGGGTCGAAGAGCTCGACTGAGAATCCATGGCTCGGCATGACGGGACCAGCCAGCTGATGGACGAACATGCAGGTTAAAGGACCGATCGCGGTCGACGCCATGGGCGGCGACGGCGCTCCGCAGACTATCATTCGCGGAGCCCTCGAGTCGGTCACTGATTCCGGGATTTCGGTTTGTCTCGTCGGTCCTCAGAAACGCCTGCGGCGCGAGCTTGGCCGGTTCCGTTTTCTTCCCTCCGGCATCGAGCTCGTGGATGCCCCCGAGGTGGTCGGTATGAACGACTCGGCCATCAGCGTCTTGCGCGGGAAAAAACAGTCGTCTCTCAACGTCTGTGCGGAGCTCGTGCGCGACGGTCGGGCCACCGCCATGGTGACCGCCGGCAACACCGGCGCCGCCTGGGTCGCCGCCAAGGCCGCTCTCGGGATGATCGATGGTGTCGACCGGCCGGCCTTGGCCGCGGTGGTGCCCAAGAAAGAGGGTCATACGCTGGTCCTCGATGTCGGCGCCAATATGGAATGCAAACCTCACCAGCTCGTGCAGTTCGCTGTCATGGGCTCATTCTACGCGGAGGCAGTGCTCGGTGTGGGTGCGCCCAAGGTGGGCCTGATGTCGGTTGGCGAAGAAGAGAGCAAGGGCGGCCCTCAGGCGCGCGAGCGCAACCGGGTCCTCAAGGCAGCCGGCATCAACTTCATCGGCAATGTTGAGGGCGGCGATGTATTCAATACCGATGTCGACGTCATCGTCTGCGATGGTTTCACCGGTAACGTGGTCCTCAAAGTCGCGGAGGGCTTTGGCGAGATGGTCGTAGGGATGCTTATGGACGAAGCACGGCAGTCGCCGATGTACGGCGCGGGTCTCTTGATGGCCAAGGGCGCTTTCCGCAATCTTCGCTCCCGGGTCGATTACTCGGAGTACGGTGGCGCGCCTTTGCTCGGTGTCGACGGCGCCTGTCTCATTGGCCATGGAAGATCAAGCGCCAAAGCGATCCGCAATGCGGTTCGCTTTGCCGCGTCGTACGCCTCATGTGGGGTCATCGAGCGCATCGGCGACAAAATCCGCGAAGTACTGGTGAACTCTCCCGTCGGCAGGAAAGGCTGAAGATGGTCGATCCGGCGAGAATCGCCGCAATTTTTCCGGGTCAGGGTTCGCAGGCGATCGGCATGGGCCGGGACCTCGCCGAGCACTGGCCGGCGGCGGCAGAGGTCTTCAAGACAATCGACGACGGTCTCGATAGCAAGCTCTCCGAGGTGTGCTGGAATGGTCCCGAAGACGATCTCAGGCTGACCGAGAACACCCAGCCGGCGCTCCTTGCCCATTCGGCCGCGGCCTGGACCGTACTATCCGCAGCTGGTCTCGAGGTTGGAGCGGTGGCTGGACACAGCCTCGGTGAGTACTCGGCGGTAGTTGCCGCCCGAGGTCTGGGTGTGGCGGATGCCGCGCGCACGGTCCGGCTGCGCGGTCGCCTCATGCAGCAGGCCGTCCCGGTCGGAGAAGGTGCGATGGCGGCGGTGATCGGCCTCGACGATGAGCAGGTGGAAGCAGCCTGTCATGAAGAAGAGGCGTCGGGCAGCGGCACCGTCAGGGCGGTCAACTTCAACTCTCCAGGACAGGTCGTGATCGCGGGATCAGCGGAAGCCGTGGCCGGTGCAAGCGAGCGCTTGAAGCAATCCGGTGCTCGGCGCGTTTTGCCGCTGCCGGTGTCGGCCCCATTTCACTCGCCGCTGATGGCACCCGCGCGCGAAGGCCTCGAGCCGACCCTGCGGGCGCTCGACATTCAGCCGCTGGCAGTGCCTCTGTATCGCAACGTCGACGCCGGCCGAGTGAACGAACCCGCCGAGGTCTGCGACGGCCTCATTCGCCAGGTAGACGCCCCGGTGCTGTGGTCCGAGACCGTTCGGCAGATGCGGGCTGACGGATTTGACACCTTTGTCGAGGTGGGAACGGGCAGCGTCCTGTCGGGCCTGGTGAAACGCATCGACCGTGAAGCCGTCTGCTACCAGGCGGGAACGGTGGAAACTGTCGAAAAGGTCATCGCCGAATTGATCGGCTGAGACTCACCACCAAGACACCAAGAACACAAAGGAAGAAAATTCGGGTTCGGAATAAAATGTCGGCACCCGGTACAATTTCGACCTGGCCGCTGAGAGCTTGATAAATTTCTTTGTGACCTCTTGGTGTCCTTGGTGCCTTTGTGGTTCAATACCAGGATTCAATGGACGAGCGCGAATACAGGAGTGAAATCGATGAAAGAGTTTGACGGGCAGGTGGTGGTGGTGACCGGCGGCGCGCGGGGAATCGGCGCCGAGATCGCCCGGCGTCTGGCGCGAGGCGGAGCGAAGGTGGTGTGTGCGGATGTCCTCGACACCACGGACATCGTCGATGAGATCAACGGTGCCGGCGGTTCGGCAGAGGGCCGCGAGCTCGACGTCACTGATGGCACGGCGGCGGCCGAGGCCATTGCCGCGATCCACGAGGCCCACGGCAGCATCGATATTCTCGTCAACAACGCGGGCATTACCCGCGATCAGCTGCTGGTTCGAATGAAGCCGGAGGACTGGGACCTCGTTCTCGGCGTCAACCTCGATGGAGTCTTCAAGGTCACACAGCCGGTGGCAAAGCTGATGATGCGCGCAAGAAGCGGTCGCATCGTCAACGTCGCCTCGGTGGTCGGGCTGATGGGCAACGCGGGGCAGGCGAACTACGCCGCCTCCAAAGCCGGCCTGATCGGATTCACCAAAAGCCTCGCCCGTGAGCTGGGCCCGCGCAATGTGACCGTCAACGCGGTCGCGCCCGGCTACATCCAGACGCCGATGACCGACAAGCTGACCGATGACCAGCGCGCGGCACTGATGAAGACCGTTTCCATCCCCCGCCTCGGAACGCCGGCCGACGTGGCCGAAGCTGTCGCATTCTTGGCCGGGCCGGGCGCGTCGTACATCACCGGCGTGGTTCTCAATATCTCTGGTGGGCTTTATATGTGACGGCTGATCTTCGACGATCCTATCCCGTCTCCGTGCCCGTATCCGTGTCTGTGCCCGACGGGGCGGGTTGGCGGTTTCCATGAGGCAGTCGGGCACGGAGACGGAGACAGAGACGGGCACGGGCAAGAGACTCACCAAATATCACCAACCTTCCGGGTTACACTGTGCTCAGGAGGTGGCCGATGCCGAGCGAGATGAGCGTGGCGGATCTCATGACCACCGATGTGGTCACCCTGATCGAAGATGAGACTCTCGCCCACGCTCAGCGTTGCATGGCCCGCGGCCGCATCCGCCACCTGCCGGTGGTTCGCGACGGAAAGCTGGTCGGTCTCATCACACACCGCGATCTCCTTGCGGCGTCGTTTTCGATCTTCGCCGAGGTCGACGCGAGCGAACAGCGACGGGTCTTCGATACCGTGCGGGTGGTCGAGGCCATGCACCGCGACGTGGTAACGGTGTCGCCCGGCCTCTCGGTCTCCAAAGCGGCGCGGATACTCCTCGAGAACAAGTATGGCTGTCTTCCCGTGGTGGACGACGATCTGCGGCTTCAAGGCATCGTTACCGAGGCCGACTTCCTCCGCTTGACGGTGCAGCTGCTCCCATGACGGTCGTCGATTGGGTACTGATTGTCGTGTGGCTCGGCCTCACGCTGGGAGGCTTCTGGAAGGGCGCGGTACGGATCATATTCGGTGGAGGAGGTCTGGCCGCGGGCGTGTGGCTGGCGGTCGTCGCCGGCTCCGACGCTCAGGCAGCGCTAGCGGGGGTCATTGCTACTCCCTGGCTGGCGGCGGTTCTCGGGCGCGTTCTCCTGGTCGTGCTGTGTACCGGACTCGCACTGCTCGCGGGGTGGGGCATCGAACACACGCTGAAAGCCCTGCATCTCGGCTGGGTGAACCGTCTGCTCGGCGCGGCCCTGGCCGGACTGGTGGCCGCGTTCCTCCTCGGTCTGATGGTCATCGTGGCGATCCAATTCTCGCCGGACCTCGCCAGACTCTGCCGCGAATCGCAGGTCGCGCAATATCTGCTGTGGCTTTCAGAAATGTTGTTGGGAGCTGTCGAAGCTGTCGACCTTTGAGAGAGCTTCAGAACGGGCAGCGAGTCCAGAGCCAAGCTATCAGCTATCAGTTTGAGTCGGGTAGATATTGGGTGGGAGGGGGACCTGACACCTGACGGCTGAAAGCTGATTGCTCAGAAATCAGGCGACAACCGAAGCTTCTTTGATCGGACAGTAGAGCGTATCGCGGAGAACCGGCGTTCGTCCGGCTTCGGTGATCAGTCGTTCGAGCTTCTGCCGCGTCATGCCGCTGCCAGCCGTGCCACCGGCGGCGCGCGTGATGCGTTCGTCGAAGATGGTTCCGTCGAGGTCGTTGGCGCCGAAGTGAAGGGCGACCTGGGCGATCTTCTCACCCAGCATGATCCAGTAGGCCTTGAGGTGCGGGACGTTGTCGAGCACCAGACGAGAAACCGCAAGGGTCTGGAGGTCGAGCCGGCCGCCGGTCGGCGGGAGATGGTCGAGAGCAGTGTTGTCGGGGTGGAAGGCGAGCGGGATGAGGCACTGAAAGCCGCCGGTCTCATCCTGCAGTTCGCGAAGCGCGAGAAGATGATCGACCCGCTCCTCGGCGGTCTCGACATGACCGTAGAGCATCGTGCAGTTCGACGGGATCCCGGCCGCGTGGACCGCCCGTGCGGTGTCGAGCCAGCGTGCTCCATCGGTCTTGTGGTCGCAGATCTGGTCGCGGACCCGCTTGGCAAATATCTCCGCACCGCCGCCCGGACACGAGTCGAGCCCTGCGTCGCGCAATCGCCCGATGAGGTCCTCGAGGGTGATGCGCGACGCCTTCGCGATGAAGTCGAGCTCGACCATCGTCAGGGCTTTGAGGTGGATCCACGGGAAGCGCCGCTTGAGGGCGCGGAAGAGATCTTCGTAGTAGTCGACCAGGAGTTTGGGGTGGAGCCCACCGACGATGTGAAGCTCGGAGACCGATTCGTCGACGTCACGGGCTGCGATTTCCACCGCGTGGTCGACGGTATAGGTCCAGCCCTCGTCCTTCTCGCGCCAGGGGACGTAGAAGGCACAGAGCTTGCACGAGGCGACGCAGACATTCGTGGGATTGAGGTGGCGGTTGATGTTGTAGTAGGTGGTGTCCCCGTGCAGCCGCTCCCGCACCAGATTGGCGAGCCGCCCGACGCCGACGAGATCGTCAGTGGCTGCCGCGACCAGGCCGTCGTCGCGGTCCAGTCGCTCGCCGGCGAGCACCTTTTCGGCGATTGCCTCGATGGTCGGATCGCGAAGCCTGAGGTGGTGCGTTGTTGTCATCGCCCCGGCATTATGCCTGCGACAGGATCTCTTTTCAAGACAATCGGATTACTTGAGCTGCAGTGACGATAGAAACTGTGCGTTGGACGGGAACTCGCGCACCTTTTGCAGGAGGAGCTCCATGGCGGCCTCGGGCGACAGCGACGACAGCGCGCGCCGCATCAGGTAGAGCTTTTCAACCTGTTCCTTTGGGTAGAGCTTCTCCTCCTTGCGGGTCCCTGACTGGGGGATGTTGATGCAGGGGAAGATCCTCTTTTCGAAGAGCTTGCGGTCGAGCACCAGCTCCATATTACCGGTGCCTTTGAACTCCTGGAAAATAACCTCGTCCATCCGCGAGCCGGTGTCGACGAGGCAGGTGGCGACCACCGTCAGGCTGCCGCCGTCCTCGACATTGCGCGCCGAACCGAAGAACCGGCGCGGCTTCTCCATCGTGCGGGCGTCGATGCCGCCCGACAGGATTCGACCTGAGCCCTTTTGCAGGTTGTTGAATGCCCGCGACATGCGGGTCAGTGAGTCCATGAAGACGACCACGTCCTCGCCCATTTCCACCAGTCGGCGAGCGCGCTCGAAGACCATCTCTGAGACCTGGATGTGGGATTCCAGAGACTGGTCGGTGGAGGAAGCGAAGACCTCGCCGCGGGCGATGCTCCGCTTCCAGTCGGTAACCTCCTCGGGTCGTTCGTCTACCAGCAGCACGAAGACCATCGTGTTGGGGTGGTTGACTGCGATGGCGTGGGCCATCTGCTGCAAGAGGGTGGTCTTGCCGGCCTTTGGCGGCGACACGATCAGACAGCGCTGGCCCTTGCCAAGCGGTGCGATCAGCTCGGCCACACGTGGCTCGACGATTTCCGGATCAGTCTCGAGGTTGAACTTATCGAGCGGGTCGATGCTGATGAGCTCCGTAAACGGAATCGCGCTGGTCCGGTACGCCTCGGGTTCGAGCCCCTCGATTGTCTCGATCGCGGACATCCGCGGCCGGTCACCAGAGTGTGCCTGGCCGGTGAGGAGCAGGCCGCTCTCCAGGTGAAGGGGTCGCAAAAGCTCAACCGGGACTGTGGGGTCCGAACGGTCGGCGACAAAATTGCGCTGCGAAGCCACCAGCAGCGGACTGCCATTATCGCGGGCCCAGAGATAGCCCTCGACCTGGATCGGCGGCCCTTTCGGGCCTCCACGACGGCGCGGCCGGCGACGGCGCCGGCGGGAACCCGAATTGCGTTGCTGGGGGTTTTGTTGTTCTTGCTGGTCGTTCATTCCATTCCTCTTTCGGGAGAGCAGATCCGAACGGTATGGTGCGTGCGCCGAGGAGTGACCACAGACACACTCACGCCGTTGAACTCATCGAGCGAACCGGACGGTGCACTCGTTTCCTGTCGTGTGCTCGACCGTCCGGAGCGGGGCGGCCCGGGCGCCGACGCCTCATTCGAGGGGCGGGCGTCTTCCGCGGGCTTCCAACTCCACCCTACCCGGAAACCTCGCTGCGCGCAACACCCCTCACGATTTTTGTCGAACTGGAAGGAGTTCGTTCGCATATTTCAAGAACGATGATTGGTCGATCTCTGGCTGTCCGAGTGGATTCGTCAGGGAGAAGATCGAGCTGCAGATCGTCTTCCTGAGACTCTTCCAAGAGAGCTGAGTTTCGTCAGCCGCCGAAGAGAACCTCGAGATCGATCTCGCTGTCGCGAACCTTTTTCGGAGCCCGCGTGAGGTAATTGTTTTCTTTGCCGAAGGTCAGCAGGGCTCTCTCGATCTTGGTGCGGCCGCGGTAGAGCCGGGACATCACGGTACCGACCGGGACGGCCAGCATGTCGGCCACCTCCTGGTAGGTGTGGCCCTGAATGTCGACCAGCAGCAACGCCATCTTGTAGTCGTGGGGGAGGGCATTGATCGCGCGGGCGATATCGGCGTCCATTTCCTCGCCGGCCACACCGACCTCCGGACCCGCGTCGCCGAGCCGCAGCTCGGCCGCTGAAAGCTCGTTGCCCGAATCCCGCAGCTCGTCGAGCTCGACCTGCTGAGGCGCGGCTTTGCGTTTCCGGTAACTGTTGATGAAGTTGTTCTTCATGATCCGGAACAGCCACGCCTTGAGGTTGGTCCCCTCCTCGAAGCCCTCGTAGTAACGGTAGGCCTTGAGATAGGTCTCTTGAATCAGGTCCTCGGTGTCGGCAACAGACCGTGTCATGCGCAGTGCTGTCTTGTATAGCTGGTTGTAGTACGGCAACTGAGCCGATTCAAAGTCCCATGCAGTGATCTCGTTGGTTTCCATATCTGCCTCCTCGAGATTGAATATAAGTCTCGATAGAGATTTTGTCAAGAAAAAATCATGATAATATTGATTTTTTCTAGACTTTTCTGGAAACCAAACAAAAAAAGAGAGATACAGTCCACGACCGGAGGCTCATAACGATCGTGCTGGCTGGGAGTCGGTTCTATTGGTGCGTATGTCTGGAGACCACGTGGTGCGGGGAGGACGAGTTCGGCGTGCACAATCTGACAGCGGTGGATTTGCACGGTCGAGGCTGTTTGAAAACGAGCGCGTCAAGGCTCAGGCCCGGCTCGAGGCCCGTCGTCGCCGCCACCACGGGCTGCTCCCGAGAGGAAAGAAGGCCGGCGTCGAACGAATGTACTCGGCATAGCCCGGTCGCCGGTCAACCAGTGCCGCGTCGAGCATCGTGACCCCCGAGATCCTCAGGAGCAGGAATGTGATCATCAACGGGCTCAGGAGGGCGAGCCAGCCGCCCACTGGAAGTGCGAGCACGCCGATCCCCCACCACAGCACCGCCTCGCCAAAGTAGTTGGGATGTCGGGATAGCGACCACAGGCCGCCGCGCATGACCTGACCTTTGTTCTTCGGCTCACGCTTGAATCGAGCCAACTGCCAATCGGCCACGACCTCGAAAAAGAAACCGACAGCCCACAGGCCGATACCGATCGCTTCGAGCAGGCCGAGAAACGGGGCTACGGGCCCGAGCTGCGCGAGCAGCAGCGAAGACGAAACGATCCAGAGAAGGATGGCCTGGAGGAGGAAAACCTTGAAGAACGAAATCCACCAGAAGCGCGCTCCCGCTTCCTCACGCCATTTCGCGTAGCGATAGTCCTCGCCGGAGCCGGAATTTCGGATGCCGATGTGCAGTGCGAGCCGCAGCCCCCACACGGTCACCAAACCGCACACGAGCCATCCGCGTACGGTGGGCGTGTCGGAGCAGGAGTGAAGGTAGTACCAGCCGACGACGACGAATCCGAGGCCCCAGAAAACGTCGACGATACTTGCGTTTTTGAGCGCGAGGCTGACCAGCCACAGCAGGCTGAACGCAACAACCGCGACGAGCAGACCTGACGCGAACGGCTGACCACTGGTGAGCAAAAGAGCGCTGCCTACCAGCGTGGCAACGATGAAGATGAGCACGTCCCGATCCATGCCATGACCAAGTGTGTTACTGGGCGAAATCATTCCATAGGTTGCTCCTTTCGGGGGTGGAGCCACGACGGCAGCGGCGAGCAGGGATCGACACCGGCCGCCTTGACCGCGACTATTGCGATGCGAATTGGATGCTAGCGGAAGCTGAAGGTCAAACCGGTAGAGAGGTGATTGGTCCACGGCGCGAGCATCAGCGACCCGCCGCCGGTCAGATCCGCGCTCAGGTTGGCATAGTTGATGCGGTACTCGGCAAAGATCGAAAATCCCCATGCGATACGAAAGTCGAGTCCTCCCAGACCCTGCACCGTCGGTCCGGCGAGCTGGTACTCCGCAGTAACCGAGTCGCCTGTTTGCACCTCGACGTGCGGCACCGCGATGCCAATGCCAAAACCGACGTAGGGCGTCAGTCGGCGTGCACCTCGAGACCCGTTTCTTCCGAGCCACCGATAAACGGCGTTGACCGTCAGGGTGTTGAGGCCGTGCGACATTGCGAGCTCGGGAAAGGTGTTGCTGAGAGTCTCGAGGTGGTCGACGGGTTGGCCGTCTCGGGTTCCGGTGACTCTCACTGTCGCAGCGAGCTCGGCGTAGATCTTGGCGTGGGTGAAGTCGAGCATCAAGCCCCACCGCGGAGTGCTCCTCTTCCAGTAAGCAATCCGGAATCCGTAGTACTTCGGGTTGACCCACGACTCGTCGTACCAGCCCACGTCGTGAAACGTGAGGTCGGTGTCCCCTGGCTGGCGAAACCGCACATCACTGTCGAGGGTCGAAGACCTCCCCAGGTAGACGCCGAATGCGAATTGCCCCTCGGCGGCGGCCGGCGTCAACGCCAGTGAAATCGTCGCCGCCGCGATCGCGAATGTGATACGCGAGAGGGAGACGCTCATGTTCGGCCTCCATCTGTTCGTTGTCGGGCAGATACTCTCTCAATCCAATATATGTCCTCAATGCGTCGAGCCTTGCAGAGTATGTCCATTGGGGCGGTGGCTGGAGGGGGGCCGAGGTTCGAAGCGCGTTGCCCCAGGACGGACTCTCCCGAACGCCGGTTTCTGCCGTATCGGAGACCGCTCGGGGCATGCGAGCCCCTCTTGGGCCCCGAATAAGCGCCGCAAACCCGTGCTAGGCTGACGCTGAACGAAAGGAAAATCCTATCCCTCAGTGAATACTCCATCGGTAAAAACCGGAGGTGAAACGTGAAACATGAATTATTTCTTTTCTGTAGCGCAGTAGCGGTAACAACTGTGCTCATGTCTTGCACGGTCAATCCGGAGCCGGGGGAATGCAAAGGTTGGACGGGAGGGAGTGTGAGAATGATGATCGTTGATTTCAAGGTGCTTGAGAACAACGTGATCGATGATTTCAAGGCAATGGTCCAGCTACGTAGCGGAAACAAAATAACGATTAGCTATGTTCAGCCCAAAAAACCGATCGAAATCACATCGTCAGGGCGATTTTCCTACACCGAGACAGGTGATGATCCCTTGGCCAACGATTTTACAATCAAGGGAAATTTCAACAGCCCCACGACGGCTACCGTTTCGTATTCCGTGAAGAAGTTTGAAGGTAAGGCCCTCGATTGGGAGAGGAAAGATATCGCAATCGAGTGCGAAAAGCCCGGGTCCTGACCATGACAGGCAACAACAGGCAGGAAGGCTCAATTGGGATGATACTGGGTGGTCTGGCCATCATGGCCGTCTTCGGATTGCTCACCCGGTGGCAGATAGAACGGATCAACGACGAGAGCTACTGGATAATATTCCGTGTCTGGTTCATCCCCATCCCGATAGTCATCATTACGGCACTTGGAACCCTGGGTGGGCTCGTTCTTTTCTTCCAGGGCCTGCGCGCAGGATTTCATAATCTCTCCCGCCGGACCAGAGGTTAGGGGCTGCAGCTATGTCAAACATCGGAGTCGCTAAAGAAAAAACGGACCGATCAGAACCATGCAAGAACTGTGGTGCAAAGAAGAACAAAGGGGTCATGACCTGCTCTTATTGCGGCCGTACACAGTGGGGAATAATTCTATTTGCCATTTTCTTCGGCAGTGGCGCCCTGGCGCTGGGTATCCGCATAGGTAGCTCGGGCGGAAAGATCGGGGCCCTGGTCTTTGGCGGAGTTGGTGTCGTCTTTCTTCTGGTAGGCATTTCCTGGATCACGGAGGCGCTTAAACAGCGTAAACCCAGGATATCCGAGATTGTCCTGTTCGGCGTGATTTGGCTGTTGACGGGAGGTCGCATCGGAGTCGTCAGCGGAAGTGCCTTTCTCGGCCTGCTACTCGGGGCACTGTATGCACTTGTCATTTTGCTGCTCGTAATCTGGATCAAGGAAACATTACGGCAAAGGAGATCATCCACTGGCGTTTCCATGACCAGGGATTCGGGTGCTACCCAAAGTGAATTGTCATCGAACACGAAATTCCCCAAAGCGGTCGTTTCCAGGTCGCCCCTGGGCAAGTTCGATCCGGAATGCAACACGCCTGGCAGCATATGGGTCAGCCCGGACAACCGAAGGGTGGCCAGTTACGCTGTCTCAGGCAAGAAGTCCGCCAT
>Ga0307423_1001768_pt1 | contig 12753 bp, 13 predicted proteins | sample SalMarWE160310MG_FD_202154 | JGI IMG/M metagenome (GOLD analysis project Ga0307423, IMG submission 202154) | Salt marsh sediment microbial communities from the Plum Island Ecosystem LTER, Massachusetts, United States - WE1603-10 | ecosystem: Environmental > Aquatic > Marine > Intertidal zone >...
ATATAACCTTGCGCCATAATAGTAGAGTTTTTCCTCCAGCGTAACATGATGAAACAGGTTATTCTTCCAGGCAAAAAAGGGTTCGATGGCGCCATCTCTAGTAATCCTGTAATGGGAATAGAGGCCGACACCCTGATACGCGTGCCGGTGAAACATGCTGAAAGAATAGGGGTCTTTTGTCTTTGTCTGTCCGTACCAGGCATCAATGAAATTACCCTGTTTCTTGTAGGAAAAGCGTCCGGCGTTCCAGAGCCAGCCTATGGAATTGCCCCAGCCTCCGGGCCCGAAAATACGTTTATCCCCGTACCATATCGTCTGTCGACCCAGTTTTGCTGAGAGCCGATCGATGAAAAAGTCGTTGATCTCTATGTTGGCGTCATGGAGTTCAAAATATTCCTCATCCGGGTCCATGACATATTCATCCGCGGTGTTGCGATTCTTCACAAAGTCGTTATGGTCAAGCGACCATCCCCAGACTCGCGCGTCATACATGTGTAGATGATAACTGATGTGCTCATTCTGTCTGTAAGCAAACCCCGCGATAATACGTTGAAGAAGCAGCCGGTCATCCGAGTCTCCCATGACTTTTCCTTTGGCATCGATGGAATGATCACCGTAGACCTTCTTGTTCAACCCATCCAGTGCCTCGAATCGCTCCCGGATCTCTCCATCAAAAGACAACTCTCCGGCCCTCACTGTCTCCACCATCGCGCCCAGAGCAATAAAAAACAGTGCCGCCAGGAAAAATCCTTTTCCCGCCCCATTAATAAAACGAGCAGCACATCCAGACGGTTGAATCGTCATACCTTTTCTTCCAGTTTAGATGGTCCTACCTGCCTCTGAGACGCCAGGCCGAGCAATAATCCGGGCCAACTCACCAATCCTCTTGGCCAGCTTCTTTGCCGATTCCATTGCCTCCGGGTCCTCTTCTATTTCCTGCTTTGCATAGGCATATCCATGCACTCCCCGGTTTGCAGGAATCATGTCGTGTTTCAGGAAAAAAGCATGGATGGCGGTGATGGCGCCCTCGGCACCATCGTTCCGGCCCACCACCACCGCGCCTCCGATCTTGTTTCTCAGTTTTCCCTTGAGACACCAGGTGCGGTCTATGAAGGCCTTCATCTGGGCGCTCACATTATTGAAATAGACCGGGGATCCCAGGATAACAGCATCAGCTTTCAACAGCCGAGGAGTAAGTTCATTGGACATATCATCCTCAATGATGCATCTTCCCAGCTTCAGGCACTTCCAGCAGGAGCGGCACGGTTCAATGCGATAGTCCGTGATCTTTATAAATTCACCTGCCGTCTCCGACAGCATCCGCATGAGCAGATAATCCGTATTGCTCTTTTTCCTCGGACTTCCGGATAGGTATAAAACCTTCATCTTTCCCTCATTCAAGGCAAGGCTTGAGTTTGCCGCCAGGTTTTACCCGGATAGATGCCCAGGATTCCCGGGACCATAACTGGCCTCGGAGACAGGCACTCAATGGGGTTGCAGTGCCTCTTTTACCTGTTTGGCCAGTTTTTCCTTGATAAAGACAAGGGCCTCAGATGCATCCCCATCCAGATCGATCCGAAGGATTTCCTGGATATCACCCGTGTTCAACTCGACCACGACTTTCTTCATATTCATTTAAGAAACTTAACCTCCTATCAAATCATCTGGAAAGACTGCCTTGCGGCTGATTAATGAGAAGGGGTGATTTACGGTCACAAGAAAAGCTTCCACAGAAGTTTGACAGCCACTCCCAGAAGGACCACTGCGAACATCTGTTTGATCCAGCGCGCCTTCATCTTCTCTTTCATCACCTTGGCACCAATCTGGGAGGCGATGATAACAGCAATGGACGTTGCGATCATTAAGGGCCAGTTAAAATGCCCCTCAGCAATATGACCGGCAAACCCGGAAAAAGATGAAAAAATCACCACAAAGGCGCTGGTCGCAGCGGCCTGTTTGGTGCCATATCCCATTGCGATCATCATGGGGACAAAGAGGAAACCGCCTCCCACACCCAGAAGCCCGGCAATGAAGCCGATAAAGAATCCCGCGATACTCATCAGGATCATCCGAAGCCGCAGTGCCATCATCTTTTCCTTATCGGCCCGGCCGGAAGTCATGAGCATGCGGCCTCCCGCAAAGACCATTGCAATGGCGAAGAAAAGAATGAGCGTGCGAGTCGGCACCAGTTTCGTAAAATAGGCACCCACCGGTGCCCCGATAAAGGATGAGATAATGAGCGGGATGGACCCCTTAATATCCACCATCTTCGCACGTAGATAGAACACTGCCGCAGACAATGCGGTAATTCCGTTGAGCAGGAGTCCCGTGGGTATGGCTACCGACTTGAAATCATAGCCGAACCAGTGAAACACGGGAATATAGAGCATCGCTCCGCCCAATCCCAGCATGGAGAAGATGAAAGCGAGTACAAGGATAATGAGCGTCACCATTGTAATGAGCATCTGAATGTCCTTCTCCTAATCGGGGCGATCAGGAAGATCACCCCGATTCACCCATCTTTTTTTTATTCGTCATACCCGGAACAGGGTATGCAGACCGTCTTACCATCAGACCCCATTCGCAGTTTGTTCACAAAGGTAAGCTCCCCGCACTTCTCACATGCCTTTGCCTCGAAAAGACCCTTCCCTTTCTTTACATCCACCTCCTGGATTTCGCCGATGTCGAGAAACTCGGATTCAGGAAGACCCAGTATCCTATTTACCAGGGGATCCGTGAGTTCCGGCTCGATATCCTGGGGCGGGACGCCTGACTTTCTTTTCTGCACAAAGGGAGAGCCCAGGGCCTTCTCGAAAAAGTCGGGTTTCAGCGAAACGCGCACAGACCGCCCCGTTTTGGTGTCGATGAGGGTGAAGGCCATCTTGTTGTAGTAGAGCTTCTGGATGTTGGACTTGCCATACGTGCATCCGGTGGCCATCATCAGCCCGTCCAGGAAGCACCCTGCTGCATGGCCTTTGCCGGTCTCGGATTTCATCACGAGTTCCTTATCCCGAGCACGTTCCACCCCCAGGGTGTTCATGGCCGCCAGACCCGCCCTGAGCCCCATGGGCATGGCCGGGCACTTGTGCCCGTGAAATTTCATTCCTGTTTCAAAAAGTTCCTGTAATGCTGCCATCTCTCGCTTCTCCTTTCATTATCCAAAAATGGATGTTCCGGCCTGCATGACCGGCATAATGTGACTACGGTTGTCTTGTCTCTACTTTCCAATCCAGTTTTTTACATCTTCCTTATTTGGGACCTTTCCCACACATTTCACCTCGCCGTCCACCACCACGGCAGGTGTCATGAAGACGCCGGTCTTGGCTATCTCCATGGGATCCTTCACTTTTACGATTCGGACATCCACGCCGGTCTCCTCCACCACTTCCCTGACCACCGCTTCCGTCTTCTGACACTTGGGACATCCCGGCCCCAATACCTTGATTTCCATAACGTTGCTCCTTTCACCCTTTATGGTCCCATTCTCGGATGGGAGAAAACCCTCGCCTCTAAGCGAAGCATTGAGTTTGAATTACGATACAGGATTCAAGGGGCCGAGGATTTGAGGAGCCAAGTGAAAGAAGTTGCCCTCCCAAGTCCTTTCGCCTGAACCTTTGAACCCCTGAATCCTTGACCCCTCCAGCCATCGGCTTTAGTCATGGCGTTTATCTTTTCAGCCTTTTGCCTTCGGCCTCATGCAGCCATTCTCTGAGCTTTGTCCTCGACGGGATTTTCCCGACTGACTTGACCTCTCCGTTGATCACGAGAGCCGGGCTCCCCATAACACCGTAGTTTCCGATCTCATTGATATCCCTGACATGCTCTAAATCGGCCAGAATGTTCATCTCGGCCATGACTTCCATGAGGGCATGCTCCAGACCGTCGCACTGAGCGCAGCCCCGGCCCAGAACCTTGATTTCGATCCCGCCCGAGACATCTTTTTTGTAAGGCTGGCCCAGGAATTTCCGGAATTCCCTTGTGAAGGCTTTCCTATAGTCCTCGACGGCACGGTCCGGGACATAGTTTCTTCTACGGAGCCTCTTCAACAACTCGGCCCCAACTTCCTCGTCGGTCCTAGCAGCATAATCCTCGGCCATCTCTTCCATCAACGTTTTCAGCCCGATGATCCCAACATCGTGACCGTCTACCCGGATCTGGACCACGTCATCCTTTGCCATTTTCTCCTCCTCCGTCATGTCTCACCACCCGCTTCGCTCGAGTCACTGAGTACGCTTGTGCCCTCTGTGACTCTGTGGTGGACATTTTCAATCTTTTCTCTACCCCGCGATCCAGCCGTAGCACATCCCCGCGATGGTGGACAACACCACAATGATGCTGCAGAATGTGGCGGTTTTTTTCACCCCCATGACCCCGCCGATCACCAGCATGTTGGGGAGCGACAGCGCAGGGCCGGCCAGGAGCAGAGAAAGGGCAGGCCCTTTTCCCATGCCCGCACCGATCAATCCCTGCAATATGGGCACCTCGGTCAGGGTGGCAAAGTACATGAGGGCTCCGGACACGGCCGCGAACAGGTTGGCCCAGAGGGAGTTTCCTCCCACCAGGCTCTCTATATAATGTTCCGGAATGAGTGCCGAATGACCGGGTCTCCCCAGCATGAAACCGGCCACGAGCACCCCTGCCCCCAGGAGGGGAAAGATCTGTTTCATGAAACCCCAGGTGGACTGAACCCATTCCGATCGCTCTTCTTTAATGAACCATGCCTTGAGCATGAAGCCTAGAATGATAAGGAGGCCCACCGTGATATACCATTTGGCTCCAAAGACGGCCGGCCATACTCCCGTGGAGCCCGGAGCGGGCCGGGCAAAGGCGGCAAATATGAGGATCAGAACCATGGTCAGCATGAACATAGCGTCCTGAAACAGGGATCTTCCCTTTTCCTCTCCATCGGGCAGGACCATCTGCCCGGCACTCCTTGCGGCATCTTCCTTCCGGAAGAAAAAGGCCATGAGGAGCCCGGTGATGACGGCAAAAAGCACGGCTCCTATGGCCCTGGCGAGTCCCAGCTGCCAGCCCAGGATTCTCGCGGTGAGCACGATGGCCAAGACATTGATGGCCGGGCCGGAGTAGAGAAAGGCCGTGGCCGGACCGATTCCGGCGCCACGGGTGTAGATGCCCGCAAAGAGCGGAAGGACGGTGCATGAACAGACGGCGAGAATCGTACCCGACACCGATGCCACCGAGTAAGAAAGGATCTTCTTGGCGGTGGCGCCAAAGTATTTCAGGACGGACGCCTGGGAGACAAAAACCGCAATAGCACCTGCAATAAAGAAGGCCGGAATCAGGCAGGTCAGTACGTGCTCACGCGCATACTCCTGCAGCATCATGAAGGCCTCGAGCCCGGATTTTCGAATCGTGGGATTGGCCCAGGGGATGTAATAACAAGCAACAAAAACCAGAACAATCAGCACCAGCTTCCATCTTTCTTTCATTTCGACATTCACCTCAATTCAACTTAGCAGGATATCTTTGAGAACTTTGTGCAAATCCACTTCGCGCACACACACGGACACGCAAATCAATGTGTGCCCCGCAACCTTTTGAATGCTCTGAAGCGAACCGGTTTCATGAAACTTTTTTATCTATTCCTATTTAACCATTTATAGGTGCCACAAGTGATGACCACAACGGATCTTGCGGCTGAATTCACAGTCTGAATATATATTGTTATTAAAGGCCAATTTATACGCCAAACGGCCAATGTCACCCTTTCTTCGGCCCTCAGACCTCCGCCACACTATATTCTTGAAATGGAATATAATAGCAACCCTCCGTCCTGTCAACAAGAAAGTCAGAAATTCTGCAAAAAATCTGAATTGTAAACTCGCAGAGTCCAAAATCTATTTGTGGATGGGCGCAACTTAAGAAATGACGATGCCGTGGCAGGACCCTATAGCGATGTCAGGATCGGCGTGCTGTCTTTGCCCTTAAAGGAGATGGTGAGATGCTTCAAGCGGGTGGTCAAAGAGACCTGAAATTGCACGCATACGTAGACATTGACAAGCAGCCTTTATATTTCATATAACTATATTCATCTACACATTATTTCTTCAAAGCATAACATCCCTACTCCATCCGGGAGGACCGATTCTTGGTATGGGACAGGAGATTTCAAAAAAAGAAGCGGGCCTGATCAAACAGCGGGACCTTTACCAGACCCTGTTTGATCAAGTGCCCTGCTATGTCACGGTTCAGGACAGGAACTTCAGATTGCTGCGCTATAACCGTGAATTCTCGAGGAAATTTTCCCCGGAGCCGGAAGAATACTGCTACCGTGCCTACAAGGGCAGGTCGGAACCCTGTGACGTCTGTCCCGTTCTGAAAACGTTTGAAGACGGAAACCCCCATGCAAGTGAAGAGACCGGCGTAGACAAGGATGGCAACGCATCCTGCTGGCTGGTGAGGACTTCCCCCATCAAGGATGAGGATGGGGAGGTTGTCGCCGCCATGGAGATGTGCCTCGACATTACCCACAGGAAGGAGCTTGAAGCCGAGGTCAGGAAATCTGAAGAAAAATACCGGATGATTTTCAACAATATTCCCAATCCTGTTTTCGTCCTGGCTGCCGATTCCCTGGAGATCCTGGATTGCAACGAAAGCGTGACCTCCGTGTATGGACTCCACAAGATTGAGCTTCAGCACACCTCTTTTCTTTCCCTTTTCGATGAATCGGACCGCGCCTACTACGGCGATGCCATCAAGTCATTCAGCCTGTTGAACCGCGCAAAACAGGTTCGCAAAGACAATGAAATCATCTACGTCGATATCCGCATTTCATCGTCGGAATATCTGGGAAAAGACGTACTTCTGGTCACGACCAGTGATGTTACCAGCCGACTCATGGCGGAGCAACAGCTCATTCAGGCGAGCAAAATGGCCATGCTGGGAGAGATGGCCACGGGCGTAGCCCATGAACTGAACCAACCCTTGACCGTTATCAAGACGGCCAGCAGCTTTCTGAACAAGAAAGTCGACAGAAATGAAGAGATTAAACGGGAGACTCTGGGTGTCCTGGCAAAGGAAATTGAGTCTTACGTGGACAGGGCCGCGCGTATCATCACCCACATGCGTGAGTTTGGTCGCAAGTCGGAGGTCCTCGGCGAGAAGGTCAACGTGAACGAACCCCTGAAAAGGGCCCTTGATTTTTTCGGGCAGCAGCTCAAACTTCGGGAGATAGGAGTAAAGATCCGGCTGGATGAAGAAATTCCCCTCGTCTTTGCGGACTCCAACCGACTGGAACAGGTTTTTGTCAACATCCTTATCAACGCCAGGGATGCCATTGAAGAAAAATGGGTGAAGGGCCATCGGGACTCCGGGGGCAAGGAGATCTCCCTGAAGACCTACTCGAGAGACCGGCTGGTGTTCATCGATATCGAGGACAACGGGTCCGGCATACCTGAATCCGCATCGGCCAAGATTTTCGAACCGTTTTTCACAACCAAGGGCGTTGGCAATGGCACAGGCCTCGGTCTATCCATCAGCTACGGCATCATCAAAGACTATGAAGGCAGGATACGCGTGGAGTCGCATGAGGGTGTCGGCTCCACGTTCACCATTCAACTCCCGGTTCTGGAAGAGGCGTAATGACAGAAAAAATCCTCCTGGTAGACGACGAAGAAGGCATTCGAAAGGTCCTGGCCATTTCCCTGGAGGACCGCGGCTATGAGGTGTTCACGGCTGAAGATGGAAAGAGCGCCCTTGGGATTTTCAAAGAACACACTCCGCCCATTGTCCTGACGGACATAAAAATGCCGGGGATGGACGGCATTGAATTGCTGAAAGAAATCATGTCCATCGGTCCTGACACGGAAGTCATCATGATCACCGGCCACGGAGACATGGAACTGGCTGTCCAGAGCCTCAAGTTCCAAGCGGCGGACTTCATTACCAAACCCATTCATGAGGATGCCCTGGAAATCGCCTTGAAAAGGGCCTCCGAAAGAATCGCCATGAGGAAACAGCTCCGGGACTATACAGAAAATCTTGAACGTCTCGTGGAGGAAAAGACCGGGCAACTGGTGGAGGCGGAACGTCTTTCCGCCATGGGGCAGACGGTCTCCGGACTGGCCCACGCCATCAAAAACGTCGCAGGGGCTCTGACAGGCGGTTCATTTGTTCTGGAAAAGGGCTTTGAATTGGGGGATGAGTCCTATCTCCGCGCAGGCTGGGAAATGGTCCGTTCCAACGTATCGAGAGTGAAGGAACTTTCCCTGGACCTGCTCAACTTCACCAAAGAGAGAAAGCCTGATTATCGACTTTGCGACCCGAACGCACCACTGCGGGATGTCTTTCAACTGTTGGATCGGGATGCACGGAAAAAGGACGTCCTTCTGGCTCTCGATCTGGATGAGAGCCTCCCAATGGCATGGTTTGATCCCGATTCCATTCATCGCTGTCTCATGAATCTGGTTACCAATGCCGTAGATGCCTGTCTGGATTTGGATTGCTCCGCCGAGGCCGGAAGGGTTAACCTGCGGACGGTGAAAATGACCGGTTGGGCGGTCCAATACGAAGTCGTGGACAATGGATGCGGTATGGACGACGAGACAAAGGCAAATGTATTTAATCGTTTTTTCAGCACCAAAGGGAGCAAGGGAACCGGTTTGGGCCTGATGATCACACAGAAGATCGTGAGGGAGCACGGCGGGACCATGGAATTCAATACGGAAAAGGGGAAGGGAACCCGTTTTGTAATACGGCTGCCGAATCGCAATATGGACTCCGAAAGGGGGGGAGTCTGACCTTGCTCGCCATTCGTCTCCCGACTCGTCTTCCGTGAGGCACCGACCGTGAGATCTGTGGCTTCCCGACTGGCCCATGTCCAAAGGGCAATCTCCGGTTGTATTGCGGAAAATCTTACAAGCAAAAGGAGTCTGACATGATTGCGTACAAAAACATACTTTTCTGCACGGATTTTTCGGAAGATGCCAATATAGCATTTATCCATGCCCTGGACCTGGCTGAGAAGTACGATGCCAAGCTCCATCTTCTCCATGTTCCCCACGCCTCCTATGCCTTAAGCCAAAACCTGGTCGATGACTTCGTCGCCGAAGGCTCGAAAGGCGGAGGACCATCCCACGATGACGAGGTGGAGAAAAAGGCCAGGACGGCCCTCGAGGAGGCCTACGGCCGAAAGCTCGCGGGATTGAAAGGGTATGTGCTGGCCGTGAAGAAAGGCTCACCCGATGTGGAGATCATCAGGTATGCCAAGAAAAACGATATTGATGTGATTGTCATGGGAGCCCTCGGCAAGTCCGAATTGGACAGGATTGAACACGGAAGCACTGTGGCGAACGTCAGCAAATACGCCCACTGTCATGTTATCGCAATCCGCAATCCTTCCAAGCGTTTCACCTTGCCGGCCGAAATGTATTGAGGCCTTTTCTAATGTATCGGAGGAATCATAATGGCTAAGAGAGTCCTGGTCGTTGACGACGAAATGGATATGCGTATCTTTATCTCCACGCTCCTGGAGACGAACGGTTACAAGGCCCTGACTGCCAAAGACGGGGAAGAGGGCCTGGTGATAGCCTGTAGCGAGAAACCCTCACTCATCATCCTTGACGTCATGATGCCCAAAGAAAGCGGCATCAACCTGTACCGCGAATTGAGAAAGCATCCCAAGCTCCAGGGAGTTCCCGTTATCATGTTATCCGCGCTTTCCAAAAAGACTTTTTTTTATTCACAAAAAATGCTCGACAAATACAAGGAAGAAGAAATTCCCGAACCCGAAGTCTACATTGAAAAACCTGCCGAACCAGAGGAACTGCTGGATGCCATCAATACCTGTCTTGAGCCGTAGATAAAGAAACGTTTGACCGGAAAAGCGTTTTCTTGACGATCATAATCTAGGGGAAAAGGGTGTGAAGCCATGATCGCCCAAGGAAAAGAGAAAGGCAAAACCCAGGTGAGCCGGAAGACAACGGATGGTGGGACGCCTGTCGAAGAAAGCTCTTCAGAAAATGGTAGCTTTCTGACGGACCTCGGCTACAGGGCTGTCCTTGATCTCCTTCCATGTTATGTTTCCATCCAGGATGCCGCCCTGCGCATCCTCTTCACCAACAGTCAGTTTGAGAAAGACTTCGGCCCAGGTGTCGGGCGCATCTGCCACGAAGTCTACAAAAAGACTGCCGAGAAGTGCCCCTTGTGCCCGGTTCAGCGTTCTTTTTCAGATCAGAAGCCACATCTCAGTGAAGAAACCGTCCGTCTTTCCAGTGGCGAATGGGCTGATCTCGCCGTATATTCTGCACCTATCACTGATATTTTCGGAAATGTGAGAGCCGTTATCGAAATGTCCGGCAACATCACCAAACTCAAGGAAAACCACAAGGAGCTGGCCTTTCTGGGGCAATCCGTGGCTGTCGTCTCTCACGATATCAAGAATATCCTGGAGGGGCTCCAGGGGGGTGCCTATGTGGTCGATGAAGGCATCAAGGACGATGACATGAAGCTTGCCGGGAAAGGATGGAATGTGGTCAAGCGAAACATCGCCGATATCACGGCCATCACGCAGAATATTCTGTACGCATCAAAAAAGCGTTTCTCCAAATATCAGGAGATCTACCTTGAAGACCTGATAGATGATGTGGTCAACCTGTTTGAAAAAAAGGCGGAGGACATGTCTGTCAACCTTGAGGTAAAAACGAACCCGGCTCTTCCCGGAGTCCGCGTGGATCCTCCCGGCATCCGCAGGATGCTGAACAATGTCCTGTTGAATGCCCTTGAAGCCTGCAAGGCGGATAAGGAAAATCGGTTTCACAAGGTGACGGTGCGAACTGATTTCTATGACAAAAGGCACTTCATGATAGAGGTGGAGGACAATGGCACAGGAATGGATGATGCCACCCGGGAAAAAATCTTCAAGGGATTCTATTCCACCAAGGGAGATGCCGGGACCGGCCTGGGCCTGCACGTGGTTGACAAGGTTGTCATGGGCCACGGGGGCCGCGTGGAAATATTGACAATGCCCTCGAAAGGGACTACATTCAGGGTAATTTTACCCATGAGATAACGGGCTTGACATTCGGCCGGCCGGTGCTGATGCCGCTTATCTTGCCGCGCGGAGGGAACGATGGGAGACATGAGAAAAATAGTACTCATTGACGATAATACCGATTTCCTTTTTACCATGTCCACTTTCCTGAGTCGTAATGGATTCCAAACATTTACGGCCGAGGACGGTCAGGAGGGCCTTGCCGTCATTGAAAAAGAGCATCCCGATCTGGTGCTGCTGGATGTCATGATGGAAACGCTCTATTCGGGCTTCGAGGTGTGTAGAAAAATGCGAACCGAGCCGGCTCTCAAGGATATTCCCATCATCGGCATTTCCGGGATGGGTGATGAACTGGGTGTCAAGTTCGACAAAGAGAGGGACGGCGAATACTTCAGTCCGGACCACTTCTTTGAGAAACCCGTGGACCGGGAAAAACTCCTGGAAAAAATAGGTGAACTTCTGAAAAAATAGGCGTTCAAGCCCTCTGAGGGAAGGCCTTTTAAGAATTCCATAGAGACTGTCGAAAAGCAGAGAAAGGCGGGGTACCTGGAACGGTGGATTATACCATTAGCGATGTGTCGCTAGAAGTCTCTCTTTCTCAGAAGACCATTAGAGATTACGAAAAATGGGGTCTCATCAAACCCGGGCGGCATCCCAGGACGAACAACAGGATATACTCTGACTTCGAGATTGATCAGATACGCCAGATCAACCGCCTCCTCCACGGAGAAGGGTTCACCCTTTCCTGCCTTGCAGCCCTCCTTCGACTGGCGCCATGTTGGAATATCTTTGATTGCAGCCTGAAAGAGGATTGTCCTGCCTTCAAGTTTTATGATACCCCTTGTTACGAAGTGAGAAAGGAGAGGGAAACCCTTTGCGGCGGCGTCTGTGAACGATGCGCCGTTTATATCAATCGCCACAAGAAGGGGGAAAAAGTCCTGGAACGGCCCGATCCATGATCTTTTCCGCCTCCCGCCAATCTTTATGCTGACTGAATTAATCCTTATTGCCGCCGTCCTCTACGTGCTCCTCACCCTTTATTTCACTTATCTGGCACACCAGATTCCGCGAAGGAATGTCACGGAACGCCCGGATTGGGGGAATGGTTCTGATACGCGCATTCCTGCCGTTGACGGTGGAGAGTTGGAGGTCTGGCGGGTTGAGCCGGATGGCCCCTCCCGAGGTGTCGTCCTGCTGGCCCACGGCTGGAGCCGCAACAGGGATCGCATGGTGGGAAGGGCCAGGATCTTTGGGCAAATGGGGTTTGCCACCGTCATGCACAGCGCCAGGGACCATGGCGGATCCAGCAGGAACCACTTCATGAATGCTTTCCGATTTGCCGAAGACATCGAGACGGTCATGGGGTGGATCGATGAGCCCGTCCTGCTTTACGGCCACTCCATAGGGGCCGCCGGAGCCGTCATCGCCGCGAGCAGAAAGACAGGCCAAATCAGGTTGCTTTTCCTGGAAGGTTGTTATGCGCGCACCCGGGAGGCCCTATACAGGCTTTACAGGAACCAAAGCCCTCTTTTGGGGCCTTTCTTCGCGCCCATGATTCTTCTCTGGATGGATCTCTTCTACCGGTTTCGCCTGGACACCGTCAGCCCGGTCAGACTGGCTCCATCCATAGACCTTCCCGTCCTGATCATCCATGGCGAACGGGACCAGAATTTTCCACTGGATCACGCCCGGAGGCTCAGGGACAGCTTTCCCGCAGGTCGGGCGCACCTCTTCGTAGCCGG
>Ga0307423_1001769_pt1 | contig 12747 bp, 4 predicted proteins | sample SalMarWE160310MG_FD_202154 | JGI IMG/M metagenome (GOLD analysis project Ga0307423, IMG submission 202154) | Salt marsh sediment microbial communities from the Plum Island Ecosystem LTER, Massachusetts, United States - WE1603-10 | ecosystem: Environmental > Aquatic > Marine > Intertidal zone >...
CAGTCCCACGGCCTCCACTTTGAACTCTCGGCTATAGTTCTTTCTTTTTTTCTTTGACATTGGAACACCTCCTCTTGCCCATATACCTCGGGCTTTTCGAGGTGTCCACTAAATTAGGGTAACTTTATATCTAATTAATGAAGTTTGTAAAAATTTAGAAGGCGAGATGGAGCATATAGATTAATGGCATTTGATAGGGTGAGAAAATTCGCTTTATTTTTAGTCACAAATTTAGTACAAAAACGATGTCAAAAGCGCATAAATTTAGTACAAAACAAGTGTCACAAACCAAGTCACAGGTGCATGAGTTAACTAAATGATAACAGGTGGATAGATATAGTTTGCTTTGTCACAATTTTAGTTACAAATGATGACTCCCGCCGCCTCCACCATTATAATATAATAATTTCAACAGGTTATAATGACATTTTTCCCTGATAATTCAATATTTCGGTTGTTCACTAGTAGATCACGGCTCAGTAATGTTGTAGCCTTTTTTATTTTGGACGCGGGAGTTTTACTTGTCCTTTTCATTTAAAAATCCATCAATCCATCCAAAACTTCACACACCCCATTAACTGTTGAGATTTTAAATTCCGAACATATAGTCAAGCATCACCGTTTTAAGATTAATTCCTGCATTGTGGAATCCAGCGATATTTAGGTATTAAAGCATTAAATTTGAAGAGTAGGATAGGGGAGGGTATATGGAGAAAGATGAGAGGGATGATTGGCTTGCAGTTTGAATTGCATATGTAATTCGTATCACATGATATTGACATCATGCTGATTTAGGCATATTTGCAAGGCATCTGTACTTTTTATGATTTTGTTTATAAACCCTTTCTTTTTGGAAATTGAAGGTTGAGCCAAGGTATCATACTTTTCCCAAAAGGCAATTATCGATTTTACAATTCTCATTTATTAGCATATTAATTTATATTGTTTTTGCTAATAACCTTTTATCCCTTTATCCCCTCCAACAAGCGCAACATATTCTCTTTTGAGCGCTCATTGATGGTTATATTTACGATTTACATAGACAATTTATAATGGTATTAATTTAGAGGATATATCTCTGGTAGTAAGCCTGTATTTTTATATAGAGTTCTTTTTCGCCTCAAATATGGATTTCAAAATTTCTTGAAGATCGAATAGATATCAATAGAATATTTTATCCAGCTTAAGCAAACATCCGATCATGAGATCTAATTTTCATAAATCTTTTTTAATTTTGACGGGCGTTTTCTTGTTATTTTTGGGTGCATGCAATCATAATTTTCAAGAAAAAATTCCTCAAAAGGCAATTAAAGGTGTTCTTGATCTCACAGATTGGAATTTTAAAAACGATGGCGCCGTAGACCTTTCCGGTGAGTATGAATTTTACTGGAAACAACAATTATCACCGTCGGACTTTACTGGACCAACTCTGCCTCAAAAAACAGGATTCATCCAACTGCCTGGGTTTTGGAGAGGGTATGAAATAAACGGAAAAGAGCTTCACGGAGACGGATACGCTACATACCGATTGAAAATTCTCTTGCACGAAAAAGAGGAACACCTTGCGCTAAAATTATTAAGCATTAGTACTGCATATACCCTTTTTCTGAACGGTCAAAAAGTAAGTTCTATTGGGATCGCTGGAAAAGATCGTGAAACGACAGTCCCTCGGTATTTCCCTCAGATAATTGATTGTAAGATCGAAACAAGCAAAATCGAGCTTATTCTTCAGGTATCAAACTTTCATCACAGACGAGGGGGACCTCGGGAAGTTATCCAGTTGGGAAATGAAAAAAGTGTTCAAAAAATCAAGGAGAACAGACTTGGCTTTGATCTCTTCCTCTTCGGCAGTATTTTCATTATGGCATTGTATCATTTTTGCCTTTTTACGCTCAATAAAAAGGAGCGTGCATTTCTGTATTTTAGTATTTTCTGTTTTCTGGTTACACTAAGACTACTTGCCACAGGTGAAAGATATATCATTCATTTTTTTCCAAACATACCTTGGGAACTGCTCATCAAGATAGAATATCTTTCTTTTTATCTCGCGATTCCTGCATTTGTGCTTTTTATTCAAGCTTTTTACCCTAAGGAAATACCAAGACGAATTTTGCACCTGATTGTTTCTATAGGGCTTGCTTTTTCATTTACCGTACTCTTTACCCCGGTAAGAATTTTCTCATACACGCTCCCAATATATCAAATTTTCACCATCATCATAACTATTTACTGTCTTTATGTACTCATAGTTGCTTCAATCAGAAAAAGAGACGGGGCGTTTATTTTTCTCCTTGGGTTTATCGTTTTGGCTTTTTCAGCCACAAATGACATGATGCACGCTGAAGCAATAATACATACCGGATACTTTGCACCTTTGGGCCTTTGTATATTTATTTTTTTTCAGGCATTTCTTCTTTCCCTTAGATTTACAAAGGCCTTTGAATATTCCGAGATACAGTATAAGGAACTGAGAGAGACTTACCATGCATATAGAGAAGAAATCAAAGGTCGTGTTCAGGCTGAGGAGGCTTGGCATGAAAGCGAGAAGAAATACAGGGCCATTCTTAACAGTATGGAAGACGGATATTGGGAGGTCGATCTGTCCGGGAATTTTACCTTTATAAATCCGGCCCTGGGCAGGCATCTCGGTTATTCTCAGGAAGAATCGATCGGCATGAATAATCGGCAGTTTATGACTGAAGATACCGCCAAGAAAGTATTTCAAACTTTTAACGAAGTTTACCGAACGGGGAAACCCGCTCTGGCATACGATTGGGAAACCATAGCAAAGGACGGAACAAATAAGTTCATCGAGACTTCTGTAGCACTAATCTATGATTCAAAAGGTGAACCCATCGGCTTTCGGGGTGTTGGTCGTGACATTACCGAGCGTAGGCGGGCTCAAGAACAGGAAAGATTGCATCAAGAGCAGCTTTTTCAAGCAAGCAAAATGGTTGCGTTGGGCACATTGGTTTCCGGTGTAGCGCATGAGATAAACAATCCCAACAATTTTATTAGGTTAAATACACCCACACTGCAGGAAGCATGGCAAAGTGCTTTGCCGATCCTTGAGGAATACTATATGGAGAACGGTGATTTTATGATAGGGGGCATGAAATACACTGAGATGCGTGGAAAGATACCGGTATTGTTCTCTGGAATATTGAATGGGTCAAAACGTATTATGCAAATCGTTGAAGACTTGAAGAATTTCGTACGAAAGGATATTTCCGAGGCAGATCAATCTGTTGACATAAATGCTGTCTTACAATCTGCCATTTCACTCATTTCGAATATGATAAACAAATCCACAGATCATTTTTCAGTAGAATATGGCGACGATTTACCATCACTGACCGGTAATTTTCAGAGGCTCGAACAGGTGTTTGTCAATTTGATCCAAAATGCCTGCCAAGCCTTAAATGAACATAGCAAAGGGATTCTTGTATCAACGTACTTTGATGAAAAGATGAAAAGTATTGTGATTCAAATACGGGATGAGGGTATTGGAATTTCTTCTGAAAATTTGTCCCAGATTACGGATCCGTTTTTTACCACCAAGCATGATTTGGGAGGCACTGGACTGGGTTTATCAATTTCTTCAAAGATTGTGAAGGATCATGGCGGTCGAATGATTTTTGACTCTGAAGTCGGGAAGGGAACAATAGTCAAGATTGTTTTGCCCGTTCAAGAACAAAATAATGCATTGAAAGGGATAATAGAATGAAAGAGTCTGTATACCCTGAATTTCCAGTCATTTTAGTAGATGACGAAAAGCAGGCTTTGGATAGTTTTGAAATTGCGCTTCGTTCCGCAAATATGAATCATTTTATACGTTGTCAGGATAGCCGTGATGTGATGCCGACCCTTTCCGATCGAGAGGTTGAAGTCATACTTCTCGATTTGAGAATGCCACATGTGTCCGGTGAAGAACTGCTTCTAAAGGTAAATAGCGATTTCCCCGAAATTCCTGTCATTATTATTACAGGAGCAAACGATGTGGAAACCGCCGTAAAATGCATGAAACACGGGGCATTTGATTACATGGTCAAGCCTGTTGAAAAAAGTCGGCTTGTCAGCGGTGTAAGACGGGCTTTGGAACTCCGTGAATTGCAAAAAGAGAACAGATTGTTAAAAGCCCATGTTTTGTTCGACAAGTTACAGCATCCCGAGGCTTTTTCGAAGATTGTGACAAACAGTGCTGGTATGCGGTCTATCTTTCAATATGTTGAGGCGATTTCTAAAAGCCCGCGGCCGGTTCTGATTACCGGAGAAACCGGTGTCGGCAAGGAGTTGGTTGCCAAAGCGGTCCATGCTTTAAGCCATCGAGAGGGCGATTTTGTCCCTGTAAATGTGGCGGGTTTGGATGATAATATTTTTTCGGATACGCTTTTTGGGCATAAGAAAGGTGCCTTTACCGGCGCACAACAGGCCCGTAACGGCTTGATAGAACAAGCGTCAGGAGGAACACTTTTTTTAGATGAGATCGGTGATCTGAGTGCTCCATCACAGGTAAAACTCTTGCGGCTTCTGCAAGATGGAGATTTTTTCCCCCTTGGATCCGATGTTGCAAAGGGTTCTAACGCCCGAATAATTGTTGCCACCAATCAGGACCTCGATGGGCTGAAGTCTTCCGGCAGATTTCGCAAGGACCTTTACTACAGGCTTTGCGACCATCATATTCATGTTCCACCCCTTCGTGAGCGTCTGGAGGATCTGACTATTCTTGTGGAGCACTTTTTGGAAAAAGCATCCAAAACTCTGGATAAGAAGAAACCTACGCCGCCTGATGAACTCACCATCCTGCTTTCGACCTATCAGTTCCCAGGAAATATCAGAGAACTGGAATCCATGGTTTTCAATGCGGTCAGCAGTCATAAATCCGGTAAACTTTCCATGGAAAGCTTCAAGTCTCATATCTATCAAAAAAATCCTTCGTTTGAAATAGGATCAAAACAGTTGCTCAAAGAGAAAAAGGTTTTACTGTCTTTTCCCGAGCAATTGCCAACACTCAAACAGGCGGAACAACTCCTCATTGATGAAGCCATGAAACGAACAGATGGCAATCAGTCCATAGCGGCATTGAGCCTGGGAATAACGCGCCAGGCATTGAACAGGCGTCTGAAGTTGAAAAACAAATAGTTCCTAATTCTGATTCATTTTATCAGACAACACGCTAAAACTAAAAAAAAAACACAAAATACTCCGATTAAAACGGTGCAATTCATTTTGCGCCGTAAACATTTCTTGCCATGATCGATCTTTCTGATTCGACGACATTTTCTTGAAACAATCCAATTCATGTCAAAATTTGTTGCATCCCTCAGAAACATCCATTTCACCTGTATCAACCTTTATAAACGGCGTCTAAAAATTTATTGATTCCACACTTTCCTATCCAAAGCCGGTGATATCCTAATGATTATAGAACAATATCTTATGCTTCCCTAAGCTTCTTCGATGATTGGATAACTTACAGTGAAGATAGTTTTATTGTACACTTAACATTGGCACATCGCTTGCTATTCATTATGCCGATAGAATTTGAACCCTAAGGCATTTGTAATTTTCAGACCTCATTTTCAAAAGGTAGTGACCGCAAAAGATAAGAACAAGGAGGTACATTATGAAAAACACAAGTATTATCTCGGCAAAGGTTTTCATTAGATGTTTGGTTATCTTTCTGACAATTTTGTTTCTTCAAATACCTGCTTGGGCCAAGGCAGAAAAAATCAGCGTGATGTCCAGAAACTTGTATCTCGGAGCCGAAATCCAAACTATAGCGGCTGCAAAAACATTAGAAGAGTTTTTAACCGGCACCCAGAAGGCTTTAGAGAAGGCCGCGGCAAACGATTTCACCGAGCGTGCGAATGCCCTTGCAGCGGAGATCGTTGAAAAAAAGCCGCACCTGATAGGCCTACAGGAAGTCTATAATTTTACTAAAGACGGAATCAACGGGTCACCACCATTTCGCGACTATCTGCAGGATCTTTTAGATGCTCTAGAGTCCCAAGGCGTATTTTATGAGTTGGCAGCAGAAGTAAAAAATCTGGACATCACAGTCCCTGTACCGGGTATCGGCTCGGTGGGCGTCACCGATTCCGACGTGATTCTGTCGCGAGAGGATGTGAATACGGAGGTTGTGAATTTGCAAGGATGCCGGAATTCGATTGACGGCTGCAACTATTCTGTCGTCGCTTCCTCAAACAGCCCTGTTGGTCCAATTAATTTTGAGCGCGGTTTTGTAGCTGTGAACGCAATGATCGGGACTTTTCCCGTGAGGTTTTTTAACACCCACCTTGAAAATAGAAATGTTGATCCGAACAACCCGCTTTCGCCATATATCCAGGCAAGTCAAGCACTTGAGTTGATTACTTTCCTCAACCTTCTCCCCAACTCTCAAAACGCGCCAGTTGTTGTGGTCGGCGATATCAACTCCTCACCGGAACACCCGGTTATCGACATGGGCCAAATTAAAATCATACCGCCCTATAAGCAGTTTGAAGGTGCAGGATATGTGGATGTCTGGACATTGAGAAATGGAAACCCTCCGGGTTTTACCTGTTGCCAGGAGGAAAATCTTTTGAATCAGGAATCGATTCTGTCCGAAAGAGTTGATGTGATCTTTGCCAGCGAGGCTCCCATCAATAAGGTTAAGGCAAATGTGGTGGGCAACGATGAGACAGACAAGACACCTTCGGGTTTGTGGCCTTCAGATCACGCCGGGGTGGTGGCTCAAATTGAGTTTGCACCTTAAATTCCTCAAAAAATATACCGCATGGCTCCCGGCAGGTCCCTGTTTTTTTCTGTTGGGAGCCCAAATAGCCGTAAAACTGCATCTTATATCAGATCTTGATGGCTCTTGTTGAAGAGGAGCTGCAAATGCCGATTTCTAAATTGTTTTGGATCGCAGTGATGCAAGATAGGAAATTAAAACAAAAAGAAATTACGGAGTACTCCGATTAAAAACGGTGCAATTCATTTTGCACCGTAAACATTTCTTGCTGTGCCATAAGTTGTTGATACTACGTTATCCTTTTAAAACCTCTATGAACATGTCAATTTATCTTGCACGCTTTTAATGATTTCCTTTCAGCCCATATCAGCCATTCGGAAAAAATTTTGAAAATATATTGATTTCATGTCACCTTTCCGAATGATGGAGATATCTTGTTGATAATACATCAATATATTTTAGAATGCTCAATTCGTCTTTGGGTTTCGACAAAAGTATCGGGTTTCCTTCATTTAAGACCTGTATCTCATTTGGAATGATGTTTGCTCTGTTAAGCAAGAAAAAAGAAACGAAACCTTTCATGATGTTCCGACCCAAATTGTATTCATGAAGATGATGTTAAAGGCCATTTAAAAATCTCTACCAGAAACTTTAAAGAGAAAAACCAATGATCATAAATACAGATAATTCTAATTTTCATCGGTGTATGGCGGAGGTCAAGACGGTTTGGGAAAGCGACATGCCCAAGAAGGTCAGCGTCCTGGGCCTTTGCCTCGGGGCGTCCACTGTTTCTATTGCCCAGATTGAACAAGACCGGAGTTCGGATAAAAGCAATCCGAAACAATTTGATAAGAAACCCCGGATTGTAGAATGGGCTGTTCACAGTCATGAAGGAGATCCCAAACGAATCCTGCTCTCTGTCATCAAAAACTTTGATTTGAATTCATTCGACAGAGTTGTGGCAACCGGCCGGAAATTCCGAACGTTTGTTAATCTTACATCAATACCCGAACCCGAAGCGGTGGAATATGCCTACCGGTTTGTAAAACCTCCGAACATCTCATGTCCTGCTGTCGTTTCAGCGGGCGGCGAAACCTTTATGGTATATGTTCTTAACCGTTTGGGACAGATCTCCAATGTGTTAACCGGCAACAAGTGTGCCTCTGGAACCGGTGAATTCTTCCTTCAGCAACTGCGAAGAATGAACGTGTCCCTGGACGAAGCCGCTCGGTGGGCCGCTTCCACAAAACCCCATCATGTGTCCGGACGTTGCTCTGTTTTTTGCAAATCCGACTGTACGCATGCCACCAATAAGGGAGTTCCCAAAGCGAAAGTTACGGCCGGACTTTGCAAGATGATGGCAAGTAAAATTCTGGAGCTTTTAAAAAAGGTTAAAAGAAAAAATATTATGATTATAGGCGGAGTGGCGAACAACCATATGGTAGTCGAATATTTGCGTAAAGATGTTCCCGGTTTAATCGTTCCTGCGGAAGCACCCTATTTTGAAGCATTGGGAGCAGCGCTCTGGGGGCTGGAAAATGATACTGCCCAATTTCCCGGAGTTTCGGCGTTATTAAAGAGCAAGGTCGCTTCATTTGACACACTTCCCCCATTGCAAATTTTTCAAAACAGGGTGGAATTCAAAACTATTGAAAAGAAAGAGATATGTAAAGGTGATGTCTGCATTCTGGGGCTTGACGTGGGATCAACAACGACTAAGGCCGTTCTTATACGAAAAACGGATGGTGCAATACTGGCGGATATCTATCTGCTCACAAATGGGGATCCGGTAGGAGCTTCACGCCAGTGTTACCGTCTTATCCTTGACCAGGTAAAGAAAAAGGTCGATCCTTCTGAAATATTCATCGAGGGTTTAGGCATTTGCGGGTCCGGACGTCAGATTGCCGGACTTCATGCGCTCACAGACAGCGTTATCAATGAAATCATCGCCCATGCAGCAGCAGCCGTATTTTTTGATCCAATGGTGGACACCCTTTTCGAAATCGGAGGACAAGACGCCAAATACACCCACATCACCAATTCTGTTGCTTCGGATTATGCCATGAATGAGGCGTGTTCGGCAGGGACCGGGTCCTTTTTGGAAGAATCTGCCTATGAAACTCTGGCGGTAGAGATTAAGGATATTGCCGATATTGCTATCAAAGGTAGAATGCCACCCAATTTCAACGACCAGTGTGCCGCATTCATTACCTCCGACATAAAAAATGCCATCCACGAGGGGGTCGAACACGAAAATATCGTTGCAGGACTGGTCTATTCCATTTGCATGAACTACTCAAATCGCGTTAAAGGTAATAGACCTGTAGGAAAAAAAATATTTATGCAGGGTGGCGTCTGTTACAACCGGGCGATCCCACTTGCTATGGCATCTATTATCGGAAGACCGATCATTGTTCCTCCGGAACCTGGACTCATGGGTGCCTTTGGCGTGGCCTTGGAAGTCAAAGAGAGAATCGAAAAAGGACTATTGAAAAGAAAACGATTCGACTTGCAAACATTGGCAAATCGGGAAGTAAAATATAAAAATCCGTTTATATGTAAAGGCGGACCAGAGAAGTGTGATCGCCGATGTGAAATCGCCATGATAGACATTGATGGCATCCAATATCCCTTTGGCGGCGCCTGCAACAGATATTACAATTTAAGGCATAATAAGATGTGCAACCTTAAAAGGCTTGATTTTATTAAGACACGGCAGAAGCTGATATTCGAAAAATACGGTCCCAATTGTGTTTCTGAGATGGATCAGGGAACTGCCGCCAATCCTGGTCGGACATTGTCTGGTGGAAAAAAGGAGAAATCCGGAAAACGCATCGCCATTAATAGGAGTTTTTTGGTAAATACATACTACCCCCTTTATTCTACATTTTTTGCAGAACTCGGATTTGAGCCTGTTCTACCTGACGCATATACCCAGGAAGGGATTGATCAAAGAAACGCCGCTTTTTGCTATCCAGGAGAACTGGCACACGGTTATTTTCATTCGCTACTTGAAATGAAAAATACTCCTGAATACATATTTTTGCCCCATTTCAAAGCGGTTCCTGCTTCGGACGGGAACACTGGCGCCCAGGTTTGTCCTTTTGTCCAGGGAGAAACCTTCTATCTTAGGGCAACATTTCGTGAAAAGCTCAATGCACTCAGTAAAAGAGGGACAAAAATCCTAACTCCGCTTCTTGACCTAACAAAGGGATTGGAATCAGCAAAAAAACCTTTGCTTGAAGCCGTGATTCAGATTGGGGTCAAATACAAAGCAGCTTCGGCGGCCTTTGAAACGGCATTGAAACGGCAGATGGAATGTTTCGCTGAAATGAAGGAGATTGGGTGGAAATCCATAAAAGAACTGGAAGCGAATCCGTATAGGACAGGCGTTGTCATCTTCGCTCGACCTTACAATGGGTTTGTTGAAGAAGCGCATATGGGTATCCCTGCTAAACTCGCATCAAGAAACATTCAGACAATACCGTTCGATTTCCTCTTGTTTGATGGCGAAAAATCAAAGCGTCATATGTATTGGGGAATGGGGCAGCGCATCCTTCAGGCGGCCAGAGTCGTGAAAAAGCATCCTCAACTGTTCGGCATTTTTATAACAAACTTCTCGTGCGGTCCGGATTCATTTATTATCGGGTACTTTAGAGATATCATGGGTCGCAAACCGTCTCTGACACTCGAACTGGACAGCCATACCGCCGACGCCGGCCTGGAAACCAGAATCGAGGCATTTCTCGACATCTTATCAGCATTCAGGCATTTGGAGGCAAAACAGAAAATTATACCCCAAAAACGAACTTTCGTTCCGGCACGTACAGTATTGGAAAACGGTATGGCAAAGGTGATCACATCCTCGGGTGATGTGCTTTGCATGACCGATCCTCGGGTAAGGCTGGTGATACCGTCCATGGGCAGACTTTCCGCAGAATCAATGGCCGCGGTATTTCATAGCGTAGGTTTTAACGCAGTTGCCCATCCGCCATCTGACGAAGCGGTGTTGAAACTGGGACGTGCAAATACATTGTGCAAAGAGTGTCTGCCATTGATACTTACCACCGGAACATTGCTCAGTTTCATCCAAGACAAGAGACAAGAAGACGAAATCCTGATTTATTTCTTGCCCACCAGCGCAGGACCGTGCCGGTTCGGCCAGTATCAGATCTTCATGGAAGATCTGATTAGAAGGCAAGAAATACCGAATGTAGCGCTGTTTTCACTGACATCGGAGAATTCCTATGGCGGTATGGGCAACGATTTCCAGCTAAAATTATGGTGGGGTATTGTCGTATCCGATATTATGGAAGATATCCGATCGATGATGCTTGCCAATTCCACGGATGTCGAAGCTGCAATCGAAATATTCGATAAAGAATGGGATTCGATAATCCACGAGTTACGAAAAGGAGATTTTTCCCGGCTTGAAACACAACTGGAAAAAACAACTGAACGGATAAGTCGAATTTCAATGAAACGCCCGCCCCAAGAGGTACCCATCATTTCTCTATTGGGCGAGATTTTTGTCCGTCGGGATGCATTATCCCGACAGTATTTGACGGAGTGGCTTGCGGAAAAAGGGTTCGCAACCATATGTTCACCCATTGCGGAGTGGATTCTCTATTCCGACTATTTAGCGGATAATGGGCTTTTGAATTACAAAATTTCAAAGATGGAGAAACTGGCGTTTTCTCTTAAAAAACAATACATGGCCAGATACCAAAAGCGTATCAAATCGATACTGTCACGAACAGGTCTGTTCCATGGAGGTCCACTCAATATTCAATCTATCATAAAAAACGCCTCACCCCACATATCCCGTAATTTAACCGGTGAAGCCATCCTGACGGTCGGGAGCTCTCTAACAGAGATTGTGACTCATTCCTGTGGCGTCATCGCCATCGGTCCTTTTGGTTGCATGCCAAACCGTCTGTCAGAAGCCATCCTCAACCAAACCATGAACCACGAAGGAAAGCTTGCAACAGATCCAAACAATGACAGCCTTCGTTCAATCCTAACTAATGTTGATGATCTGCCTTTTCTGGCAATCGAAAGCGACGGCTCGCCTTTCCCCCAGCACATAAGCGCAAAGCTGGAAGCTTTCTGCATCCAAGCCGAGCGTTTGCACGATAGGATGCTTGCGGTTAGGAAGAAGGACGGGTGGAAGTATATTGAAGTCGGAGAAATCGGTTATAGGGGCATAGATATTTCTCCTTGCTTTGGTATACAAAGCGCGCGTGCTGATCAATTCGCATCTTTACAGAAGCACTGATTATAATAAAAAATCGAGGATTCACTCAAGCAAAATATAAGGAATACTATCACTTTTGGCCTTCAACGTACTCTGTGAAAAAAAGTCTGGTGGCAGTAAAAAGTTCGATTCGACTTCTAATAGTGAGCATCAAATGAAAACATTCCTCTTCAGAACGGTGCAAATTCTTTTGCACTGTAAACGAACCTTTCTATTGCCTAACTTATTGATTTAGTGTGTTTACATAATACCTAATACAATTATGTCAAACCTTGTTGCATCCTTCTGGTGATTATCTGTTTAGTTCATACATCTCCGATATCGAAAATTTTTCAATTTTTTCCCCTCTCTTATTTGCCCGAGAAAATACCTATCCAATCTAAAATACAATAAAATATTTCGATAACTCAATATTTTCATGATGTTTCCCATTTGGGCTCATCTTGTCTGATGAGAGATAAAGAGAGGATGGTACAACACTTGCTATATGTTCAAGAAAAGAGGTCAGCTATGAAATGGACTAAAATAAAATTAAGAATTATTTCTTTGGTAGCTTTCATTTTATTTGCTCTCTTAGGATGTTCTATTATTATCCCCAGAGCATTGGCAGAAGAAAAATTTGAAAGGTCCGGATTCTGGGGAGGAGTAGATTTCGGTGTTGGATTTGTTCAACAGTCATCTGAAGGAGCCGAAGAGGACGGAAACCATTTTTATCTCGGCTTTGAAGGTGGATATACTCTCAACCCCCATTTTC
>Ga0307423_1001770_pt1 | contig 12738 bp, 11 predicted proteins | sample SalMarWE160310MG_FD_202154 | JGI IMG/M metagenome (GOLD analysis project Ga0307423, IMG submission 202154) | Salt marsh sediment microbial communities from the Plum Island Ecosystem LTER, Massachusetts, United States - WE1603-10 | ecosystem: Environmental > Aquatic > Marine > Intertidal zone >...
TGAAAGACTGGAAAGAATATTTCCCAAAAAGCTTTTCCCAAAAAAGAACTACCAATTAATTTCGCTTCCCATTTACTGGCAAGATCAGCATCGAGATAATAATCTCCCTGGAACGAGTGATGCTTTAAATGATAACTTCTGAATGAAACAGAACTTGGAAGTACGTTTGGTATATCAGTCAGTATTCCGGAAATGAAATTCATTGCCCTGTTTTTAAATATTAGATTATGTGCTGCTTCATGCATTAAAACAAAGCAAGCATGATTTGCAAATGCTCCAATAAGAAAAGCAACAATAAATGCAAGCCACCATGGCTGTGATGAAAGCAAATATGCTATTGTGATTTGTAATCCAATAACAAAAAGTATGATTAAAAAACTAACCGAATTTCTTCCGATATGCTCCCGAACTTTGGGATGTGCTTTTAATATTGCACGGGTTCTTTCTTTGTGAGGTTCAGGTGCAGTTGAAAATTGAAACTCTTTTTTAATGGAAGTCATTTGGGTTGCCTTAAATTATTTGAACCTTCGACTAAGTAAAATTACGATAATATTTTTAAAAATAAGAGGCGTTAACTGTCATTTGATACGGTTGCTTGCAAATTCAAATAATATTTAATTTTTCTCTATTTTTTATATGTTTGGATTTAACAAAATGAATTATCAATGTTCTTTAAAAAAAAGATGATGCTCAATCGAGCATCATCCAAGAATGACTTATTTACTTAAAAAGCAGATTATTTTCTTCCGCCTCTGTTGCCTTTAGGACCTGTTCCATCACAAGTTCCTGTTCCAGTACCAGAACCGTTTCCTGTACCATCCTGGGGTCCAACTCCAGTACCAGTGCCATTACCAGGACCGTATTTGTTGCCGCCAAATTTAGACTGGCTATTTTTTCCCTTCATATTTTTCTGACCTGAACCATCCTGTGGTCTTACAAAATCAGGATCTTGTCCGTTTGGAATACCATCGCCATCAGAATCAATAGCGTTATCATTTATTCCGTCACCGTTTAGATCAACAAACCCTTTTGTTCCATTATTTCCTTTTTTGAACTTTGAGCCGGTGTAATCTTCATCTCTTCCATTAGGAATGCCATCGCCATCTGCATCAGGCGCATTATCATTATACCCATCACCATTTGCATCAATAAATTTATTAGTTTGTATTTTGGTCTGAGTTTTAGTTTTGAGTTCGCTCTTAACTTTTGATTGAACTCTGGTTTGGGTTTTAAGTGGTTCATCCTGTGCGAACCCAACTGATGCGAAGAACACAACTGCAAGCGCTAATGTTGATATTGCGCTTAAAAGATTTTTCGTTCTCATTTTACTATTCCTTTTATTTTGTTATAAGTTTAAGTATTTCGTAGTAGATTACCCAAAGGTCGTGCCGAAATATTTTCTTTGGTTTTGAATTGATATGAATGTTTTTTTTAATCATTCGACTATCACGACGAATTGCAGCGACTGATTGGACGAAGGCTGAGATCAAATAAACTTTTTAATAGCAAATTCTTTTCATCCAAAAAATTAAGAAGTATTTTGCAGTATGAGATTACGAATTAAACTTTCACCCAAAGCAATTATCTCCATTACAGTGCTGATAGCAGTTGTAATGCTTATATCATCATACATAGAACTTAATCAAAGCAAAAAAGAAATTTATCAACTGCTTTATGAACATTCGTCAACACTGCTTCAATCAATAATTAAAAGTAGTGAGAACACATTAAACTCAAGTTTTGAAATAGAAGACTTAGTTACTGAAAGACTTTTAGACAATGCAAGACTGATAAAAAAACTTGATAACCTGAATGCTTTAAATAAAAATGAGCTAATAAGACTAGCCAAAAAAAATAATTTATATAGAGTGAACATTTTTGATAGCAAAGGAAATCGAGTTCTCTCTAATCGTATTCCAGAACCAGATCATATTCACGGAGAAGAAAATATCAACAGGTATGATGAGCTCGCTCCAATCTTAAATGGAGAAGTTGATGAATATGTAATTGGTTTGAAGAAAGCAGAATTTTCTGATGGTGAGAGGTATGCTGTAGCAGTTTCTCGTTCAAATGGTCGCGGTGCAATTGTTATTAATCTTGATGCAAAAAATTTCCTTGAATTTAGGAAGAAAATTGGAATTGGCGTGATCCTCAAAGGTATTTCTACACATCACGGAGTTGAGTATATCATATTACAAGACACACTTGGAATACTTGCCGCTAGTGAAAAAATTGACTCAGTTGATGCTATTAATAGCTCACACTTTTTAATGAAAGCAATTGCAAGTGATTCTATTTTTAGCAGGACTATAAATCAAGCTGGTGTGGAAGTTTATGAAGTAGTTAAAAGATTTATGCTGAATAATGAGCTAGTTGGGCTTTACAGATTAGGAGTTTCATTAGAAGATATTAGAAACGTTGAAGATAGAATGTTGCGTAGATTAATTATTATTTCATTAATTCTTACTGCAATTTCAATAATAGTCTTAAGCATTATTTTTACAAATCAAAATCTTAAGACTATATCTAAAGAATATGAGAAGTTTAAAACTATGACTTCTTCAGTTCTGGAAAATATGAGCGAAGCCGTTATAGTTCTTGATAAGGAAAATAGAATCACCTTGTTCAATAAATCTGCAGAAAAACTTTTTAATGTCAATTCAAAAAAAGTTTTAGAAAGTAAAATTACTTCAATTGGAAATGGAGCTATGGATTTTCTTGTGTCAACAACAAAAAATCCGAATGAATTTAATTCAAATTTTGAAAAACAGATTATACTAAATGGCGAAGAGAAATTTCTTTCATTCAGCATTTCTCAGCTTGATGATCCGGACTTACAGCAAACTAAGTTAATTACAGTGATTAAAGATCTTTCCGAAACAAAAAGACTTGAAGATGATGCAAAAAGGAATGAAAAACTTTCGGCTATGGGCGAACTTGCATCGGGAGTTGCACACGAAATAAGAAATCCAATTAATGCAATTGGTATGATTGCTCAAAGATTAAACAAAGAATTTTCTCCAACTTCAAATCAAAACGAGTATTCTGATATAACGAAGCTTTTAAAAACTGAAGTTAACAGAATAAATAAAATAATTACCCAATTTTTAAATTATGCAAAACCGATCGAGCTTAATCCAAAACCTGTTGAGGTAAAAGCTTACTTCGAGGAAATTTATCATTTATTTGAAGATCAGGCGAAACAAAAAGGAGTCAAGTTCATCTTACAAAACAATGAATCGCTTATTGTAAAGTTTGACCCTGATTTGATTAAGCAATCGCTGATGAATATCATACAAAATGCTTTAGATGCTGTTAAAGACGATGGCGAGGTGATTATAAATTACTTTAAATTTAAAAGTGATTTGATAATTCAGATTTTGGATAATGGAGCGGGAATTTCTTCCGAACAACAGCAAAAGATTTTTGATCTCTATTTTACTACAAAAAAAGATGGCAACGGACTAGGATTAAGTATTTCTCAAAAAATTATTTCCCAGCATAATGGATCTATTTCAGTTTCAAGCATAAGTAATTCAGGAACAACATTTAAAATTATTTTACCAATACAATGAATGATTACTCAATTTTAATAGTAGATGATGAAGATGCCCAAAGGAATATTCTTAAAGGCTATCTTGAAAAAAAAGGTTATAAAATTTTTTCAGCATCATCCGGCACAGATGGAATAAAAGCTGTACAAAGCAATCTTATAGATATTGTTTTATCTGATTATAAAATGCCAGATAAGACAGGACTTGAAGTTCTTGAAGAAGTAAAAAAAATAAATCCTGAAATAGGATTTGTGATTTTAACCGCGTACGGTACGATTGAAAATGCTGTTAAAGCAATGCGTCTTGGAGCATTTGATTACATCTCTAAGCCTGTTGATCTTGATGAACTTGATTTGACGATTGAAAGGATAATTGAGAATAAAAATCTTAAATCTGAAATTCAATTATTGAAAAGTCAGCTTAAAGAAAAATTTAAAATTGATTCTTTCATCTCTTACTCACCTAAAATGGAAGAAGTTTTAAGTTTGGCTTCCCGCGCTGCTGATAGTAAAGCTACTATTCTTATAAGCGGTGAAAGCGGAACAGGAAAAGAAGTTCTCGCAAAATCTATTCATTATATAAGCCCAAGAAAAGATAATCCTTTTATAGCAGTTAACATTCCAGCTCTTCCCGAAACATTACTTGAGAGCGAGTTGTTTGGGCATGAGAAAGGTGCATTTACGGGTGCAGAAAAAGCAAAGAAGGGAAGATTCGAACTGGCACATTTGGGAACCATTTTTTTAGATGAGATTGGAGACATTCCAATTAATATTCAGGTAAAACTTTTACGGGTTTTACAAGAACACCAAATTGAAAGATTAGGTTCTACAGAAAGTATTAATATCGATGTGCGGATTATTGCTGCTACCCATCAAAATATTGAACAAAAAATTAAAGATGGGACATTCAGAGAAGATCTGTACTATAGATTAAACATTGTATTACTTGACCTTCCACCCTTGCGAGAGCGAAGAGAAGATATTCTTCCATTGATTGATCACTTTATTGAAAAGTATGCAAAAGAAAATAACAAAGAAAAATTAAGCTTATCAAAAGAGGCAAGTGATTCACTTATCAAATATAATTTTCCGGGAAATGTACGCGAGTTAGAAAATATTATTGAGCGTGCTGTTGTTCTTTGCAGAAGCGAGGTAATAATATTTAATGATTTGCCAATCGTTGTAAATGGATTTAAAGCCGAAAATGAGATTTCGCTTAAAGAATCCGGGACAATGATTGAGCAAGTTGAAGTACTTGAAAAACAATTGATATACGATGCGCTATCTAAAGCAAACGGAAATCAATCGCTTGCAGGAAGAATGCTTGGTTTAACAGAAAGAAACCTACGTTATAAAATGCAGAAGTATGGGATAAAAAAATTTGGTTGATTTTATTTATGTCATTACGAACGATTCGCCGCGGCGGATTCGAGTGAAGCAATCTCGTAAAATTCTAAGATTGAGATTGCTTCGTTCCTCGCAATGACAATCGCGGATATTAAAAACCATAGCCCAGTGAAGCTGAAAATATATGATTAGAATATTTGTAGTAGTAATCATTTGAGTTGTTTTTAATATAATTCCAAGTTGCTGAGAGTGATAATCCATTCATAAATCCACCTAAATCAAAAACAATTCCAGCCCCAAATCCAAATTGATTGTCCTCTCGAGTCGCACTTAATTCTAAACCACTTCTATCAACTGCAGGCAGCGAGGAGTAATTTCTAATAAGATATTTTGCTTCAAGATTTAGTTCAATGTTTTCATTAAAGTAATGTGTAAAACCCAACCCTGCTTCAATTCCATCATACGAGTAGATATCATTAAATATTTCTTCTTCATAATAAACAAGTGAATCACTTACAAGATAGCGGCTTCCATCAGAAAGATTTTTTCTGTAAACAACGTACCCGTTCATTCCAGTTAATTCACCTATGGACTGTCCAATATTCGCTTTAAATTTTAATTGAGCAGCGTCATTTAAGTAACCTTCAAAATCATATTTTTCAAAATACTGTTTAATTAGATACTCTGTATTTAAAGTAAGTGATGTTTGCGTCTCAAAATTCGATATCCAGTTTATAAAAAATCTATGCTCATTGTGCGAAAACAAAGTAAAATTTTTATAATTATTTCGGTTAAAAATATACCCCGGTAAAATAAAATCTGTTTCACTTACGGAGTACCGATAATTTAAGTATAAGGATAATTGATTGAAATCGTAAACTTCAAAATCATCTTTATTGTTTCTGAAGGAATAATTGATTCCTGCATTTAATGGATTATCATCAATAGAAAACAAATGAGTTTCGACTAATCCGATTCTGTGAACATTAAAAGTTTTTGGAGTGTTTTTTTGAAAGAGATTTATATTTCCCTCATAATATAATTGAACATTATTTAAATCAGATTCAATATTATAAGCAGAACCAAATGAAAAACTATTTATAAAATCAGAAATCTGGTCAACGTTGTTAAAAATATTATCATCATAAATCCCCTGATAGCTTGTGTATAAATTAAACTGCGCTTTAAGTTGATTGGGAATTAAAAGAATCAAGAACAACAAATAGAAATGTTTTGATGTCATAATTTTACTACATTTATCTATTTGCCACCATTATGACCGCCACCATTTTGATTCCCACCGCTGCCACTTCCTCCATTTCCGGGTCCCTTTTTCCCAGCACCCATTCTTTTTCTCATCTTATTAAAACTCATTCCGCTTTGTCTTGAATCGCAAATCCCATCTCCATCTTTATCAATAAAAACATCTTTACTTTTTCGTTCGATATGACCTTTTCCCTGAGGATTTTCTTTCGGTCCGATTTGATTCTTTAACTGATTTTTTCCCTGCTCTTGGTTTTTAATTTGATTTTGCTCCTGATTAACTTTTTTAATCTGAGATGAATCCACAGTTTGGGCAAACATTAAGCCAGCAGAAAAAACTATTAAAATAATTATTGTTTTCATATAGACCTCTCATTCATTTGTACAATATAAGTGCCATTAGGATGATTGATATTAAGCAAAAAACTAATGAAATATTTCTTCAATTTCGACAATTATCGTTTGATACGACTAAATAGTCGAAAGAAAATATTTGTTTGAATAAGTAAAAAATAATTATTTAATTTTACAAAGTCATTTTATCATATTGTTCAGGAGCTTGTATGAAAACTATATTATTAATTCTTGTTGGTAATAGAAAAGAGTCTGCAGTACAGGTTCAAAAAGTTTTAACTGGCTGGGGTTGCATGATCAAAACAAGATTAGGCATACACGATGGTGTTATGGAAAACTGCTCAGATACAGGATTACTAATTCTTGAGCTTGCAGGTGAAAGAAAAAAGATGGATGAACTGGCAAGAAAAGTTGCACTAATAAAAGGGGTTTCATCAAAACTTGTGGATCTTAAGTTATTAAAAGAAAAGCCAATTAAAAAAACTACTTCTTCAAAAAAGGCAAAGTAATTCTTACATAGGTTCCGGGATTTTTATTTGAGGAGAGATAAGAAGGGCTTTGAATATTTATTGTTCCACCATGTCTTTCTATGATTTGTTTGACAATTGATAAACCAAGTCCGGATCCTTCTCTTTCAGAATGTTTAATATTGCTGGCTCTGAAAAAATCCTTGAATATTTTATCAAGTTCTTCCTTTGGAATACCAACCCCGTCATCAGCAACCTGTATTATTAATTTATCTTTATCTTCATCAACAGTAATCTCAACCATACCATCCATATTATTATACTTTATTGCATTACCAATAATATTAGATAACGCTATCTGAATTAAGAGCGGATCTCCTTCAATTTTATGTTTGTCTTTTCTGTTACTTATCAGAGATAACTTTACTCCATTAGCCTCGGCATTAACTTTAGCACTTTTAATTGACTTTGCAAGTATGGATGCAATATCAACTTCTTCTTTACTAAATGAATCTTCAATTCTAAGTTTGGATATTTTTAAAACACTATTTACAAGCTCAATTGCTTCTGTAGATCTTCTTCTGGCACGAACAAGTTTCTCCTCGACAACTTCATCCAACGGACCAAGAAATTTCTGCAGCACTAAATCAAGATATGAATGTACTGCTGCAAGAGGAGTTTTAATTTCGTGAACAATACCGGAAACATACTTTTGTTTTTCTTTTTCTGCAGCGTTTATTTTTTCGATTGATTCCAGCAGCTGTTCTTCTCTTCTGAATAAATGATTCGCCATCCTGTTCGCGATTAATACGATCATAAAAACCATAAACCCGAAACTTATGTTTATAGCCAACACATAATTAAAATTCTGATGCAATGATATAGGAAGAAATCCGTTAATATGATTGTGAGGAATGATTGAGTAGAATTCTCCAATCGTAAATGCCCAGACTGAAGCAATTACTAAACACGCAAAAATATAAATAACGAAGCCGGGCAGAATTAAACTTCCGACTATCATATGGAAGACAAAAAACACAAGTAAGGGCGACTCAACACTTCCTGTGTAATATACAATAAGCATTAATGCAATCAGATCAGATATCATCTGCAATACTGACAAATGAAGCGGATTAAATTTATCTGCATCATTTTTAATGAATCGTCTGATGAAATGAAATAAAAGATTGTAAATGAGGATCGATATTGTGATCAGTATGATTGCTTTTTGCTGTGATGCAGTAAAAGAAATGCCAAGGAAATATTTAGAGAAAAACATAAAGAGAAAAAGCATTACAACAGCAGCATAGCGCAGTTTTATAAACCAAAGATTTCTTCCGCGCATGGAAGACCAAAACTCTTCGTAGTGCTTTGCCCAAACCGGAACAAGATTAAACATTCAATTCTCTCTTATGAACAAAGTAAAAATAAAAAAGGCAGATACCAATTACGAACATCTGCCTTAAAAGAAAAAAATTAAGCTATGTATTTTCCTCTCTTCACATATTTAGTGTGAAGTAGTTTGTGTGATAAATGTCCACAAGGTCCGTCTGTTAAGAACTCATTGTATATAGCAACAACATGTTTGTTTTCATGAGATTTTCTTATAGGCAGTGATTTATCTTCATCATAAATAGCTTTTGCTCTAAGTTTTCTAATTTCCTCAGTAGTTGGAATTGGCTGACCGCCGCCACCTAAACATCCACCCGGACAAGCCATAAATTCTATAAAGTGACATTCACTGAATTTACCTCCGGCTTTAATATCGTCCATAACTTTTTTTGCATTAGCGGTTCCATGAACTACAGCTATTTTAAGTGTTGCACCTTTCAACCAGTTCCAATCAGGTATTAAATGTTTAATAAGATCTGGAACTGCACCAACTTCTTTTATAGGAAGCTCTGCATATTTAATTCCTTCAAATCCTCTTACGGGAGTAATTTCTGCATTTGCAAAAACAGATTCAATTCGCTGGCCGGTTACAAATTCAACAACTGTTCTTAAGGCAGCTTCCATAACACCGCCGGTAGCTCCAAAGATTAATCCAGCACCTGATGCATCACCAAAAGGATCATCAAAATGTGATCGGGGCATTTCTGGTAAATATATGCCTGCTTCTTTAATCATCTGTGCAAGTTCACGCGTTGTCAAACCGTAATCAACATCTTTAAAGCCTGAATCAACCATCTCGGGTCTGTTGCATTCAAACTTTTTAGCCGAGCAAGGCATTACTGCAACCGAAACGATATCTTTTGGATCGATACCTTTTTTCTGTGCATAAAAAGTTTTTATAAGTGCACCAAACATTTGCTGTGGCGATTTAGCTGAGCTAAGATTATCAATATACTCAGGAAAGAAATGTTCAAGATATTTTACCCAGCCGGGTGAGCAGGATGTAAATTGCGGCAATGCAACTTTTTCTTTTTTAACAAGGGCGTTATACAATCTTGCAAGAAGTTCTGTCCCTTCCTCAAAAATGGTAAGATCAGCAGTAAAGTTTGTATCAAATACAACATCAAACCCTATCCTGCGCAAGGCAGTATTCATTTCTCCTGTTAACGATGTTCCTGCTTCCATTCCGAATTCCTCGCATATTGCAGCACGGGGAGAGGGAGCAGTCTGAATAACAACATGTTTTTTCGGATCATCAATTGCTGCCCATATTTCATCTCTTGGATCATTTGCGCGTAATGCACCGGTGGGACATCGATTTATACACTGCCCGCAATTTATACAAATTACTTCGGCAAGTGGCTTATCAAAAAAAGTTCCAATGTGAGTGTTATGTCCGCGATCAATTGCCTCAAGTACACCAACCTCCTGAAGATCAATACAGGTTCTAACACAGCGTTTGCAGAGAACGCATTTATCCAAATCTCTTACAACAGAGTAAGATGAATTATCAACTTCGTATCTTGGCTTTTCAATATGTCCAAAGTTGTAATGATCAACACCATATTCTTTTGCAAGGGCTTGCAGTTCACAATTGTTATTTCTAAAACATGAATAACATTCACCGTGATGTTCACTTAATAGTAAATCAATCACATGTTTTCTTGCCCGTCTTACAGCATTTGAAGTAGTTTTTATTTTTATCTGAGCAGTAATCGGAAAAGCGCAAGATGCTTGAAGTGTTCTCATACCCTCAACTTCAACAACACAAATACGGCAAACACCGGCAACACAAAGATCTTGATGATTACAAAGTGTAGGTATGTGAATTTGATTCTGCTGACATGCTTCAAGTATTGTTGTGCCGAAAGGAACTGTAACTTTTTTCTCGTTAAGTTCAATTGAAATTGATCCGCCTATGTATTCAGGATGTTCCGGTTTCGGTACAATGTGTGGTTTTTGGCTAACAGGTGCTCTTAGTTCCATCTTATCTTCCATTTTTTCCTCCGTTAGCGCTATTAAAAATTTCATCATTAAAGTTTTCAAGAATTGAAATAAACGGATTCGGGCTTGATTGTCCTAATCCACATTTGGAAGCAACCTGCATTGTCCTGCCAAGTTCTTTAAGTTTATTGATATGAGCAAAAGTGTAAATGCCATTTTCAATCATCTCAACACCTTCCAAAAGTTTTACATTTCCTATTCTGCAAGGAGTGCACTGCCCACAGGATTCATCAACAAAAAATTCCATAAAGTTCTTTAATACATGAAGCATGTTCCTGCTATCATTAAATATCATCACCGAACCACCGGTCGCCACATCTTCATAGGCAAATGTCCTGGTAAATTGTGATTTGGGAATGCACACTCCGGAAGCTCCGCCGATTTGCACAGCTTTAGTATTCTTTGCACCAACAAGCTCGAGCAGTTCGGATACTTTTGTGCCCCATGGTAATTCATACACTCCGGGTTTTTCACAATCACCGGATACTGAAAATAATTTTGAACCTGATGATTTATCTGTTCCAAATTTGCAGAACCATTGTCCGCCTTTTATAATAATATGAGCAACAGCGCAAAGTGTTTCAACATTATTTACAGATGTTGGTTTTCCAAGGTAACCTGTACTGATAGGATAAGGAGGTCTGTTTCTTGGTTCGCCGCGATGCCCTTCCAATGATTCTATCAAAGCAGTTTCTTCGCCGCAAACGTATGCTCCTGATCCGAGAAAGATTGATATATCAAAATCAAATCCTTCTTTTCCCAAAATGTTTTTGCCCAGCAGATTATCTTTTCTCATTTCTTCAAGATATGACTGAAGTGATTTGAGAAGATATTCGTACTCGCCACGCAGATATAAAATTCCATGTTGCGCACCAATCGTGTACCCGCCGGCAACCATTCCATCAAAAACAAGTTCAGGATATTCAATCAAAAGAACTCTGTCTTTAAATGTTCCCGGCTCGCCTTCATCTGCGTTGCACACTAAAAATTTCTTATCGGATTTTGAGGCTGCCGTTAACATCCACTTAGTTGAAGTTGGAAATCCTGCACCTCCTCTTCCTTTAAGTTTTGATTCTTTTAATTCAAATAAAACGTCTTCACGAGACATTGTAATTACTTTTTTTATCGCGTCTCCTCTTTTGTAATCAGAGAAGATAACCGGTCCGGTTCTTTTGTGTTTTGTTAATTCCATAGTTTATCTCTACTTCACTTTACTTAAAAGTTCAACTGCTTTTTCGGGAGTTAGTTTTGTAAAAACCTGATCATTAATTGCCATTGCCGGTCCCATATCGCATAAACCGAGACAATTGGCATGTTCCAGAGTAAATTTATTATCCTTTGTTGTCTCACCAATCTTTATACCTAATTCTCGTTCTATCGCTTTTACAACCGCGGCTTTACCATGCATATCACAGGAAATTGTCTGGCAAATTCTAACAAGATTTCTTCCCTTTGGGTTTGAGTTGAGAAAAGCAAAGAATGAAATAACACTATAAACTTCAACAGGATGAATGTTTAACATTCGTGCAACTTCTTGCTGGGCAAATTCGGAAATGTGTCTGTGTTTATTCTGAATTTCATGAAGAATCATTAATAAGGCAGAACGATCATTTCCATATGTATTTATATAGCTCTCAATCTCTTCAGAGAGAGCGTTTTTTTCAATAACTAACATGCTCTACTCCTTTAAATGAATTGCTAATAATTTTTCTACTTTATCAATTAATGTTTCAGGTGATATTGGTTTTTCAACAAACTCATCCACAGGCACTAATTCACCTACTTCAAAATCCATCCCCAAAGTTTTAGAAACGGATGTATACATTATTATTGGTGTATTAACATTCATTTTGCGGAATTTTTGAGCGAGAAAAAATCCGTCATCCGGTTCATTCATCATTACATCAAGAATTATTAGATCCGGATTTTGATCCATTACAATTTTGTAACCATCATCAGGATTTGAGGCTGTAATAACGTCATATCCCTTTGATTGCAAAACCAAACTGCTTGCATCAACAATATCAGGATCATCGTCTATTATTGCAATTTTAGCCATTGTTTATCGCCTAAAGATAAATTGATTAAATATTTGTTTAATTAAATGCTTTTTAGCTGTCATCAAATAACATGTTAGATGCCATAGTATTTTATACCAAATAATTATTTTAATGCAATTAGTGCGAGGGTTAGGAATAAGTTATTAGAATTTTCTTAATCTTAAGAAGTCTTTCTTCTCAAATAAAATATGCTATTTGTTAGCTTTTGCTAAATGTGAAATGATGATGAATGGAAAGAATTTATGCTGTTTAATAATAATGCTTAATGGTGAATCCATAAAAATCGGAAAAATAAATT
>Ga0307423_1001772_pt1 | contig 12728 bp, 12 predicted proteins | sample SalMarWE160310MG_FD_202154 | JGI IMG/M metagenome (GOLD analysis project Ga0307423, IMG submission 202154) | Salt marsh sediment microbial communities from the Plum Island Ecosystem LTER, Massachusetts, United States - WE1603-10 | ecosystem: Environmental > Aquatic > Marine > Intertidal zone >...
CAACCCCATACGGGTCCGTATAGTGCCAGGGCTAAAAGAATTGAACACCCCTATTGGGGTCACAGTGGTTTGATGGGTGTGAAGGGAAGACCCTGGCAGGATATGAGATATGTCCTGAGATATTTTGGGAGAACATCCGGCCGGGCAAAGAAGGCGTATCTCGATTTCACGGAACAAGGAATTTCAAATGGAAAGCGGCAGGAAAAAGTGAAGGCAAGAAGTCTTTCTTGCTTTTGGGCCGTGAAGGAGTTGGGGATGTCGCTCAGAAAACCGGCCAGGCGGTTGGAGATGAGTCCTCCCCCTGCAGTCGGGTACGCGGTTGAAAGGGGAGAGACCATCGCCAAAGAAAAGGGGTATCGTCTGATTCCATATTTTCTTACTTTTTTACCAGCGTCCCACTCCCCACTCCCACACTCCGCCATGGGATGGAAGAAAACCAGTTGCTGTCTGTGCCTGCAAAGCTGCGGACGGGAAGCCATGGTTGGGGACAACCGGATCGTGGAGATCCGGCAGGAAAATAAAGTCCCTCGCACGCGTTAGGGCTTTGTGGCCGGCGCTTGCTGAAACGGCACGCATCATCGCCTTTCGGGATGAACGTTGCTCTTCTGCGAAGAGACTGCCGCCTCCCATTTTCCCGAGTTCAGTAGAACGGAAATCCTGCCTTTCTGTCCTTTTTCGTAGAAAAGAAGATCGTTCCGTCCGTCACGGTTAAGATCGCAGATATGCATGCACGGGGCGGTGAACACGTCGGTCTGGCTGTGTGATTGCGAGAAAAGCTCCCCGTCCGAATCCTGCGCGTGGACGGTGACCTGCCCGTCGTGGGCGATCAGGAGATCCGGGTGTCCGTCGCCAGTGAAATCCCCGTCCAGGCTCGGCCAGATCCCACGGAAGCGGATCCCGTGGGTGAGATTGAGCCGGTAGCCGTTCTTCTGCCGGAAGTCAGGCGTTGTCGCATATCGATCGTCGCTCTGCAGCAGGTACACGGCTGTATGCACATCCACCCGCTTGGAGACCAGGTTCTTGACCACGTTCCAGAAACCGAGCCGGATGTGGGAGAGCAGCAGGTCCTGCCGGCCGTCCCCGTTGACATCCTGTATGGTAACACCCGGTGTGATGCCGTCGAAAGTGATGGTTTGATCGGGTTCCATCGGGAACGGGGCGCCGGGCCGTTTCCGGTTCAGAAAGAGGAAGACTTCGGTCGTTCGTTCCAGAAATCCGCCCGTGCCGCGTGTGCGTGTCAGCACCACATCCGCGAACCCATCCCCGTTCACGTCTGCCGGGGTCGCCATGAGGGAGAGATCGCCGTCGGCTTCCTGCCCTGAAGGGCGAACCGGCAGTACGGCGGTGACGGAAGCGTCCGGTTCGAAAGTACCGTCGGATTTCTGTATGTGGACGGAGATCGACTTCTGCTGGGTGAGCAGCAGGTCGGCCCGTCCGTCGCCGTTGAAGTCCTCAGCGAAGATTCTGGGCAGCCGGAAATCCGCGCGCAGCGAGAAGTCCCTCAACGCGCCGTCATCTTCCTGGTCGCCGTAAAGGAAGGTACGCGGCGTTATTGCCACCCGCTGACTCTCCCACCAGCCCCCGGCACCGTCGCGGTCAAAAAGCACCAGGGAGTCGAATTGCGGCAGCATCAGCGCTGCCCTGCCGTCGCGCCGCCAGTCCGCGAGCAGTTTCATCCTCGGCAGAGACCCGGCAGCGGGAAAAACCGTGGCGGTGGCGGACGAGAAAAGGGCGTGGGAGGCGGTGGAAAATGCACCGCTCTCGTCTTTGGCGCAGTAGCGGATGCCGTGGGCGGTGAGAAAGAAAATTTCCTGGCCCGCAGACGGAGCCACATCTCCTACCTCAAACATGGTGGCTTTGGGGTCAACCTCCCAGCGTTGACGGGGGGCAGCGGAATACCGGGCCGAATCATCGGCGCTGAAAATGGAAACCCATCGCTTCTCGTTCGGATAGACGCCGGTCCGGCTGATCACGACGATTTCAACCGGCCCCCTGCCGTCCAGATCGGCCGGGATGACGGCGAGCGTTCTGCCCTTTGAAGAGAGACTCTGGGTTGAAAACAATTTGGCGCATTCGGCCCGCCCTGAAAAAGCGCACAAGCAAAGGAAAATGACAGTGAGCCCCGCCCGGATGCCGCGCCAGCTGCAGGAATGCGCAGGTAAATGAAGTGCCATGGATATCTCCTCTTCGACCCTTCAAGCCGCCTCGTCAGGCTGTCCACTGTCGACAACCTGAAAGGCGGCCATGGGGCGCGGGATGTTCTTGAGGTGTTGTTCCCCAAGGCATTGAAAGCTCAGGGGCAGCTTGTGCTCCACCTGCTCGTGCACGGCGCGGGAAATCCAGATGCCGCCCGGTTCCGCGATGCCCTGCAGGCGGGCCGCGATGTTGACGGCATCCCCGTAGACGCGCGGCCCCTGGCGGATCACATCCCCCAGATGGATGCCCATACGGAAATCCATCCGTTGCGCCTCCGGCAGATCGCGGTTCATTTCTCCCAGGCGCTGTTGCAGGGTGACGGCGCACTGTACGGCCGCAACCACGCTGACGAAGGTGGCCATGAGGTTGTCACCCGGAGAGTCGACCACGCGCCCTCCATGGGTCTCGATTTCCCGGATCATCACACGCTTGCTCGTGTTCAGGCCCGTCACGGTGGCGGCTTCGTCGGCGTGCATGAGCCGGCAGTAGCCAGCGACGTCGGCCACCAGAATGGCCATCAACCGGCGGTCCGGCCCGCTGTTCCCCTCCGCGTCGGATTTCCCGCGCTGAACCAATTTCACCACCGTGAGCCGCCGGGACGGGTGTGGCTGGGCGGACCGGTCGGTGTCCGCCTGGCCGTCAGGCGCGTGCCTGACGGGGACGAGGACAAAATCAAAAAGCGGGTCCCCGGGCAGGGCGGCCGGATCCGTGGGATCGGAGTGCACCACAGCCAGCGGACCGCCGATTCCATAAAGCAGTTCGGTTTGTGTCGTCTTCATTTTTTCCCTCGCACGGAATGCCCGGCAACGGCCGGTTGCAGGATCACTCCTGTTCGATAATGTAGCCTCGCACGTTGGTAATGCGGCGACTCCCGCTTCCGTCCCTCTCAATCACGACTCCCTGCTCCACGTCGCGGATGTCGATGGACCCGGAACCGTCGGCCACGGTCACGCTTCCGCGAACCTGCCGCACGGTGATAGAGCCGCTGCCGTCTTCGATGGTGAGGTCGCCGTCGATTCCGGCTGCCGAAATACTACCGGAACCGTCTTTGATGACCGCACTCCCCTTGAGATCCCGCACGTCAATGCTCCCCGAGCCGTCTTTCAGGGTGAGCCTGCCCCGCACGTGTTCAATGTTTATGCCGCCCGAGTCGTCGTGAATATCCAGGTTTCCGCCCGTATCCCGGATTTCGATCTCGCCCGAGCCGTCATCGATCTGCACGTCACCCTGAACCGAGCGAATCCCGATGGAGCCCGAATCGTCCCTGATATCCAGCCTGAGCCGCGCCGGGACAAAGACGATCAGATCAACGGTCACGTCGGCACCGCGGCGGAACCCCCGGTGGACCTCACTCTTCAAATGGGCCCGCGGACCTTCCTGCCGGAGCCACAGCTCGATATTCTCCCGGGCAAAGGCCTCGGCTTTCTCCGCTTTCATGCCTTTGATTTCGATCTCGGCCGTGACGCGGATCTCCTCCGACGGGGCACCCTCCACCTGCAGCTCGCCGGCGCCACAGGTGATCTTTAGCGCTTTCAGCGCGGCGGCGTCCAGCTGCAGTTGGCGCTGCTCGGTGTAGGCGTGGGCGTGTGGGCCCAGCGTCATCAGGATCAGTCCTAAAACCATTATCCGTGTTTTCATGGAGTTCCTCCTTTTCTTGCCCGTGCTTGTGCCCGGCGGTGGTTCAGGTTGTCGTTTCTCGGGTCACCTTGCACGGTCCTTCCTTCCGGATGGACGCGCGGCTGGCTTCACCGGTGTAGCGGAGCTCTCCGACCCCCTTGATGCTGCCGGTCAGCTCGCCGCCGACCATGTTCAGATCGATCTTGATGACGCCTTCGCAATCCAGATCCGCCGAACGCACGGGAACGTCCCGCAGATCCATTCGGGTCACACCCTGGCCCCGGAGGCGTAACTCCCCTATGCGGCTTTGCATCCCACGGACAGAGGCCACGCCCTCGACACGGATCGACAAGCGCTCCGTGTCGAAACCGGAGATCGTCATGTCGGCCACTCCCTTGGTCCGCAGGCTGTGGAGCACCGGCATGGTGACGGCGAGGTTCAGTTTGCGTGCGTTGTGACGCTGCCTAGCCATTTGGAGGGTCAGCGATTCGCCGCGCCGGCGCACGGAAAGGGCCGCCAGGAGATCTTCGGGTCCCTCCACCGTAATCCGTTCCGTCCGCCCCTGGACCACTTGGGCGTGCCAGTGTCCCTGCAGGTCAAGACCGACGAAATCAACCATGGCGATCTCCCGTGAGCCATGACCGGCATCGCGGATTGTCTCGGCGGCCGGTTGCGGACTCCCGCCCAGCAACATCCGCATGGCAGCGAGGAAGATCACGGTGATTCCGAAAAGTCCGGCCAGGGAACCCCACAGAATTTTGTTGCTCGTCTTCATGGCTTGTCCTCCTGAAACTCTTTGTAAAGGACGCGGATTTCATCGAAACCCATCTCAAGAAGGTTGAGGGTCTTGAACACATGGGGCAGATCGTCGCGCACGAAGTTGGACTTCATGAGCCGGCGGGTGGTCTGCAGTCCGTCCACCGCCACGAAATACCCGATACCGCGCTTGTTGTAGATGATGCCCTGGTCCTGCAGATAGGCGTAGGCCCGCATGACGGTATTGGGGTTCACCTCCAGGTCTACGGCCAGTTCGCGTACGGAGGGGATCCGGTCGTCTTCCGGCCAGTCCCGGCGCAGGATCCGCTCGCACATCAAATCCGCGATCTGTAGGTAGATGGCATCTTTTCGCTGGAATTCCATCCTAGCGCTCCGTCTCTTTCAGTCGAAACCAGCAGATGGTCCAGCAGACGACGGGCATGATGAGCCAGAAGATGATCTTGCCCGCACCGGCGGCCGCCCGGACCACTCCCGACAGCTGCAGCCATGCACCGTTGAAGTCGGCTTCTGCCAGCAGGGTCTGGAAGTCCGCCCCGAACAGCTCACCCCCAAATATGATTCGCGCGGCGATCACGACCCCAAGCGCGAGCAGCAAGGAAAACCCCAGCAGAACGAGAACCGTCTTACTCAACGCATGTTTGCGGAAATAGACGGCGCCGAGCAAGAATGGAGCCTGGACGGCCGTGTAGGTCAAGGCACCCTTGAGAACGAGCGGATCAAAGGGGAAGAACAGGGCGTGACGGCGCTCGAAGAGCAGCAGGTTGAGGCCTTCGGAAAGAATCGAAAACGCCAGATAAAGCAGCATGCTGCCGGCCGCGTACACCACCGTGGTGAGCAGGACGCGCGCCAGGGTTTTCTCCAGCAGCGAGGCTGGCAGAAGCAGCCAGGAAAGACCCTGCACCGGATCGTGCAGCGCCTTGAAGCTCCGGCCGGTCAGAAGGAGACCCCCCGAGAACAGAACCAGCAGATAGAGGTACTGATGCAGCCGCGGGCGGCGGGCGCCGAAGACATCCATGAGGGAAACGAACAGCAGGATGCCGGCTGCGGCCCCTGCAACAAACGCGATGGAAGAGCGGTTGAGCACAAGCGCGTTCCGTATCAACAGGATCACTCGCATGGGACGGAAAGAACGATCAGTTCGCATGGGCCGACCTCCTCTCGAAAACGGCCGCAACCTTTTCATGGTTCCGGACGACGGTGTTGAAGAGCAGTTCCAGGTCCATGTGGGTTTCCTCGTCGCCCGCATTCTCCTGAACCACCCGGTATCCTTCCACGGTTTTCTCGCTGTAGAGCGCCTCATCGGGACCGGGCGCCGCGGAAAGCAGATCGACCCGCAGGTGCCGGGCGACTTCTTCCAGCGGGTGATTGAAGATCACGCGTCCTTCGTCCAGGATGACCACCGGGTCGATCAGGGTTTCGAGATCGCGCGCCTGATGGGTGGCGATGACAAAGAGTCGCTCTTCCGTGAGCACCGAGGCCAGCGCCTTGCGGAACTGGCTCTTGGAAGGAATGTCCAGGCCGTTGGTGGGCTCGTCCAGCAGGGTGAGGCGGCAGTCGGCAGCCAGACCAAAGGCCAGCAGGCATTTCTTGCGCTGCCCGAAGGAACAGCGTGCCAGGTTTTCCCGCGGGTCCAACTCGAACTCCTCCAGGTAGGCGGAGAAACGCTGCGCGTCGAAGCGCCGATAAAAAGGGGCGAAGAGCCGCTCGTATTGCAGCGGAGAAACGGAGGGCAGGCGGAATTCCTCAGGGACCAGGAAGAGATCCTGGAGGAAGCGCGGGGAGCGGTCGGCGGGACGCTCGCCGGCGACCCGGATCTCGCCCAGCCGGGGGAAGCGCAGTCCGCCAATCAGTTTCAGCAGGGTGGTCTTGCCGGCGCCGTTTTTCCCCAGCAAACCGCAGATCCCGCCGGCCGGCACGGAGAGGTCCAGGTGGGAGAAAAGCTTCGTCGCGCGGTAGGAAAAGGAAAGGTCCTCGATGGCGATCATGTTGTTCCTCCGACTTAGTGTGCTAGTTAAATAGTGCACTCGTAATCTATATCACGAATCAAGGACTGTCAAGCTTTTTTTTGAGAAAAATGAAAAAAAGTGTGGGAATGGAAAAATTACAAGTGATATCAGTTTGTTCACAATTACCAGGGAGAATGATTCTTACCACGAAGATCACGAAGGACACAAAGTATGGAATTCGATGACCTCTCGAATCGTGTGATCGGCTGTGCGCTTGAGGTCCATGTCAGACGGCTGAAGGATGGATCACAGCGTTTTGCTCTTTCATCCCTTCGTGAGCTTCGTGGTGGAACAAAAATAGATTGCGAACAACGGCATTCAGACAGGCACTCGTAGCTTGCGCCGCTGACGCCAACCGATATTATTCTTGGTGGGGTGTGGTCAAGGAGCGGCGAGCGGAGTTTCTTACGGTTGCTCAAGGAAGAAACGATAAAACGCCGCCAGAACCAGGGAGTGGGTGAAGGCGCCGTCACGGATCAGGCGGGGGATCTCCTGCAGGGGGTGCCGGACGACCTCGATATCCTCCTTTTCGTCCTGTTGCTGCCGGCCGTCCGGGGCGGCGTCGCGAGTGAATTCCGGGAAAAGTAGATCAATTATTCCTTTTTTTTGGCCTTTTTACCGGTTTTCGCGGCGCTGAATCCCTGCCGAGCCCACGCTCCAATCGCGACGCAAAGGATGTGTGAAAGCGGGATCGGAGCTTTCAATTTGACAAGTTCGGCGTCAGACCGGATCTTATCATCGAGGAAGCGGGCGCAAGTCTGCTTTTGACTGTTGTTGCCGGTGGTGAGAGATCGAGAAGAAAAGGGGCAAGACCTTCATTCTTCGGATGGAAAACTGGGCTGGGATCCTGCCCCCGGTTCGTCCACAAGCATGTGGAACATATTGACAGCTTTGTCAAATATCAAGGGCAGAACCCACTCCACTTTTTGGATTGAGGAGTGTGCCTAATCGGGCTTTAACCCGGAACGACCTTCACGCTCCCGTCTTCAATCAGATCCTGAAGTTGTGCCAGGAGTCTTCTCTCCTGGGGGTCTATCACCCCGTCTTCATCCGCGATCATCATGATCCTTGCCCGTTCAGTTTGGCTCAACTGGTGGTCATCTATCGCTTTTTTTATCATCGCGCTCAGCTTTTCTGCGGACTTACTCGGTTTCTGCATAAGCGGCTCCTTATCAATTACAGGTAATTTTCGATAGGTGAGTTTATGATATCATATTGACAAAAATTGTATTTTTGCCAAAAAAGGATGTCAAGGACAATATTGACGACTTCGTAAAAACTCCACGGACGGATTTTTCACTATTCCACCGATAGTGGTGGGTTAAGGGTCAGGTCTGCTGTGAAAATGCAAGCGGGACCGGATTTGATTTTGACATCTCTGTGGAATGGCACAGGCGCAATTCTTTCCGGAGATAAGACATCCTTCCGATTCACGAGTCATAATCCTACGCGCATCTGCAACCCCGGAGCAAAACCCCGCATAGACAATTCATCAAAATTATGGTCTTAGCCGATATAGAAGATGGCTTTGCTTTGACTAAGAGACATGAATCTTGGAATTCCGAGGAATTCCTCCCTCCACAAGAATTTTGGCAAGCCTGAGTTTTTCAAGGTCTTCGGAAGCAAACAGCTTGGTCGGGGAGTCCTTCCGACAGAAGGAACAAACGATTTCTTCCTCCTCCAATTCAGAGAGAAAATGTTCAGTGATTTGGAAGTGCCCGATAACTTCGCTTATCGTCCAGAATTCTCTGGTCACAGGCTTAGCTCACCACTGGCGGCCGGTCCGGGTACGCTGGAAAGAATCGTCAATCGGGAATTGTGCCCTTTGACAGAAGTAAAGAGATTGGATTGAATGGTGTCAACAACTAACTGTACGCACCATATGGTGATGTGGTAATATTTGTGATAAATTGGAGATATGATGGCTGAACAAAGCGAAGGGAAAATGGGGCTCTGGGTCATCGTAGCGATCGGGATCGGAGGCATGGTAGGCGGCGGCATCTTTGCGGTGCTGGGCCTGGCGGTGCAGCTCGCAGGCGGCGGGACTCCGGTGGCTTTCCTGATCGCCGGGATCGTCGCCATGCTCACGGGCTACTCCTACGCCCGCCTGTCGGTGCATGTGCCCAGTCAGGGCGGGACAGTAAAATTTCTGGATCAGGCCTTCGGAGTCGACCTGTTTACCGGCGGCATCAACAGCTTGCTCTGGATCAGCTACATCGTGATGCTGGCCCTGTATGCTTACGCCTTCGGGAGTTACGGAGCCACCTTCTTCGGCAATGGCCTTCTGGTGAAACACCTCCTGATCAGTGCCAGTATCCTGGTCCCGGCGGTCTTGAACCTGTTCAGCGCCAATATGGTCGGCAAGGCAGAAGCCTATATAGTCGCCATCAAGCTGGCCATCCTCCTTTTTTTTGTGGCCGTGGGTTTTGCCGGCATCGATGCCGGCCGATTCGCCCCGGTACACTGGGCCTCACCCTTCCATCTGATTGCCGGCGGCATGATTATCTTCCTGGCATACGAGGGCTTTGAACTGATCGCCAACACAGCTCAAGACGCCCGCGACCCGAAGAAGACCCTGCCTCGCGCCTTTTATATCTCGATCGTTTTTGTGATCCTGCTGTACATTCTGGTCGCATTGGTATCGGTGGGTTCGCTGCCGGTAGATAAGATCGTGGTAGCCAAAGACTACGCCCTGGCGGCCGCGGCGCGTCCTTTCCTGGGACATGCGGGCTTCGTGATGATAGCCATCGCTGCGGTATTATCAACTTTCTCAGCCATCAATGCCACGCTGTATGGATCGGCGCGCCTCAGTTATACCCTTGCCAAGGAAGGGGAACTGCCGGAGTTTCTCGAAAACCGCGTCTGGAACAAGCCGGTCGAAGGGCTGATCATAACGGTCGTGCTCTCACTGCTGCTGGCCAACCTCGGCGACCTCTCCAGCATTTCCATGATGGGAAGTGCCGGTTTCCTGATCATTTTTGCAACGGTCAATGCCGCGAACGTGAGGCTGGCCGACACCACCAAAAGCCGGAAGTGGATCTCCGCGGCAGGGGTGATCGCCTGTGCCATTGCCCTGGGTTCCCTAGTCTGGCAAACCGCCGTGACCGCTCCCACGCACCTCTGGGTCTTGGCCGGGATGCTGGTCTTCTCATTCGGTATCGAACTGGGTTATCGCCGGTACCGGCGTCATGAAATTCGGATATGACAAACCACCGCTAAAAGCGGGGTCGGATTTTGTCATCCTGACAAGTTGTGAGTGGATTCGGGGTCAGACCCCCTCCCCGAAGTCCATTAGGGTTCAATTTTTGAACCCAGTACTGTGAGGAACTGCTTCATCCATTCCGGATGGGCAGGCCAGGCGGGAGCGGTCACAAGGTTGCCTTCAGTATAGGCATTTGAGAAGGTTTCGTTGTTTGGAACCCAAGACCCGCCGGCCAGCTCTACGTCGGTCTTGACCGCGGGGTAGGCAGAGCATTTCTTCTCGCTCAGCACCCCGGCTGCGGAAAGAATCTGGGGTCCGTGACAGATTGCGGCAATCGGCTTGTTGTTTTCGGCAAAATGGCGGACAACTTCCAAAACACGGTCGTTGAGTCGCAGATACTCCGGGGCCCTGCCGCCGGGGATAACCAGGGCATCAAAGTCTTCAGGATTCACCTCGTCGAAAGCAGCATTGAGCAGGAAGTTGTGCCCCGGTTTCTCGCTGTAGGTCTGATCACCTTCAAAATCGTGAATAGCGGTTTTAACCGTCTCGCCCGCTTGCTTCCCCGGGCAGACCGCATGGACTTCATGGCCTACCATGCTCAGGATTTGAAACGGAACCATGGTTTCATAATCTTCCACAAAATCCCCAACAATCATCAAAATCTTCTTCTTTGCCATCGGTCCTTCTCCTTTCCCGATTCATGGATCTGAAAAATACCTTGTCACCTTTCAGATATAGGATACCCCTCCCGAGAACAGGATGCAAGGTGCAATCAAACCGCCGATCCATCGTATCCCCTGCTGCCGGAGGCTCTGGCTCACCGGACAATCCTTATCACATCCTTAGAACACCGACCTTGCTAACTCCCAGACCTTGGGCGAGCGCCAGATTCGTGACTTGAACAGCTCACGGTGGTGGGTGAATTCCTTGGGCAGTCGATCGAAGAACAGGTCAAACAAATCCTCCTGATCCTTCACTTCCTTTTTCGCCTCGTCACGATCAACTTCCATAAGTTGATAGAAGGTTTCGGCATCGAAATCCAACCCTTCCCAGTGGATGTCCTGGTGAAGCGGCATGATTCCCATGGGGCTCTCCATGCCGTATCCCCTGCCATGAACGCGATCGACGACCCACTTGAGTACCCGCAGGTTCTCGCCGAATCCCGGCCACAGGAACTTGCCATTCTCGTCTCGCCGGAACCAATTTACACGAAAGATCCTTGGCGGGTTGGGCACGTTTCGGCCCACATTCTGCCAGTGGCTCCAGTAGTCGGCCATGTTGTAGCCACAAAAGGGCAACATGGCCATGGGATCACGTCGCACGGGCGGCAGCCCTTCCGCCGCCGCCGTCGCTTCGGAGCCCATCGTCGCGGCAAGATAGATGCCGTGGGACCAATGGAAGGCCTGGAACACCAGCGGCACGCCTTTACTCATGCGGCCGCCGAAAATGAACGCCCTGATGGGAACTCCTTTCGGATTGTCCCATTCGGGATCAAAGGACGGGCACTGAGCGATGGGTGCAGTAAACCGGGAGTTGGGATGCGCTGCGACGCGCCCGCAGTCCGGCGTCCAGTCCTCGCCCTTCCAGTCGATAAGATGGGACGGAGGTTCATCCGTCATGCCTTCCCACCACACATCGCCATCATCGGTCAGCGCCGTATTGGTAAAGATGCAGTCTTTGACAAGGGTCAGCATGGCGTTGGGATTCGATTTCATGGACGTGCCTGGCGCCACTCCGAAGAAACCCGCCTCGGGGTTGATGGCGTGCAAGGTCCCGTCCTGTGAGGGCTTGATCCATGCGATGTCGTCACCCAGGGTGCTAACCTTCCAACCCTCGAATCCCTTGGGTGGGACCAGCATGGCAAGGTTGGTCTTCCCGCATGCGCTCGGAAAGGCGGCACCGATATAGGTCTTCTCACCATGGGGATCTTCCAAGCCCATAATCAGCATGTGTTCGGCCAGCCACCCCTCGTCCTTGGCCATGATCGAAGCGATTCGAAGGGCGAAGCACTTTTTCCCCAGGAGCGCGTTCCCCCCGTAGCCGCTCCCGAAGGAATAGATGGCCCGCTCTTCACGGAAGTGGGAGATGTAGACATGGTCCGGATTGCATGGCCAGGGAACGTCTTTTTGTCCGGGCTGGAGAGGCGCCCCTACGGAGTGGAGACAACGGACGAAGTACCCTTTCTCCCCAAGCACGTCCAGAACGGCCTGGCCCATCCGTGTCATGATCCTCATGTTCACGACCACGTATGGAGAATCCGTGATCTCCACCCCAATGTGTGCAATGGAGGAACCAAGGGGGCCCATGCTGAACGGAATGACATACATGGTCCGTCCCCGCATGCAACCGCTGAACAGGGCGTTCAGGGTTTCCTTCATCTCGAACGGATGCACCCAGTTATTGGTAGGCCCCGCATCGGATTTATTGAGGCTGCAGATAAAGGTGCGGTGTTCCACCCGGGCCACGTCCTTTGGATCTGAGCGGCAGAGAAAACTGTGCGGTCGCAATTTCTCGTTGAGGCGAACGAAGGTGCCGTTCTCGACCATTTCGTCACATAAGCGGTCATATTCCTCCAGTGAACCGTCACAGATGTGCACCTGATCCGGCTCACAGAGACCGGCCGTCTCCCTCACCCAGCGAAGGAGGGGTTCATGTTTCGTGCTTGCGCCGCCAATAAGAAGATCGTTCATGGAATTCTCCTTTCTAACATCTGCTTCATCATTGATGGAACCGTAAAAAGTCCGTCCTTGGACTTTTTACTGGCGGAACCCGAAAAGTGTGATTTTCGCTTTCCTTACAAATTAATGGGTTACAAGGCAACCCACTAATTTGCGTGCCCGTCCATGGGCACCACGATGACTTTTTACAAAGTCATCATCATTCGTCCCGCAATAGCATCCCGGGTATTGATTTACAACATGACAGAATGA
>Ga0307423_1001773_pt1 | contig 12724 bp, 10 predicted proteins | sample SalMarWE160310MG_FD_202154 | JGI IMG/M metagenome (GOLD analysis project Ga0307423, IMG submission 202154) | Salt marsh sediment microbial communities from the Plum Island Ecosystem LTER, Massachusetts, United States - WE1603-10 | ecosystem: Environmental > Aquatic > Marine > Intertidal zone >...
AGATAAAAAATGAAAAATGATAAAATGAAATCAATTAAAGATTTTACAAGGGTTAATGGACAACTTGTAGAACTTAATCCTGAGGATTTTATTAAACTTCCTCATCCTTATGAAGACTGGGTTGATCCACCTCTAAAGCAATTAACTGAAGATCAAAAAAACAGGTTGGAACATTCTCTCGACGGGTTTTCAGTTTTAGGATTACCAAAACCTCAGACAGATGAAGAAAAAGAAAAGCTAGTTGCAAAATTTCTTTCTGGTCTAAAAAAATTATTAAGCAAAGAAGATAACTGGATTTTATTGCAGCCTCTTCTTCTTTCAATGGAAAACTGTGTAAAGTGCCAAACCTGTTCTGAAGAATGTCCTATTTATACTTCCAGCGGAAGAGAAGAAATTTACAGACCAATTTTCAGAGGCGAAGTTCTTAGACGAATTGTGAATAAGTATCTGAACCACGAAAGTAAATTTCATCAGAAATTAACCGGTTCTGATATTGATTTAAACTGGGAAACTATCGCAAGGCTTGCAGAACTTTCCTATCGGTGTACTCTTTGCAGACGTTGTGCGCAAGCTTGTCCGATTGGTATAGACAATGGGCTTATCTCCAGGGAAATAAGAAAATTAATGAGTCAAGAATTAGGATTCGCAGCCGAAGAACTTCATAATTCAGGTTCTATGAAACAACTGAAAACTGGCTCATCAACTGGAACAAATCCGACTGCATTACTAGATATAATTGAATTTATCGAAGAGGACTTGAAAGATCTAACGGGTATAGAGATTAAGATGCCTTTAAATAAAAAAGGTGCTGATGTCCTGCTGATCCATAACTTTGGGGAATTCCTTTCCTGGCCTGAAAACATAATGGCATTTGCAATCATTTTTGAAAAAGCCGGAATTAACTGGACAATGTCATCAGAGATGGGCGGTTATGATTCAGTAAATTATGGTTTGTGGTATGATGATGCGCAACTGGCACGAGTCGCACTAGAACATATACGTATTGCAAAAGAATTAGGAGTTAATAGAATTGTAATGGGCGAGTGTGGGCATGCACATAAAGCATTAATGCCTATTGCAGATAGAATATTAGTTGATGACAGTATAGTTCCAAGAGAGAGTGCATTCCCGCTTCTTGAAGAAATTGTCTTTAGTGGAAAAATTAAATTTGATCCTTCAAAAAATAATTTTCCTGTAACTTTACACGATCCTTGTAACGCAGTCAGAGCAATGGGAATTGTAGAACCGCAAAGGCATATACTTAGATATTTATGTCCTCAGTTCAGGGAAATGGAGCCGCATGGTGTCAACAATTATTGCTGCGGCGGAGGAAGCGGCTTTGCAATTATGCAGGGGAAAAATTTTCCTGATTGGAGGAACGGTCTTTCTTTCCGTCCAAAGTTTAAGCAAATACTTGATGCATTTCAGAATGAAATTGATCCTTCAATTTATAAGTATGTTTGTTCCCCGTGCTCAAACTGTAAAGGCACATTTAGAGATGGACTTACCTATTTTAATGCATTCGAGAAAGCTGGTATTATTTACGGTGGGCTAGTTGAATTAATCGTTAACGCTATGGTTGATCTGGAGAAACCATTTATTCAGTGGGAACTTAAATAAAATTTTATACAAGCTGCTTATGTATAAAAATTAAAATAAATATGGTGAAAAAATGGGAAGCAAGAAAAAAATATTAATCATAGATGACGAAGATGATGTAATAACATATTTGTCTACATTCTTTACAGATAATGGTTTTGAAACTATAACCGCAATAAATGGTAAAGATGGTTTTGAAAAAGCAAAAATTGTAAAACCTGATATAATTACATTAGATATTTCGATGCCTGAGGAATCAGGTGTTAAAGCTTTGCGCGATCTGCAGCATAATGAATCTACAAAGAATACTCCTATAATTATAGTAACAGGTGTTTCAATTGATATGAAGAGATTCATAGAAACTCGAAAACAAGTCCACCCGCCTGAAGGTTATTTTGAAAAACCGATCGATAGAGAAGCCTTGCTGAAAAAAATTAAAGAACTTTTAAAATTGTAACTTTATTCTGTTAAGTTTATAATTTTCACAATAACTCTGTTTTTAGATTTGAATTCTGTAGTTTAATTTATTCTGCAGATCAAATTCAAAAAGAATTGAACCTACTATACTATAATGAATGATAAACCAGGAAGTCCGGATTTTTTTAAAGTAATATTAAGTTCGATAGCTGACGGCGTTTTTACAGTTGACAGTGACAGGGTGATTACAAGTTTTAATAGAGCTGCTGAAAAAATAACCGGCATTCCCGCATCACAGGCGATTGGAAAACATTGCCAGGATGTTTTTCGATCTGATATCTGCGAATACTGTCTCTTAAAGGGTACTCTCGAAACTGGAATTGAAGCAATTGATCGACCTGTTAATATTATTAACAGCCAGGGAGAAAAAATACCAATCAGCATTTCAACTGCAGTTCTTAAAGATGAAGATGGTAATATCTTAGGAGCTGTTGAGACCTTCAGGGATCTTTCTGTAATTGAACAGTTACGTAAAGAGATTAGCCGAAACTACTCACTTGAAGATATAATCTCCAAAAGTCCGCGAATGCATAAGCTATTTTCCATTCTGCCGGAAATAGCTGCAAGTGAAAGTACTGTTCTGATACAAGGTCCGTCTGGTTCTGGTAAAGAATTATTTGCACGTGCTATACATAATCTCAGCCCGAGAAAAAATGCTAAATATGTTGTAATAAATTGTGGAACATTACCACCACAGCTATTTGAATCGGAATTGTTTGGATATTGTAAAGGTGCTTTTACTGATGCAAAAACCGATAAGGATGGGAAACTGGCTGCTGTTGAAGGAGGAACTGTTTTCTTTGATGAGATTGGAGAACTGCCCTTGTCAACACAAGTTAAATTGCTTCGTCTTTTACAGGAAAGAGAATATGAACCTCTTGGCAGCACCAAAACGATTAAAACTAATATCAGGATTATAGCAGCATCAAATAGGGATTTAAGGAAACTAACTACACAAGGAAAATTTAGAGATGATCTCTATTTCCGTTTAGCTGTGGTTAAGTTTGAACTTCCCAGTTTAAAAGAACGGCGTGAAGATATTCCTCATCTTGTTGATCATTTCATTAGCAAGTTTGATGCTAAAACTGGTAAGAAAATTATTAGTGTTAGTCCAGAAGTTATGAACACACTGATGCGACTGGAATTTCCGGGGAACATAAGAGAGCTGGAAAATATAATTGAATACAGTTTTGTTGTTTGCCGGGGAAGCATCATTCAGAAAGAACATCTTCCACCGGAAATAGTACAATCTGAAACCGAAACAGGTATTCAGAAGAACATAAAATCAACTCCAGTTACAGAAACCATAGACGAACAAACTTTACTTATTACCACTTTAAAGAATTGTGGTGGAAAAATATCGGAAGCCGCAGATAAGCTTGGAATTCATCGCACAACCTTGTGGCGGAAAATAAAAAGGTATCATATCGATCTTAAAGAATTCTCAGACTTTAGTGAAACTTAAGGTTAAACTGCGGTGATAATAAATTGTAGAAAAAATATTAATTAAAATTATATTTCAAATCGTAAACCCCAATTCTTATCAAACCTCTTTTATCGAGAAATATTATTTGTTCGTCTCTAATTTTTTTTAAGTTAATTTGCTTTTAATTAGCATCAACTCAGATTGACAAATTAAACAGCTATCCTGCCACTAATAATATTTTTTAGCTCCTCATACAAAAATAGTATTCGAAGTCTTCGAGATAACCTAAGTTACTTTTGGTAAAATTTTAGATTACTTTCTGTGACTGATAAAATGAAAAGAGTGGAAAATATGAAGTCGAAACTGAATTTTATCAGTATTTATTCTCTTGACTTCAGATTCACTCTTTTTTTCGAAGAGTTAGTAACTACACGTAAAATTTCTATTCGGGGAATTTGTCCTTCGCTTAGTTTGTTAAGTTGTATATTGTCTCACTTAGAATCAGAACTCTGGAAATTTCTTTCAATCATTACACACCATTATCAATTTACAAAGAGGTATTAAAGTGAAAAAATATTTACTTCAGTTATTCCTTGTCATATTTATTCTGTCAATCTCTTCAAATGCGCAGAATTTACTAAACGGACCTGAATGTGTTTCATATGATTCCCTCAACAACAGGTACATCGTTTCAAACTATAATGATGGAAATATTATCGCGATTGATTCAGCTGGAAATCAATCATATTTCAAGCAAAGATCTGGACACGCTTTAGGTAACTGTATCGCTGGTAATACATTTTATACTTCAATTGGAAATACGATTTTAGGCTTAAGCCTTGACAATCCAAATGATACAATAATGTATTTACCAATCACAGGCACTACCCAGATGGATGGAATGACAACCGATGATGACAATAATCTTTACGTTCTCGCATCAATACAGGCAAAAATTTATAAGATTAATCTCCTTACACAGCAATATTCACTTTTTGTTGGAGCCGGAATCTCTTCGAGACCGCAGGATATTATTTTTGAAAGGAAGAATAATAGGCTGCTGGTATGTTCCTGGTATAATAATTCCCCTATACAGGCTGTAGATCTAAACGATTCAACAGTTTCCACTATTGTAGTTACAACGACAGGAAATTGCGATGGTCTCGCAATGGACGAAAATGGTAATTATTATTTTTCTACCTGGTTAAACAATTCGGTTTATTATTATGACTCGACATTTAATAATCCTCCTATTTTATTTTCAAGCGGACACAATGGTCCATCTAATATCTGTTTTAACAATAAAGATAATATGATTGCTGTTCCTAATTTTAATTCGAACTCAGTAGATTTTATACCTATTAACCCGGCATCTGTTGAAGAAGGAATTATTCAACCCGAAAATTTCAATCTCTATCAGAATTATCCTAATCCATTTAATCCCTCAACAAGAATTAGTTGGGAAGCTCCAATTAGCGGCTGGCAATCGTTAAAAGTATTTAATCTTTTAGGGAAAGAGGTAGCTGTGCTTGTAAATGAATATCGTCCTGCAGGTGAATATGAAGTAGAATTCAATGGAGGAAATCTTCCGAGCGGATTTTATTTCTACCAGTTGAAATCGGGGAAATATTCAAAAACATTAAAAATGTTGTATCTGAAATAATTCAAAGTTTACCAGGATTGGAGGATAATATTTATGAAAGCGATTAATCTAATATTTATTTTTTGCACGTTTGTCACCGTAACTCTCTTCTGCCAGACAAATATTTCTCGTGAAGAAAGACTAAATCTTATTGTTTCCAAATTGGAACAAAAGTCTGGAGGTACAATTGGGATTGCTGTTTTACATCTCGAAACGGGAAATGCATATTATCATAACAAAAATGTAAAATTTCCTATGGCCAGTACATTTAAAGTACCTGTCGCAGTTCAATTATTACACAGGGTTGACAAAGGGGAAGGGGCATTACAGGATATGATTGAAATAAAGAAAAGCGATCTTCATCCCGGCAGCGGAGTTATAGTAAAGTACTTTGAGGATTTAGGAATACAGCTTTCTTTAAATAATTTAATGAAGCTGATGCTAACTGAAAGTGATAATTCAGCTGCAGATTTGTGCCTGAAATTTGCCGGTGGCACAGAGGCAGTTAATGAAATGTTAAACGAAAACTGCATTGAAGGAATGTCGGTTGATCGCCCTACTTATGTTGCACTAGCTCAATACCTTGGAGTAAAAAACGTTTCGGGAAATGAAGATTATGATGATAGTAAAGTTGTGACCGAACTGAGAAGCCTTACTAAAGAGGATAGGGAAAAAGCAGCGGAAGAATTTATGAATGATACAAAAGACAACTCAACTCCGTCTGCAATGCTAAACCTTCTGGAAAAAATATGGAATAAGCAAATACTCAGCGATGAAAGTACTACATTGTTATTAAATACAATGAAAGAATGCAATACAGGAGAAAACAGAATTAAAGGATTATTACCGGACAAAACAGTGGTTTATCATAAAACCGGCACTATAGGAGATGTAACGAATGATATCGGAATAATAAAATTACCGGAAGATTACGGGAACATTGCTGTTGTTGTATTTATTAAGAATGCAAAAAAAGATACCAAAGATTGTGAAAAGATTATTGCGCAAATTTCAAGATTTCTCTATGATTATTTTATCTTTTATACTAGCTAAAATATTTATGCAGCATAATTTAAAATGAAAAAAAATGTTATAGTTAAAAGCATAATCATTCTTGCATCAATTTGCATTCTGATATTTTTAATTTGGATTTACCTTTTTCCAAATCGAAGTAATAAATCAAATGAAAATATAGATAAGCTTATTTCAGTAAATAAATTAAACACCAAAACACTGATTGTAAGCTTGGGTTACGATGTGGTAATGGCAATTGAAACACAGAAGGGGATAGCGGTAATTGATGCAGGAATTTCAAATTCATTGACCGCTAAATATCGTAAGATAATTGAAAGAGAATTTAAAAGACACGATTTTGCATATTTAATTAATACTCATTCGCATTGGGATCATACCGGAGGAAATCAAGTATTTGCAGATGCTGTAATTATTGCCCACGAAAATTGTGTGACAGAAATGTCAGAATACTGGAAGGATAAAAACAAAATAAAATTAAACTTACAGAAAATTGTCAATGATTATGAGAACAAATTAAAATCTTTCGATCCCGAATGGCAAGACAGTCTTGAAATAGAAAAACAAATAATTCGATATCAATCTGCGTATAATGATTTGATGACAAATCGTTTGGTTACTTTCCCCACAATAACATTTAAAGATACAATGAATTTATTTATGAGTGATTTATCTTTTCATATGATTTATTTTGGCAGGGCACACTCTGGAAGTGATATTCTTATTTATGTACCCGAACTTGAACTATTGATGACAGGCGATTTGTTTTCAGAAGGAGGAAGAGCCGCTTTTGATGTATTAGAGAAAAAAGATATTAAACAATGGATGACTGCAAAAAAATGGATTGAGAAACGAAAGGATAATATTGAAACAGTAGTAAATGGTCACGGCAGTATTCTGGGTAAAAATGATTTAGCTGCTTTTGTTAAGTATATTAATGAAATGGGAACGGAATCAAAACGAGTATCTTCTACTGGAAATGTTAAAATGTGAGGTCAGACTGGAATTCATCGCACAACCTTATGGCGGAAAATAAAAAGGTATCATATCAAACTTAAAAATTTCTCAGGTTTGAATTGAACTTCAATTTAAACTTCAAAATGTTATTCTTATTCTACTATCAAAAAAACAAATCTTTTTTAACTATAGATTCTAATTCATTTCTAAAACTCACAATGTTTTAAGCTTTCAATCTCTAATTTTTGCAACACAATCCACCCAGTTTAAGTGTTGCAAAATACGCATCGTTCGATGTTGCGTTGCTACTTCGATGTTGCATAATATGCAACAGACTTTCCTGATAACCTTATTATTTTTCAAATAATGATGATTATAATACTTTTTTTATATAGGCATTGATGTTGCAACATCAGTCGCAATATGAAGATAGCTATACCTGAATTGGATGACAAGATTGCTCCCTGTTTTGAGGCTGCAAAACAGTTCGAAATTTTTACTATTAAGAAAGGGAAAATAATATCTTCAAAGATTATTGACTGTCATACTACTGAGGATGTCATGCGTATAAGACTTCTTAGACTGCATGAGATTCAAACACTTATTTGTAACGGGATTAAAAATTTTTTTCGCGATCAGCTGGTTTCATTTGGAATAAATGTAATTCCCAACATCAATGAACCTATTAAAAAAACGTTAGATCTTTTTTTATCAGGTCAACTGGTTTCTGATAATACAATCTTGAAATCAGATATTAATATTGTGTCGCATGAAAGTTTGGTTAAATAGGCAAAAGAATTATTTGAGTCTAATGGATATGAAGTTTCGCCCTGTCATGGAGAAGATACTTATTTAATTGATCTTATTGCCCGTCTTAAATGTCCTTTGTGTAAAAAAAATATTGAAGTTGCAATTTGTTGTGGAGCTCAAACATATCGTGCAGATCAGGAAATCAGGGAGTTCCATCATTATGCAAGGACACGTTATAATGCATTTGTCTATGTATATCTTACAAATCCACAATTAGAAAAAAGTTGCTCTGAATACGGCATAAATTTTTTAAGTCCGGAAATCAATCAACTTAGTACAAAAGAAAAATTGAGATCAAAAATCCCGATTCTTAAAATACCAATTGAAGGTCATGAAAAAGCTTTTATACAAGTCAGGTAAAATAGGTAACTCATATATATCAGGATATAATTATTTAATAAAATAAAATTGAAAGATTAATAAAAGTATTATGTTAAAAACTAACCAGATAACTCCAGAAGAAAAGCAGAAAGCATTTACTTCTATCAGGAAAAAAGAAATAAATGAGAAGCAAAAACTTAATGTGCTTTATCATATTGAAGATTTTAATGTAAAAGATCGTCCGCAACGTTTTCTCGAAGCCTTTGCTGCTATCCTTAAACATTCAAACTACAAAATGGCGCTCGATCATTTTATTCGAATGAGTGCAAAGTGCTCACGCTGTGCCACAACTTGTCAGGTTTATCAGGCAACTGGCGACGCCAAAGATATTCCCTGTTATCGTTCAGAACTATTATTAAGTGTTTATAGACGTCATTTTACAATGGGAGGTTTGTTGAAAGGTCGTTTATCGGGAGGTGGATACCTGACGGATGAAAAAATTCAGGAAATGGCTGAAAGTTTTTGGAACTGCACTGCCTGCAGACGCTGCTCGCTCGAATGTCCATCTGGGATTGACCACGGTTTAATTACACATCTTGGAAGATATATTTTAAGTGAAATAGGAATTGCACCACGTGCTCTTGTAGTTAGCACACGAGAGCAGCTTGAAGGGGCTACAAAAAATACTTCAGCTATTCCGGTTCCTGCATTAAAAGATACGCTAGAATTTCTAGAAGATGATATGTTTGAAGAAAAATCCGTTCATATAAAATTTCCAATCGATGTTGAAAACACGGACTACGTATTCTTTCCTGCAGTTAGTGATTTTTTAATGGAAGCAGAAACTCTCATGGGCATAGCGGCTGTATTTACTGCTACAGGTGATTCGTGGACAACAGGTACCGGATATTTTGATGGAATCAACTATGGGCTCTTTTATAGCGACAGAATGCTTGAGAGAGTTGTTAAAAAAATAGATGCTGAGACCAAAAGACTTAATGGGAAAAATGTTCTTATTGGAGAATGCGGGCATGCTTCACGTTCAGCAAAATACTTTTTACCTGCGTACTGTGGTGGAAAAGATGCTTTCCCTGTGATAAATATTATGGAATACACTTATAAAATCTGGAAAGAAGGTAAGATAAAACTAAACCCCGATGTTGTTTCAGAGAAAGTAGCTTATCACGACCCCTGCAATATTGCAAGGCAGCGATGGATCATTAATCAACCAAGAGAAATTTTAAAATCTTTTTGCAATAACTATGTTGAGATGACTCCAAACGGAGATGAAAATATTTGTTGCGGCGGTGGTGGAGGTACAGTATCGATCGATGAAATAAGACCTTACCGAACAACTGTTGGAGGCAAATTAAAAGCTGATCAGATCAGGAAATCCGGATGTGAAATATTAGTTGCACCTTGTGCTAACTGTAAAAAGCAATTAAGAGAACTAGTTGAAGACCAGGGAATTGATTGCCAGGTGGTAGGATTGCATGATTTGATTTACAAAGCGATCATATTTGATGATTCACAAATAATAAAAAAAGAAGATGAACCCGAAACATTAAAGAAGGAAAATTAATTATGGAATTATGGCTCGATGCTGCAAAAGGTCCTTTGTTTCGTCTTTGCTTTGCAATTATGATTTTAGGTTTAATTAGAATTTTTCTGCTGGATATATGGGGAGCTTATAAAGCTTATCGCAAAGCAGGTGATAAAACTATGCCGTGGAAATTAATCATAAGTAGAAGTATTGAATGGTTATTTCCAGTTAAACGTTTTGGCCATAACCGACCATTTTATTCGGTGATTTCAATACTTTTTCATGTAGGACTTTTATTAGTTCCATTATTTTTATTTGCACACGTTCAGCTATGGAGAGAATCATTAGGTTTTGGATGGATTACTCTTCCTTATCAATGGGCTTTTTGGCTTACGTTGAGCACAATATTTTTTGCATTAGCTTTATTTATAGGACGATTACTAAATAAATCATCTAGTTTTATTAGTCGTAATCAGGATTACCTTTGGCCTTTGATATTGCTCATCCCTTTTGTCACAGGTTTCGTTTGTGCTCACTTGAGTGTAAATCCACAAACTTATCAAACGTTTATGCTGGTACACGTTCTGTCCGGGGATATAATATTCGTTCTTATTCCTTTTACAAAGATAGCTCATTGCGTATTGATGCCGCTATCGCAGGTCGTCTGCACAATCGCATGGAAATTTCCTCCCGAAACAGATGAAGCAGTATGCTCAACATTAAATAAAAAAGGAGCACCGGTTTGAGTAAAGCAATTTTAACAGATATAACAAAATGTATTGGCTGTTTAAAGTGTGTTTCTGCCTGTAAAGAAATAAACAATCTTGAAATGGATGTTCCAAGAGTATGGCAGAAAAATGATGGTCTCTCTGCAGAAAACTGGACTTCAATAATTCAGAAACCAGATGATCACTACGTTAGAAAACAATGCCGTCATTGTCTTGAACCAGCCTGTGTCTCAGTCTGCCCTGTTGGAGCTCTTCATAAAACTGATTCGGGAGCCGTTGTATATGATAGTGATAAATGTCTTGGGTGCCGCTATTGTATGATGGCTTGTCCTTATGGTATTCCGCGCTATGATTGGGATAGTCCGGTTCCATATGTTCGTAAATGCATTCTTTGCTATAGTACCAGACTTAAAGAAGGAGAACAACCTGCCTGTACAGAAGTATGTCCGGTTAATGCTACGATTTTTGGTGAACGTAAAGAACTTTTAAAAATTGCACATCAGAGAATAAAAGACAATCCCGGTAAATATATAAACAAAGTATGGGGTGAACATGAAGTTGGAGGAACATCGGTGTTATACTTGTCAGATATAGACCTTGGATTTCTATCTTATAATACTAATCTCGGAACAAAACCGCTTCCCGAAACTACTGCTCCGGCAATGGAATCTGTTCCTTTTGCATTTGTTGGAATGGGAGGATTTATGCTGGGATTAAACTGGATAATACGAAAACGCATGGAGCTAAAAAAAGAAAACGGAAATAAGGGGAAGACATCAAATGAATAGAGTACAGAATACAAAACTTGTTTTATGGTTAATTACCGGATTAGCAGCAGCAGTTGTACTCAACCGGTTCGTTTTTGGTTTAGGTGCTACAACTAACCTCAATGACGCAACTCCGTGGGGATTGTGGATCGGTGTCGATGTTATGGGTGGAGTAGCTTTAGCTGCAGGTGGATTCGTAATCACAGCTATCTTCTACATTATGAGGCGCGAAGAATTTCATCCGCTTGTTAAACCAGCAGTGTTAACAGCATTTCTTGGTTACCTCGCAGTCATTCTGGGATTATTATTTGATCTCGGCTTACCCTGGAATATCTGGCACATGATAATTTACTGGAACCCTCATTCTCCACTTTTCGAAGTCGGCTGGTGTGTAATGCTCTATACAGCAGTTCTTCTTCTCGAGTTCAGTCCGGTTCCTCTGGAAAAGTTCAGCAGGTATGCAAAGATCAGAAACTTTCTGATGAAATTTCGTTTTGTATTTGTTCTTCTTGGAATAATGCTTTCTACTTTACACCAGTCATCTCTTGGTTCTCTATTCCTGATAATGCCATTTAAAATTTACCCGCTCTGGTATTCTAACATTATGCCGATACAGTTTTTCATTTCTGCTGTTGCTCTCGGATTAATGATGGTTGCATTTGAAAGTCTGGTTTCACATTGGCTCTATCGTCGCGCTCCCGAAACCAACCTTGTTGCAAAACTCGGGAAAACAGTTGTCTGGGTACTTGGAATTTATTTTATCGTCAAGATAACAGATCTTGCAGTTACCGGAAAACTTGGATTGATCTTCTCTGGTACGTGGGAAAGTAATCTTTTTATTATTGAAATATTAATTTCAACACTTATTCCAATTTTGATTTTTGCTATTCCCCGTTTGCGGGAAAAGAACGGATATCAGTGGATTGGATCGTTCATGGTAGTATTTGGAATGGTTTTTAACCGTGTTAATGTCGGCGGTATAACAATGTTAAGCGCCACAGGCGATTCTTATTTCCCGTCGTGGATGGAAATAACAGTTACGCTTGGAGTTATTTCTGTTGCTGCACTTGTATTTTTATTTGTAATAGAACACTTTCATGTTTGGGAAATTCAACCTAAAGATCCACAATCGTTACCGGAAACACCCCCATCTTTTGATTATTCTTCCAGAGCGTGGCTTGGTACACCTGATGTTGCAGCTTTAACAAAATTTTCTCTTGCCTTTGTAATCAGCTTCGCAATTGGAATGGCTTTAATGCCTGAACAAAAGATTCTTGGGAAGGGAATTGATGACGTAAAGGTGTACCGTGCAAGCGGTAAAGATACACTTATCATTAACGGAAACAGAGATAATTATTTTGTTGCATTTCCTCATAAAGATCACATAAAAAGAATTGGTGAAGATCAATGTAATAATTGTCA
>Ga0307423_1001774_pt1 | contig 12720 bp, 10 predicted proteins | sample SalMarWE160310MG_FD_202154 | JGI IMG/M metagenome (GOLD analysis project Ga0307423, IMG submission 202154) | Salt marsh sediment microbial communities from the Plum Island Ecosystem LTER, Massachusetts, United States - WE1603-10 | ecosystem: Environmental > Aquatic > Marine > Intertidal zone >...
ATTGCGGGTGAAATGAACGTTGAAAGTTCGTAGAAGGGGTTGGTACTCAGCATGTTAACGTCTCCTCGACTGGCCTCAAGCTAGCTAGTAAGTAGGAATCATTGTCAGTGGGATAGTTTGAACTGTAATACGCGGCAATACTAATATAATGGTGTTTATGATGCATATATGGAATTTATATAACTAAAGAGGGATAAGCCACCGGGCGCCTGGCTGTGATAAATACCGGTACCGGTCCCGCACCAGGGGGCAGGCTTCTCCAGGTATTGCCGGGCTACTGTTCGCGCCTGCTGGTGCGTGCCTCTGTTTTCGTAGCACATGCTTGACGTAACAAATTGATTTAATGATAAATTAGCCAAATTAATAACCAGTCTGGGCAAAACATCGTGGTCATGTTCAGCGGTTCTGTACCGCGATATGCCGACTGTCTGGGGCCTTTTCGAAACTGCTGACCGCTGTACCCCGGAATCCCCGCTTCCTGAAGTTTCTGGCGGGTGGTGAAACCACCAGTAACCGGTTCATACGGAGACTGCTGACGGAAGAGGGCGGTCAAGCGGTCTGTCGTCGCAGCGTGCCGACGCTGAAGGCGGGCAGATCCCGCTGTTGCCGGACGACTGTACTACAGATCGAGGGTAATGGCGAAAACCACCACTGTGTATGAGGCATGCGCGGTATTAGGAGACGAGTTCCAGGCAGCTAAACCTCGCAAAAACGCCATGAAGACTATCGTTCGTTGCTGCGGTTGAATGCAGGCCGGGACTCATGAGTGTGAAAAGAGCGAATGCTGAAGACCCGGGTTGACCAGCCGCGCGACTGGTCAGGCTCGCGCGGCCAATCGGTTCATGGCCGTTTCGGTGTGGTGTACTGGGCAACTTTATGAAACGATTCCCAGATAGTTTCATACCCAACGTAACCCGTTTCAGTGGGTGCTTTTTGACGGGTTTTCAGGAAACGTGTACTGCCCTCGGGAACTGGGGGCGGGTTTTCGATTGTTCGCTCATAAATCACCTTTTCTCTAACATAAAATAAGGAAGGATCAAAAACCCTGCCGTCAGCCTCTCTCTATTTAACAGGCAGGCCGAAAGCCCAGGCAGTTCGGCTGTGTAACATCAGGTCGAAGTCGACCCTTCTCTGCTCGCAGTTTCGCTGAATCTCCGCCCGGGATATTACTCGAAATTTATTGTTTTTGTAGATGGTGTCAACCTGATTCATGCCAGTTTCAGCCATCGCTTTCCACACGCAGGTTTAACTGATAAAGACTCAGCATGCAACCGACTGACATCCGTTCAGTGATCACAGGGCATCAATCTGAAAGCCGATCGTGCTTACGGAGAAGGTGTGGCACGGGCCCAGGACATCGAAATAAAGGACAATACCGTTAAAACCCGTGTCCCGGCCGCTGGCTCAACGGCCGGAAAAAAATACAGATTAGCTGATGTAACAGTCAGCCAGGCGCCGCACAGTCATACATAATCTGTGCGTGAGTTTTGCGTGAATCAGTTGTGCACAGTGGTGCATATTGGTGCAAATGGGGCAACAGGCGTCCAGGTAAGTGATTGAAATATAAGGTCAAGAATTCAGGCTGCCGTGCTGAAAATCCCCGTGTCGGCAGTTCGATTCTGTCCCCGGCCACCATCTATCAGACCAACAGTTACAAGACGCCGACACTACCCGTCATCATCCCTGCAGCGGCGAACTCGCGCCGAAAGACAGCTTTTGTTTGACTGGTGTCGCTTGATGATTCGAGACTGACAGGTATCGATGCAAGCCAGTGCACCGTGAATCTGGTGTTACAGGCTGCAAAGACGGGCAGCTACATTAACGGGGGGTACACTCGCCCAGCGACCGTTGCCCGACATCATGGCTGTTTCCGTTGCGGTGCTGTCTTTCGAGAATCGCCACATTATAGATATCATCGAGGTAGCTGACTTCAATGTCGTAATCGTGCCCGGAACGGGGTGTCAGCAGCGTATCGTAGCTGATCGAACTGCTGGAGCTGGCCAGCCACGACGAGCTGGCAAAGTCGAAGACCAGGTAGCTTGGCTGGTCGACGGGAATACCGATTGCCTTCGAAGAGCTGTCCAGGGCCACGGTGCCTTGATATTCGGTTTGACAGCGTGCGTTAACCCGATAGATATCAACGGCCGCTCGTACCGACGAGAACAATGAACCTGACTCCGTCATGGTGTGGAGATGAAGATTTTCTTCCAGGGTATTTGGATAAGGTTTGATTCCCGAGCAGGCGGTCAACAGGCAGACCGGCAGCAGCAACCTGGCGATCGGGTAAAATGCGGCTCTGGCAAGGGTTTGCATACTGCCTGCTTGCTGGAGGTGCATGCCTAGATCTTGGTGAGGTCGGGACAGCCTTGAATATCACCGGAAGCCCATCCCTTGATACCCTTGATCAGCACATCGAAGCCCACGGACGGGCGATAGAGGTCGACACGGGTTGTGTTCCTGTCGACAGGTACCGCGTCGGCGACTAACAAATAGTATCCCCCCTCCGGCTCTTTCGTTACATTCAGGACGCCGGCCTCATGGTGTTGCTGCAGATGCAGCTCGGCCTTGTCTGCGCTCACCAGGACTGTGGGATTGTAGGTCGTGACAATGACCTGGTAACTCATGTTCGTCTGGGATGTGGTCTTTATCGTCATGTGCAGGCACTCCGGCGCCTTCTTCTGGAACGTGCCGGCCACATCGCGGAACGGGCGGTTGACCTCGAAGCTTTCCACCTTGCCCAGGTAGGCCCCCGGGACGGCTTTGCGAAATTCCTCGGCGGTTTGCGGATGACCGGACATTACCGCGCAGCCCGAAAGAAAGACGGTGACAAGGATGCTGGTCAGGGCAGCTGCGGACTTCATTGGACTCTCCTGTGACTGAGTGGTGTAACCGGGACTGGAGTCAATAACACAAGAGCCATCGTCCACGCGCCCGTGGACTTTAGTGGCCCATTAAAGAGGCCGGGTACATTTTCTGGCTGGAATGCCGCTGTAAAAAATTATCCGGCCCCTTGCACACGGAACATCATCATTTGACAGGGCAATAATGCGGTCAGACCCGACCGGGCTACAGATAATGTTTGAACAGATACTATTCGTGGTTTGTCCCTGAGTACCCTTGTGCGATCAGCGACCGGACGATCTCCCGTATTGCTGTTGTGGCTCCTGCCCGCGCTGCTGGCCAGCTGCGGCAGTTTTTTTCAGGGTCCGGTATCGGGCCGCATCCAGGTTGAGAACCCGGCGGATGCAGCCGACGCGGTGGCCTACCTGCGCTGTTATGGCGGCTTTATTCACGGTGATATTCGAACCGATGACGAAGAAACCCGCGTCAATGCAAAGGGCCGGTTCAGGTTCCTCGGCTCATTTTCCTTTCCGGTCACGGAGCGGTGCTATGTGGAAATTCGCCACCCGCGGTATCTTACCGCCCGGGTGAGGCTCAGGGATGCCTTCGCGCAGACCTTGCCGCCCCTGAAGCTGGAGAGTTGGGATGCCTTCTTTGCCGCAGGCCCCGGCGACCCGGCGCCTGGCGGCAGCCAGCGAACGCCATGGCCGGAGGGCGAGGTGCGACGCCATATTTCTGATATACGGCAATGGCTGCAGAGCTTCTCCAGCAGCGAGCAGCGCGACCTGGCGCGCTACGTGACCGACATTCACCACATTTATCGTGCTGCAATCCACTACGGCGGTGTCGAATGGACCCGCGACAACGTACGGGACATCGTGGAAGGCATCGGTCGGATCGAAGCGATAACGGGCTATGCCTATCCGTTTTATGAATACATCAAGCTGGTAAAGGCAGGTGATGCGCCACGCGTGCAGGCTTTCCTGGAGGGCGGTGTGCTGCACGAGGCCTGGGGCAGCGGCCTGGCAATATACAAGGCGGCGGAGAACGGCCATATGGCCGTGGTCGATGTGCTGCTCGCCGCCGGCGAGCCCCTGAATGTCGCCGGCTGCCGTGCGCCCCTGCTGGCTGCCCTGGGTGCAGGCCAGTGGGCCATGGCGCTGAAGTTGATTCACATTGGGGCGGATATCAACGTCGTCTGCCGCAATAAACCGGGTGTGGGCGATGTGCTGGCGACCTGGGCCCGGTCCGGCAATCTTGAGTTGCTGACATCCTTTACCGAGGCCGGTGTGCCGGTGGATACGCTTACCCGGCAGGGTACGACCGCGCTTGCCGAGGTGGCATCGGATGGCCGCATCGATGTAGTCAAGGCGTTGCTCGCGCTGGGTGCTGATCCCGATGTGCGTACCGCGGAGGGCGTTGCCCTGCTGGACGATGCGGTGGCGAAGGGTTACCTCGATGTGGAGCGCGCCTTGCGGGACCATCACGGCGCAGCGGGGGTGCAGGCGGGCGATGTACCCGCTGCAGGCGAGCGTATCACCCTGCCCTGGCGTCGCGGCCTGCCCGTGCCTTACCGGGTCTACAGCAGCTATGGCGAGGTTACCGCGATGGCGGCGGATCCAGTGCAACCGGGCACCTTGTGGCTCGGCACAAGGGGTGGCTTGCTGCGGGTGCAACCACAGACCGGCGAACGCCGGGCCTGGACGCGCGTCAACGGTCTGCCTTCCAGTGCCGTGGGCAGGCTCTGGTTCGATGCACATCGACAATTTTTATGGGTGGCCACGAGTGGCGGGCTGGCGCGGTTGCCACTCGACGACATGGAACGCGTGGAGACCGTGGGCGATCGCGAGCCGCGCCCGAGTTATGCCAGTGGATTTCCGGGCGGGGGTGATGACGGGCGTGTGTGGTTCTGGAGTGATAACCACCTCTATCAAATGCAGCCGGAGGCCGGCGAGGCGGTGCGTTACTCGCCGGTGAAGACGCTATTCGGCATGGCCGCCCGGCCTGACGGCAACGGTTTTTTTATCGCCGATGGCAGCCATATCTGGCAGGTCGACCCGCGGCGGGATGAGCGTGCGCTGGTCCTGAGTGCCGAGGATCTTGCACAACGGCCGGTCAAAGGGCCCGCCGGCCCGCCTGATCTTCACGGCCTGGCGCTGGATGCAGCGCAGGGTTACCTCTGGATAGGCACCTTCCGGCACGGCGTGTTTCGTCTGGCGCTCGACACCGGCACCGTCACGCAGACCTCGCTCGATGCCGAACAGCTCGATCGTTGCGCACGGACCACGGTCGATCATCACCTGCATGGCCAGGTGACGCTTGCAGGCGGTGCGGTCTATGCCCAGCTGGAACGCTGTTTCGGCCGCATCGACGAAAATAACCGTTTCACGGTGCTGCGTGATCGCATCATGGCCGGGCCCGTGGCGGATGCCGGCGGAGACGTCTGGTATGTCGCCGCCGATGGTTTTCATCGCCTCGATGCGCACGGGAAGACTCGCCGTTTCCCGTTTCCGCCGGATCCCATCGGCCAGCCGCAAGTCAATGCGCTGCTCGCAGCAGATGGCAAGCTGTTTGTGGGCGTGGACGATGCCCCGCTGGTGGCACTGGACCTGCAGCGGCGCAGTTTCACACCCGTAGCAGGCGTGACCGACGTGCAGCGGCTGCGCAGGGTGGCAGGGCGCGATGACCTGCTCGCTTTGGGAAAAACTCACTACTGGTGGGTCGATCTGGATTCCCTGGCCAGCGAGCCCCTGGTGCTGAGACCGCCAGGCACACAGCAATTCCGTGCTGCCGAGTGGCAGGATGTGCGCGATCTCGAGTACGACGGCAGCGCGTTCTGGGTGCTGCGGGATGATCGAAGCCGCGGTATCAGGTCACGCCACGGATTGTTTCGACTAACAGCAGGGGACGTCAGGCATTACGAGGCAGCCGGGTCATACACGCTGGGCAAGCTGGTCACGCTCGCCCAGGATCCCGGGCAAGTCAACCTGTTATGGCTGGTGACCGACCGGGATCCCGCACTGGTCGATTTCGACAAGACCACGGCCACCAGCGAGCGGCTGGGTAAAAGATCGGTGCCCCGTCGACCCACCGAGCGCCCGGCAGCGTTCCTCGCGGACAGCCGTTTGTGCGGGCTCACGCTCAGGCGTAACCAGACCTGCGATCCCGATATGGCCGGGCTGGTCTGGGAACTGTCCGGCTCGGGCCTGGTCCTGAAACGCGGCATGACCATCCTGCATCGCTGGCCGGCCACCTTGCCGACCGGCTCCATTGCGGTCACGCGCGCACCGGACACCACGGTTTGGGTGGCCAGCCAGGAAGGTTTGATCGAATACCCGGTTCCGGAGCGGCTGGATGAACTCTTGAGCATTGCACAGATGCGCTAGCAGGTATTTAACAGAAACCCTGGTGCTCCGCCCGGAAAAATACATCCGGCCCCCTGATCCGGATGCGCGTCGCTCCCGACCTGCGGGTGTTCGGTTGATCCGGGCGTATCAGGAAATCTTGACGATAATATCCCGCAGGCGATCCGCCGCCCACGCCAGCTGGTCCCCGCCGTTGGACAGGTGACGATAGACCTCGCGACGCTTGAACATTTCCACCACGGTGAATATGGCCCTGGCCTTCGAGCCTTCCCTGTCGGCATCCAGTTGTTTAATAATCTCGTCGGCGTCGAACAATTTCGCGAGGGCACGCCGGTAGATTTTCTCGATGTGGCGTTCCGTCTTGCCTGCGACCTGCGCATCCTGCTCCGCGCTGCCCGGATCGGTGGCGAGTTTGCGGAACCCCTGCTGCAGGGCATCGGCCGCGTGCTTGTATTCAACCGCTATCTCCAGCATGAATGGATCGGGTGCGAGTTTCAGGGCTTCCATCTCGCGCGTGGTGGTCTTGGCGTAGTTGATGCCCATGTCCAGCGCAATGATGGCCCGGTAGATATCCTCGCGATCCATGGGTGTGGCGAACGAACGGTTGAGAATATCCATGTTGCGTGTCTTGAGACTGTCGCCACGCTTCTCGATGTCCCGCACGGTCTGTGCCCGCTCTTCGCTGCCGTCCTCCATGAAGGCGACAAAGGCCTCCATCGCCTCAACCAGAACGTCGCACTGGTCGTTCATCAGGCCGTAGAAGTCGGGCATGCGGGGAAATACCCGGCCGATCAGCCTGGTGACCAGTGAATCCTTTTTCTCGTTCATGTTCTCGTCTCCATAGGGATCAACTCTAACCTTCTGCAGTAAACCTGCCGGTGCCGATGGGCCGCCTACATAATCCCGAACGCGTAATGGATCAGCAGGTAGACGGCAGTCGCCACCATACCCGCGCCGGGTATGGTGATGATCCAGGTACTGACAATATCCTTGGCCTTGGCCCAGCGCACCGCCCTGGGTCGCTCGGATGCACCGATGCCCATGATGGACGAGCTGACGACGTGGGTGGTGGACACCGGTGCGCCGACCATGGACGCAGCGAAGATCACCGCGGACGAGGTGAGCTGGGCGTCCAGGGCATGCAGGGGGCGCACCTTGTAGATGCCGAAACCCACCGTGCGCACGATGCGCCAGCCGCCGGACATGATGCCGAGCGTGATAGCGGTGGCGCAGGTGAGGATCACCCAGAACGGGACCTTGAACTCGGGGATAAAGCCACCCAGCAGGAGCACCAGGGTGACGATGCCCATACTTTTCTGGGCGTCGTTGGCGCCGTGCGAAAAGGCGAGTCCCGCGGAGGTGAGAAACTGCAATCGCCGCAGATACCTGTTCACGCCCGGCCGGGCGGCGCGCAGCAGAAAGCTCATCAGCCGATGAATGCCAAAGCCGGCCCAGAAGCCGATAATGGGCGAGATGATCAGGGCCAGGAGGACCTTGGTCACCCCGGTGACGTGGCCGCGGCCCAGCTCCTGGAAGCCCCAGACCACGTGATCCGCGCCGGCGGAGACCATCACCGCCGCCGCCAGTCCACCCACCAGCGCGTGCGAGGATGAGGACGGGATGCCGAACCACCAGGTAGCGAGGTTCCAGGTGATGGCGCCGGCGATGCCGCACAGGATAATCGTCATCGACGGCAGGGCCGCGAGGTCGCCGATGTCAATGAATTTGCCGATGGTGTTGGCGACGGCCGTGCCGCCCAGCAGCGGTCCGAGGAACTCGAAGGTGGCAACGACGATCACGGCCTGGACCGGGGTCATGGCGCGGGAGGCGACGACCGTGGCGATGATATTCGAGGCGTCGTGGAATCCGTTGGTGTAGTCGAAGATCACCACGAGGATCACCGTCGCGACAATCAGAATGTGGAGCATATCCATCGTGAGCTGCCTGTCCTGAAAAAAACGTGCGAGTTACCGGTTCTGGGGGAGATTGGAACGGTCCGTCAGAACCCTGGTGAGGCAAGCCTCGTGCTGGATAGCAACAGGGAAATCATTATACCCGGACGGGCATGCTGAATCTGGGCAACTAGCAGCCCGTTGCCTTTTCCTGCGAACAAGTGACGCCGTGATACGGCCTCGCCGACCATGAGGCCGGCATTGTATGTCGCATGGATGACCCGTGTATACTGTAGCCTGCTTCATCGAAGACACCTGAACGTGAATTTGCTGTTCAGGAATTATCATTATACATGTCATGGCAAACACGGCGGATCATCCGTACTACCCTTGCATTGAAAAATAACGACCAGAAACAGCAACGCTTCATCAGCCTGCTGACCAGGAATACCATGGCCCTGGTGCTGGCCGGCGGCCGCGGCTCACGTCTGCACGAACTCACCCTGTGGCGGGCCAAGCCCGCAGTTCCTTTCGGCGGCAATTTCCGCATCGTCGATTTCGCCCTGTCGAATGCTATCAACTCGGGTGTTCGCCGCATCGGGGTCATTACCCAGTACAAGGCACATTCGCTGGTCAGGCATTTGCGCGACGGCTGGTGCGGATTCAAGCGCGTGCTGGGTGAATTCGTCGATGTGCTGCCGGCGTCGCAACGCATCGACGCCGGCTGGTACCGCGGCACCGCGGACGCGGTCTACCAGAACCTCGATATCATTCGTGATCACGCTCCGGACTATGTGCTGATTCTGTCGGGCGACCACATCTACAAGATGGACTACGGCCCCATGCTTGCATTCCATGCGGAACGGGAGGCGGACATCACCATCTCCTGCGTGGAGATCGGCATTGAAGAGGCGGCCGGCGCCTATGGCGTTTTGCAGGTCGACGAGCACGGCCGGGTCATTGCGTTCGAGGAAAAGCCGGCGCAGCCGAGCGAGATACCCGGACGCCCCGGGTTCTGTCTGGCATCAATGGGAAACTACGTATTCAGGACAGACCTGCTCTACGGACTGCTCATCCAGGATGCGGACAACGAGACATCGGAGCATGATTTCGCCAGCAACGTCATTCATGGGGCCATTCGCACACACAAGGTATACGCCTATCCGTTCCGCGACATGGAAACGGGCAAATGTGCCTATTGGCGCGATGTCGGCACGCTGGACGCCTACTGGTCTGCCAACATCGAGCTGCTGGATGTCACGCCGGAACTGAACCTGTACGACAGTGAGTGGCCGATTCAGACCAACCAGCCCCAGTTGCCGCCGGCCAAGTTCGTGTTCAACGACGATGAACGGCGCGGTATGGCGGTGGATTCCATGGTGTCGGGTGGCTGTGTGATATCCGGCGCGAAGCTGGACCGGGCGCTGTTGTATTCCAGCGTCAAGGTCCATTCGTATGCGCAGATACAGGAGAGCGTCGTGCTGCCTGAAGTCACCATCGGGCGCCACGCCGTCATCACGCGCGCCATCATTGACCGCGGCTGTGTGATCCCGGAGCGCATGGTGATTGGCGAAGACCACGAAGAAGACCGCAGGCGCGGCTTCCGCGTGACAGGGAATGGCATCGTGCTGGTTACGCCGGACATGCTCAACCAGTCGATCCACACCATACGCTGACTGCTGCCCCGAAACCCTGTTACGGTCCCGCAGGGACCGGAGGTGCCGCCTCCACGGAAAAGGCGTTTGTCGGGAACGGCCGCAGCGCGAAGACCAGCAGACGCAGCTTGATCAAAGCCATTTTTTCTTCCGGAATATGAGCAGCAGGGATGTCGAGATCACCGCCATGATGCCCAGCACGGCGTAGTAACCCGTCGGGGAATGGAGTTCCGGCATGTTTTCGAAATTCATGCCATAGATGCCGGCCAGCAGGCCCAGCGGGACAAAAATAACGGTGATGATGGTAAGCACCTTGACGATCTGGTTCAGCCGGTGCGACGCCAGCGAAATGTAGCCGTCAATCAGATCCGAGGCGAGTTCGTAATACAGCGCAGCAAGGCTGTTGGCCCGCTCCTGTTGCTCGTAGACATCGATGGCTTCATGGACCAGTTGCTTGCCCAGGCCTGGGTACGTGCCTTCCCGCAGCACCGAAAAGAGTTGTTGATGGTAGGCGAACACCCGGCGCAGTTTCTTGAGGTGACCCTTGTACCCGATAAGCTCACCCAGCATCGCGTCGTCTGCATCCTCAAGCAACCGCGCCTCGAGTTCCTCGAGCCGCGACTCGAGTCCCAGGATGTTCTGCGTATAGCGGTCAACCATGATTCGGGACAGGCGCAGCGCTATCGCTCCCGGTCCACCCGCCAGCACGTCGTGTTTGCGTTCGATCTCCTTCAATAAATGATTCACGGCCGCGGAGTCTTCGCTGTGCCGTGTGACAATGAAACGCGGCCCGATGAACAGGGCAAGCTGAATGGTTGCAAACTCGATACCCATGGCGCCGGGATGCAGGGCCTTGAACAGCAGAAATGTTGTATCCTCGAAAACCTCGATCTTGGGCGGGTGGCGTGTACGTTGTGCATCATCGATGGCAAGCGGATGAATGCCGAATTTATCCACCAGCAGGCTGCGCTCGGCATCGGCATCCATGTCGCACAGGTCGAGCCACAGGAAACTTCCGGTCTCTTTTTCCCAGCGTTCGAGCAGCTCGTCACCACCGGTGACAAAGCTCTTTGTCGATGGCGTATACAGTAACGACCGGATCATCTGTACTCTCCTTTCAATGCGCAGGCGGGTTATGAACATCATACCTGCAAGATGCGTAATTTCGCATCCGCCTGTGTGGGGACGGGCGCCGGTGGGAGTGATCAGGCAGGGAGATTGCGCTTGCGGGCTAGTCTTCGTGGCTGAAATGGCCGTGGCGCAGGCCGCTCATCAGCTTGTGGAAGTCATCGCCGCTCACACGCACCAGGTGTTCGTGGTCGCCTGACTCGATGTAGACGCCGGCCAGTGCGGCGAGTGCCTCGTCCACCACCGTTTCGATACCGTAGAGCATGCCGGTGCAGGGCGCGGCCCCCGGGTCGCAGTCGGCGAACAGGCGCTCAACGTCCTGTTCCGGGGCCAGCTCGAGCGCCCGGTTGAGTTCCGCCTGGAGGCCGTGCAGACGAACCCGGCTGCTGCCCGGGATCACCGCCAGCAGGTAGCCGTTCGCATCCTTCAGCAACACGCCCTTGGCGATGTGGTCTGCGCGGACCTCCGCCGCGGCCGCGGTTTCCCGGCTGCTGTAGGCGCGCGGGTGCGTGACCAGTTCATAGTCCACGTTGATGGACTCGAGATGGGCCTTGACGGTCTCTGCAATAGCCATCGGGATGCTCCTCGGTGCGCTGTCGACGGGGATGGTTTCATCGTGCTGCACAGTATAGGTCAAGCGGCGAGTCATCACCGCCCGTTCGATGCTCCGTACAATCCACGCCCGGCCGTATCACCTGCCCGCGTGAATGTCATCATCCTGCAGCCCGTTTGCAGCTCCGGGTATGATGGTCTTCACGGCTTCACCGTAGCCGGTCCCGGTTGTTTCGCTGTGGTTGTAGAGAGCACTGGCGTTCGCCAGGTAGATGACCAGCAGGGCTACGCTGGTCCAGCCAAACCGGTTGAACAGCTGCACACTGGAGCGGAAATACAGGCCGACAATCACCACCCCCGTCATGGCGAGCGCCGAGAGGGCGGAGAACATATGCGCCGGCGATATCACTGTCAGCAGATCCGCCTTCCTGAAAAAGACATCGTCCACGCCGAGGATAATGAGGTCGAACAGATTGCTGCCAAGCAGGTCGCCGATGGCCATGTCGACCGCGCCGATGCGCATGGCCGTGAAGGTAACGACCAGCTCCGGCAGCGAGGTCACCAGGGCGGCAAACAGGGTGCCGACGAAACTGTTCGACCAGCCCATCTGCTCCCCGATGTCGGCTGCGATATACGGCAGCCAGATGCCCGCCGCGACCACGAAGCCGGCGGCGATGCAGTAGCGGATCACCAGGTTTTGCAGCGAGTGCTGCGGGTACTTGTCGGGTTCCCTGTCTGCAAAGTCTGCAACCTGGGCCTGCTCGTACAGGAAGATGGTACGCATCGCCAGGATATACAGCAGGACGATCACCGGGCTGTAAAGTCCGATCTGCCAGAAGGATACCTGCATGCCGAACCGGGCCATGACGATGCTCCAGCAGGCGAAGCCCAGCATGATGACGCCGAAGCCTGCGGACAGGACATGCCCCGGCCTGGCGTGCACGAAAAGCGGCTTGTCGCCATCGAGATAATCCAGCAGGACCAGGATCAGCAGGTTGTAGGCACAACTGCCGAATACGTCACCGGCCGCCACATTGGGCACCCCGGCGATGGTGACGGCACTGATCCCGGTGGCCAGTTCCGGCAGGGAGGTCACGGTGGCCAGCAGCAGGACACCGATCCAGGTGCCGCCGATGCCGGTCTTGTCGGCGATGGCATCGCCGTAGCGCGTGAGTCTGGCGCCGGCGATGCCGACGGTCACGACGCAGATCAGAAAATTGAGCCAGGTCAACATTGCCGAAGCGATTGAGCGAATCGGGTTACCGGCCCGATGACCGATGTCAGCGC